>Ga0265797_10007230_pt1 | contig 15313 bp, 17 predicted proteins | sample P2T30metagenome_FD_192433 | JGI IMG/M metagenome (GOLD analysis project Ga0265797, IMG submission 192433) | Plant litter microbial communities from East Loma Ridge, Irvine, California - P2 T30 | ecosystem: Environmental > Terrestrial > Plant litter > Unclassified | place: USA: California... | reverse complement strand
GTGATGTCTCACCAACACCACCTTTTAGTGATGGGGCGCCGAGCTTCGCACAAATGAACTGTAGTCACAGCTGGAAGTACCGGTCACTCTTCAACGCTGCACGCTCTGTCCAGTGCCGGGTTTGCAAATATTGGATGCTCTACTTTCACGACTATTGCGAAAAGTGCGACATGGATGCTTGCGACTATTGTCGTCCATCAGACGACGGATTCCGAGTCGGGTATTATATACCATGGGCCAACGATAAGGTGATTGTGCTACACTGGGCCGAACAAGGTGGACCGCCCCACCGTCTGGAGCAGCGCGAACATTGTCGGGCGTAGGAGGAAGAGGTGGAGGCGGACGACGCGGACTTGGGAATCGTGCGATTCATCGAGGAGATCGATCCTGAGCCTATCAAGGGCCCCGAGGGCATCGCCTCCTCCACGGAACTACATTGGATCGTGGTGGCGGAGAACGTGGGATTCGTCGGAGTAGAGTTCACGATGATGTTCCAACTTGACACGAGTTTCTACGCACCGATATTCTGGCACGGTGACGAGAGCAGCTGAGTAGCCTGAAAGTTCTTAAAGATGTTTGTGGAGAAGCAGGTCTATTCTTGGATTTTCTGCATACATTTATGTCTCTCTTTAGGTTCGGTCTTGACTTCTATACATCACGCGCCATGTGAGCCTCTTTTAGAAGTCCAATGCGCATCATGCCCAGTATTTCCTGTGTGATCCTCTCCAAACTCCACAGTTGTCTGCGTTGTTTTCATAATCCCGTCATCCTTCAGTATTGACTCCTCACTCGTGTTGCTTCTTCCTGCATATGACTTCTGCTTCGTCGCCGGGTTGCGTCCACCAAATGAGAGGAGCTCAATCTGACCGCTGGACTTAGTTCGGCTGCGCGAGTTGTTGTGCGTGACCGGACCACTTCCGATCGTACCGCGAAACCCACTGCCATAGGCATCGGGTTGGCTCAACGAGAGGGAGGTGTTCTTGAGTAGGGGTCGTAGGGTCGGAGCCGAGGCGGAGATGATGGCTACATTGATCTCGATCTGCGACAAGAGGAGGATCTTTTCCATGATTAGAAATACTGAGCTACAGGTTGTGCCGTGAATCGACTTACAAGAATTGCGTCGTACGATATGTCCTACGAAAGGAAGATACAAGTCAGTGTATTTCTCAAGTGTCGTACCATGACATCGCTTACCTTTGTGATATTGTACAGCCAAAGCGCATAGATGCGGACGATTGAAGCAATCACTGCCATGCCTCCTATCATGAAAACACCAAGAAGCGCCCCTGGTACGGTTAGTCAAGACTCTCAGCTGATACGCCGTTGAAATAGTCTTACAGCGCTTCCTCGGTGCTAAATCCAGCTTCCAGAAAGCCCTGAACGGCAGAAGAAAGATCGCAATGTCCGTGACGATATTAATGCCGGCTAGTGCAAAATATGTTCTGCGAAGGTTGATACATCCCTTTGGGAAACTAGGCGACTAAATGTGCGTACACAAAGTAAGTGCTTGTCTCATATCCAGGTCGTGCACGGAAACACGTACCCACGCCTGTGAAGGCTTAGGCCTGCATTCAAAAGCCTTTCAAAGTCAGTGGTGTTGTCTACATCTGCAGTGACGAACCAACTTACATTAACAAATATCGCGCAAGTCGTATAAATCGTCACAAAAGCTGCCACAGCATAGACTTTGTAGCGAAACTGCGCACGCTCGAAAATGCGGTGGTACAAAGCCAGAATACTAGCTTTGACGAAGAACAGTGCTAACGGATACACTATCTGGAAGAAGTAGAAGTGTTTTAGTGTTGGGATTCTCATCTTCGAAAACTCCAAGTATATCTTGTGTTGCCTGTCTCCGTTAGTTACCGCTTCGTAAATCCAAACTTTCCCAGCTACGAGCAGAGATTATGGCAAATTGCACAAGGACATGCCCCCAACGATGTTGCCAAGTGATTCAGAGTGTATCCTTATGGAGTTCTTCTGCCATCTTCGCTCGTAGCTGGAAATCAACAGCAAATGGAGCTTACCCGGTGCCCCAGGCAATGTGATATGTATTCATAATTGCGAGTCCGATTGTAGTGAATAGTGCCGCGATCATAAAGTAATCGTCAAGACCGACATTGCGGACGCGAAATACGCGACAATACACCCTAGACGGACGTCAACAGAGTTTCTCGGACGCCTTGAAGGCTGTGTGTTGTATTTCTACCTACCTCAGCGCGACGACAATGGTCGATAACAGGACCAGGATTCCAGTAATCGCAAGAAACATTGGTTGTCGAGATCCATTCTCTGCTGTAAAATTTGGATAGACCATGGCTACACAAAGGGCCGAAAACAGTGTGTCTGGACATGGCGCCTTCGCCTTGTCATACATGTACTTGAACATATCATTCCTACATGTGTACGTAGCTTTGATCAGATTTCGAGCATTGCGGTCGTAACCGAAGAGTGTTCCATAAGCAATGCTGCAGGGTTGCGATGGCATTGGCACGGATTCTTGTTGGTGGCCAAGCAAAGCGAACATCCGTCCTCATGCGGTCTGTAATCTCTCATTCGCCAGACTCCCACGCGGCCTGGTTTCTTGCCGCGATTTTCTCCTGAAGTTCCTCTTTCGATGGGAGGATTGGCACCATGCGGGTTGCAGCACATGGTCACGCTTGGCTCCCGGGCGTACCACACCAGCGGGCTACTAGGGCTCCTTCGACGATGTTCAAACGCTGCGTTGGAGAACGATCTTGGAAGTCAGCCTGTTTTCCTTAGTCGAATATTAAATACTGGAACGCTAAAGGGTAGTGGACATGTTGAAAGCCATGCGCGCGGCAATATACTACTGGGTGTGTAAGAGCGTGGCTGGATTCAGTGCCGAGATCTTGAATACCCACCGGGTAGAGCCACCCACCGTGCCGCAGTGATCCAAAAATCAAGCACTGGCTACGCCTTCGCCTTCTCCAGCCATTCCCGACTTGTTCTCGGGAGAAATTCCGGTGCCGCGGGCCGCCTTCGATCATACGTTCCATTGGACCATGACTCGTCTCGAAGAACACGAGCACACAAGGGTGTTCGCCACTCGGTTTGCATCCTTCATCCCTTGAGTGCAGCAAATGGTAGGCTTCAGATCAAGCCATTCATGGCTCCAATTTGCTGGATTCGACAAGGATTGGACACGCGGGTTCGGACTCTTTAGCGATGCAGCATGAGGATCAACATACTGGCACTGGAAGCAAGTATGCGATGTAGGCACGGCTACTCTTGCATGAAGCCATCCAACCGAGCCCTTGGCCTGGGTGTGCAAGTTCGCAAGACGAAACGCGAAGGTCAAAGAAACTTTATCAAGAAAGCTGCATTTCATAGCGAAATTGCACTGCTTAAAACCAGGAGCTGCCTGCGATCTGGTCTCCCAACGATGGAACAGCTTACTGCATACAATAGATTATAACTTCATCGTCTACGACGACGCTCAGATGCCGAGTCATCTACCGCTGCCGTCGACCGCAGGGCTTGCGGCTTAGACGCGGGATCGAGACCTAAGCATACTAGATCATTGGTTCCATCAGTCATGTCTGGTTATGTCTGGTTAGCGAGCAAGCGCTGAACTCATATAAAAAAGGTGCCTATTTGCCGTGAACTCGTCCCAGCAGCTGCCCCAAGTGTTCATCTAGGTGAAGGCGTACATAACCGCACTTTGGCACCGCAAAGCCACTCAATCGAATCGAGTTTGCCTCACTTTGTTCTCGAGACCCTTAGAAGTGTGACGACCCGGTTTGTCTCGCATTAAGGTTTCAGTTCTCAAGCCATCCTTCAAGCAACATGCGTCTCCTCGACTTTCTCCCGGTCGGCTTATGCTTGGCTCAAATTTCAGCAGCTGCAGCCCTGCCACCACCTCCGAATGGGCCACCTTCACCGCCTGGCCCTCCTGGTCCTCCTGGCCCTCATCCGCCACATGGCCCTCCCGGGCATGGTGTCTGCAAAAATCCACCCAAGCGAGTTGAATGGTAAGGAAATCGGAGTTCAGCGCTATGCTTGTTGTTGACATTTCGATAACAGGAGACAACTATCGGCACCCCAGAAGAAGTCTTATATCAAGGCTGTTCAGTGCTTGACACATAAGCAGGCCAAATCTGGCATCCCAGGCGCGATCAACCGCTACGATGACCATCAAGGCGTGCACATGCTCCAGAAGCCTCAAATTCACTGGGTCGTACGTCACCACTCACGATTCATTCCGTTGAATCATTGCTGACATGGCCAGGGACACTTCCTCCTGTGGCATCGCTACTTCGTCGCAACCTACGAGAAAGCTCTGAGGGATGAGTGCGGGTACAAAGGCGGCCAGCCGTCAGTATTTCTAACCAACCGAAAGTATCTTTGCTGACTGGTCTTTAGTTACTGGGACTGGTCATTAGACGCGCGGCCCAAAGACTTCAACTCAATGAAGCCCTTCGACATCGACCTCTTCGATCCCAAGACGGGCTTCGGTGGCAACGGTCACCGCGTCGTCGCCACGCCGCAGCAAAACCGCCTGAACATCACAGGTAGCACTGGAGGAGGATGCGGTACGTACCGTCTATATGCCAATCGCATTTGAGCCATGTACTGACCACCAAACTAGTGAAAAACGGTCCCTTCGCGCCGCCAAACTTCATGCTGCATTTGCCCACGACCACTGGAGACCATTGCTTGACACGCGACTTCACTCCCAATCTTCTCAACCGCTTCGCAGACCCAAAATTGATCGACGAACTCATGGCACAGCCTGACTACACGAGCGTTGCGCGAACAGTCGAGAAGGAGCAGAACTTTATCAAACTCAACGTCCACGCTAGCGGCCACTTCGGTGTTGGCGGAATCTTAGGAACGATGGGAAATGCTGCGGAAAGCCCTGGTGGTGAGTAGCCCCTGGAATAACCCCCGGTGGCCCATGTACTAACACTTATTAGACCCCCTCTTCTACTTTCACCACGGCAACATCGATCGTATCTTCTGGGAGTGGCAGCAAAAGGACCTGAAGACTCGTCTCAACCAAGTCGGCGGGCCTATCAAGCCTTTTGACTACAGCGGCCAGAACGTCACTCTCGACTTCGAGATCAACATGGGAGCGCTGGCGGGCAATGCTACGCTCAAGGACATCTTGAACACCGAGGGAGGAACACTTTGCTACCGTTACTAGATCGATGAGCATTGGACGACAGATATACCCGCTATACAAGCTTAATGAATAATGTCCTAGACGATCGAGGATGGAAGTACTCGGGTGGTTACTTTCGAGATAATGCTTTGCAAAGTGAAGCATTGTACCTTCACAGACACCAACTAGCAAGTGACTCGAGCATCTCAAGCTGGTGTACCTGAGGGGATTCACTCTAAGCCGCGCATTGTATCTTCACACCATCTGCCCACCAAACCGAAGCCTTTCACCGGCCCTCGAACGCCGCCCCTGGAACTTATCAGAAACCACCGCCATGTCAATAATCTCCCTCACCACACCGAGAGCCATCACCACAAATCGGATACCCTGAACCAGCGACCATGGCATCCAGCAGCGCCCACGACCCCCCAATGTCCGCCTGCGACGTCTGCGGCGACGAATTTGCCCCCACCGCCGTATCCAGACCTGCGAAGCGCACTTCTACTGCGTCACTTGCCTAGTTGAAGTCTTCCACCGTTCCCCACGCAACGTCAATGAGTTCCCAGCATCATGCTGCTCCAAGACCCACGACGGCATACCGCTAAAACTGCTCGCTGGCCTATTCGATGACGACTTCAAAGAAGCCTACCAGCTCAAACTTCAAGAGCACAGCACTCACTCGTCGGAACGCACGTACTGCGCCAACGCCGAATGTGCTACCTACCTCCCTTCAGCCACGCATGATGACACCGATCCGCGCTACATAGTCGCGCCATGTGCATGCGGCACGACCACCTGTGTAGGCTGCAAAGCCCCATGGGCAGCCGAGCATGTATGTGAGCACGCCAGCCCCGTCGCAATCCCAGCTTGGCTACCGGAGTATACCGCAGAGTGCCGTGTCAAGCAGTGCCCTCAGTGCAAGGGGTAGATGGAGCTATCAGAAGCGTGCAATCACATGACGTGCGCTGCATGCAACCACTCATTCTGCTTCATCTGCCTTCTCCCCTGGCGCCGCTTCCATGACGAAGAGGGCTGTCCTGTGTATGGTGATCTAGCTAGTGGGTATGACGAGGAGGGCTACGAAGTAGCTGAGCGTGGACTGCACTTGTACACGGGGCGCAATCGCGAAGGCCAGCTTCGGGAGGTCAATGAGGAGACGGAGTACCTTGTTGATGAGGATGAGGATGATGAAATGAACGGCGACTTCTGGAGCTATCTCGATCAACTCCAAATCACTCTTCAAGTCGATGGGCGGCGTATTGTCAGTGAAGAAGAGTACAACATCCTCCGTGACATGCGAGATGGGGCGCACCTGAATGTCGGTCGACGAAACTTTATGCTAACGCTTCGAGCTGAGTATCGCGCCGAGCATGGAATCGATGACGACGCCGCCGATGAAGAAGATGAGGCATACGCCCGAGAAATGACCGCAGTCATTCGCGATGTAGAGGCATTGAATGCACAGCTGAGGCGACAGTACGACGAGAACCAGCGGGAGCTGGATAACCCGACGCTTAACGAAGATTACCCAGAAACAGAAGACGACGACGACGGCGGCGGCGACGACTACGTTGGCGATGTAGAGGCAATGCTTGCGGACTTGAGGCGACAGTACGAGGAGGACCAGCAGGAGGACCAGCGGGAGCTGGATGACCTGACACCCGACGAAGATGAGCTACGCCAAGAACGTGCCGAGCACATGGAGCACCAGATGGAGGCTGCCGAGGAAGCGGAGGCCGCCGCACGACAAGTACAGGACGAACCCGAGCCGCAGGCCAACGTACCAAACGAAGCGGCCACGAATTTTCCCAACACAGAAGAGCAAGAAGAACAGCACGAACCGACCCACGCTCTGGACGCCCAGCTTGCAGCTCTTGTAGCGATACAGCGAGAGTGGGAGGGGCGCCGACAGGAGTTGCTAGCTTAGATGGAACGGGAGCTTGAGGCTATGCGCTAGGATTAAGTTGCGGACGAGGTTGAAGCGTCTGTTGCACATGATGACCGGTAGCCGAAGAACTCGTGCGAATCGCGAGGATCATGGAGCGCGGGCGCGAACCATGCAGGACGGATAGATAGACCTAGAAGCACAGGAGATGAGTAGAGGATAGCGAAAGTAATGCATTAAATCATGCGAACCATAGTTCGGCGACTAATTAGTTAAACATACGCCCAGGCGTCCCTTGAACATACATTGAAGTACATTTTCCAATCGTGAATCGTGCCGACCGCGTCCTGCATTCTATCCTATGAATATCGCCACGTCTCCGCACCTGGGTGGCCCTGAGGTACCACCTGCAAGGGCGGTAGGCTCGAGATGGCCTGCTCAGTCGGCACAGCGACGACTCCTTTCCCGTCGTCACTTATCGGACTAGGCGTTGGTCGCCGAAGATCGCGTGGTTGAAGCAGGGGCGGTGTATGGCTCGGTGCTGGCTGCATGCTCCTAGGCAAGTCGTACGAAGCGCCTGAGCGTGAGGTTGGTGGAGGATAGCGTGGCTGCATCATCTGAGGCGGGTCTGCGGTGACTGTAGGTAGGGCCGTCGGTCCAGTAGATGTGGCCAGTTGCTTCAACATTTGCTCCCACTTAGGTGCTTCTGCAGGGTGTGTCGTTCGTGCCATGTCTCGTTGGAAAGCGTCCGAGGACTGAAATTGAGCCGTTGGCTTTGAAGCCGGTAGACCAGTCGCTGGGTGATTTTGGCCATGGTAGTATGGCTGAATGGGTGCTGGACCAACGGGCCTTGGTGCAATAGCAGTAGGCGTGCTTGGATTTGAGACCTTGGGCATCCATGATTCCGTGAAACCACCGCCGGGATAGTTGCTATAGGGAGACACGTAAGTTTTTGCTCGCCTGAGGTACGCGTTCTTGAGATACGGGTATTGCATGACGTAGGTAAGATATTCAGTAGGATTTTGTGCAGCAGAAACGACGGGAATGGAAGGTGCATTGGCGTACATTGGAGGTTTGGGAGGCCCAATTGGGCTGCTCATCATGCTTGAGATCGATGCTCGACCCGAAGGCGCCTGGCCAACCGTGCCGTACGGCGAAGGACTGTAATCTGGCTTCGTTGACTGACCCGATCCCTGCGAATATGGGTATGGTGGTAGTGGGGGAGGACTGCGTGAATTAGGCTGGGACGAGTATGGCTGTATCGGTTGAGCATAACGGCCCGTCCCGTTCGGCATCTGTCCGGATGTCCCAGGTTGTGTCTGCCAGTTGGAGGATGAACGAGCCTGTGGTGGGACATACGAATGATACTGATATTGCTGCGGCGGTTGTGGCTGCGGCTGCTGCTGCTGCTCTCCATAGGCTTGAGACGGCGGGCGATGATTGTGATATCCCTGGTACGCTTGGCCGTATGGCTGTGATGGCGGGCGATGATCGTAGCTGACATTCGGCTGGTGTGCCACTGGAGAGTTTGGATTCTTTCGCGTGTCTGGATTGTACACGGGCGACTTCCACGTTGTCATGTAGTTCTCCTTAGGCTTATAACTATACGGCTTGCTGGAAGGTTGACTCTGATGCTGATAAGGCGTACGAGGCGGCATTGCGATTGGAGCAGGTTTGATAGGGTACGACGCTGGGTAGGATCGCTGCGCAAACGTTGGCACCGGTGGAGGCGGAGGCTTGACGGTATCCAGGAAGTTGCTCTTCGGATTATTCCGCGGCTTCGCTGGGTTCTCGGTATACTGTGGCCTTGCTTCGGTCGAAGGCTTTCCAAGATAGTACCAGAGCCGGTTCTCCTTGCTGAAATCGATCTTCGCCGACCTTCGCGTGACTTGTGGCGCTGTATGCCATTCCGCCCATTTCTGCTCCGAGTGAGGGTCTTGGAATGGATCGCCCATGTCAGGAACACCATCTGTGCGATTAGTGATGTCGAGAGATGCGTCGCTCTCCTTGAGATGTTCTGGAAGTGGCTTCGCGTTTGGAGATGGCTTCGGACGTTGAGATTCGTCAGGGTGGAGTTTGAGAATATACTTCCACTCCACCTCGACACGGTCGCTGCTGGTTGTTAGTTGTGACCATAATGATACAATGCATTGACTCACCCATCAGGAAGCACGTCAACGAGCACGGATTGCTCGCCCAGCCTGTTCTCAACGACCTGCGCGCCATAAATCTGGTACATCTCGCCGCCAACGTACTGGAACTGGATAACGTCCCGCGGTTTCAGCGTCTTGCCGTAGTTGAGAACGAACTTGTCCTTTTCGAGTGACTCAACGTCCACGGTCTTGTTGTTCCTCTTCTTGGGACGGTGGAAACGGCATCGGAAGTCGTAACCATCGTAGAAGTACTCCGTACCCTCCGCGTCAAACGTGGGCATTGGACCGAGATCGACTTGCACACCGGCTGCCACCGCGCACGTAGCATGGAAAGCTCTGGTGCACTTCTTCGATGAGCATTGGAAAACGGCGCCGCGCTTCGATCGACAGTAGTTGCACTTCAGCTCCAAGCGATCTTTGCCAATGTTCGAGACGTTGCACACAGTATCGCCGGCCTCAGGCTTCGCGCTGATATACGTCTCTGGGGTGTAGTCCGCACAGATTCGATGAGCCTTCATGCCGGTATCGGTCGGTAGCAGCTCATCGTACTCGACATCGTTAGGGCACAGGATACAGGGCATACCCCGACCCGGGATCTTGATACGGATGCGGATTCGCCTGAGCTTCTTGGGCTTCGGAGCTTCTTCAGGCTCTTTAGCTCCTCTCTTCCTCTTGCCAGCCGACTTGCGTCCTGGTTTGCCCTTGGGCTTCCCAGCCACGCTCCGAGGAGGGCTTGGAAGGCGACTGTCCTCATCGTCTTCCTCGTCATCGGTCTCTTCGTAATATTCCGGCGTTGGCTCGCCTCGCAGCTTGCGCTCAATCTCATCAACGTCGACCCAAACGCTGTCAGACTCGCAGTTGCACTTCTTGGCAATCCGTCCGTAGCTCAACCAAGACTCATTTGCAAAGTTGACAGATTCAGCACAGTTGTAGCCAATGTTGTATCCGGAGTGGTAGCCATAAGGATAGGTGATGACGAATTCGCCTTCGTAGTGGACCAAGCGATTGACCTTGATGTTAAAGTCTTTCTCCAGTCTCTGAGGTGAGATCAGATACGTCTTGTGTCGGAGGAACTGCGAGCAGTGCTTTGCATCGTTGGGCCAAATGCTCTTCATGGCCGCTTCGAAACGGCGAGCGTCTTCCTGCGAGATACTGTACCATTGCTTGGGAGCGCCAAAGTGGATGTAGTTGATGCTGTAGAGATCGACGTCCTCGAGATGCCACGCAAACGTAGCCTTCCACATGCCGAGGTAAAGGTAGGCTGTATTCACACCGGGTACCTTCGTTCCCAAGACATCAAGCAGATTGGGAAGTTTGGCTACGTTCCAAGAAGTCGTCCGATCGTCGAAAAGAGACCCAGGCATGTCCGCACCGTACATGGGTTGACCATAGTTGATTGTTTTCCAGTAGTTGTCTTCCAGCTCCTTGCAACGCTCGACGGAGAACTCCTCTAATCCAGGCAGGTGATAATCGAAGTCTTCGAAAGCAGCCTCGTCGATGTACTCAGCTACAGCGCCTCGGTTGTTGAGACGACGGGAGGAAACGGATTTCTTCTGGTCGACTGTCTTGGGCTGACGTCCACGTGCCTTGGTAGGTGTAGCGTTGCTTTGGTCCTCCTTCTTCGTCTTCCTCGTAGACCTTTTCTCCTCCCTGCCGGGTGATGTGGGAGTAGGAGGGACATCCATAGATGCTTCTTCATCGTCTTCGTCATCCTCAAGCTCTTCCTTCTTCACCTGACGCTTCCGAGATGGGCGCCCAGGACCACGTCTAGGTGCAGGCGAAGTTTCGGCCTTTGCTGGGGCGGCCTGCCTCGTCGAACGCGCGCGAGATGGAGGCTCTGCAGCAGCCTTGCGTCGTTCGCCTCGCTTGGCCGGGGGCTGGTGGTGCGGCTCGTCGGTGAGTCCACGCCACTCTGGGAGGTTGTACGATCGCTGCTTCTCGATGTTCGCCTGGGTGTAGATGCCGTGCTGCCCAGCAAACTCTTGTGTGATTGGATTCTTGACTTTGATGTTCTTGACGGCCTCGCTGAGGTCGGGAAGGGAGCCACGCCTAAAATACGAGTTAGTGAGAGGTCAAATGAGCTTCAGGTCTGCAGTGACGTACCATTCTGAAGGCGGAATGACTTTGACAATGCCAGACTTCATGCCGTGCTTGTCAATCTTGTCGATGAAGCGCTTGAAGTTGCGGAACTGGTCCATGGTCTACACATTTGATGATTAGCACCAGGTCCATCTTGTCGCAAAGGTGTGCAGCGTGTCTGCGCGTGATCATCTGCGCGCATAACGTGTCGTAGTGTGACGTACCGGCTTGAAGACGGGTATCTTCCCACCTTCGAAATAATGGTCGGGCTCGATGTCCTCGCCGTCATCGCTGTCAATATCAGACAGCTCCGACGACATCCTCTCGTCCCTCTTGTCGTTGTCTTCGCTTGTTGGGGGCGTCAGGGCGGCTTTCGGGTCCGCATCGTCGACCTGGACGGGCGGTGCCTCCACAGAGGGCACTACGTCGATAGGCGCCTCCATGGTGAAGACAAGTCGATCGTTCGCGGCTTGTGTGTCTCAGCGCAGGTGCAGAGGGCGTTGGCGACTAGCAGGTGTGGTTCGGGCGAGGACTGGGGCCAGCACGCATCGCTATTCCCGCCACCGTGCGCACGCGTGGAAAATGAGCGGTCGCAGTAATTTTGCGGGACGCGCAGTGCAGGTAGCGATCTTCTGGCGCTGTTGCGAGTCGATATCGCGGCTTGTGGGTGATAATAGGCGCTGGGAAGGGTGGTGGAGGTCGAACGCTGCGAAGAGGAGGTGCAGGATTGCCAAGGGCTAGCTCCACGGGAAGGCGCTACGCTTTGGATCGCCCGTTCCGTGCATCACCAGGTCTATCAAATCACCGACTGCAGCATGTGTCAAGCAAGCATATGCAAAGCAAGCAATTCAGAACTGTATAAAATCGAAAGATAGAATGTGTTCGTCCCCCCGATGTGCTCAGGTACGCGTTGCAGCGCTAAGTCTTGTGTGACTCGGCATTGGGATTCACGTCATCAATTTTATCTAATCAATCTGATCTCGCCCTACAAGCCCACCCGTTCTATCGTCTCCATTTTACCAATGCACACGAAGAACTACTACTCCAGCCCACCTGGCATAACCAGTGATAACTGGTAGTGCACAGGCAGACGTCGTACCTCGGTGCTGCAGTGATTTAGGAAGGAATCACCAACAACATCGCAAAATCATGCTAGCATTCAGGAACGAAACAACATGCATATGTCAGTCAAAATAAGGTTCATGATCGATCTGTGGAGTTCAAACAACGTGCGTTGCGGCGGATGCCCGCTGATTCGTGCATGCCATCCGCTGCGAACACTGACACGGGACGAGCGCGACAGGAGCAAGAGCATCTTCAAACCACCTTGCAATAGTTTATCATGCTCAGCACAGTCCGTTGCAACAGACATGAGCTTCTTCTTTCACTGACAATGGGTTTTGTAACTAGCATCTATACACCGTCGCTCACTGACAGAGTACTTCACCTTACATAACTTTCGGTCTTTGCACCTTCACGGTGCTATGAAGGGACTGGCATATCTATCCGCCACTGCACTTGAAGTCTTGAAAGGTGGTGAGGCACAGTGCAGTAGTCAGCTTCGTACCTGACATGTCAGTGTTGCCACGACCTCCGATCCCGCCTCCACTCTCCACTCGCCAATCTGGCTGACGACAGGCCGCACATCCCCCATCAAAATTCTCCGGATCGACAGGACACCCGCAGCAACGACTGGGATCTTTGGAACTTCGCTCAGTAATCCAGAGCCCCAATTGATCAGCTCACCTTCTTCACTGTCGTCCAGCTTATGTAAAGACATGCTTTTGTGTTGACGGAGTCGATCACAAAGTAGCAACGAGATAGGGCAGCATCATCAAGCAGACTAAGCAGAATGAAAACGCAGTCACACACAAGCCCTTTTAAATTGTGTGCCAGATCTTGTCTAGGAAAGACCCTCATAGAGTAGTGTACAAATGGCCATACCCGAAGATCCGAGGCACCAATGCTATGCAGTAAACAGATTAGGCTGTACACATGCGTTTCCAGCTGTTTTGTGAAATTGCTCCGCTCAGATGCTGAAGGACAATGTCTCCATCTCCTCTAGTGTGCAAGGCACGCATTCTATACGGACACCTCACCACCACGAGGCGCGCCACGGAAGCCGCCTCGCTGGCCCCTGAACTCGCCGCGTCCACGGCCGCCTCCTCGACCGCCGCGGAAATCACCACGCGGGCCACGGCCACGTCCCCTGCCCCTGAAGTCTCCTCGTCCTTCACCTGGGTGTCCTCCGCGACCACGGCCACCGCGGGTGTGGTGGACCTCGTGGAAGCCGTCGCCGCCTGATGCCGCACCTGTGCTGGCTTGTGGCTCGGGGGTATCGTCGGCCCAGCTCTGGGTGCTGGTGACTGGAGCGCCGACGTGTGGGGTTTCGGTCTCGGCGGGGTCGCGTGGGACCATCTCGAAAGACTCACTCAGTGGGTCGTCACCACCGCTCGCCTGCTTGTCCCACTGCGCCTCGGCTGCGGCGTTGGCAGCTTCTGGCTCGATGCTCGATGCTGCCGGTGCATCTGAGACGTCCTTCTGTGCGCCGCCTGCATTTGCAGCGGCGTCGTCCATCTCGTTAAGGCCGGCGTGTGCGATGGTAGGGTCAGAGGCACCTTCTGTCTCGGGCGGCGCTGGCTGTGCTTGTGCAACCTCGTCGACCCAAGCTTCCTCAGCGGCGAAGGGAGCTTCCTCAAGCGCGGCCTGCTTCACTTGCGCGTCTACGATCTGGTCAGCAAGTCCGTATAGCTGTAGAATTGTAAGTGAACCATACAAGAGACACTCAGTACCACACCCTCGGTGGACGGGACACCATCGTCTGTGCCATCGATGAGCTTCTCTGCCGCAAGGACAGCAGTGGCGTCTCCACCGTAGACCTGAAGCAGCGCACCCTCGAACGCCTTTGTGAGGTCCGAGTCGTCATCCTCCAGCTGTCGCCGAGCCGCAGCCGCCCTGAGGAAGCGCGACAGTGTCAGGATCTTCTCCTTCAGGAGCTTCTTCTGCTCCAGCACTGCTTCCGCCTTGAGAGTGTCTCGCAGAGCCGCGAGCTCCGACGAGTGTGACTTCCGCAGAACCTCCTTCTCCTTCGCGAACTTGTCGTCCTGCTCCTGGCCGAACTTTTGGAAGTGGCCGAACTGCTCCTCCAGTTGTGCACGCTGAGCCTGCAGGCCCGGCTTCTTCTCCGCTGAGGCTTTCTGGTCGGCGTTGAGCTTGCGGGAAGCTACGAGGTCATCGAGGGAAACGCCCGGGTTCGCTTCGATGATGGAGTCGGTCTTTTGCATTGCGCTCTGTAGATAGTGTGTGAGACATTGATGGAGGCTGAATTATGGGGTTAGACCTACCAGCTTCTTGTTGATGTTGCGGATGTTCCTGCAGACCAACAATTAGTCACTGCGCTTCTATATGAAAGCTTCTGAGATGGAGCACGGGACGACTCACTTCTGGAGCTCCCTAACATAGGCATTCTCGCTGTCCTGCCCGCTGGCGGCCTTGCTTGCAGTCTCGGAGCCACCGGCGCCAGCTTCAGAAGAGGTCTGCTCGCGCGCAGCCGGGACTGCGGTGCCTCCAGTCTCCGCCTTGGCCTTCTTCTTGCGGGCGCTCTTGGATTCACCCGTGATCGCTTGCTGGACCTTGGAAACAATGTCGGGCGCCATTTTAGGTTGTATTCGGGGTGTATTTGGGTTGAATATGAAGGATCGAGTGGATCTACACGTCAATCGCGAGTTGTATGCTTGAAAGATGCGTGTGGTGGTGTGAGTTGTTGCTGTTTACAGCTCGATGGTTTGCGATTCGACGTAATTGAGTGCGGGCCAGGCGCTCGAGCCATAGAACCTGCCAGAGCGGCCACTCACGGCCTTCGTTGCGACAAGCCTGCATATGGTAAATCTGAGGACGCAAGTGACAAGTGGAAAGGTGCTTGTATTCTTGTGTTAAAGCTTATAGTCTGTGTCTTTGGAAGTTACGAGCGCCCTGCGTAAATTCTAGAATCTTACCAGCGCAGTAGGCAATATTTGAGCTGAGTTGCACCGATGGCTGTCTTTACCAAAAGGATGCCTTGTGCATTTCTGT
>Ga0265797_10007227_pt1 | contig 15315 bp, 12 predicted proteins | sample P2T30metagenome_FD_192433 | JGI IMG/M metagenome (GOLD analysis project Ga0265797, IMG submission 192433) | Plant litter microbial communities from East Loma Ridge, Irvine, California - P2 T30 | ecosystem: Environmental > Terrestrial > Plant litter > Unclassified | place: USA: California... | reverse complement strand
GTGGTAAGGTTTTAAAATCCTGGAATAGTCACTGTTATCGCCAGAGGTGTAAATAATATCGGGCTTTCCGTCCCGGTTCATATCAGCCAGTTGGAAGCTGCTGGAACCATAAACCGGTGGGAAGCGGAGTATATTTTTAGATTCAAAACTCCCTTTTTTATTATTTGTAAAAAGCCAGATCCCTTCGTCCCCATGAGCAAACAGCGTCATGAAATCCATCCATCCGTCCTGGTTAAAATCGCCTGTTATGCTTTGCGTTGCTCCGGCGGTTTCCCGGACCGGAATGGTTGCAAAGGTTTTGTCCGCCTGCTGCTCCACCAGGTAAAGCCCTCCCTTATTGTGTCCGAAACTACAGGTAATGTAGTCGGTTAGTCTGTCTTTGTTAAAATCGGCAGCAACGGTATGAACCGGCCTGATCAGATTCTCCGCAACAGGCTGAAACTGTTGATTTGTAACATTCAAACCAAGCAGCTTTCCGGAAGGAACATCCAGTGCTTTCATTTCTCCGATACAGGTCACAACATCATTTTTGTTTTTTTTAAATGTAAGCTGAACGGCGGGAGAGGGCAGTTGAATGGAGGTCTGCAGTTTTAAGTCAGTGCTCCACCTTTGAAGTAGGGCAGTTTCTGAATTGCTGGTGCAAATCGAATTTGAATCGAAAGCGACCAGCGTTGTGGTCGCAATATCAGAAAATTTACCCTTTGGTTTTTGTAATGAAAATATAGACCAGTCTTTTACCAGCCTGACCGGAGGCTTTGGAGCTGTAAGATGTTTGGGAGCAAGCGAATCATAATATGCCAGGATTTGCATCCAGTCGGTATATGAAATAGCTGATTTTTCATTTTGATAATAAGTCGTATTCTGCCAGACTTCCAGACCAAGCTGTTTAGCCATAGCAGGAAGCACTCGGTTATGCCAGGTTTCCTTGTCCAGAAGTGAAGGATCAGGTGCTAAATGACAGGTAGCGCAGTATTTTTGAGCCAGTTTTTTTCCGGGTATGGAATCTGCTGTATTTTCATCCGGGTTATTTTTGTTAAAACAGGAGATCAATACTGCTGCTGTCAGTAATGTAAGAGTGAAGTAACGGATAAGAAAAGGTATCTGCATAGTCAGGGTTATAAATACAAAAAGAGGCAGTGTGTTAGACTGCCTCTTTTTAGAATCATTGATTTTTACTGATATCCCGGATTCTGTTTTAGTGAAGATTTTCCGTTTCTGGTACTCAGATCTATCTGGCTCTGAGGAATAGGGAAGTACTCATTTACACCTTTTATGAATTTCCCACCGCTGACATCGGGCGTCACTTTGCTTTCATTGGCGATGTATGCATTAAGTGCCTGATCGGCAATACCCCATCTTGAAAGATCGAAGAAGCGGTGACCTTCCATTGCGAATTCCAGTTTTCTTTCAAAATAAATGGCTTTCAGTGCACCGTCTTTTCCTTTTGCTGCGAAAGATCCGGCAGGGTAACTGGCAATTTTATAGTTAGCTGCCGGTGTTGTTGTAAATCCGTTCAGCGGTTTTTTAGGATCTTTGTAGGTATACACAAAGCTTTCCGGCCTCGCTGCACGTTCACGAACCATGTTTACATATTCCTGCGCTTTTGCCAGACTTCCCGCTTGAGCCTCGGCCTCTGCTGCCATCAGCAGGATGTCGGCGTAACGGATGATCTGCACATTGATAGCCGTTCCCGGAGCCCATGAGTGCTGATCCGAATACCTATCTTGAGTTGACTGCCAGTACATGTTTTTCTTTGGTGAATAAGGACCAGCATAAGTCTGATCACGAATCCATGCCTGTCCAGGATGATTTCCCCAGTCAAGAAAAGGAATTCCTCTGCGGCCAACTGTCCAATCGATACGCGGATCAAGAGGTGTTGTGGCATCGGGGACAAAGGTTGATAGTGTATCGGACTTAATACCCATATCATTTTTTAATGGTTTGGTATTATATGTATCTATCAATGGAAGCCCGTTTGCATCCGTCTGGAATGAGTTTGCAAGGTCAAGACTAGGCTGAAAAAAACCACAGCAACGGAATGGAGAGTTATAGGGGAAATTCAGCATGCCACCCGTGTTTGCATTATCAATCGTATTCGTACCGTCGTTGGCAGCCATTTGAACGGCAAATACAGATTCGGCCATGTTCTTTTTTGCTGCATCGAAATTGTCCTGATACTTGGGCATCAGTGCATACTTTGTTCCGTTGCTGGTAACGCCCTGCGCTATGACCATGTCAAAAGTTGTTTTGGCATCGGTGTATTTCTTTTCATACAAATAGGTTTTGCCAAGATATGCAGCCGCCGCCCATTTATTTGCACGGCCAACTTCTGCCTGTGTGGCTGGAAGGTTGTCCATAGCAAACTTGAAATCAGCCTCAATTTTTGGCCAGATGTCCGTATCATTCGTAACGGAAGCAGGATCTTCTGTTTTTTCGTCGATATACGGCACCATATTGAACATCTTTTTCAGTTCAAAATAGTAGTGTCCGCGTAAGAACCTGGCCTCAGCTTCAAAGTTTTTCTTTTCTGCGTCGGTGATATTGGTAGTTACCAGCGGAATAAACTTAAGTACGGTATTAGCGCGGTTAATTCCCTCATAAACTGCCTTCCATTTGCTGTTAAAAAAACCGTTACTCGGGCCAGCACTGTAAATCATGATCGAATTGATACCGGGCTGATCGGCACCGTCACTTCCTTTTTTTGCATCACCCCCGGCAATGCTGCCATAGATCCAGTTGTCAGCAGCTGCATCCCAAGCACTTGCTGCGCCAACTCCGTTGCCATCCAGTGCAGCATAAGCACCAACAAGCAGGTTTTGCAGGCCAGGCTTGGTATTTATCTGGGTATCACTCAATGAACCGAGTGCAGGTTTTTTCAAAAAATCATCACTGCAGGCATTTAAAAATAGTCCGACTGCAGCCATTGCTGCTATTTTGGAAAATCGTATTGTTCTCATGTTTTTCTGTTATTTAATACAGTTATTAGAATGTCAGATTTAAACCAATAAGAAACTGACGGGTATTTGGATAAACCCCTTCATCCAGACCAAATGCTGTCGATCCGTCAACCTGGCTTTGTCCCACCTCAGGATCTGGTCCTGAATATTTAGTGATCGTGAACAGGTTTGCACTCTGAATATAAATCCGTGCTCTTTCAAGACGAAGTTTGGAGACTATACCTTTTGGCAATGTATAGCCCAGCTGTGCATTTTTCGCACGCAGATAAGAACCTTTCTCTACGTAGTATGAGTTAGGTACATTGGTTGTACTGAATGAACCTGTATTCTCCTGGATCGGAGCAGTTGCGTTTGTATGATCCGGTCTCCATGAATCATTTAATGCTGTATTGCTTTTAGCACCCTGGAAGTTGGTGTAGAAGTCGTGCCACCATTTCAGGTTGTTCCAGATCTGGTTGCCTTGTACGCCATAGAAGAATATTCCAAAATCGAATCCTTTGTACGCAGCACCCAGGTTAAGGCCGTAACTGAATTTAGGACTTGGATTTCCCAGGAAAACGCGGTCATCAGAAGTGATTACTCCATCCCCGTTGGTATCTGCATACCTGAAACGACCAACCTTCACTTCGCTTTGATAGACTGCATTTGAGTTCTTTGAAATTTCCTTTGCCCGTGAATCAGCCTGATCGATTTCCTGCTGACTGTCCCAGAAACCGTCTATCTGATAGCCATAAAATTGTCCGATAGAATGTCCCACCGCATTTCTTACAATAGAACTACCATTAAATCTGCGTGACTCCTGATCAAAATAAGTCGCACCGTCTGTTATTTTAACAATGGTGTTGTTATAGGTTGTCAGGGTAGCCGTTGCGCTTAATTTCAGATCTTTTGTAACAGTTTTCTCTGCATAAATCGACATGTCAATACCATGGTTTTTCATGGCACCTATGTTAACGGCCGGCGGCGTGCCTTGTCCTACCGTACCTGCAAGTTCAGGTGAGAAAAGCAGGTCTTCGATGTTCTTTTTATAGTAGTCAATCGTAAAGTCAATTGCCCCGTTAAACAGCTGTGCATCTAAACCAATATTTGAATTGATGTTTCTTTCCCATTTCGCAAGCGGATTGCCGACACGGGTACGCTGAAATCCAAGGACGGTACTGTTGCCGGTTCCTTTGATATCGTAAAAGGAATGGCTCCGGTTCTGACCGTAGGTAGTAAATGCGTTGGCGGTGGAAATATTAAACTGATTTCCCATGATACCATAACCACCGCGAATTTTCAAATCGCTTATCCACGGCAGACCTTTCATGAAATTTTCTTCTGTAACCCTCCAACCTGCACTCACAGCTGGAAATACACCATACTGGGAAACAAACTTGGACGAACCATCACGTCTTACTGTAGCACTGAGTAAATATCTGTCCTTAAAGCTGTAATCAACTCTGCCAATGTAGGAGAACAGTGCTTCTTCAAACCTGTTGCTGTAATTGGTCGGTGTTCCCGAACCGGTAGAAAGGTTTGTGAAATTCGGGTCAAAAGAGAAGTAGCCCTGAGTTGATCCACCCACTTCCCCTCCGGATGCGCTGTAAGCCTCAGTTCCAACAAGTACTTTCAGATTATGTAATTCCTTAAAGTTCTTTTCGTAAGTCAGCGTATTTGTCCAGGTCCAGTTATAGCCTGAGTTTGCTGATTCTGTGTAGGAATTGGTGGTTGTATTCTCAGCATTCTCCCATTCCGGGTAACCGAAAGAATTGTTTCTTGAAGAATAAAGTGCGCCTCCGAAACTCGATCGTGCGGTGAAATTTTTCAGGAAGTCAAACTCTGCATACATATTACCTAAAATACCATTTCCCAATCCTTTGTTATTTCTAGCCCGGTCACGGATAGCTACAGGGTTTTTGGCATTCCCAAGACCGCTTCCAAACGATCCTGCGTAGTTCCCGTTTATGTCATAAACAGGAACAATGGGTTGCATACGGTATGCCATACCAATCGCGCCACCTTCTTCGAGAAATGAACTTCTTGGATTGCTTACGAGTGAAACAGCGATATTTTCTCCGATCCTGATATGTTTGCTTACATTAAACTGGCTGTTGGAGCGAATCGTATAGCGCTTGAGATACGTATTCATCAGGTTTCCCTGCTGATTGAAATAGTTAAAAGAAAACAGATAACTTCCCTGTGTTCCGCCACCGCTGACAGATAGGTTGTGACTCTGGATCGGTGCGTTTTTAAATATCTCATGAAACCAGTCGGTACCTTCTTTATTTGATTTCACAATCCTATAGAAGGAGTCCATATCCGCTTTGTCCGTATAATTCGGATTTACATAATATTTGCTTGGATCGATCTGGCTTGCTGATGTACCTGTTGGAACAATATAGTCCGGCAAAACAGGTCTTTCACCATTGCCATATTGTGGGTCATTCACTGCTACGCCAGAATTGCGCAAAGCAAGAAATTTCAGGTCGGCAGTACCTTGCGAAGAAAGCAAATCATAAACATTACCTTTTTTTACCGTCTGGGTGCCATAGTAAGTATCGTAGCTAACCCTGACTTTGCCAGAGCCACGTTTGGTGGTAATGATAACAACGCCATTTGATGCACGTGAACCATAAATAGATGCCGAGCCGGCATCTTTCAGTACCTGCATGGTGGCAACATCATTCGGGTTAAGGCTGTTGATGTCCTGTGTTGGTACGCCATCGACAACAAACAGCGGCGTGTTATTGCCAAATGAATTGATACCTCTGATCCTTACCTGAGGTGCACTTCCCGGTTGTCCTGATGTCAAAACAGTTACGCCGGAAGCACGTCCCTGTAACTGGTTGGTTAAGTTGGAATTAGGCTGCTCGGTAAGTTCTGAAACTTTTACAACCGAAACGGCACCCGTTAAATCTTTTCTTTTTGCAGTACCATAACCGACCACAACGACTTCGCTAAGCAGTTTCTCATCCTGTGAAAGGATAATGTTCAAACTGGACTGCGCCGGTGTAACTTCTACATCCTTCGGGCTAAAACCAACATAACTGAATGTTAGTGTAACATTGCCATCCGGAATCTCGATTTTGTAACTTCCGTCTGCATCTGTGTTGGTGCCGCGTTGCGAACCTTTTACAATTACTGAAACGCCCGGGAGGCCGGATCCGTTATTATCGGTAACGGTACCCGATATACTTCTGTCGGCAAAATTGCCTTCGTGAAAAGAATTCGGGCTCAGATTTCCGGTCTGTGGTTTGATACGTTTCAGGATTATCTGCTTGCCGGATACCTCATAACTTAGATTAAGTGGCCCCAGAATCGCCTTTAATGCAGAGCCCAGCTGTTCCTGACGAACATTCACAGAGATCTTTCTCTCTGCTTTGACAAGGCTGGAACTATACAGAAACTTTACCTTTACCTGCTCTTCGATGTTTGCCAGAACCTTCCGGACATCCTGATTCTGCATATTAATGGTAACACGATTATTTAAAACTTCCTGTGCTTCGCTTACACGCGCCAGGGCCATGCTGGACAATAGCGCAGCAATGACGAGTTGAGTAAAACTAAATCTCATAATGGTTTGCCAATGAGCATAGTTAGGATACAATTTTTGCATAACTTTACAAAGTTTTGTTAAACATGGAAAAATGGGACAAAACGACTCCTCCATCCGTCGCAAGCAGATGTATTATTCTGAGGAAAAAAATAGGAAGGTTGGTGATGGTGCAAACATCATCGACCTTTTTTTAATGATTTTATGGAATCATAAAGGGGTGTTTAAAATGGATAAATTAGTTAGGTTTTATAGTTATTTAAAAGCTCAATGGCACCCTTTTCCTGAAACGATAATTTTTGCATCAACCACCGCAAATTCCGCCTCAACCCCTTTACATATCAGGTCTATCTTATCATAAAGCGATTCATGCAGAAAGGAAGCTGTGAGCAGACAATCTCCAAATAGTTTTTCATCATAAACGATCTCTATTCCATAGGATTCTTCCAGATTTTTAAATATTTTGGAAACAGGTACATCCTGGAAATCTCCGATCGGTGGTATTACGGATGCAGCAGCGATTATTTCCGGGGCATCAATCAGGAATTTCTTGATGACCTCCTGCTTCCGGGAGTATAGAACTTTTTGGTTAGGTGTTATTATTGTTGCGTTTTCCAGGTTTGTATTGTTCCGGTGTTCCTCACACGTAAAAACAGAAACTTTACCGGTTTTTACAACAACTTCAACTTCCTGGTCATCATCAAAGGCTTTAATTGTAAAACTGGTGCCCAATACTTTTGTAACAAGCCCGTTGGCATAAACATAAAAGGGCCGGGCAGGATTACGCCGAACTTTGAAGAATGCTTCTCCGGATAATATCACTTCCCGTTCATTTTTTGAATTAAAGTCCTTCGGATATTTAATCATGCTTTTGGGCTGAAGGGTAATCCGGCTGTTATCCGGAAAATCAATAACTAAGGGATGATTACCGGCATTTTTTCTCTCGATAAATTTATTAGCAGTAGGTGTAATCAGGTTTTGAAGGGAAATTTGTAGTTTTTCTGATGATGGATTAAGAATCAATCCTGCCACAAGTATAAGCATGGCTGCGGCAGCCGTAAGCATAAGCAGGCGTGGCCACAAAGGTTTTGCAGGTACAGTCTGTTTTTCATAACCAGCCTGAATTTTAACCCACATACTGGTAACCTGGTCATGATCCGGAAAATTGCTTTCTACATCTTCGGATAGCTCTTGTAAAATCCCCTTGGCATTGCCAATCATTTCTGACATGTCCGGGTGCTCCAAAAGGAATTTTGCCCAGAAGGACTCTGCCTCCGATGTTGGTTCTGTTACCCATTGTTTAAAATGAGGATCTTCCAGAAAATCAGTTAACTGATACCTCTTGTAATTCATGTTACTGTACTATTCGGTGTAAAAATGATACACGTCTTATAATAGCAAGAGAAGAGTAGGAGAGCTTTTAACTCACTTTTTAGAAAAAAAAGTTAGAATTAAATAAAAAAATAATCAAAAGGTTGTGAATGGATAGCTGGCGAAGTTTTAAAACCGCGCGCTGAATTAGATTACGCACTGACTGTTCATTGATAGCCAGAATTTCGGAAATCTCCGAATAGCTGAAATCCTGATAATAGCGAAGTACCAATACTTCATACTGCCGTAGCGGCAGGCTCTTCAGACAAAAATTGAGATTGTTTTTTTGTTTTTGTATATCTTCTTCTTCAATGATGTAGAACTCGGTTGGCAGCGTAACAGGTAAAACCTCTTCATTGGTTGATTCCCAGCTCTGCTGATTTCCGTAATTTGGTGAAAGTGATTTATGGATCCGTCGTCTCAGGGCACGAAACAAATAAAACTTAGGCGAGTCAACATCGGATAATCTTGTTCTGGTTTGCCAGAGGTCAATAAAAAGATCTTGTATCAGATCTTCGAGGGCAGCATCGTCATGCAGAATTTTTCGTCCATAGCTGAACAAAACACGGACATGTTTTTGATATAACTCAGTGAAGGCAGACTCGTCACCGAGCTGAAATGCCTGCCAGAGTAACTTATCAGCATTAGAGGTAGAAGTTGATGCCAAAGTATCACGTGTTATTTCAACAAAAGTATTAAAATTTCTTCGAATTGATCTATTTAAAATTGATAATGTTTATAAATTACCTGGAATATACCGGATTTTGATATCCGTAATTTTTGGCAATATATCAGCGATTGCATGTGCTTGTTAATTCCTGAAAGTTAGCAGAAAAATGTTCGTTAGGGTCACTCTTTCGGAGGCTTTCCGCATCTCCGCCGCATTTCGTTTTTAAACTGTATCCGCTCTTCCTCAGTCATGCTCATCCATTTACCACCCCAGGGCCTGTTGCCTGAGAAACCTGTTTTGTTATCCTGATTTCCCCGCCAGTTTCGGGATTGTCGTATTCTTCCGCCAAAATTGCCAAGTAATATCCGGCAGAGAATAAGTAGACCGACCGCCTGCCAGTATTTGACCGGGCTAACGCCGGTCAGTTCGGGAAGAATGGCATTCCAGAGCAACATTACTGCCCCGCCCAAAATAAGTGTGGCGATCAGAAAGAAAAGCGGAAACATTCCGAAGCGTCTTCTGTATTTATTTGGCTGGTTCATGATGGCAAAGTTAATAATTTACAAATTCCTTATAGGTAGTTTCCAGTCGCTGACGTAAATGAAGCACAGCGTATCGCTTTCGGGAAATAAGTGTTTTTATATTTTCGCCGGTGCGGTCGGCTATTTCCTGGAAAGTCTGGTCTTCAAGTTCGTTCCAGACAAAAACCTGGCGTTGATTTTCCGGAAGTTCTTCTAGTGCATTGGTAAGCTGTTCCCAAAAAAGCTCGCGCAGGTACACGGTTTCTGGTGTACCGTCATCAGCAAGCAGAATATCTTTGAAATTTAATTCGCCTTCTTCATCTTCATAGAGGTGATCAGACAATGAATCCGGCTTTTGTTTTCGGTATTTGTCGATAATCCTGTTCCGTGCTACACGATAAAGCCAGCTTCCTACCTGCTCTATTGCTTCGACCTCCGGTACACTGCTAAGCTGAAACCAGACATCCTGAAGAATATCCTCCGCATCTTCCTCCGAACTGACCCGCTGACGGATGAAGCCAAGAAGCTGGCTGCCGTAGGCTTTGACGGTTTGGATGATATTGGGCTTTTTCTCTGGCAAAATCGAAGCTTTAAATTTGATTCTTTTAATCGTAGACGGTTTTAAATCGAAAATACTTTAAATGAACCGATTTATTTTTGGTCAATTGAAGTTCAACTTGCATTTATACCGGATAGAATTGTTGTTATCTTCCATATTGCCAGAATGTTAACAGTGATTAGCAGGGTGGAAATGTACTCTTTCTCTGACGGAATATAATTTTTGTAATTCTATGATATTTTGTTAAAAAAGTTAAAATGTGACGTGCATATGTGTATTGATGATAATTATTGGAAAAGTTCAATGTTTGTGCATATTGTCGTTATGTAATATTACACTAAAACATATCACATTTGTTGTACTTTTGCTTCAAATATATAATTATTCCAATATATATAGATAACAGCAAAAAGAACTTTTCATAAACTAAACGCCTGCTATTGACATTAATAAGGTTTTGTGCCTACCTTTGATTCATCAAAACGGAAAAATGAAAATTTAACCGGGACGATAAAAAAAACTTAAAGTGTTGTTTTAGATTATCTGAAAAGTACAATTAGTTTTATTAAAATTTAGACATTTAAAAAATTAGAAATATCATGAAAAAATTAATCTTATCCGTTGCAGTTTTGGTGGGAGTATCAACTGCAAGTTTTTCTTTCTCTGCTGACAAAGTTTCTAACAAAGCTGCTGCTGCCATTGAACTTGTATCTTCAAGCGATTTGAAATTCAAGCTGACGCTTGACAATGTAAAAGAAAGATCATCTGTTGTGATTAAAGACAACGACGGTGGTGTTGTTTACAGCACTTCTATTCCTCAGACAGAAAAATATACCAAGATCTTCGACCTGTCGAATCTTTTGGACGGAAATTATAGCTTTATCGTTTCTAACGGTGGTGAAGTTACTTCTAAACCATTCGCAATCTCTACTGAAACAAAACGTCAGGTAACTGCGGTTGTGAAATAAGGAATATTGGTAAACACCTTTATCGGTTATAAAAAAAGGAAACAGCAAACTGCTGTTTCCTTTTTTTATAAAGTGGTATTTATACAAAAATCAGTATCTGCCGTTCACTTCAAACTCCTGGCTTAACATTAATATTTCATAACTGCTTTACTTTCGCTGCTTTGCATGGCAAGATCGATTACGCGGCAGGTTCTTAAAATCTCTTCGGGTTTCACGGCCAGTTCTGCATCGTTTACAATTGCATCATATACGTTTTGATAAAAGGGCGCGTAATTACCGGCTTCACTTTCTACTACGCCACTAAACGTATCGCTGTAAAGTGTTCCCCAGCGGTTTTCGGGTTCGTGACCCCACGGCTGCTGCGTGGGTAAAATATTCTGGCGAAGCGTTTCCTCCTGAGGATCCAGTCCGCCTTTAATAAATGAACCTTTGGTGCCGTGCAGATTATAGCGCAGGAAATTTTCGTAGACCATCAGACTGGATTTTACAATCACAAGCTTATCGGCATAACCAAGGCGTACATCAAAATAATCGTCAATTTCACTATTTGGTCTTACCGAACGTATTTCAGCTGTAACTGTTTCCGGTTCGCCAAAAAGAACCAGAGCCTGGTCGATCAGGTGCGGTCCGAGGTTGTAAAGATTTCCGCCAACCGGAACACTTTTTTCTTTCCAGGATTCGGTAGGAACCACCGGTCGGAAACGATCATAACGGCATTCGTATTCTACAATATCACCCAGCTTATCTTCTGCAATCAGTTTTTTTATAGTCAGGAAGTCCGAGTCCCAGCGGCGGTTCTGGTAGGCAGTTAAGATCAGCCCCTTTTCCTTTGCCACTGCGATCAGTTGTTCTGCTTCCTCAGCCGTAGCAGAAAAAGGTTTTTCGATCACAACATGTTTTCCGTTCTCCAATGCGTCCATTGCATAAGGGAAATGGGTGTCGTTTGGTGTGCATATAAAAACGAGGTTAATTTCAGGATCGCTCAAAAGTTCATCAACGGAGCGGGCATTTTCGATTGTTGGATCAAATTCCTGTGCTTCGTTTTTACTTCTTTCAACAACTGTTTTGAGTTTGAAGTTAGGATTGGTAGTCAGAAACGGAGAATGAAAATAACGTCCTGAAAGGCCAAAACCAATCAAACCGACGTTTAGAATTTTTGATGACATGGATACTAATAAGTTATAAATGAAGAATTAAGAGTTTGTCTGTAAAGAAAACAAAGTTAATGTTTGAACAGATAGAGGCAACATTTACGGCTAATACAAATTAGGGCAGCATCTTTGAATTTATTGACCATCTGTTTATATTTGACTTACACTTAATGGCTTTGCCATGACAACAGAAGAAAAGAAAATTGAAATTATTGGGAAAATTATCAACCTTCAGGATGATCTTGTTATTGATAACCTGAATGAATTGTTAAATGCTTCTGAAACTACTTTAAAAAAAAGAGAACCAGGGTGGGGGAAAGGTATAGTAACCTATATTTCTGATGATTTTGACGATTTTATTCCTCCCGGGTTTTCTTCATAATAATGAAATATATTGTAGATACACACATTTTATTATGGTATTCAGAAGGCGGAAATAAACTTTCTAATGACATTTTATTTCTACTTAATAGTAATCCATCTGATATTTACATAAGTCAGGCTACATTCTGGGAAATAACAATAAAGAAATCTTTGGGAAAACTGAATCTTATTTCTTCGGTTTCTGACTTTTACTACAAAGCAATTGAAAATTCATTTCTGGTGCTTCATTTCGATGCTGATACCTATCGTGTATTGGAAGAGCTCCCCCAATTTTATCAAGATCCTTTTGACCGAATTATAATAAGTCAGGCAATAAGTAAAAACTTTACTATTATCACTCAGGATCAGAAATTTAAATTTTATGAAGAGTTAGTTCCTATTTTGTGGAATTAAACTTAAGGCAAAGCAAATGCCACGAATTTGTCACCCGACTTTGTATTCAGTTTTCCTCCTCCGCAGGCGATGACCACATATTGTTTTCCGTTTACCGAATAAGTACTTGGTGAAGCATAACCCGCAGCCGGGAGTTTAAATGTCCATAATATTTTCCCTGTAAGTTTGTCTAACGCTCTGAACTGCTCGTCCTTACTGGCAGCTATGAAAATAATGCCGCTTGCCGTCACAAGCGGTCCTCCGTAGTTATCAGTACCTGTTGGCGGGATTCCTTTTGCTGTAAGTTCCGGATATTCACCAAGCGGGACCTGCCATTTGTGCTTGCCGGTATTCAGATCCACCGCCGTTAAAGTACCCCAGGGTGGTTCGCTAACGGGATAACCTTTTCTGTCAAACCATCTGTTGTAACCCGTGGCCTGATAGGGAACATCGCTTTTCTGTGTAGAAACAATCTTTTTATCCGTGGCCTTATTAAAAATAAAATCGGTTACAGCCTGTCTTACATCTGCCGGAATGTGAGAAAATGCAGGCATCATGCCCCGGCCGGTCATCAGTAGTTGCTGAACCTGCTTTTCATTTAGTCTTTTGTCAATGTTAACTAATGACGGATAAGAACCATCATGATTTCCGGATCTGTCGGCACCATGACAGGCCGAACAATGAAGCTGATATAACTTATCGCTGCTTGTTCCTTTGGCATCAGCAACTGTCTTTTTATGTCGTAACGTGGTATAAACCGGCACTTCTTTAGCCGGAATGTACATCATTCCTTCGGGATCAGTTGCAGCTCCTCCCCACTGTGCGCCGCCGTCTGTTCCCGGATAAAATAAGGTCATGTCAAAACCGATCGGTATGTAGGCACTGCCGGTTCTTGCCTTTCTGACAATGGCTGCAAGTGAATCGCGATCAGCAGCAAAACGATTAAGGTCTTTTTCAGTAAAACTTTGTCTGGTAAATGGTACGGGAAGCGTTGGTATCGGTTGTGTTTTGCTCAGTTGCTCGCCTGGCACCCCATTGGTTGGAAAGGCAGTTTCTTTGATCGGGAATAATGGTTTGCCGGTGACCCGGTCAAAAACAAAAATGTATCCTTGTTTCGTAATCTGGACTACTGCATCGATCTTTCTGCCTTTTTGTGTAATTGTTACCAGGTTAGGAGGAGACGGCGGATCGCGGTCCCAAACATCATGATGGACAAGCTGGTAGTGCCAAAGTCGTTTTCCTGTGGCAGCATTGATGGCAATCAGACAATTGGCAAATAAATTATCGCCGGGCCGGTTGCCTCCGTAAAAATCATATGCAGCAGATCCAGTTGGAATATACACAATCCCGCGTTCCCGGTCAATGGCCATTCCAGCCCATGAATTTGCACCTCCGGTTAGTTCACGGGCGGGTTGCCGCAGCCAGGTTTCCGAGCCGGGTTCACCTTTTTCAGGAATGGTTTTAAAGGTCCATATCTTTTTTCCTGAAAGTACATCGTACGCGCGGACATCTCCAAGTAAAGCAGTTTCCGATTCATTTACGCGTGTTCCGACGATGATCACATTTTTATAGATCGTGTTGGGTGTATTGGAAAGTACGTAATCATCGGCACCAGGTCTTTCAATGCCGTCCTTTAAATAAATCCGTCCCTTTTGTCCAAAATCGATTGCTGCCTTACCGTTTCTGGCATCCAGTGCATAAAGCCACTTACCAGCGCCCAGAAAAATACGTGCCTTTTTACCGTCTGTCCAGTAGCTTACTCCTCTGCTGATACTGCCACCAGTTTCTGATAAATTGGTTTTCCATATTTCTTTTCCCGTAGCAGCGTCAACGGCAAAAGCCTGTGTGCCGGCAGAAACACCGTATAAAATCCCTTTAATAATAATTGGATTACATTGGATCTGGGTTCGGTTGCCGCTCGTGTCGGCCCCGCCGGAAGCATATGTCCAGACAACTTTCAGCTTGTTTATATTTGTTTTGTTGATTTCGGACAGAGGCGAATAATGGCTGCGTGCTCCGTTGCCATTGTACTCAACCCATTCTGTATCACCGGAATTATTTTTGAAGATAAATCCGGTGATCAAAAGCAAAACAATTGATCCGGCACTGGCAAATGATTTCATAAGGAACAAGTTATCAGGCTTTTTCCCACAGTTCCTTTGCTTTTGCCAAATCACGTTTCATGGCATCAAAAACTACTTTTTTATCTACCGTAATTTTATCAGCACCTTGGTCTGCTCCACCAAGCGGATATTCCAGGTGCAGACAGAAAGGTACCTGAATGTTATTTTGTTTTACAAATTTGAAGTACGTGTCAAAGTCAACCATTCCCTGTCCCAGTGGGACATTATGTAATTTCGTTTTACCGTTATTGTTGTCCCAGGTTGTATCTTTCAGTACAATGGTTTTGATGTGCGGCTGTATCAGGTTCAAGCCGGTCTGCCAGGACAATCCTCCTTCTACCGTTGCGTGACGAATGTCATATTGTGCCCCCATGTATTTCTGATCAGACTTCTGCAGGATTTTCCAAATTTCAAACATAGAAGCCCCAACCATTCTTCCTGCGTGATTCTGATAGCAGCCTGTAAGTCCCAATTTTTTATTCAACTGACTCAGGCCTGCCATTTTTGTTGTAAAACCATCCAGTGCCTGGGCGATCATTTTTGGATCAGCATATTTGTACCAGTTCATACGGTAGTACTGAAAACCAAGTTTCGCAGCTGTTTCAAGCAATTTTTTATCAACCGGATTAGCAGCATCTTCCACGGCAGTACAAAAAAGAGAAGGAGAGAAGCCGGCTTTTTTCATTGCTTCTACCGCAAGAGGC
>Ga0265797_10007226_pt1 | contig 15316 bp, 9 predicted proteins | sample P2T30metagenome_FD_192433 | JGI IMG/M metagenome (GOLD analysis project Ga0265797, IMG submission 192433) | Plant litter microbial communities from East Loma Ridge, Irvine, California - P2 T30 | ecosystem: Environmental > Terrestrial > Plant litter > Unclassified | place: USA: California... | reverse complement strand
GCCGCCGCCTCCGGCGTGGCCGCGCGCCCGATCGCCGACATGGACGCCTACCGCCAGCGCCTCGGCGAAATGATCTACCACACAGGCTTCTTCATGAAGCCGGTGTTCGCCAAGGCTAAGGCCACGCAGCGCCGCGTGGCTTATGCCGAAAGCCTGGACGCGCGCGTGCTGCGCGCCGTGCAGACCGTGGTCGACGAAGGCCTGGCCAAGCCGGTGCTGATCGGCGCGGCGGCGGCGGTGGAGCGAGCCATCAAGGCGGCCGGCCTGCGCCTGGCGCGCGATGCCGACTACGAGCTGGTCGAGCCGGATGGCGGCGACGCGACGCTGCAAGGCACGCGCCTGCTGCAGTCGGGCGCGGTCGATGCGCTGATCTGCGGCATGCAGGGCAGCTACGACGACCACCTGGCCCACGTGCGCAGCGAGATCGGCATCGCGCCCGGCGCCGGCGCGCTGGCGGCGATGAACGCCCTGGTGCTCGACAAGATGACCCTGTTCATCACCGACACCTACGTCAACGACAGCCCGACGGCCCAGGAGCTGGCCGACATCACGCGCCTGGCCGCGACCGAGCTGCGCCACTTCGGCCTGGAGCCGAAGGCGGCCCTGCTGTCGCATTCGATCTTCGGTTCGTCCGAGCGTCCCTCGGCGCGCAAGATGCGCGAAGCGCGCGACCTGCTGGCCGCAAGCGCGCCGGAACTGGCGCTGATCGGCGAGGTACACGGCGACGCCGCGCTGTCGGAAGAGATCCGGCGCCTGTACCAGCCGGCCGGTGAAGCGGCGGGCGGCTTCGCGGGAAGCGCCAACCTGCTGGTGATGCCGTCGCTGGATGCGGCCAACATTTTGTTCAATGTGCTGAAGGTCGCCGCCGGCAAGGGCGTGACCGTGGGCCCGATCCTGCTCGGCGCCGCCAAGCCCGTGCACATCCTGAGCCCGAGCGCGACCGTGCGCCGCATCGTCAACATGACGGCGCTGGCGGTGGCCGGCGTGCGCTAATTTTGCGCTGAATCTGTGCTGAATCTGCGCTGGAAAAAAGGCGTGCGCCGGATGGTCCGGGCACGCCTTCGAAGCGCGATTCCACATGCCCTGGCTCGACCAGGCGCCCAACGCCGGCATCAGCCGGCGTTTTCCATCCCTTCCTCGACCGCGGCATCCTGCCCCTGCGCAGCCGGCATTGCCGGACGGTTCCATTCGCGGTACTCGACCAGCGACGGAATGCGCCCGATCGCGCCCAGCGGTGCAATCCCCATCTTCTCCAGCAGCGCCAGCAGCTCGCCCAGCACCGCCTCGCGCCGCAGCGACCAGGTCGAGGCGAAGCAGCGCCAGAAGGTCCAGCCGGCGCGTTCCAGCACGCGCTGGCGCGCCATGTCGGCCGGCCAGCGGTCAGGCCCGTGGAATTCGTCGCCATCGAGTTCGATCGCCAGGCGCCGATCGTCGGCGCCCTCGACCACCATGTCGATGCGGTAGCCGGCCGCCGGCACCTGCGGAATCACGCGGTAGCCGCGTGCGAACAATTCGCCGTACACGTCGCGCTCGAAGCCCGACTCGCACAGCGCCGCCAGGCTGCCGGCTTCCTCGTTGGCCTCGACCGGCCGTGCGAAGTGCTCGACCAGCGTACGCCGCAGGTCGAGCGGCGACAGCTCGTCGAGGCGCACCGAGCGCACCAGCACCATGCGGTCGCGGGCGCGCGAGGCGGCCACGTTGAAGCGCTGGTCGTACATCACGCCCGACAGCGCGTGGTGGTTGGCGCGGTCGGCCACCATGCTCAGGAAGATGATGTCGCGTTCGCTGCCCTGGAAGATGCGGGCGTCGCCGCAGGCGAACTGGCGCCGCGCCAGCTCCACCGCGTCGCAGCGGGCGCGCACCAGCTTGTCGATCAGCAGCGCCTGTTCCGGCCCGAGCAGCGAGACCACGCCGAGCGTGCGTCCGGCCAGCCCGGGGTCGCGCAGGATGGCCTCGATCTCGGCCACGATGAAGGCGGCCTCGGACGGATTCTGGCCCTTGGCCGAGCGGTAGCCGCCTGGCACGTAGACGTCCACCAGCGGCGGGTCGAGCCGTTCGGAGGCGCGCGGCACCCGCACCGGCTGGATGAAGTCCTTGTAGAACACGCGGTTGCTGTAGGCGATGATCGGCTGCACGCAGCGGAAGTGCTCGCGCAGCATGACCTTCGAGGCGGCGAACACCGTCGAAGCGATGTCGTACAGCGACATGTCGGCCGTCAGCACGGCCTCGAAAGGCTGGCCGGCCAGGAAGCGGCGGCGCAGGTCGACTATCCTGGCGCTCGACACGAAGCCGGCTTCCGGCGACACCTGCTTGTCGTCGCCCACCACCAGCACCTGCTTGCCGCGCAAGACCGCCGGCAGCGCCCACAAGTCGGACTGGCTGGCTTCGTCGACGATCACCAGGTCGAACGCGCCCAGTTCGGCCGGCAGGGTTTCCGATACCCGCGCGTGGCTCATGATCCAGCACGGCACCGCGGCCTGGGCGTCGACCATGGCCTGCTGGGCGTCGCGCCGGTAGCGGCTGGCGTTGACGCCGGTGCCCTTGCCGAACTTGCGGATCGCGGTGCGGTAGGTTTCCAATGCGCTCAGGACGCGCGGGCCGGCATTCTGCTTGGTCTGCAGCCAGGCCGACCCGGCCACGAGTTCCTGGTACCTGCGCGCCAGCGCGGTTTCCAGTTCACGCCGGCGCGCGGCCAGGGCGCGCATCTCGCCGCGCGCATCGATGCTGTCGAGGTAGGTGCGCAGGCGCGCCCAGGTCCAGGCCTCGCGCCAGCGCGGCGGGAACACCGCGTCGTCGCCGGCGTCGGCCTGCACGATGGAGACGACGCGCGCGGCCAGCCGTGGCGCGCCGTGGGCCGCGATGGCGTGGGCCATCGCCAGCAGATCGCGCATGTCGTCCGCCAGCGCCTCGATGCGGCGCAGCTCGCCGAGCAGGGCTGCATGATCGGCGGCGAGCTGCTCGGCTGCCACCTCCGGGCTGCCCAGCGCCTCATTCACCAGCGCACGCAGGCGCAGCGCCACCGGCCCATTTGCGCCGCCCAGGGTCTGCTGCAGCTGCGCCAGGCTTGCCGTGGCATGCGCCATTTCGGCGCGCGTCAGATGCCGGCGCAGCTGGGCGCGCACTTCCTCCAAGTCGAGCGTTTGCCCTTGCAGCGCTGCGCGCGGCGCGGTCTCGAACACTTGCTCCGCCAGCGGCGGCAGCGCGACGTCGTGCGTGGACGCCAGCGTGTGCGCCGCGCGCGCCGTCGCCGCAATCGCTTCGATGGAACGCAGCTGGTCCACATCCGGCGCCAGCGGCGGCAGCGACAGCAGTGCGGCAAAGGCATTCCAGCGCACCGTGAACGACAGCAGGCGCGTATGCAGGCTCGCAAAACGCTGCACGTGGGCCCAGTCCGCGCCGGACGCCGGCGCCAGACCGGCCACGCGGATGGCGTTCACCTGCGCCTTGATGTCGCCCGCGCCAAAGGCGAACAAGCCGAACGGCTTGCCGGTCTCGGCGCCGCGCGCGATGGCTTCCAGCGCCTTCGGGTGTTCGAGGGCCTCGCGCGTGGCGCTGACCGGCTGTTGCATGAATTCGGCGCGGGCCTGGAGCAGGGCGTCGATTTCGGTAAACAGGGCTTCGAGGGCCGCGCGCTCGGTGCCGAACTGCGGGCGGCGCAGCTTGTCGCGCAATGCATGCGCCCAGTCGTGGCCGGACTCGTCGACCTGGCGCAGCAAGGCCAGCGCCTGGTCCAGCGCGGCCAGCAGCTGGCGCGCCGCGCCGAGCACCGCGGCTGTGGGCGCGCGCAGCGGCAGCAGGGCGCCGCGCGCTTCGTCATGCTCGATCGCGCGCAGGGCTTGCAGTTCCTCGTGCAGCTGGCCGAGGGCGGCGGGCGTGGGCAGGGTGCTTGCCGGGGGAATGCTGGCGCGGCAGTACACCAGGTCGGCGCCCAGGCTGCGGCGCAGCGCGCGCAGGCGCATGCCGCTTTCGTCATCGAAGGGCGGCGCGTGCTGCGCACCCAGCGTCAGGACGTCGTCGAACCAGCCGAACTGCGCCTCGCCATCGACCACCAGTGCGGCCATTTTTTGCGCGCGCATCGGCACGCCGTCGACGTCGATCTCGGCCAGCTGGGTGTGGGCGATGGCATCGATGCGGGCATCGATCTGCGCCATCTCGGCGTGTGCGCGGTCGAGCGCCGTACGGCAGGCGGCGATCTTGTCCGCTTCCAGGCCGCTGTTCAGGTGGGTCAGCGTGTGGATGATGGCTTCGATCGAGGCCTGGAACTGGCGCATGCCCTCCTTGTCGCCGGCGAGCAGGGCCACCGTCAGCGGGCGCACCGCTTCCGGTATCTTCTCCTGCAACACCTTCAGCGCCGGCTCGCCCTTCGAGGTGACGAGGATGCGCTTGCCCAGCGCCAGGTAGTGGCTGATGATATTGGCGATGGTGTGCGTCTTGCCGGTGCCGGGCGGCCCCTGCACGGCCACGCCGGGCGAACGTTCCAGCTGCTGGATGATGGTTTCCTGCTCGCGGTTGTAGGGCAGCGGGAAATACAGTTCGCGCGGCTCGCCGGCGATGGTGGCGCGCCCGGACAGGCCGCGAAACGCGATCGGCGCGTGCTCCACCACGGCGTCGCCCGGCCGGGTCACCAGGCTGGCCGGCCCGATGGGCAAGTCCTCGGCGCCGTTCACGCCGTCTTTCAGGCGCGCGATGTCCTCGGTCAGGAAGTGGGTCGCGCGCGGGCGCGCGAACAGCACCCAGCCGTCGCTCAGCACCAGGTCCGGGCCCGGCGCCGGCGCGCCGCGGGTATCGCGGGTATCGCGGGTATCGCGCTCATAGCGCGCCGAGGCCGAGATAGTCCCGGCCACGAGTTTCAGGATCGGCTCGATCGTGGCCGGCTCGAAGGGCGAGACCGTCGCGCCCTCGGCGCGCAGCAGCGTGCGGGCGGCGCTTTCGACTTCGCCGATGCCGGCCACGCCGCAGGCGGCGAAGGCATCGAGCTCGAGGCGCGGCGCGATCGGCCGCGGACCGATGGTGATCGCGTGCGAGTCGCTGTCGATCTCGATGTCCATCGCTTGCGTGACGAGCGGGTAGTGGAAGTCGACGCCGCCGTCCGGCGCCGGGATGTGCCAGGACGACACGCCCAGGCCCCAGACCAGTTCCAGCGGACGCACCGCCTCCTGGGCTTCCAGGCGCGTCTTCAGCGCGAACAAATCGGCATACAGCGTGATCACCTGGCGCCGTGGCTGTTCGCGCGCGGCCCAGTTGCGCCACTGCGGCAGGTAGGCCTGCAGCAGGTGGCCGACCCGGGCGCGCCGTTCCAGGTCGCGCTGCTCGGCTTCGTCCTCGGCCACGACGGCCGCGTCTTCACGGCGCGCATCGGACAGTACTCCTTCGTTGATGGCGGGGGCGGCGCCGGCGGGGTCGGTACCCACGAGCAGGAAGGCGGCCAGCTCCGGTTCGGGCAGGCTGGGCGCGGACGTCGGCTCGAGGCGGTGCACGCGCAGCCAGGCGCTGTCTTCCTGGGTCTCGACGTTGAAGTCGACCCAGGGCAGGGTGGCCAGGTCGGACCAGGTTTTCTTGAATTCCGTGACCCGCGCCAGCGTAAAGGCGGCGCGGTCGATGTCTTTGGCTTGCTCGACCAGATAGTCGAGCAGCCCGCTCATGAGCTGGGCAGGTGTGTGCATGGGTTTCCCGGCTGGAGAGGGTAAGGCAGGCGCTGGCCTGGCGGCGTGGCGCGCAGGTGCTTGCTTGCTATTCGATGCCTGCGATTTTACCTTGTGCTCATGCGTTTCCGTGGCACGGAACGGTGCGCGCGTGTGCAGGGTGCGGGAGGAGGAACGGGTGGAGAGATGAGGAGGAGAAAGGACGCGCGCCGCGAACTGGCGCGGCGCGTACTACATGTGCTGGACGATGCCTGGATTACTGCTTCAGCGCTTCGACCTGGATCGCCAGCTTGACGGTCGGGTTGAAGCCCATCTGCACGCCGTAGTCGATGCCGAAGTCGCTGCGGTTGAAGGTGGCCGAGGCATCCGCGCCGCAGGCTTCGCGCTTGAACATCGGGTGCTGGATGCACTTGAACTGGCTGATGGTCAGCTTCACCGGCTTGGTCACGCCATGCAGGGTCAGTTCGCCGTTCACTTCGGCCGGCTGGTCGCCCTTGAAGGTGATCGACTTCGACTTGTAGGTCGCGGTCGGGAACTTGGCGACGTCGAACATATCCGGGCCCTTGGCGTGCTCGTTCATCTTGGCGTGGCCGAAGTCCAGGGTGCTGGCATCGATGGTGATGTCGACGCTGCCGGTCTTGGCGGCGCGGTCGAGCGTGATGCTGCCGCTGGTCTTCGTGAACTTGCCGCGCCAGACCGACAGGCCGCCCATGTGGTCGGCTTCGAAGCTCGGGTAGGTGTGGTTCGGCTCGATCGTGTAGGTGTCGGCGGCAAAAGCGCTGGTGGCGGCGAGGGCGGCAAAGGCGGCAATGATGTGCTTGATCTTCATCTGGATATCCTGTTGTAGTGGAGGTAATCACTGCACTTTAACTGTTCCGCCAGGCAAGGGTAAGCCCTCCGCATGGATAACACTGTTCCATGGACGGTTCAATCCGCCCCTTCAGGATGATGAAACTGCCTCGTTTGGCACGGCGAAATACGCGAGGAACATCGACACCGCCGCATCCACCACCTGCGCCTGCTGGTCTTCGGGCAGCGGCGCGGCGCCCATCGCCACCTGCGGCCAGAAGGCAAAGGTCTTCACCTGCCCCTGCAGCACTGTCGACGCAAACAGCGGATCGCCCGGCTTCAGGCGGCCATCGAGCTGGGCGGCGCGCACCCAGCGCGTGACGCCTTCCTCGCGCTCGCCGAGCCGGGCGATGAGCGGCAGGGCCCGCTCCGGCGCATGGATCGCCTCGCCAATCGCCACCCGCGCCAGTGCCAGGAAGTCGCGGTCGGCCAGGGTGCGCATTTTCGCCGTCATTAGCTCAGTCAATTGCTCGCGCAGGCCGCGCGCAGGGCTATAGTCGAGTTCAAGCTCGCTGGCGCTGTCTTCGAACAGGCGCAACAGCGTTTCCGCAAACAATTCCTCTTTGCTGGGGAAGTGGTTGTAGACAGTACGTTTCGACACGCCCGCCACTTCGGCGATGCGGTCGACGCTGGCTGCGTCGTAGCCGAGCGAGCGGAACTGGTTTGCGGCGGCATCGAGAATGGCGCGGCGCTTGCGGTCGGTCAGGCGGAGGGGGGCGGTCATTCCTGAATTTTACACTCACTGGTTTACTTCCTCAAGAAACGACACTACACTGTGTAGTGTACATTTGTCGATTGCCCAACATGCGCCTACTTCTCGCCGTCATCCTTCTCGGAGTCGTCTCGATCATGACTTACTCGTCCCTGGCCTCGGCCGCAGCCAACTATCCCGCGTCGCCGCAATACCGCGACGACAAGTTCGTCAACCCGGCGCCCATGCACCAGCACAGCGTCGGCGAGATGGCGCGCCTGTGGTGGACCTTCATGTTCGACAAGCCGACCGGCACCGTGCCGCGCCAGGCCGTGCCGGTGCACACCCTGACGCGCGCCGCCCTGCTGGCCGCGCCCGACAACACCCTGTACCGCCTGGGCCACTCGACGATGCTGATCAAGCTGGGCGGCGAGTTCTATCTGACCGATCCGGTGTTCTCGAAACGCGCCTCGCCGGTGCAGTGGGCCGGGCCGGCGCGCTTCCATGCGCCGCCGATCGGCATCGAGGAGCTGCCGCCGATCAAGGCCGTGATCCTCTCGCACGACCACTACGACCACCTCGACCACGCCGCCGTGATGGCGCTGGCGCCGAAGACCGCCGTGTTCCTGACCCCGCTCGGCGTCGGCCAGCGCCTGCTCGACTGGGGCGTCGACCCGGCCAAGGTGCGCCAGCACGACTGGTGGCAGGAAAGCGAGATCGACGGCGTGCGTTTCGTGGCGACGCCGGCCCAGCACTTCTCGGGCCGCGGCCTGGGCGACCGCAACAGCACGCTGTGGGCGTCCTGGATCATCCTGCACGACGGACTGCGCCTGTTCTTCAGCGGCGACACCGGCTACTTTGCCGGCTTCAAGGAGATCGGCGCCAAGTACGGGCCCTTCGACGTCGCGCTGATGGAAACCGGCGCCTACGACAAGCAGTGGCCCGACGTGCACATGCAGCCCGAACAGACCTTGCAGGCCTTCCTCGACGTGCGCGGCAAGTGGCTGGTGCCGATACATAACGGGACCTTTGATTTGGGGCTGCACCGCTGGCAGGAACCGTTCGACCGGATCGCGGCGCTGGCACAGGCGCAGGGCGTGCAGACCGCGACGCCGGAGATGGGCGAGGCGCTGGATTTGACGGCGCCGCAGGCGGGGCGTCAGTGGTGGCGCGGGATGGAGTGAGCCGGCTGTCGCGCTGGGGCAGGCAGGCAGCTTGCATGCGGCGGCAGGATCGGTGAGATTTGAAGAGAATTCCGCCGCTCCCGGCAGGTACAATTTCGCGTTTATCCTGCCTGGCGTTGCCTTACGATGCGCCGGGCGCATTTACGCGAATTCCACATGAGATTTGTTGCCCGAGCACCCGAACCGGAAATCTTTACCCGGTTTGCACAGGATTATCGGCGTCGACGCGAATTAGCCGCGCCAGAATCCGGGAATGCGTTTGTCCAATACCCGAAAGAGGTCAGGCACGACTTGTTGCGTGCCCTGCATGCGCAATTCCTTGGTAAGTGCGCGTACTGCGAAATGCATGTTGGCGCTGACGGATCGAGCGAAATCGAACTGTTTCGGCCGAACGCGCTGTACGGCGTTGAGGCGTCTCTCGATTGGGGCAATCTACTGTTGGCGTGCAAGGTGTGCAATCGCAACAAGGGCGAACGTTTTCCGCTGAGGCAAGGCAGACTGGATCCACACCAGTCTTTTCAGAACAGGTTGGCGAGCGAAAGTCCGATACTACTGCATCCCTGTATCGACCAGCCAGACGACCACCTGCGATTTTCGGACGATGGCCGCGTGCATGGGCTGACCGAACAGGGGCGGTTCACGATTTCCATCCTCGACCTGAACCGTTTGCAGCTTGTCGAGGCGCGCACGACCGCCTTGTTCAGGCTCGCCTTGATGCAGCCCGGGGAGCGCGACGCGGCAGCGGAGCCAGACAACGCATTTACTGCCAGTCTGCGCCACCTGCTGCAGGCAGTGCGCGACTCCCGGTTCTATGACCAGGTGATGACGGCCCGCGCGCGGCAGGCACAGTTCGACGCGGGCGATGCCGAAGTCGCGACCGACCGTGGCGCGGGACTATCCACCTTCCAGAAGGTTGCACGCTACATCGAGCGCGTCGAACTGGAGAACATTGGCCCCTTCAAAGAGATGAGCCTGAACCTTCTGGGCGAGGAGAAAAAGGGCACCCCCGGCTTCGCCTTGCTCGGGGAAAATGGCATCGGCAAGTCGACGATCCTGCGCGCCATTGCCTGTGCCCTGATGGGTCGGGACTATGCGCGCAGGCTGCGCCTGACCAGCGATTCCTTGCTTTCCCAGGATGCGATGAAGGGCAGGATCATGGTGCGCGTGACTGGTTACCGCGATCCGATCGAGGTCACGCTGCGCAAAGGCCGTCCGCTCGGCTACAAAGTGGGCGATGCGAAGACCCTGGTTCTGGCCTACGGCGCCAGCCGGCTGCTGGCGTCGGGGCGCCACAAGGCGGAGAACGGCGAACAGCACGCCAAGGTGCGCAACCTGTTCGATCCCTTCGTCCCGGTGAGCGACGCCAGCGCCTGGCTCGACGACATCGCACCGGAGCGGATCGACGATGTGCGCGCCACGCTGGAACGCATCCTGAACGATGGCGCCGCCGGTTCCGCGCCGCTCGTGCAGATCGTCGAGGGCAAGCTGCGTTTCGCAATCGGGGGAGCGGCGCCGCGCCCCGTCACCCAGCTGAGCGACGGCTACAAGGCCCTGATCGGCATGGCCGGCGATGTCATCGCCGTCATGCACAGGGCCAGGTTCGAGACCATGCAGGAAGCGATGGGCATCGTCCTGGTCGATGAGCTCGGCAACCACTTCCACCCGCAACTGAAGCTGCGCATCGTCGGCGCGCTGCGCACCGCCTTCCCCGGAGTGCAATTTATCTACAGCACGCACGAGCCCTTGTGCCTGCGCGGCTTGACGTCGAGCGAAATCGCCGTCCTGCGCCGCGACGAGCAAGGCGTGTACTTGCTGACCGGCTTGCCGGACGTCGCCACGATGCGCATCGACCAGCTGCTCGCTTCCGAACATTTTGGCCTGGGCAGCACGATGGACCCGGAATATGTGGCGCATGTCCGCCGTTACCACGCGCTGGTGCGCGACACTGGGCGTTCGAAGGAACACGATGCTGAACTGGCCAAGCTGCAGGCGCTGCTCGCGGATGTTGGCTACCTGGGCGGTACACGCCGCGAACGAATGCTGTTGAGCCTGCTCGACATGCATGGCGACGAGCCGGCCAGGGCGCCGGGCGCCAGTGTCAACGCCAAGGCGATGTCCGAGCGCACGGTGAACCGCCTGAAGCAGATCCTGCAGGCGGTCGGCCCCTCTGGCAAGGAGGCGGCATGATCCGCTACCCGCGCCGTGGCGACGGCGTGCCGCGTCCGCCGCAGCCCCTGCGCGGCGGCAAGGAAGGCAGCGCGCGCAAAGAACGGGAGAAGAATGCGACGCACTTGGCTGCCGCTGAACACGACAAGGTGAAGTTCGGCCTCTACAAGCACGATGACGTACGCCAGGCCCTGCATCAGCTGTTCGGCCGCAAGTGCGTCTTCTGCGAGTCGAGTTTGCTCGGCAGCCAGCCGGGCGATATCGAGCATTACCGGCCCAAGGGCAAGGCGAGCGTGATCGACCCGGTCACCGGAGCGCATACTCAGGCTTCCGACGGCTATCCCTGGTTAGCCGCTTCCTGGAATAATCTGCTGCTATCCTGCGCCGACTGTAATCGTCCGCGCAGGCAGGCGGATGGGGAGGGCGCCGTTCGGGTATTGGGCAAGGGCTGCTTGTTTCCCCTGCCGGCTGGTCAACAGCACGCGGACACGCCCTGGGGTGTCTTGAAAGAAAAGGCACTGCTGCTCAATCCGCGCCGCGACGACCCCGACCAGCACCTGCTGTTCACTGACGAAGGAGGCATCGTGCCCTTGCCTGGTGACGCAGGGGGCCGCAGTGAGCGTGGTGCCGCCACGATCGCTTGCTGCGGCCTGGACCGTGCCGAGCTGGTGCAAATGCGCCAGCGCCACGGCAGGACGGTACGTGCCGCGATACGCCACATCATCCTGGCGCTGGAACAGGACCGCGAACCGCAAGACGACCTCGACGACCTGGTCGAGCTGCTCAAGCCGCATTCTCCCTACGTCGCCTACACCCGTCACCTGGTGCGGCGCCACCTCGCGCCTTATCTCACCGCACTGAACCTCGCATTCTGACCATGGACCTGACCGCCACGCCTTCCCCAGCCCCTGTCCAGGGAGCAGCCGACGCCTGCCTCCCACCCATGCCCGAATGCGACCTGCTGATGAAGGGCGGCGTCACCAGCGGCATCGTCTATCCCCAGCTGGTCGAACGCCTGGCGCGCGACTACCGCCTGCGCCACATCGGCGGCACCTCGGCCGGCGCCATCGCGGCGGCGGCGGCGGCGGCGGCCGAACTCGGACGCCAGAGCGGCGCCAATCCCGACGCCTTTGCGGCGCTCGGCCGCCTGCCGGCCTACCTGGGCCGGTCCATGCGCGGACGCAGCCGCCTGCTGCACCTGTTCCAGCCGGCGCCGGCCCTGCGTCCGGCCTTCGAGATGGGCCTGGCCTTGATGGCTGCGCCCGGTGCGGCGAATGCGTTCGCGCTGCTGCTGGCAAATATTCTCCATCCTTTGCTACTGGGCATCTTCATTGCCGCCGCCGTCGTTGGCATGCAGCTGCTCAGCGCCATGTCGCTGGGCAGTGCCGCGCTTTCCGGATCGCTGACCGCCGTACCGGTGGCGCTGGCGCTGTTCGCCCTGCGCCGCATCCTGGCTTCGGGACGCGAGGAGCGCGCGGCGATGACGCCCAAGCGATCGCTGATCGCGCCCGCCGACTGGCTCGGTGCGCTGAGCTTCGGGGCGCTGGCTGCCACTGTCGTGCTGCACGCCCTGGTGCTGCAGGCCTCGGGCCTGACCATCCTGCGCGCGCTGGCGGCGCTGCTGGCCGGCGCCGCCCTGTTCGGCCTGTGGTCCGCCTGGCGCTGGCTGACTGGCCTGGCTGCCGCGGTGCGCGACAACCACTTCGGCGTCTGTTCCGGGTCCGCTCCCGGTGCGCGCCATGCCGCGCTGACCGACTGGCTGGAGGGCTACCTGGCCGAACTCGCCGGGCTGGAAGCCGGCACGCCGCTCACCTTCGGCCACCTCTGGACCGGCAACGCCCAGGGTGTGCAAACCGGCGCCGGCTGCGATTGGGACCGCGGCCAGCGCCGCATCCACCTCGAGATGATGACGACCGCCCTGAGCCAGCACACCGCCTACGCGGTGCCCTTCCGCTCGAACGCCGGCAGCTTTTATTTTGCGCCGAGCGAATGGGCGCGCCTGTTCCCGGCGCACGTGCTGGACTGGCTGCGCGCCAGCGCCCAGAGCACCAGCCGGCGCCACCCGGTCACCGGCGAAGCCCTGGTACCCCTGGTGCGCGATGGCCGCCTGCCGGTGATCGTCGGCGTGCGCATGAGCCTGAGCTTCCCGGTGCTGCTCAGCGCCGTGCCGATGTTCGCGCTCGACCGCACCGACCCGGAGGGCGAGCAGGCGGCCGTCAAGCGGGTCTGGTTCACCGACGGCGGCGTCACCAGCAACCTGCCGCTGCAAGCCTTCGACGAACTGCTGCCGGCGCGCCCGGTATTCACCATCAACCTCAAGCCCGAGCACCCGGCCTACCCGATCGGCGCCAGGGGCGGCCAAGGCAATGGCCGGGTCTTCCTGCCACAGAATAACCGCCAGGGCATCGCGCGCTACTGGAAGCCGTTCGATGAAAGCGGGCCGTTCGCCCTTGGCGGCTTCATGATGGCGCTGGTCGACACCATGCAGCGCTGGCGCGACGAGGTGCTGTTCCCGTATCCGGCCTACCGCGGCCGCATCGCGCAGATCAGCCTGCGCGACAGCGAAGGAGGCCTGAACCTGGCCATGTCGCGCAAGCAGATCCGCGAGCTGGCCGAATCCGGCCAGCTCGCCGGCGAGATGGTCTGGCGCCGCTTCCATCCCACGTCGGTGCAGGGGCTCGGCTGGCCGAATCACCAGCGCCTGGCCTTGCTCAATTTGCTGGGCAGCGTGGAAAAGCTGGCGCTCGACGTCGACGCCACGCCGGAGCGCGCCGCCTGGAGCGCCGCGCTGGCCGGCGGGCGCTTGAACGGCGCGCAGCGCCAGGCCGCCGACACCCTGCTCGACGAGCTGGCGGCCAGCGGCGCCCGCATCCGCGCCGGCGCCAAGGGCGCGCGCCTGGCGAAATGCGCCAGCAAGCCGCACACCCGGCTGCGCATCACACCCGAGCTGTAAGCGTCCTGCTTCAGCCTGCCGTATACTTGCGCGATGTCCAAGCAACACGAGGGAGATCGGATGCGTCCTGAGATACTGGTACTGGGAGCCGGCTGGATGCCGCAGGTAAGCGAAGCACTCGACCGCCGGTTCACCTGCCACCACCTGGCGCGCGTGCCTGCCGAAGAACGCGGCGCCTTCATCGCGCGCGTCGGCGCCAATGTGCGCGGCGTCTTCACCAGCGGCACGGTCGGCATCGACGCCGGCCTGGCCGCGCGCCTGCCGCAGCTGGAAATCGTCGCCGTCCACGGCGTCGGCGTCGATGCGGTCGACTTCGCGGCCCTGGCGCCGCGCGCCATCCCGGTCACGAATACGCCCGATGTCCTCACCGACGATGTCGCCGACCTGGCCGTGGCCTTGCTGCTGGCCTCGGCCCGGCGCCTGCCCATGCTCGACCGCTACGTGCGCGACGGCGGCTGGGAAGCCAGGCGGCCGCTGATGCCGAGCCGTGCGCTGCGCGGCAAGACCGCCGGCATCGTCGGCCTCGGGCGCATCGGCCAGGCCGTGGCCACGCGCCTGGAAGGCTTCGGCATGCAGGTCCGCTATCACCAGCGCGGCACCGCGCAGGTGGCCTACCCGCGCAGCGCCTCGCTGCTGGCGCTGGCCGGGGAAAGCGATTACCTGGTGGTATGCGCGCCGGGCGGTCCCGGCACGCGCCACCTGGTCGACGCCGAGGTGATGGACGCCCTGGGCCCGCAAGGCACGCTGGTGAATATCGCGCGCGGTTCGCTGGTGGACGAGGCGGCACTGGTGACGGCCTTGCAGGAAGGACGCCTGGGCTTTGCCGCGCTCGACGTGTTCGCGGACGAGCCGCGCGTGCCGGCGGCCTTGAAAACCATGGAGCAGGTGGTGCTGGCGCCGCACGTGGGCAGCTTCACGCTCGAGGCGCGCACGGCGATGGGCATGCTGGCCATCGAGAACCTGGAGGCGCACTTCGCCGGCCGTCCGCTGCCGACGCCGGTCGCCACTCTCGCCAGCTAGTGCGCCGGCAGCACCGGCAGCGTCGCCCGTTCCGATAGCGTGCGCGTGACGCCGCCGAGCGGCAGTTCGTCCACATGCGCGACGATGGTCTTGAACATGGCGGTCTTCTGGTTTCCAGCGGGAGGCCAGGGGCCGGGCGGCTTGCGCACCAGGATGCTGATCCCGGTCACGCGGTCGTGGCGGCTGAAGCGGGCGGCGCAACCGGACGGCCTGCGTCCGCGTGTGCGGGCGCCAACCACCGCCAGGTCGGCCGTGAAGCGGTGCAGCGACAGGATCGCATCGAGCGCGCCCAGGGCCTCGCGTCCGGGCGCGGTGTCGCCGGTCTCGATGCGCGGCGTCACACGGTGCAGGGCGCACAAGGCGAGCGCGTTGTCGGCCAGGTGGGCTTGCAGGTTGCCGTGGCCGCTGCACTCCATCAGCGTTTCCTCGTGGCGGAAGGCGGCTTCGACCTCGGCCACCAGACAGGGCCGGCCGGCGATGATTCCGCATGCGGCGCCGCCGCCAGCTGGGCGCTGCGCGCGCGCTGCCGATCACCTGCAGGCGGGCGTCGTTGCCGTTGCCACGCATCATGCACGTTCTCCCTGATCCAGCACCATGAGACGCCAGTTTTCAGCGAGCCGCGAAGCACGGGTTTGATCTAGATCAAGGTGCGCGAGGCTGACGGGACCTGTATTGCAACAGGCACGGGGTGCTCGGGGCGCAGGTATAATGTGGCGCTGTCACCGCTGACTATGGATGAGTCCGATGGCAAGGCGAAACAATTGATCGGCAGAAGTGACTTTCCCGCCGTCGAGCATGCGGCGCCAGCCCA
>Ga0265797_10007225_pt1 | contig 15317 bp, 11 predicted proteins | sample P2T30metagenome_FD_192433 | JGI IMG/M metagenome (GOLD analysis project Ga0265797, IMG submission 192433) | Plant litter microbial communities from East Loma Ridge, Irvine, California - P2 T30 | ecosystem: Environmental > Terrestrial > Plant litter > Unclassified | place: USA: California... | reverse complement strand
GGCCCAGGAAACTGCCTCTGATGCCGCCGAGAAGGCCCAGGAAACTGCTTCCGATGCTGCTGAGAAGGTCCAGGAGACCGCTTCCGATGCTGCCGCAAAGGCCGCGCAAGCAGTCGGCGAGGTTAGCCCTTCTACGGACAAGATCCAGGAAACCGCCTCTCAAGTGACCGAGAGTGCACAAGCTACTGCATCTCAAGCTGCCGAGAGTGCGCAAGCGACCGCATCTTCCGTCAGTCGCCAGGCTCGCGACGCCGTCGCTGCCAACGACCCTTTCAGATCCAACGATTCGTCCGCCCCGGCCCCTCCCACCAAAATTCTTTACATCGGCAACCTGTTCTTCGAGGTCACCGCCCCGCAGCTTGAGGCCGAGTTCTCCAAGTACGGCGAGGTCTCGAACAGCAGAGTCGTCACCGACAACAGGGGTTTGAGCAAGGGTTTTGCATACATCGAGTTTGCCACTCAGGAGCAGGCCAACGAGGCCCTCGACGCCCTTGACCAGAAAGTATTCCAGGGTAGGAGACTGTCGGTGCAATACCACAAGCGCCGCGCACCCAGCGGCAAGGGGAGAGAAACCAGGATGAGCCAAGGATCCAACACGCCGAGCAAGACTTTGTTCATCGGCAACATGTCCTACCAAATGAGCGACAAGGATTTGAACGGTAGGTCAAGAACATAAACAAGCATGTTGTTATCTTGGAACGTTACTAATCAGTTTCTGCAGACCTGTTCAGATCGATCAAGAACGTTCTTGACGTCAGAGTCGCCATTGACCGTCGTTCCGGTCAACCTCGGGGTTTCGCACACGCCGACTTCATCGACGTCGAGAGCGCCCTTCGTGCCAAGGACATTTTGGAGCAGAAGAGCGTATACGGCCGTCAGCTCAGAGTTGACTTCTCTGGTCAATCGGCCGACAGGCCTGACAACACTAGGCGTGACCGCGGCAGCAGGTACGAGAAGCGTGACGATGACTCGCTTTAAGGAAAGAAGATCGTATCGCTCAGGATGTCGGAGTGAGCTGTCCATCCAGTCCCAAAAGATGTTGGACTGTTTCAGGTATACCGGTGGAGCATGGGACGGCGGTCACTAAACGCAGCTATAAACTGGTGGCAACATGGCATTGGTAGGGGCTTGCTAAAGCCTGTGAGTGAGCCTCGCCGCGCACAGAACGGGGTTGCCACAGTGTGAAATGTAAAATAGATGCCTCCAAATGTACCATAATAACAACCCGACACATGTCGTCTTTTCGCGGCTTGCAGTACATTTGTACACGCGATCAATCCAACCCTACAAAGTCACTCTCGGGAATTATTTCCCTTCTAGTGCATGTGAATCTCCCCGCCGGCTCACGTATTAGGGACCTCGGCACGCGCTGTGCGGCGGCGACGTAGTGGTTGACTTCCTTTCATGCACGAGTACCCTTGCATTTGCTTACAAAATACCACATACTACTGCTATCTTGAGCAGCATATACCTCTATCTTTACACATCTCTCAAGACTACACACGTTTCCCAGAAAATAACAGGAAGACGATCAAACGCAATCCACCATTCAAGCGACTCACACGTTCCGGGGAAGAACGAAACACTCATAGGCCACCTCCAGTCAAACACGCACGCCCAGCATGTCTTTCCTCGGCGGCCCAGAATGCTCAACCGGCGCAAACCCACTCGCACAGTTCCAGAAACAGACCGGCTCCGACACCTCACTCCAACGTGACCGCCTCGCAAGCAGGAACCCACAGCTTAACGGCTTCCGCTCCCAACAAGGCCTCCCCGAAGATGCAGCCTTCCAGGATTTCGCCCAGCAAGGCCCGCAGTTTGGCGAGCAGATGCCCAACAACTCATTCCACATGGAGCAGATGAGGCGGGAAGCAGAGAACTTGGAGCGCAGCTATGGCGGCGGCGGCGGCAGTGGCGGCGGAGCATGGGCCGGCGAGTTCGCGCAGCAGGGACCGCAGGGACACTTCTCGCCAGATGATGCGGCGCAGTTTGCGCAGGCGAGGTCGGGCGGCGGTGCTTTCAACCCGCAGGAGTTTGCACAGTTTCGGCAGGGTCAGATGAGTCCCTCGCAGAGAGCCGGGAGTCCTGGGTTTGCACAGCAGCAGGGACCTGCGTTCAGATCACCGATGTATGGTGGAGGAATGGGCATGGGGATGGGAATGGGAATGCAGAGGCCGATGTTTGGTGGTGGGATGGGCATGCAGCAGCCGCAGATGCCGGAGCAGATGCAGGGTAAGGGCAAGGGCCGAGTGCAAGAGTTGAGCGATACGGATTGGGAGAAGCAGTTCGAAGAGCTCAGCTCGGACAAGACTCAAGACATGGATGCTTTGGACCGGGAGGCAGAGGCGGCCATTGAGAAGGAATTGGATGGTGTTGATCGGTGAGTCTTCCTTTTGGTTTCAACCCAAGCACACTAGGAGAGGCTTGCAGCTTACGCGCTGCAGGTCTGAAACGAACTTTGGCGATTTCGAGTCCATTTGGAATGGCATACAACAAGAGACTAACGCCACCAGGGACATGCTCGCCGAAGAAGAAGCGTACAAGCACTACGGCGACGAGGCTGATGCGTGGAAGAACTTCGATGGAGCACAAGGATTCGATAACATGCGCCTGCACGATCAATTTGCTGGTGAACTAGGCCACTACCTATTTGAGGAGAACAACCTCTTCAAGGACGTGCCGAATGCGTTCGAGGAGGGTATGAAGATCGTGCGCGAGGGAGGCAACCTTTCTCTTGCAGCGCTCGCATTCGAGGCAGCGGTACAACGGGACGAGAACTTTGTCGAGGCATGGGTGGCTCTTGGACAGGCGCAGGCACAGAACGAGAAGGAATCACCCGCCATTCGTGCATTGGAGCAAGCGCTTAAGCTCGACCCGGACAACCTCGAAGCTCTCATGGGATTAGCAGTCTCCTACACCAACGAGTCCTTCGACTCCCTCGCCTACCGATCTCTGGAGCGCTGGGTCAGCGTCCGTTACCCACAACTCGGCGTCACACCCCGCGGCCTCGACGGCAACGAAGACGACCACATGAGCTTCACAGGGCGCGCCCAACTCCAAGAAAAAGTGACCGAGCTCTTCCTCGAAGCCGCACAGCTCAACCCCGAAGGCACCGGCGTGGACGTAGACGTGCAAGTCGGCCTGGGCGTCCTCTTCTACGGCAGCGAAGACTACGACAAAGCAGTCGACTGCTTCACCGCAGCGCTCGACAGCGCGCAGCACGGCAGCATGAAGAAGGAAGGCGAAGAGCACCTGCTCTGGAACCGTCTGGGAGCTACGCTCGCCAACTCGGGCCGCTCGGAAGAGGCCATCGAGGCCTACTCGCGCGCGCTCGAGATCAACTCAAACTTCGTGCGCGCCCGCTACAACCTGGGCGTCAGCTGCATCAACCTCGGCGTCAACGAGCAGGCCGCTTCGCACTTGCTCGGCGCCCTCTCGATGCACCGTGTGATCGAGACCGAGGGCAGGCAAAAGGCGGCGGAGCTCTTGTCGGATGGCAACGGGAACGCCGTGGACGACTCTGTGGTCGAGGGCCTTCTCGCGCAGAACCAGAGTACTAATTTGTACGACACGCTGCGCCGCACTTTCACTTCGATGAACAGGCGAGACTTGGCTGAAAGGGTTGGCCCGGACATGGATCTGGATTCTTTGCGTGGCGAGTTCGACTTTTAATGTTGTCACGATTTGAGAAAGAGGGGCGTTTTTGCTGGGAGAAAACCTTGGTGCGCGCCAAACAACTCACTGTCGCTAATCAGCTAGCTAGAACGTGTTGTGTTTTTTTGTACAGAAGGAAAGCGTCTGATGGAATTGGATCATGACTTTTTGCAAAATCTCTCTTCTTCTTCTTCTCTCTCTCTCTCTTTCTCTCTGTGACGTTTCCTTGTCCTTCGCAGAGCGGCTGTAAGAACAGGCTGTAAAGGATACAGTAGTGATGCATTCATTACCTCTACGGAAGCTTTCCAGTCTTTCGTGCAACTAGTATCAGGAACAGAAGTGACATGCTAAGACGATGTGATGTGAGATGTTGGAATGTGCGCGAAAGAAAAGGATAGACGACGGGAACAAAACCATCAAAGTGATTGCGAGATTCGATTCTCTCTTGCATAAAATCAAATGATGGAAAACAGCCAAATCAAATCCAAGTGCATGCTCGCTAAATCGAACTCCATCTCCAAAAAAAAAAAACACCATTACCGACGCCTCATAGTCTCTCCACTCCTTGCCTTCTCTTCGTCTCACAATGTCATCAAAGCCCGAAAAAATCCCCTCGACGTTTCCGAATATACTCGAACTCCACTCTCATGTACCAGCACCACCACAGGTGTACGACCCAAAGAGCGAACGAGAAGGCTGCTGCCACCATCCACCTGACCCTTCTTTGACTTTCGATCAGGAAGACTGCTTCAGTCTTCTCGTCGTGACGAGTGAGAGAATCCGTGGCGTGTGCGAGATCCGCGACCAGAATGGAGTAGCGGAGGCGCAGGTTTTGTAGGAGCGCCGTCGAGGAATTGAGATCTGAGATCAAACTCCTTGTGGCAAGACCATTTGGTGCAGTCTCGACATCTGCTGAGCCTTCCGAAGGTGGTGGAGGACCTGCACTTGTTGATGGCAGGGATATCATGTCTGCTTGCTCGGTGTCGGGTGCTTGAAGGATATCGCGCATCGTTGCGTGGTAGATGTCGATTCCTTGTGCTTGCTCGATATTGTGGATGGTGCGGCCGAGCACGCTGTTGTAGGTTTGCAACGGTGGCGGCATCGAAGATATGACTCCAGGAAGTGATGAGTGAGCAAGGAATAAGGGTATGCCCGTGTGCGAAGAGCACACCCACGAGGTCATTATATGGCATTCCAGCGGCACCTTGTCGTCCACACTGAGACATCAAGTGTCTTGTATGCATGGCGTGTGTGTCGGTCGAGACAGCAGCACCTTGCGATGGCTTATTAAAGATTAAACAAAGGAGTGGCAAGACACATATGCGGTGTGTCAAAGTCCAGTGTTGTTAGTGTAGAGTCAGGTATGACCTTTTTATAAGACCTTTAAGGCATCTTTGTGATCTCGGTCAAGTTGGCCTCAGCGTAGTTCATCACGTCTGCGTTCAGATTGAGACTGGTGAAGCCGGGAACCTTGAGGCCCTCAACATCGCCCTGCATCGCAGTGGAGATCATGAAGTCCTCTTCGTAGGCTTGAATCTTCATCTTGACGTCGCTGACCTCCTTCTTGTGCAGGTGGACTTCAACATCTTCGACCTCCTCTCCCCAGACGCCGTGCGTGGAGCAGCGGGCCTTGACACCAGGTTTGGGAGAGCGCACGCTGAAGAATTCAAGCGCCTTAATCCAGGGTGCCAGGAGGGCCTCGCCGGAGAGCTTGATGTAAGCCTCCTTGTAGCAGAAGTAAGTATAGAAGCGACGGAGCTTGGCGTCGATAAGTTGTTCAGAGTTCATGGAAATCTGGTTGCCGCTAGGGGTGCGGAAGAGTAGGTTCTGGTTACGCGCAATGCATCGGTCGTTGCGGCCTAGGTCGTGTGCGTCGAGGTGAGTGCCATCGAGCATGGTCACGTAGTCGACGTCGTATTTCATGCTCCAGCGTTCTTCATCGCTAAAAATGATGTCGTAGATGTCTACCCATCCGTCTAGACCCTCTTCCTCGATCATCTGGTGGTCGTTACGTTCGTTGACACAGACGATGTCGATGCCGACGGTGACTGCGTTGCTGGCGATATTGGAAGGCGAAGGGTATCCGAGCGGGTTGCTGAAGGAGCGAGAAGAGCCGTGCGTGATGCCGTCGTAGCCAATGAGCGCGACCAGACCGTTCTGGTGCGAGATGTTGAAGTCAATGCCCTCGATTGGGACGCCAAAGTCGTCGACGGCGCATGGCTTGCCGTGTTTTGGGTCTCCCTTTCTCGCGATGTTGACCTTCTTCCACGGGATGCCAAGAGTCTTGCTGATGAAGAGGCGCTTAAGGAGGGCAGAGGCCAGACTCATGCGGGCGTCGGCAATAAACATTTTGGAGGTGATGACATTCTGTTCGGCAGTCGAGACGAGGGCAAGGGCTTTTGCAGCACCGTTGGCAGCCCAAATGTTGTCACCGGCCCAGATGGTACGGGTATCAATGAGCCATGTTGTTACTGTAGGTTCGCCGCAGCTGGAAGAACCCGCGCTGTCGGGTGGAGTGGGGAGTCCGTTTGCCATGGCGGCGCGGCGGGTATCGATCAACATTGTTCCTGGCGTGTGAGAGCAGAGTTGGCGGGAGTGAACATGCGGCCTGGCACGCGTGGATGGGTGAGCGCTACCGGGACTGTGGTAGGTGTATTATTATGTGTTTGCGAGCAGGCCAGGAGGGATGGTGGATTATTATTGTAGGTGAAGCGGCCGGAGCAGGAGATGCAGGTCGAGAGTATATGTGTTTCGGCACGGATAGGAGGAGGAGAGAAGTATAATGTGAGTGAGTATGCAGTATGCAGACGGTCGGCTGCAGGGTTGGGCGGTGGGCGTGTGCGGCAGGCGCAGAGTGGCTGAAGTGGGCTGAAGTGAAAAAGCGCCGGGTTCTGTAATCTCCAGGAGTGCTGAGGTTGGTGCTGCGGACCTGCGCACTGCGGCGGATAACGTGAGATGGGAGTGTCGGAGGTGTATAGATAGACGAAAGGGAAGGATGCGAGGGGAGTAGGAGCGAAGGAGGACGCGGGACTTGAGGAAGTCGTTTAGTTGTTACTATCTATATTCGGCCGCTGCAGGGATGTTGTATCGCATCGATTCGCCTGACATTCTCCCGTACTGCTAGTGTCGACTAGTCCGACTGCGAAGATACGATGCAAGATCGGCACATGCGAGTGATGTACTGTATGATGATGGTGCCGTCCATTGAAACGGGATTAGGAAAGAAATGTCGTTGATCGTTGGCATGGGGAATGCTTTTGCTAGGAATAGTAGGACGGTCTAGGAGTGAGTCCTGATCGATTGGCGTCTCTCCAAACTCAAGATTGGTTGATCGGCGGCAATAGACGATACCTAGCCTCTCCTCCTACCAGCACAACTGAACGACTCCTCCACCACTGAACAACACAAACACTCGGCACCCCCATCAATATGGCGCAAGGCTAGCTCGGACTAGCATACAATATGAGTCTCGGATTGATTGTCATTGGTCTTCACTCACGCATCTGCCATACCTTGGCCTGGCTCCCCCTCTTGCCGCTCCGGATCTCCAACGTCCATGTCTCATCCATCTTGCCTAGCGCATGCCTTGACACTCCCTCCCCAGTGTCCCCGTGCCCGTGGCCGTTTGACTCTGCCGTTCTAGCCTGAGCCTGACATGGCATTGCCATCATGGCTTACATGTAAGTATGTAACCTCATCGCCGTTGCTGCCTTCAAGGGATTCCGAAAACAAATGGTTGGAGCCTCACGTCATTCTCACCACCTAGACGAGGATGCAATGTCATTGAATCGGTCAGCCATTCAATCGGTCGGTCAGGTCAGTCTTGTCATTGTCAGCCGTCCGGCTATGCACTTCCATTCCAATATTATTATATCATCATCATGATACTAACATTAGCCGCCCTGCCTTGCTGCATTTGGCATGATCGGATACGGGAGAGGGCCTTGCCAGAGATAGCGGTCATACATAGCCTTTCATCGCCCTCCTCCCTCCCTCTTATCCGAAGGGATCGTGTTACGCTGCGGTGAGTGAGCGTGATGACTATACATCTATCATGTATGATGCATCACGCATGTCTGGAAGCTCGAGCGAAAGATGTGACCAAACATCGACAACCCAGCAATAATCTCAACATCCTGCATGTGAGCGGCGCTGCCCTGTGAGTGGAGCGCAGCAACCAGTTTGTTGCGACCGTGCTGGGTCTGCCAGCTACTGCATCACTGAAGGCGCCAGTATCAACCTGCCGTCCGAACCGTCCGGTGATCGCTGTGTGTCTCTGAGAGTCCCGGCAATCAGACGGCCGAGATGAGTAGTCTCTGCGAAGATCATACAATCAAACCACCAGCCATCCCGCCTCACCTCCACCACCTCCCAGCACAACATCGTTGAACAAGTTACAACACTCGGCTTCTGATGCTGCCGTCAGAAGTCTCGAACAACAACTTTCTAATTCCCGTTCCCGAGAGACCCTTTCGTGGCGTGTAAATTGGAGCCAAAACACACAATCCATCCCCAAACTAAGCCCAATTGAGTTCTTCCAGTCATCGAACGCCATGCGTCATAATGCCCATGTAACCTCGTGAAAACAATCCTCCGATGTGTAAATCGTCCGCATCGCGTGCTACCCAGCCCTCTTGACACATATCGAACCAAGGTGCAAGTCTCATACACCCAAGATCCCGATTGCTATTCCGGAAAGATCGTCTACCCCAAGCACCAGCCAAGATCGGGAACCAAAGGAGAAAAAAAAGGAAAAGCCAAAAGTGTGAAATCGAACTGCCTAACCCAGCCTCGCCAAGTACCTAAAGAATAGAAGACCGGTACGACCGAAAACGTCACCTGACTCGCTTGCCCGCCGGCCACGAGATCGAAGATCCGATTCTTACTCCACTTCTACTGGATGACCGGACAATAATACCACCACCAATAATATCGACAATCATATCCGAAAGCAAATCCAACAGCCCGGGAGCGAAAACCATGCAGCCCGAGCCAAGCGCAAGCAGCAGCAATGCAGCAGCAGCATCCCTCACGATCGGCGTGCTGGCCCTGCAAGGCGCCTTCGTAGAACACATCTCGCTGCTCGAGCGCGCCGCCGCCCTGACCCCCAGCCTCCAGAACAAACCCCTCCACTTCATCCAAGTCCGCACACCAGAAGAGCTCGCAGCCTGCGCGGCTCTCATTCTCCCCGGTGGCGAAAGCACCGCCATATCGCTGATAGCAGCCCGGTGCGGCCTGCTGGAGCCCTTGCGCGAGTTTGTGAAATTGCACCGCAAGCCTGTCTGGGGCACTTGCGCGGGGCTGATTTTGCTGGCGGAGAGTGCGAACAAGTCGCGGGCGGCGGGGCAGGAGTTGATTGGGGGGTTGGATGTGAGGGTTCAGAGGAATTATTTTGGGAGGCAGGTGGAGAGTTTCGAGGCGGATTTGAGGTTGAAGTTTTTGGAGGGCCAGCAGCTTTTCCATTCGGTTTTTATCAGGGCGCCGGTTGTGGAGAAGGTGCTTGATGCTGGGGAGTTGGAGGCTTTGAGTAAGCTGACTACTTCAGTGGCGGAGGGAGAGGAGGGTGGTGTGGTGAAGGCACCTGCGGTCAAGGGGACTAAGGCTGAGGTTGAGATTCTTTGTCGGTTGCCTGGGAGGGCTAAGGCGCTGAGGGATCAGACTACGACTGCGGAGATGCTGGGTGAGGATGGCGATATTGTTGCTGTCAGGCAGGGGAATGTGTTTGGCACTGCTTTCCACCCCGAGCTGACTGGCGATGAGAGAATCCATGCCTGGTGGCTCGAGGAGGTCATCAAGGCTGCTGAAATTGCTGAAAAACAATAACAGGGTGTTGATGTTCTTCGAGGCAGTAATCATTCTTCAGGCGAGCTTCCAGACCGGCCAGGATAATAGAACTAGATAGACGCATGTATAGAGACCATGATCCATAAAAGCTCGATTCTGGAAAATGTCAAACTCATCACATACTGTACTTGCCTGGTGGTATATTTTCTGACAAGCTTTGGTTAATGTATGCTCCTTTTGTTCAAACCGCACAGCCTGCGGTATGTTCCCAACCGATAACCATTTTGCGTACGCCTGGAAACGCCATGCTCATCATAGTCCTGCAGCCCGCAGGCCCATTATGTCCCATCACAGGACCACGGCCTAATCGTACTCATCGGCATACCTCTCCCTCTCCTCCATAATCTTCTTACCAAACCCACCACGACCCGGATCAAACTCCTCGCGATATTCATCTCTCACCTGCCCACCACTCTTACCACGCCCATACTGCCTGCCCTCAGCAAAACCCTCGTCCAAATCGCATCGGATGATCCTCTCGTCGAGTTTCGTGCCGCCGACGTATTTCATGCAGTCCAGCGCGTCCTCGTGCGTGTAGTACTCGACAAAGCAGAAGCCGCAGGGCGTTTTGTGGAAGCGGTCCAGGCCCATAATCAGGCGCTTGATGCCGCCGCACTTGCCGAATAGCTCGTGGATTTGCTCTTCGGTCGTGTAAAAGGAGAGGTTGCCGACGTAGAGTGTTGTTGCGTTTTGCAGCTTATCGATGGGTTCGGGGGAGGGAGCGCGGTCGCCGTTCGAGGGGCGGCGCTTGCGCTTGTACTGGAAAGGGGGTGTCAGTGGGCTGTTACTAGAGGAGGAGTCGCTAGGTGGTGGTTTGGATTGTGTTTGGGTGGTGGTTTGAGGGCTGTGATGTTCGTTCCGGTCTTACCTTGGACATGGCGTAGGAGCTTGGCCGGTCGAGCCTGTCGACCGTGCTGCCCATACGGAATTGAGGCATTGTGGATAGTTGTGGTGGTGAGTGGCGGTGTACCAATCTGTGTTGCGAAGATTGTTGTTATGTGGATAGACAGCAATCGAAGTTGGCGCATGTGAAAGTGAGAGGGCGATGATGATGAGGTCGGACCTTGAAGCTTGCGCGTGAGCTTCGGCTTGCACGCGCCCAACTTTTGCGACTTTGGTGATTGAAAGAAACACTTCACACCACTCCAATCAGTGTCAAAGAAACGACCGGAGGCGGATTGTACGAATATCTCTCAACATGCCCAGGGCCCTTTCATACACGCCTGACTGGCTGTCACGGCCCAAGGTGGCTTTCAATCTCTTTCAGTCTAAACAAGCTGTCGCTCAGCAGCCGGACGGATCTCGAAGAACCATCGCGCACCGCGGTACAGAAGTCTTTGTCGCGGTTGGAAAAGAGTTGAGATGGAGTGATCTGGGCCTGCTGCGCGATGCTGAGGCGGACGGCCGCGCCAGTGAGCTCGGGCAGGGCTACAGGGTATGGCATTGTCAAAGAGGAATCACAGACTGGTCGCACACATGCTAACTCGGCATCGCAGGTCCTCAGACTTCCTTCACCATGGACCATCTCCCAACTCTCTGTCTCCCCCGACGGCAATCTTCTCGCAGTTTTGACCGCCCATACTTGTCATGTCTGCGTCCTACCATCTTCCGCCCACCTGCGCAGCGGCGACGACTCGGAGATCCGCCTCAGGTCCTTCCAGGTTGGCCCGACTGCACACGTCCTGGAACAGTCTGCTCTAGCAACAGCTCTTTGGCATCCGCTTTCACAGCCTGGCGTCCCGACGCTTGTGACAATCACAAAGGACGCATGCGTGAGACAATGGGAATTGGATATCAACAACCGCTATACTTTTGACGAGCCCTCGATCGCGATCGACTTGAAGAAACTCGCCAACGCCACAACAACACATGCAGATTTCAGTGCGAGCAAATATGGCGTCAAGAAGGGCTTCTCGCCAGACGAGGTCGAGATGCAAGTCGCGGCTGCCGCGTTCGGTGGTTCAGGCAATGAGGACGAGAATGGATGGTCGAGCATGACTCTCTGGTTCGCGATGACCGAGGGAGACACCTACGCTCTTAGTCCGTTCCTGCCGAGTCAGTTCCGTGCGCCCAGCACCATGTTGCCTGCTCTGACCACTTCGGTTGTGGCCAAGGCACGTGCGATTCAGCATGATCCGCATTCCTTGGAGAGCGAGAAGAGGAATGCCGAAGCACAGAAGAAGTGGCTGGCCGAGCTTGATGCGCAGGAACCCTTTGAGTTCCCCGGCGAAACCGAGTTTGATGTTATTGAAGTCTATTCACGACCGCAAAGGCTGGGTGCTATACCAAAGCTGCAAGGTCCCTTTTCTTTGACACCGGAACCCGACTTTGGAGAAATCACAGACATTCATGTTATCGCGCCGACTATCGACCGCGAGGAATGGTTCGGCGAAGATCTGGAGGATGCACCACTGGGCGAGGAAGGCTTGAGTCTGGGGGTTATCTGCCTTGGAACAAACGCCGGCAAGGTGCACATGTGCCTTGATATCGGTGGTGTAGAGGCTGAGTGGTTACCAGTCTCGAGAAGCCGGTCTTATGGCTTAGACGATGTCGAGGACGGGAAGGAGCTGCTTGTTTTCGAAAGCGTCGACCTCAACTCGAAGTCATCTGGTGCAACATCCTGGTCATCATTCACGGCATCACCTACCGATCGTTACGAGGTTTTTGTGACGACACCTTCTGGTGTCTTCAGCATGGACCTCAAGCCCTGGGTTGGTAATCTGGAGGCCGAGCTAGCCAATTCGTCCGACGCTGGTGGCGAGTTCAGGATCGATGTGATCCTCGACTCTGGCTCCACTCTGGTTCAGCAGCCCATCGACCTGTCTGCGCATTCAAAGAATGAAAAGACCGTCCCCACTGCGGCTATCGCAATCATCGACCCGTCTTTGGAGTACTTCCTTCTCACCACCACACCATCGGGACCACACGCCGCTACCCTAGAACTTCCTCGCGCACCATCCCACCCCTATGAACCCGAACAACTCGCCCTTCCTCCACCTGAACCCCGCGAACCCTACCAACCGCCCAAAGAATTCTACACCCACTCGCAAATTCAAAACTTCCTTGGGCCCAGTCCATCTGAGCTCACTCGCGCAACCATGAAAGGTCCCCTGCGTTTTTCTGCCGAGACTCTGCAGATTGTCACCGACGCCCACCGCATTCTTTCACACGAGACCAACCAGCTCGGTCTTGCAGCTGCCGACCTGTTCCGCCGTTGCGAACGCCTCCGCTCCGAACTCTACGATCAAGTGATCAAAGTGCGTGAGATCGCCGCACGCGTCGACGCTGTCACAGGCGATGACGGGCGCGACGGCGAAGCTGCTTTCGGAGCCAGCGCCTACGGTGAAGTCGTCGAGGACGCGCAGATGTATGGCGCCGAGAAAGTCGACCACCGCGTCATGGTCGCAAACTCGAACACCAAGAGCCTGAACGAGCGCGTGGAACGACTGAGGCAGAAGGTCGCCATGCTGGGCGGCAAGGAACTAAGTGCTAAAGAGCGTGCCTTTGCGGAGGAAGTGAGCAGGCTGCAAGCTAGTCTCGCCCAGGGAGAATCACAGATGAGCGACTCGCCTTCGCCCGCCCCCGTCACTCCCGACTCTCTACTACATATTCCAAACAGCCCTTCGTCGTCCAACAATGGTGGCGGCCGGCGCGGAAAGAAGGCAGAAGGCGCTCTCACGGCTCGCTTCAAAGAGATTGACGACATGCAAGAGGAACTCGTCAAGCAAGCGAATCGAGCAGTGGGGCGCCTGAACGATCAGGAAGGCGAGGAGAAGAAACAGGCTGGCGGCGGCGTGGCGGCGGACTTCAGAAAACAGCGCTTGCAGCAAGTCATGGCTATGCTGGATCGCGAGTCTGCTCTGGTGGAGGCCGTCACAGATAGATTGGGCCGCTTGGGTGTGGGCTTGTGATGATGTTTCTTTTATTGCCGTTGGATTAGATGCTACGGCTCGCAGGTATGGATAATGTTGTACGACAAAGGGGGTCGAACTGAATGAGTATGGATTATACGCTATTCCGCGTAACCTCTCGTTCTAAGCTCGATACAGCATCACGCCAGACTATTCCAATACCAGCTTTTGAAACGGGTAGGCAGTTGCTCACGATGAACAGCACGCCTAGGTATTGTCGTTCTCAAGCAAGTTATCGTTGATTGGTGTTGGAGTCTATCAACCGTCCCAGATCAAGCAATCAAAATCTATAGAGTAGCTATTCAATGGCTGACAAGGCTTAGTACATCGCAGAAGAATGGTCTGTTGTGTTACTGTGCTACTGTGACATCGGCCTAACACTAACCCTACGATTGGAGAAGCGCCCACCAGGATGCGCGCTTCTCAAAAGTCACCGTACCGACTTAACTACCCACGCAACATGTCATCAACCGTGCATCCATCACAAGAGCTTCATCGACGGACATCTGTGCCTGATCGAGCGGTTTCCTATGAGTCAGCCCTTCAGAAGACGTCAGCTTACCACGAAGTTGACCTTTGTCTGGTCCTCAGCGGTTGAGCCCAAGAAGTTTGCCTCGTCCACGACTCCGGCCTTCATGCACTGCCGTGTATTCCTTGACTCTCTGTGCCGTTACTCAACTACCGCTGGCAGATTTACATGCGTCTGTTCGTCAGAAATATCGTTCTGCCCGGCCGTTCAGTGGAATGGCCCCAGTTCGCGCCAGAAACATCTCAAGCTTGAACCCTTGCGATTAGGCGGACGAGTCAAAGGAAGACACGGCGATTGCAGACTACTATGGAGGCTTACATGTACGTTGTTGTGGTGGTGCCACATGCATAGGCGCGTGTACATCTGCGGACATGGATATCGCGGCCCACGAAACGTGGGTAGGCGCTTAGAGTTCTGGGCGCATACATGCAAACACGCATACATGCCTTGAACACCGCACTCAGTGCACACCAACTTGAGATGAACACTTGTGATCGGTTCGCTTAGCTTAGCGAACGCGCTTCGAAGCCGGTGCGTCCTTCCTCTAACCAAACATCACTGGCTAGAATCACACAGAATGGCTTAACCTGTACCTCTCAACGAGATCGCGAGACAACCAGCATGCTGCATATTGCCCCAGTCTGGCACCCTCGCCGGTCAAATGTCCCTTTAGCGACATGTACTCGCTCTTGTCCGGCAGGAAAATCTTCCTCTCTATCTTACACTACACATCAGCAAAGGATTACCCATACGTCAATCTCTCCAAAGCAGCTTACGTTGAGCCTTTCAACTCGTACGAGGCTCGTCTTCGTCCCGTTCTCCGGCCTCGTATATTTCTAATCTACAAGATGGATCCCCTGAGCATAGCTTTCGGTGTAATCGCTCTCCTAGAGCTCACCAAGAAAGTCATCGTCTACGCGAAGCAGACCAAAGATGCTCCCACGGATCGTACAAGGGTTCTCCAAGAGGCTTCTAGCCTTACGGGACTGCTCATAACACTCAAAGACTTGATAGAAGACTGCGATTCTGAAGACCCATGGCTACACGCAACGTCAGATCTGACTGGAACCGATGGTCCGCTCCACCAGTACAGACTTACTCTCGAGACGATCGTCGCTAAAATCACGCCTAATCGTGGTCGCCATAAGATCGGACAAGCCCTCGCTTGGATGTTTAGCAAGGAAGATGTTGCCCGCTTGCTTTCTCAGATCGAGCGGGTGAAGTCATTCATACAAATTGCGCTACAGATCGACCACACGTCCGTATTGCTGTTCAATTCCGTGGTCTGCGTTTCTTGTACTGACTAGAATAGTGCGCTCACACGTGCGATCCGTACTGACTTACACAAGATCCACAACGGTCTCGCCGACTTAAAGATG
>Ga0265797_10007223_pt1 | contig 15318 bp, 7 predicted proteins | sample P2T30metagenome_FD_192433 | JGI IMG/M metagenome (GOLD analysis project Ga0265797, IMG submission 192433) | Plant litter microbial communities from East Loma Ridge, Irvine, California - P2 T30 | ecosystem: Environmental > Terrestrial > Plant litter > Unclassified | place: USA: California... | reverse complement strand
TGTAGTGTAACCGCAGTCCTTAAGGCCAAGAAGAATTTCCTCCTTCTGCTTCGGTGAGACACGAGCGTAGACCCAAGTGTATCGCAGAATCTGCTTCCATCCAGGTTGACCAGAGAACTTTGAAAGTGCGTACCCAGTAAGACAGATATCCTTGGTCTTCAAGATCTCGGCGTCCAGAGGCTGGGAGGGGTCAACAGGAATGCTAATCTTGTCGTCGACGCTGCGCCAAACGAGCTTCTCGCCAGTTTCGTCGTTCTCAGGCGCGTCAAGAATGTAACAATCACGGTCGACGATCTCGACTTGCTTAGCGACATGGACAGCAGTCAGAGGGTTGTCGCCAGTGATCATTACAACACGATGACTAGACTCGTTGAGGGAGCGTACAGCCTCGACAGCGTCAGGCTTCAAAGGGCACTGGAGGACGAGGAAACCGGCAAAGTGCAAGTCAGACTCAACTTGTTCACGCTTGAGGTCGTTGATGCGGTTCTGGCCCCACTCTCCTTCTTCAGATAGAAACTTGTATGCGAGAGCGAGGACACGGCCACCGTTACGGGTAAAGTGTTTGAATGTCTCCTCGTAGTTCGGTGGGGTGTTGACCAACATCTTGCGAATAGTCTCGGGCGCACCCTTGACCGCGGCGATTGTGCTCCTGACCTTGCGACCGGTCTTGTTGTTGTTAACCAGGACAGTTGCGACAGAGCTCTGGCGTTTAAGAGCAGACGAGAATTGGAAGCGGCGACGGATGTGTACGAGTTCGGCCTGGGAATTGGCGGTAGTCATAGTAGCTTGGATCGTGTCTTTGGCTCCGAGTTTCCAGCCGAGGGACTGTAGAGTCGCCTTCTCCATAGGCTCTCCAACAGTCTCGCCATCGTCTAGTTTGACCAGAGAGTGAGCGGCGGCAAGCACCAGTGTTGTCTCAGTTCCAACATCCGTGACCTTTGTGAGACCAGTATGCGCACCGTCTGCAGCAACCGTAGCATTGTCTTGACCCAGTGATAGTCCAGCAATACCGTCCACGACCAAGTCTTCACCAGTCAATGTACCAGTCTTATCAAAGCAGGCGACGTCGACCTGTCCAGCGAAAGGAATTCGGAACGGCTCAGTACAGAAGATGGCGTATTTGCTAAGCGCGGCAAGGGAGGTGTTGACAGCCAAGCTAAGCTCCATGGGGAGCTCGGGAGGGACGACGCTGGTAACGATGAGGACGCAGTCGAGGAGCAGCTTGTTACGCTGGCGGTCGAGCTTGACACCCTCCTTCCAGACGTACCACGAGGCGGCGACGGCAAAGACGGTAAGGAAGAGGATGAAGAAGAGAGCTTCTACGTTGTTTGCGGAGACGCGCTCGGTAGCGAAGATCATGGTTCTGACGAGGCTGCCCTGGTTGGTCTCGAAGCCAGTCTTGATGACAACAGCAACAGCACCCTTGTCCGGTGGCGGTGGGACTCCAGACGAAAGTCTGTTGACGCCGCTGCCATCTTCCTCAGCATCGTTACCGTGCGAAACCTGGAGGACCTTGGTGCCACCCCAGAGGAACGAGTTCTTGTCCAAACCCTCAGGCTCGATGCGCGCATCGCCAGGTCGCAATTGTACGGATTCCTTGAGCACCGGTGTGCTCTCTCCCGAAAGCATAGCCTCGTTGACGATGGCGGAACCCTCGAGTAGGAGCATGTCGCATGCTACACCCGAGTCTTCCTTGGTCCTGCCTGCGCTGACGACATCGCCGGGTAGCAGCTTGTCGCTCATAACCTCCTGCCACTTCTTTTGCCTGTATACATAGATCTCGTATGGCTTGATGCTCATGCCGCGGAACTCGGTCAGGGTCCTTTGTCTCTGCCACACAACGGTGCTCTCGAAAGCGACCAGCATGAACAGGGTGAAGAGCGAGTAGTACCAGTATTCATCCAACATCCACAGTCCAACGCAGAAGATCTGGAAGACGAAGAAGGGCGCAACGGCGTGTTCCTTGAACAGCTCGGTGAAGGTCGGGACGGGGATATCGAATTCGTTTGTGCCATAATGTTGTGCGATGCGCTCAATCTCAGCGGGCGAGGTGAGACCTTGGGTCTGCTGGAACGTCTTGAGCTGGGGCTTGGGTTCGACATCGAGGGGGTAGGAGAGCGGGGCGAAGGAACCCTTGTCGGCATCGTAGAGGAAACGTCGCTTCTGGAAGAGGAACGAAAGGTTCGGCTTTCCACCAACGTTGTCGCGCACCAATGGCACAATCTCAGCGGCGCCGGCATTCTTGATCGGCTGGACTTTGATAAGCGATGCAGAACGCACGTCGCCGGCCGAGGTGGTGGTGAATGCGCTCTTGAGGTTAACGTTCCAGTGCGTCATGAGCCAGAACAGCGACTGGAAGGTGGTGATGCTGGCAATCCACACAAAAGTCCATTCCGACGACTGAATGTACTGCTCGTAGCGCTGCGGCGAAAAGTATATGGCGGAGAAGGCCGGCCATATTATTAAAAATGGCCAGATGTATGTGTGCAGCTGCAACGGCAGCGGGTTGTGCAGGCTGGCCTGCTTGATCTGGGGGTTGTCGACAAGCGGGGCCATGGTTGTGGTTGTCGTGTCCAGACGAACGTCAGTCCTCGAAGATTATCAGAGTCCCTTTGCCATCGCGCCCGCCGCCGTCGGCGCTAGTGCGCCCGATGCACGTGTGGTGGAACATTCACGAACATGGGTTGCATGCGGATTAGCGTCGCCCGTGATTGGTCCGTATTCTCTAACTACTTCCAGTCACCTCTGCCCAAATGCCATCAATCCTATCATCGAAAAATGAGTCCGTCCATGCCACGCGCCGCATTTCGTGCTCGAGGTGCTCTCTGCTGCCGATATTCATTTCCTTACACACCCCGGAGAGTTGTGTGGTCCACCACGTTCGCTCTGCATCTGTTGCAATAGAACATGCCATGACCAGAGCCCAAAGCAACATGTTGAGATTCTTCTCGCGTTTCCATGTTTCTAGCACTGATGTATTTGGTCGATCTATAGCGGTGCGCAGTCGCCGCAGAAGGATAGCAAATATCTTAGTGTTCAGTGGTAGCGCTCGCAGTACCGCATAAATGAAGATGAGAGCTGCTGCGAGTAGGGCTTCAACTACACTCGCTGCATCTGCTCTATGTTTCTGGGACTCGCTACATTCACTGTTGTTGTCCTGCACGCTCTGGTCGAATTTGAGAAAGTCCTGCGAGCGATCGGGTACTGAGAGGAGAATGAACTGAGTAGTGTAGAGAAGATTACTTAGAGCCACGCGTGCAACACGGCCTGTCCAGTGCGACGATGTTGCAAGCGCGAGTCGGTGTAGTCGATAGAAGATATCGAAGCAATCGATAGCAGCACAAGATAATTGAAGCAGAGAGGTTGGTGATGTGTATGTTGCCTCGTCATGCAGCTTGTCTGGAAGAGGTGCATCTGGCCCCAGCCACACATGCGGAAAGAATGGGGTTGTACGGGAAGCTGCTGCCGCATGAAAATCTACCCTACCGCATGTATTAGCAAGTAGTCAAACTTGATGTGGTTTGAACTTACCATAATATACCTCGCGTCAAGCCATCATGCTTTCCAAAAGCAAGTATCCCGCCTCGCTCTTCAACCATAACTCTCAACGCGGTGAGGTGAAGTTGAGCTACATCGTAAGCTCCAGTCAGATTCTGAAATACTCAGTATCCATCCTTCCATGTAATCCATCTACCAGGTTGGGCGCTTACCTCGAGATTCGCCAGTGTCAGGACCGTGCCAACAATATCGTCAGATACGCTTCCCCGACACATCGCAAGTTTATAGGTCACGGTTCGGACTGCTTCGTTTTTGTGCTCGAGTTCGCACACCCGCAGATCATGAGACTCATTCACAAGCATGCCGTATAGCGCCCAGCTTGCCAGAGTAGCATGTAGCAAGCCAGCGTCATTCAAGATAAAGGACTTCCATGTGTGCGTAGCATCAGGGCCGATCGAGTTGTTCTTGGGTGAATCTTTGTCTGGAGTCAGTGTTAGCCTATGTGTCCTTCTCTGGAAGCTTTGTCCTTGTCGGCTAGGTATCTGTCATGGACTTTGTACGTACATAATCGGAAGAGCGCATTTAGCTGTGGCGTGTCTGGCATCGGCAGAGCGCCAAAAGGATCCATATGATAGATATTGAGGTCGGCCTTTAGCACTGGTCTTTCGAGTGCTGGCTCACTTGTGTTTCTTCTACTGGTACTGTGTTTCGTCTCATTGGAATTATCTATGCCGCTGTCTTCGGCACCGATTTTTGAGGGCAGCGGTGTAGGACCAGATCTTGTTCTCAGAACCTGTGGTCTTTTCTTTCCTCGTTTATTGGTATTGTATAGGTATTCTCTTTGCCTGCTCAAAGTCTTCTTCTTCTCGTTTCCCGGTTCAGATAACCGGAAACGACTCTTCAGCTGCTTTTCCGCCACGACTGTGCTCGTCGAACTATGTTCAGGCACGTTGAACTGTGGCCCAGCCATCTTCGTATCGAAGTAGTTCCGCATCACTAACCGGCGGATCGTGCTTCGTTCCATGCCGGCTGGCTGATGTGGCTCGTCTGTCGTCACGAAGAACTCGTACTTGCGCTCCGTAGAAGTAGCCATCTTAGACTTTAGTAATCAACTATTTGGTGAAGTCGTGGTCTGAAGCAGAGTATGGGATCAAAATTCAGTATTTCCGGTGATGCGCATAGCAATATCTCTTGGATTTCGTTGCAGAGACTATGGCTCTATACATATAACTGTTGCCGTGTATCAGCGATGCAATGTTTTCACCTCTGATTACCACACGTCGACCTACGTAACTGTGAGTCGTCGCATCGTCGGCCGAAGCAGCGACCTACGTTCGGGACCTGTCTCGCCCGAGAGTATTTCAGTCCATGACATTCCTATGGATGATTATATAAGGCCAGGGCTGATTACAGCAGCGGGGTTGATTTGCGAGGCAGTAGGCCATTGGACAGCGGCAACATGCATCCTACGCCTCGTGTGGGGTTAGCCTCAGGCATGTGCCGACGTATAAAGCTTCGCTATGCGGCTGAATTTTATGACAGCCGGGGCCGAAACTCGTGTTTCGGTAACGATACCCATGGTTGCAGGATGCGGGAGATCGTGATGTGGTAATCCGCTCGGTAGAAGGTGCGCGCTCATGCAGCCCTACCACGAGTCAAGACCGATAGCGCTGCTGCGTCAGCAATTTCACCTGCCAAATTTGTGATGCATGTAATTATTGCTGCTTCGATCTTCATCTGAAAATCTACAGACTCCGTCATTGTGTAGATACTGTGATTTTCGGTAGCTGAGCAAGTGGTTTTCCAACGTGCGATGACGATGACGGCCCCCAGTGCTAATATTCTAAAAACAGCGCACCCAGCAACACCTGGGGAGACTTCGCAACCACCACTTCACATTTCCACGCTACCAATGCCCATCCATCATACTAGTTTCCATGGTAACATGTGTGTTTAAAGTTCCATTTTCAAAACTTCAGAAGTAAATAAGATTGGAATAGGTAGTTCTCTATATCATTTTCATACAACCGCTTCATGTGCATTTCTATGCATTCTGCTGGTCTCCGCGTTTTGTACACGGTCCGAGTCGGCTCGTCTTCTATGCACTATTATATATGGCAAGAGTTGGAGGTTTGGAGGTCTGGAGATTGGGCTGCCTGATTCTGCTGGTTTTGTGTCAGTTGGTTGCTCTAGAGCTGCGGCGCTTGAGAGAGGAGTATGTATTCAAGTCCAGTGCGACTCAGGCTCACCTGTCTCATCCATCTTGAATGTACTTGACGATTCTCTTCCTGTCATAGGTCTCAAATGCGAGCTATCCTTTCTCATTTCTCCCTCATGGCCCACTCCGTTCCCGTCCTCGTCGCTTCCTCCACCTTCTTCCTTATCGCCTGCCGCCCCGGCATTTTTGGACATGATTCGTCGTTCGTGACGACGGCGACGGCACGCCTTTTTCTTTCTCTGGTGGGCCATCATCTTCACTCTTGCTGCCTCCAAAGTAAAACTTTCTTCCCCGTATTCTGAGACTGAGACTTGGACATCGTATCGCGACAGTTTTTTTGCACTCGCCAGGACTCTTTTGATCATCGAGCGGTCCTCTGGGCTCACCACAGATTCGAGACTCTTGGGTCCGTGAGCTTGGTGATACTTGATCAGTGCAACCACCGATGGCAAAGTGCAGAACACCGTGACACTCTGTACCTTGATGCGCGTGGTTGTACATCGTCGTCTGAGTGTACTTCTTGCTAGTCCCATGGCAAGTATGAGCGCGTACATATGAGCTCTTTCGCACGTTTTGACATTATTGGCTCCGTACTGGCCTCGCTCAATGCCGTGTTTTTGCTCCTCGACTGGTAGAATGCCGGACCGAGCTGCGCCTATCGCCGCATGTTGGATGATACCGATACCAACGCCCGCTTTACGACAAAAGTCGACCGCTGTGTGCAGGACCAGGGAAATTTGATCGGCGACTGGTAGGACGTTGCTGAGTTCGGACATCTCCGGAAGAGAAAGATGTACAAGAAGGCTTAGGCGGGTTTATATGGTAATCTTGTAGATGGAACGCAAAGATCCCGACAGATATGAGATTTGAAGGTGATGTTGATGATATGTCGTTGGCTTTTTTGATGGTTGCAAAGGTTGGGAGGCACTGGGAAAAGGGTCGTGGGTCACGCGATCTCAGTCCCGGTTGTGTTTCCATGGTTGACGTGTAGCCGCTTAGGAGTATCAACGCTGAGTAGGCCACTATAGCCTGGGCAAGGCCCGTTGAACCGCTGTTTCGTTGAGTATTCGGAGCGGATGATACCGATATTTAGACGTGGTTGCATGTGGGTACGCCAAAGCACAAAACCTATGACCGTTGCTCTACAGACCTCAGGCTACAACGATCCCAAAGGCAACAACATATCCATACTCGTGATTGCATGTTGAGCATAGACGATCTCTCCAAACGCGTATCGCTAGCTTACCATTTAGCTTTCTCCAACGGCGCTCATTGTAAAAGTGATAGAGATCGTAGAGAGTGCTACGAGTAGCGTTGCGCAAAATAGTATATCAACCAGTACAAGAGGTGGGTGTTGGTACTTAGACGGCGGTGGCGATTCCTCTCCCTAGTATATATACTGCGGGGTTGGCTTGGCTATCTCCGCGTCTTGCGAGCCAATTTCAATACATATGCTCGACAGGGAATTGAAGTAGTTATTTTTATACTTTTCTTATAGCTCGGGAACCTCTGAAGGTCGACATGGGTGTTAAATTCTTTGGAAACACGGTCCTTGCTATACGAGGCAGAAGAACCCTACCTATTTAGAACTAGCTCTTTGAGCTCTTTGGTCTTACAGCTCAACTTTGGTGTTTACAATTGATAAGATTAAATCCTGTAGGTAAGCGCTAGAATACCTACAGGTCCACAAGGATACAAAGAACGTCATGTCAGACTCTCTATCACGTAAATCAGGAACTCGTGTGATTCAACTTTAGATTTCGGGGATATCTCTACTGTACGTTGAACACTTTGCGGACCAACGCCTCTACAACCCCGACCTTATCGTCACACCTTCAACGCCAAAGCCGACGCCAAAGCCTTTTATGCATCTATTTTCCCTTGTCTTCCCTCAGACTGACGATCTGGTTCAGCACAATTTTGTCCTCTGTGGAATCAATATCGACACAGAAGTAAGCCGTGCGCAGCGCCTGGAAGCGCACAAGGGCATCTGACGAACCGCTCAGATCCAGGGAGGTCTGGCTAATGAGGTCCTTGATTCCCCGCTCGATGACAGCCTTGTCATGGATGATCTCAGAGTTGGGGTTCAGATCGTCAGCCCAGCCACCTGTCTTCCAGTCCAGTGTGTTAGGTGATTCGGTCTTGAAGAGGGAGCTGTACAGACGCGCTGTGACCGGAACGGCTGTCGCAACATCGACCCACTGAATGTAGGCTTTGGGCTTCTCATTGCCGGGCACCTTGGTAGCCTTGATCTCGGTGACGTTACCGTTATCATCCTTGGAGAACGATGTCGCACGGATCGCGAACGGGACGTTGTATAGACCAACAGCCTTGTTGGGTGCCAGACGGAAGTAATCGGCGCTGTCCTCCTCTCTGAAGTCGCTGCGATCTATGTAAACCGCGCTACCAATCTTGACCTTTCGCTCACCGGGTATAGCACCCTTAGGATCGTACGGCACGGTCATCTCTTGCTCATCTTCAGTTGCAAAGTCTTCAATGACTACTTTAATGGGGTCTAGCACCATCATCTGGCGCGGCACAGTTCGCTCGAGGTGTTTTCGAATGGAGGCTTCGAAACGTGCAGGCTCGACCTCGGAGAGTGCATCTGTGACGCCGAGCTCGTCGACGAAGCTGAGCATGGCCTTGGCTGGAATACCGCGACGGCGTAAAGCGACCATGGTGAACAAGCGGGGGTCGTCCCATCCTCGTACCACCCCTGGTATCTTGCGCGTCTCCACTGTGCCATCCGCGTTTTTCTTTTCGACAGTTGTGCCTTCGACGAGTTGGAGGATGCGTCGCTTCGAGAGGATGGTGCCGCCAACACTGAGGCGTCCGAACCTGCGCACGTTAGTTGGAAATGACTTTCAAACAGGAGCTGTTACGTACTCTCTTTGCATAGGACCCTTCTCGTCCGACTTGGGCACTTTCATGTCCAACTTCTCCAGCAGCCAGTCGTAAGAGACACGCGATTGACGGAACTCAACAGTACACAACGAGTGAGTAACACCCTCCAGCGCATCGCAGATACAGTGTGTAAAGTCATAGGTAGGGTAGATTCTCCATTTGTCGCCAGTTCGGTGATGATGGTTCTCTTTAACAACGCGGTACGCGGGCAGGTCCCACATCTGGGGGTTGCCCTCGTCGGGGTCTGTGAGCTTCTGCTTCATACGCAAGAAAGCCTCCCCGGCTTGGTATTTGCCATCGCGCATGGCCCGGAACTCGGTAATAGACTCTTCGATCGGTCGGTCGCGGTGGGCGCAGCCATAGCGCTTGCCTCGATTGTCGGGTCCTCCACGTTGGTTGTTGATCTCCTCGCCTGTTTGATTGTTAACCCTGTAGGAGCAGTCAAACATATGTAGACTTACGTGAGCAGTGGCACACATAGGCACAGTCCTTGTTGATGAGTTGCTCTGCAAGCTCGTATAGCTTGTCGAAGTTGTCGCTGCTGTATGTGATCTTGGAGGGCTCGAAGCCTAGCCATTTGACAATATCCAGAATGGCAGTGAAGTAGACCTCGTCCTCCTTCTCCGGGTTGGTATCGTCATAACGTAGGTTGCACTTGCCCTTGTGGTGCTTCGCAAAACCGAAGTCGACGGCGATAGCCTTGGCGTGTCCGATATGGAGGTAGCCATTGGGCTCGGGCGGGAATCGGGTCTGGACGTCTTGGACGGGCTTCTCTTCGTAGATGCGCTTCAGCCAGCCTTCAGAGAAGATGCTCGTCGGCTCGCTCTTTGTGGTAGGCTTCGCTTGCTCCTTGGGACGGAGAGCATGCTCTGCCTTTTTGGCTTTTGCTGCGGCTTTCTTTGCGGCTTTCTCGAGCGCACGCTTGGAAGGGCCCTTCTCCTCCTCAGCGGCGGGCGGTGCAGGTGCTGTAGGTTCAGCCATTTCTACGCGGCGTTAGTACGTTTATGGGTGGGTTGTGTGCCTCGCGTTCAACACATGTACTGTTGTATAGGCAATGACGCGTGGGGTTTCGTGACTTACTAGAAAAGTGTCGAGGTTGTGGAGCTCGTGTGCAGTCGGAGGGGCTCCATCAACAACTTTGGAGGGGCATTGAGTCAATCGCGCTGCACCAGCCACAAACGCCACACCTCACCGGCACCTCCCCTTTCCGGCCAGCTGCAACTCTTTCACAACACTCCTTGCCTCGAGCCTTGCTTGAACTATGACCATCTGCAACTCACGCTGTCGCTTGCTTCACACCGTTGGCAACGACATCCTGGTATCGATCAACGCGTCCCTGACGCGACATGGTACCTTCACGATAACAAATCTCTGACCTGAACTTCCCACAGCCCAAGTGTTCGATTATGTCTAACACATGGCAAACGGACAGCGAACAGCCAGCGTTGGATCAAGGCACGACGGCTCTGCGAGACCAGGCCTCAAGACACAACAAAGTGGTTTCAGAGCGTTGGAACCATTCCGATAGCGTAGATACCCGATCATTCAACAAAGAGCTCTGTAACAACATGCGAGCAGAGGATCGCAATAAAAAAGCACATCCAAGCCTGCCAGGTGTAAATTCATCTTTCCTTGCTAACGTTGTCTTGAACCTGACCTAGAATTCAGTATGCTTATTCGCTCCTTCTACCACAGCTTCACATCTGCCTGTCGAGCATGCCTTCATTCAAGACTCACAAAGAGGATGGAAGGCACAGCTTATGTGACTACTGCTTCAATGTCGATCCGTGAAGCTTGCAAGCTACCAAAACTCAACAATCGACGCTCGACTCCTGGTTCATACCCAATCCTTACCCCCTATCAGTATCCTATGTTCAGAAGACTGCCGTCTTTTTGTCGCCCAATCCTTCGCTCAGGTTCTCTTGCTCGTTTTTCGAACGCAGCTTTTTTATCTACGGTTACTACAAGGGCTCAAAGCTACACTTCTGACTCAGCTACTCGACAACAAAGCGGACTGGAGTCAACGACAAAGTCGCTCGACGGACGACGCGCAAGATGGGCGGATCTACTTAGCGAAAAGCATTACGAATCCCTCATTTCCGAAGTACTCGATGCCGAAATGCCCAAATATGAGAAGAGCACTGTCATCAACGCAACAGACCGGGTGACGCACAAACGCGAATGCCTTCAGATCCTTGCTTCTGCACCCTCGGTCCTAGCATCAGCAGTCAAAGGCGACCTTGTGCGCAGGATGCAGGTTGATCCTAGCCTGCAACAAGAACATATTGCGATTTGGGAAAGAGCGTGGAAGCAACCATCCATATACATACATCTGTTAGCTGACCGTGACGGTAACGCGCCGACGCCTAATCAACTTCTCACAATCCGCGACTTTGTGATCGACTACTTGTCTCAAGGCAAAGCCTCAGAGCACGCGTGGCACATAGATAAGATTTCTCGCCAATCCGTGGCACAACATCTGTCCACAAGGGGCTATCGTAAGTATCTTCAAACAACTAGTCGCTCCGAAAGGCGTGTCAAGACTTTAGAGCTCTTCTGCCAGGGCATTCGGAAACGTTGTGACGAAACGCCACTATCATTACGCGACACTCCCCTCCAATATCCTCCTAGCGAATGCGGGTATTCGATAAACTCACCTGAGCGTCTAGCAAAGCACCGCGCACACCAATCATCCAATTATGTCATGAATCTCGTCGAGGACATCTGTAAACATCTCTACGATATTGGGACGTTTGCACAACATTTTACAATGCACCAGTTCATCATCTACCTTATTTTCCGACAAGAACAGGCGAGTATAGCGGAGATCTTCATATCTGGACTACTCCAAGTCTGGGTCAAAGACGGTGGCGGCTTGAACGCATATCTCGCTGGGCACAGCACATCAAGCGCTGGGAAAGTTACCGACGAGGAATGGACTTCTCATGAAAGAACCACCAAGCTTGACTCTCCTATGATGGAAAACATAAGGCAGCAGCAGCTCAGAGCATACGAGTGGCAGCGGGCGCTGGCGCTGGCTGATGCCAAAGCTTTGGACGAGAATCCGGGAGGTGGTTCTACAGACGAAGCAGAGTGCATGTAAGTCGAACTATGCAGGCTGGCTGAAAACCATGAACTGACACCGTAATCTTAGTGCTCAGCTTTCGCAGCTGACTATACGATCCAGGACTATTGACCGTCGCAATTAGAGCGGCATGTATTTATCCTATTACGTTCTATCAACTTCTACTAACAGGAATTTCCTTCTCTCCTAAACGTCATGATGTTCGTATATTGCGCGTCGTGTGAGTTTGCGAGGTGATCCACTTCATACCACTCGATTACAGACCCCTAATCTCATACTATAGGGTCCAAGGTGGCCACTGTTCGCAACCGAGCACAGAACCATGGTAGGTACGGCCACACCTAGTATATCACATCCCCATCTTTTCAGCTCGCCTGCATATCTCTAGTCGACGTTACAGCCTCCTTGCATTCATTATTCATCATTTTCCATCATGTCTCTGTAAGTCGTCAAATCTGACTGTACCATCACCTTATTTTCCCAAATCTTTCTTGCCTAAACGTACTCGCAAAATGTTCACCGCATTTTAAATTCACGTTGAGAATGTGAAACGCCGAAAAGACCTCCGGGACACATCGAATTCACAAGAAAAATTTAGAAGATACACAGAGATAGTTTTACATATTGACATCTTGACTAATGATGCGCAGGTCTATTCAACAACCGCGATCAGACCAGGCCGCTCTCCTTAAGAATCGTTGCACCATCCCCAACCACCTCCATATCTTCGTCGCTCGACCAAACGTGCATGACATATCTTCATCGCAGCAGTTCAACTATGATGCGCTCAACAGGTCGACAATCGAAGCACATTTCCAGCGAAACGTTGCATCCAGCTTTATCTCTCTATACGAGAGCAAAAAAACCGCCTCAAGAAAGCGCCCTTATATTGTGAAAGTCAGAGAAGATACCCCTTCGTACGAAGCTATCGTAGTAGACGTAGATACAAGCGGGATGGTACCTGCCTGGATGAGCATAGGAAATGGTGTGCACATCCCGGTCTGGTTTGAGGAAGACATCCGGGAGCCGGAAGAAGGTCACCACGAAGAGGTGTTGTGGTTTTGCCTCGAGGAGGTGAAGAAAGTGCTTTCGATGGATGTCAATCTCGGAGAGAAGGGCGAATGGCTTGCTTGCGGTTACATCCCCCAAAGCAGGGTGATTATACACAGCACATCGTCGAACTCAGAACCTCTGCAAAGGGTATCAAATGACGAAGAGAAATATGGGGCTGATAGACAAGCACACTGCGAGCGCATTCGCGTCGAAAACGAGAGGCTTCAACTTGACCAGAAACGGCTTGAGCGTATGGCCGAGAAGGCACAGTCCTCTTGTTCCTTTAAGGTCCTTCCTTCTATTCCGACTCGGAAGAGCTCCCTAGGCTCACTGGCCTGTAAAGACATCGGCGAGCGCAAGAAGGAAGTCAGTGCAGGTTCCAAAATAACCTGCAAAACACGCAATGTGCGAATTACTGTAACAAACGCAGACCCACATAGCGCAGCGTCGCTCATGAAATATGCCATATTGATGGCGCATGGAAGGAAGACGGAGGGTGAAGAGACATGGCATGCAGAGACGGCATCATTGGCTGGAGATTCAAATCGATCAGAAAGCATACTGACGATCGAGAATGAGGTGCCTAATGAGAAACGAAGCGGCTTTACAGCCCGTCATGTCGGAACCCCCATGACACCGCCAGCTTCGCCAAAGGAACGGTCTAGACAGCTGGATAAGCTTGATAGGAGACGCCACGGAAATGGAAAGGATCTAACGCTACGCCACGAACTTGCTCAGCGTGACGATGGACAGTGTCTGGAGGAAGAGCCAAGGAGTCTATGTCGATCCGCCGCTCCATCGCCCTCTCATTCGATGTTGAAGTCCCATCATGAAAGAGGTAATGTAGCTTCGTTTCAAGATCGCCGTTCGCGCCGCGACTTGCTCATTGAGCTACAATCAGACCAGGACTCCGTACTTCGGGAGTACGCGCAATTCAGCCTACAAGATCCCATCATCCTCCAACAAGTACATGACCATTCTCGTCATGATAGTACCAGCTACGATGCAGAAAGTCGAACACACAATCAGGAGGATAGCCAATCCCCCATCCCCCTCAGCAACCATCCCACGGCCTCAACACCATCTTTTCTGGTACCAGCCCATCACCCACACTCCACCCACGACACCCAGAATAAAGGTCGTGAGCCGCCTCGGGTCGTACCACCAGCTCCATCTTCCCACTCCACCACGACCAGTCTCTCTTCCCTCTCGGATTCCGAGCATGCTTCCATTGGAAGAGCCGTTTACGCCTCCGTCGAACCCGCCTCCCATATCAACAAAGTCGACAATATTAGGAGCGGTCAGAAGTCAGTACCTGGCTTGAAATCAGACTCGTCTGACAGGCAATGGAGTGTTCAAAGTAGTCCCGCACCCCGATTTCTGGAACCACAAGCAGACGCGGTACTAGAGCTTTTCCCAGCTCTCAATCCGTGGGCACAACCGGAACAACCAGGGGGAGAAGAGAATATGCCTCCACAAACAATGCCGGCCCCAACCGTCTTCCCTGCAGTGTCTGCTCCCACCCCAACGCCAGCACCAGTGCCTTCAAAAGGCGAGGCTTTTCTGGCCAGAGCGAAATGCCTAGGCGAGAAGGGCAGAGAGATAACGAGTCGAATAGCAGAGATCAAGGAACGTCAACATAAATCCGAGGCGAAGAAGGACAAGTGGGGTTTGAGTAAGTGGAGATCAAGCGAGAAGAGGAAGGATGAAAACAGGCGGTTAGGTGATCAAAATGAATAAAGTTAATACAAGGGTAGGCCAAGGAGAGACAAGAATTGGCTGAAATCTACGAACGTCCGTGAAGCTGTATATAGATGATGAATGAGGTTTCCCGATTGGCAACCTTTATCATACCATGAACCCTTAGTATCGAAGACCCAACCCAAATGTTCTTTCACATCACACTACCTTGGTAAACATCAGAAGGTCGGTATTGGTGTATAGGATGCTGGCCGTGATACCAGATATTGACGTTCATCGCCGATCCTTACCCCAAGATGAGCACATCTCCCAACCCCACACATTCAGCCCTGATCGTCCGCGTCCGTTCCATGCCAAGCGCGTTGAGTACACGGCCACAGTGGCTGGAACCAACAACCAATGAGTTGTGATTGTGGCGGTGTCTGCTAGCTGAGCCAGTGCCAATGTTGCCAAGTCGTAGAACAAGATCTCGACCTTTTCGCACAGCTGAAGCTTGACCTGTTCTGGGCCTTGTCCCTGATCCATACATCTGAAGCTTGAATCGCAGGCGAATTACGGTTTGTCTTAGTCGACGATCCAATCTATGCGCTGATTATCTGGTCACCGACACCTATCTAAAACCACCATTTGTGAACTACGCACAGGCATCCAGGCAAATTTGGCAGCTTTTACACATCGTGGTGCCGCATTTGACAGGATTCGGTACATGCTGTACTAAGTCGCACAGAGGTCACGTTCGTACGGCAAGAACAACAACTCGCCGAGGCAAAAGCAATCACGGCTCAGCTACTCATCTCCATCCCGCATCGCACAGAGAGTAAGCCCGCAGAGAGACCCTGCCAAGACGGGAGGCATCTTA
>Ga0265797_10007222_pt1 | contig 15321 bp, 20 predicted proteins | sample P2T30metagenome_FD_192433 | JGI IMG/M metagenome (GOLD analysis project Ga0265797, IMG submission 192433) | Plant litter microbial communities from East Loma Ridge, Irvine, California - P2 T30 | ecosystem: Environmental > Terrestrial > Plant litter > Unclassified | place: USA: California... | reverse complement strand
GAAACAAAGTGTAGGTAGCCTACACACATTTCTTTGCTACGGCAAGGCCCTGCAAAGTGAATGTTCCTGCGCGGACCGTACAGGCTATACTCAACAAAGCCATTGTCATCCGATCAATTGAACAACCCGTACAGGCTGTACTCGCTGGAACAAAGCCACATCCAGCTTCCTCAAATCCTGTGTTTTCAATGCTCCCAAACCACTACCCAAGCAACCTTCCTTGCGTATTCGAGTGGAACTGTGTCGGTCGAAACTTGCATCTCGCTTAAAACCGTTTTCCAAAGCGATGAAAGTCCCGCTAGCTTTTCGAGTGATCGTACAAAGCATAAACCTCTTGTCCCCCTGGCGATCATGACACCACCGAGACAACACATTTGAATGCCGGCGTGCCTGGAACAATCAGTAAATGGTTCTGTTCTTTTTAAAGGTCCGCGGAACATACCAATGATGGCGCTCATGGAAGAATGTCGCCAGGTGGACCTCGATCCTGATGGATGTTCCACGCGTAGTAGTCGAGATCCTCAGCACCCCAGCTTTGAGGGAGGTTTGCTCTACGCTGGCGTGCGTTGTACCCATGCTCTCCAATGCGGTCATTGTCGCAGAGCCGTTCACGCAAGTTCAACGCCGCGTCCGCCTGATCAAACTCATGATCGAATTCGGCGTCGTCGTAGTCGGCATCATACCCGTCGTCTCCGAAGGACGGAGAGGCCGATCCAGGCGTGCGGTGGCCCGTGTCAGGGTGTTCGAGTCCCCTACGAAGAGTGTAAGTTGTGGTCGCAAACTATGAACTGTGCAACGAAAATTGTCAAGGGGGCTGGCAGTTTTGGCCTTTGGCCTTTGGCAGTTTTTGAGAGTTCTTGGCCATTGGGGCCGCTTTGGTCTTCGCAAGAGTGTCTTGTTGCAATTGCATGCTTTTTTTTTTTCACATGTACCTGAGCAGCAAGCAAAAGATCATTCTTGGAAAGTGATGATCGGGTATCAAAAAGGACAAAAAGTCAGGGGGAATCGCAGCCAGGTTAGTACCCGTCGTTGTCATCGTCGCCTCCGCCGCCGCCATCCTCGTAGTCTTCCTCGCCATCCTCGAAGTAGCGCTCGGCGTTGTAGTCGTCAGCCATGTCGTCGTTTTCGTCCTCGTCGAACTCGTCGTCCTCGAGCTCCTCGACTTCGTCGTCGTCCGGGTTCTTCTTTTCGGTCGCCTCGTTCTCGGCCTCGTTCTCGACTTCTTCGTCCTCGTCGAACTCGGCGAGCTTGTCGCGCGCGGACTTTGTGTTGATCTTCAGCGTCTTCTTGCGCGCGTCGGGCTTGTCGGCCTCGCCCTCGGGGTCGATTACGTCCCAGAGCTCTTTCGGGAAGTGTTCCTTCTCTAATCGCGCAAAATGTCAGCATACACCTAAGAGCACAAATGAATATGCGCGCATGTCTTACTGAACGGGAAGTCGGAGAAGCGCTGCGTCTTCTCGGCAGTGTTCTTCTTGCCGTACTGCGGCACGTCGGTGAACGGGTTGTACTTCTCGGCCTGCTTCGCGCGTTCGACCTTTTTCTTGTCGAGCTTGCGGATGGACTCGGCGAGCCAGCCCTTCTTCATGCGAGAGCAGAGGTCCAGGTATGCGCGGACCTCCTCGAGCTCCTCTTCGTTCGGCGGAGCAGCCAAGTGAGGGAAATGTTCCTGGAAAATGTTCAGCTCTTGCTCGTCGTCAACGTCATAGTGCGACGCCATCGCAGAGCGCGCGCAACACCACTCGCGGCGCGGATGGTCTCATGGGTGCGCGAAGAGCACCGGTCGCTTCGAGTGGTGGGGTCGCATCTTTCCTCGCAGCGTCGGCGCAACAAGGCGCTGGCGCTGCGCTGGGCAGAGATCGGCGGGTGGCTTACCGGGAAGAAGTTGTCTGAGTCCTCCTTCTGCTTCGCGAACTCTTTCTCGAGTTCCTCGTCGATGTCGAAGGGCACCGCGCCCGAGTTGAGACGTGCGGCCGAGCTGAGCCCGCCACGTCCACCGCCACGTCCGCCACGACCTCCGCGAGACATGTTTTCAGGTTGTTGTTTTTGTTTTGAGGCCTAGTCGAGTGGATGGGTTGTGTCGGCGATTGCAGGTTGTGCTCGCCGTGTGAGTGGTGTTGTGGGGCGCGAAATGCGCAATGCTGGGTTTCGCTAGGAGAAGGGAAGGAGAATGGGTTGGAGTGAGCGCGCGACCAATTGGGGCATGGTCGAGGGCGCGGGTCGAGTGTTTGGTGTTGTTTGACAGGACTCGAAGCGCTGTCACATGCTTGTTGACGGCAGAAATTTGAGGAACTTCGGTGTTAAGAAGCTCAGTGACGATCGCTCACCGTGCGCAAGCTCGGACACGCGGGGCTGCAGGTACCCTTCACTCTATCAAATACAAAGATGCTCAATACAAATACAAGAACGAATCATTCAAACGGCATTAACTAGAGAGAAGTTTGACAATGCAGCTGAGACTGGAAAATAAGCACAGTGTGTACTCTTCCTTGCATTTTGAGCTTTGTATCCCGGACACTTGCTAGCTATTCATGGTGTTCGGAAGTGAGCCTTTGACAGTCCACTGCGGGAGCAGTAATACAATGCTCTCCTTGAAGATCATTTGACCGCTCTTGCTGACCATATGAAGGTGAAGATCATCACGTTACTGCATCCGTGTAGGGCCAAGGACTGCAAGAGCGCAGCCCTGCCTTGCACTTACGCCCTCCTATCTTCATAGCGGGAGGCGATGCTCCTCACGTTTGTCCGTTTCAACTCATTTGATCTGTGCGCGCGTCAAAAAAACACAAACATTGGCCGATCCTCTTCACGAGCCGTCGGATACCAGAAAAACAATAAGCAAAGCGCCCTTACATATCCTTTCGCGGGTTGATAGCCGAATCTTTCTGACCATAGTTTCCCCAAATCATGTTGCTCCATCCACTGCCGCTGCCACCTTCTCTGCTAGATCTTCTCGAGTCGCTCAGGTTTGGCGGTGGTGGCGGGGGGCGGAAGGCGTCTGGGTCAGGCATAGGCTCATATGCTAGATCTTCAAATTCGGAGTCGGAGCGCGACTTGTGCATGGGGTAGTTTTGTTGGTTCTCGTTCGACGAATTGTAGCTCTTTCGGCTGCTGACATTGCGTTGTGTAAGAGGAGGAGGCATAGCGGAAGAATACGACGAAGCTGACCCGGCTTCACGGTCGAATGCCCGCAAGAGGGTCTGCAGACGATCGCGCTGGGTGTTGACAAAGTCGGTGCGCTCGGTGCCGGAGAGAGATGGAGGAATGAGACTGCCAGTCTGGACGAGGTCTTCGGCCTGAGCCTCGCGAGATGTGGAGGTCGGGTATGTGGACTGCTGTACCATTTTACCCAGCATGGAAAAGATGTCTGTGGCACCGGCAGAAGCAACGTTGGATCGAGCAGAGGGCATGTTGAAGCGGCTCAGCAGAGAAGCTGAGTATGAGAGTCCCTGAGCTTGAGGTGGAGGAGGCTGGTGAGGAGCTTGGCCGAGGAAGTTGACACGGATGTATTCGATGGCAGATTGCACGGCGTCAAAGCCAGCGGCCTTGCCTTTGGCGTGTACCTCATGGATGAGTTCATCGATCTGGCGCTCGTGCGACTCGAGCCAGGGGTGGACGTAGGCCTGGTAGATGTAGACGGAGCCTTGCTTGCCTGGCATGACGAGGTAGAGGTGCAGGCCGAGACGCATCCACGAGTAGAAGGGCACCCAGTAAAGGATGAAGTAGAGGTGCGACTCTACCAGCAAAAACAGCGAAAGGGTGACCCAGTACATCAGCCATGGCGCAAGGTCAGTTGGATCGCCAGTACGGATAGCCTTGTAAGAGGCATATATGGGAAAGAGGATTGAAGCGATGGAGCTGGAATTGATGTTAGTTTCGTGTGTTCACAAAGTATGGGCATCCTTGAGGGTTTTCAGATTTGGTTGGGACACCGAGCAGCCGAAGGACAAGATGAGACTCACGTGAGAATATCTGCTATGAAGCCGAACATGCTGGGCAAGTCGTGTGCACAGATGGTATGAAAGATGAGGATCTGCTTGGAGAAGCACTTGATAGCTCGAGCCTGCCGTAATATAGGCAGACAAGGCAATCGAACAAGTGTCCTACCTGGTGTAGCAGAAAGGCAGCAGGATGATAGGCGGGAGAGGAAGAGCCTCAGGTACGAGGCTGTCAGTCGTCGTGATCAGAAGAGGATGCGAGGTGCAGGTGAGCTCTCAAAGACTCAAACAGCTCCCCACTGTACAGCCCTACCAGTGGGTGGGGCCGCACTTGCCGCAGATATTTTCGTCATCGCTGTCCAGCCGTGCACCAGTGTCTCGGATTCTGGTACCTGAGGTTCGGAAGATGTGTGTGGTACAGAGGGGTATATACTTCAGCTAGAAGTCACTTCTATCTTTCTTGCAATATACTGTAGTATCTACAGGAATTTATAATGATCAATGTTTGGTCGTCAACATGAAGCCTGGCTGAGAAAGCACGCGACTATGATCACTCACTGCCAAAGCAGGTGACTCGAATTTCCTCGGCATCCTTCGTCACGTTGCAGTTGCTGATCAAACCAACACCTCAACTCTAACATCAACTCCACCGAGATCACTGCCTTCTTGTTTCAGGTCACGTGCAGGCACATATATCTTTGGCACGATGTGTATCGCATTGCTATCCACAGCACATCCAGATTACCCCTTGGTGCTTCTCTCGAACCGCGATGAGTTCCTAGATCGCCCTACAGCACCGGCCCACTGGTGGGACGCACCTCATAACCATGTCCTCGGCGGACGAGACCTCCAAAGACCGGAGAGAGGGACATGGCTGGGCCTCACTAAAGACGGTCGTATCGCCATATTAACAAACTTCCGGGACGAAGGCAAGGAGATTGCCAGAGACAAGAGCCGAGGCGCGATTGTCAGTGCATATCTGAGCAAACCACCCAGCGAGAAAGAGTCGGACGACGAGTTTGCTCAACGCCTTGTAGGGGATGTTGGCATCGACGACGTGGGCGGCTTCTCTCTTGTCTTCGGGCATCTGCAGCCTACCAAAGATGACACATTCCAAGGGCTCTCGATCATCTCTAACCGCACTACTGATCCGTCTAATTTGACACGGATTGCAGAGGGTCCTGGCGAGGTCTACGGCTTGAGCAACTCCCACTTTGGCGACCTGACGTGGCCGAAGATTGTACACGGCGAACAACTGCTACGCCAAGCCATCAACGCCAGCGTAACACGAAAAGACTCGCAAGAGCATTTCATCAAAAGCTTGTTTGATGTCCTGCGCGTCGATACGTTCCCCAAACTGCCAAAAGGAGAAGACTTCCTCGTCTACGCACGCCAAATGCGAAATTCAATATTCATACCGCGAGTTGGCGGCCGTGGAATTGAGGATGAAAGCAGTGATATCTTGAGATCTGCAAAAGATGACGACGTTTCTGGCCATGCTCGTGTCGAAGTTGGTGGTGTAGCAGGCGGCTACGGCACGCAGAAGCAGACGGTCGTTCTTGTGGACCGCAGTGGGAAGGTCACTTTCATCGAGAAGACGTTATACGACCAGGAGGCCAAGGCGACACAAAGTGAGAAGAAATTCGAATTCCAAATCGAAGATTGAGAACTGTACGAAACCTTCGGTACTAAAGACGACCTACCCTCTCAGCACTTGAGATCAAGCCCGTAATACTGAACACCTGGTCTCCGCCATCATTTCCAGAGGAGTAGACTCGGTGTTCACGGAAGCGTATGGCCGGGCTGACATTTCGAGTAACGTGCCATAGACAGCACGCAGTGTTGGAGTCTTCAGACCATGGAAGCTCGCAAGCCGGCAGACATCGCCTGTTACATTCCACAATCAGCTATCAACTCATATTGAACAGAGGCTTCTGGAGCTCCACTTACCACAGAGAGACTCGATTTCCATCGGCTTCCCTGCCAGAGCGTCTTGCAGCATTGAAGGGACCACCGGCGCTCTGCTCATCGTGGTAGCGAGCAGAGTCTCAATAATACCATCCTCCAGAGACACATTACTAGCCTTGGCCACTTGGTGAGTCTCCCTCATGACATTCGTCACAAGTTCCAGGTGCTTGGGCGAAGACAGTAGTTGATGGGTATGCATTCCGGATATCGCGGCCGTGGTATTGAAAGCACCATTCCACAGTTGTTTGATCCATTTCTCCTTGACAATATCTTCCGACACTCCAAAAGTAGACTCGAGGCTAGCAAAGTCGAGCAGCCGCGAGTGTCTCGCTCTGTGATCTTCTGGACACGCCGGCTTTGCGAAGAGGCCGAGCGCTAAAGACCGGGCATTGATCGATGTGTTTTGGTAAAAGACTCCTGGAGTCGGCTGTGTGCACGCAACATACACGATACCAGACAAGATCGTCTGGCGCGGGAATGATCGCTGCAATGGTTCTTCAACTCCCACTCCATTCTGAGCAGAAACCAAAACCGTCTTCTCGCGCACTACGCTGGTTATGCTACCATGTGCGCTCGAACTCGTCGCTTTATTGGCACAGACGACGTAGTCAAAAGGAACGTGGCGAAGCTCAGAGGCATTTCTGCAGACTCTAGCCGGGCGGAAGTGTCCAGCACCCCAAATGGCTGTCTTCAAGCTGATTCCGTTCTTCTGGATTGCTTCGTAGTTGGAACGACAGACGACTGAGACTCGCACTGAAGGGTTTTGAGCGAGCCTCCATCCGAGCACTGCGCCTACTGCTGTAAAGGGGATCAGCTTGAAGCTCGTGAAGTGTTGTATCGCAGACACTAACCGCCAGTCCCGAACACCAGCACTTCACGACGAGGGATTGTAGTGGCTTGCATGGCCGCAAAACGAATGTGGGAGAAGAGAAGCGAATGACGGAGAAACGAAGAATGGTCGAGCGGTACGGTTGGGGCACCAAAGGACACGACAGAGACTTGCTGAACCGTTGCAAGAATCTGTCGAAATTTCCACCGCGCAGTGCTAAAACAGGAGCTTCAAGCCTCTCACATGTCAATGTGGCTGGTTTCGCACTTAAGGACGAAACAAGCTCAGGCAGCATGGAAACCGAGCACGATGCCTGACGTGTTCTTACGATCGATCCGCATGGAATGCCATAGCTTGGAGTCGTGGAGACGTTGGAACAACGAAGCCTCAGAAATAGGGAGACCAATCACGTCGGGCTATCTGGACACTTCTGGATCATATAGGCTTACTTCGGTGTTATAGGCAATCTTACGTTTGCGGACGTGCGCTGAAGATCCCTTATACCGTGCACGGGTGCTTCCTCGGGAACGCGCGCCTGTCTCACATCATCCAACTGCCAGACTATATCGACATGAGACAGATGTGTCTTGATGAAACCCCCTCATCTTGAGACAATAGTTCTAAAGAGACACACCTCGCTGGTGTTGAAGCAATTCTGCTACAGTCCTTGACAATCCCAATCGTGTTTCCACAACTCGACAACAATCAATCATGGGGAAAAGGAACTTTGAGGAAATGTCCGCTGGGACACGCCCGGATCACACTCCGACAACATTGCTAGGACTCTTGGAGCGGGCAGCGTCGAAATGGCCCAACCATGGGATCAAAGTGTGTCGTTCCATCAATGGAGACAACTTCGAGTCCCTGAGCTACTCCCAACTTTTATCACAGGCAAAGGTATGCGGTTGCCGACGCTCAATCACAATGTTGACCATCGCGACCAAAAGCTGATGTGAATATAGAAATGTGCTCGCGTCCTCCTTTCCCAAGGAATCGTGAAACATTCAGAGCCAACAGTACTCTACTTCGAGGACAACTACACCAGCGTCATCTGGTATTGGGCAACAATCATCGCGGGCGCCGTGCCGGCCCTACTGCCACCCATGAAAGCAGCGTCAGTCATTCAGAACAATTTCCTGAAGCATGTAAGCAGTCTCCTGAAAAGACCAGTGCTTCTAACTTCGAAGGCCATGATGCCTGCGTTTGAAGAGCCGGAGAATGCTTTCAGAGCGAATGCCGTCGAGGACATATCGCTTGACATCACGCTGCAAGCCCCAAGACACCACACAAACGATCCTGGCAAAGGCCACGAACACGAAGCAGCAACATACCTCTTCACAAGCGGCAGCACCGGCCCTTCTAAGGCGGTCGAGTTCAGCCACTCACAGCTCATCGCCTCTAGTAAGATCAAGACAGAAACAAACGGCATGACCGCCGAGAGCACCTTCCTCTCCTGGATTTCCTTCGACCACAGTGTTTCGATCTGCGAACTCCACCTACATGCTATGTTCGCGGGCGCCAACCAAGTAATGATACCTGCCTCAGCCATGATCGCAGATCCAGCAGGTTTCTGGACCGCGCTATCACTCCACAAGATCGCCTACACTTTCACACCGAATTCTTTCCTCGCTGCTGCGAATGCCGCGTATGAAGACGATACGGAAGAGCGGACGCTGAGCTCGCTTGACTTCTCACATCTTAAAGTCCTATTCTGCGGCGGCGAAGCGAACAAAGTCAAGACCCTTGAAAAAGCGGATGCGATTCTCAGACGACACAAGGCTCCCGCGCATGCAATCACGCCCGTCTACGGCTTGAGCGAGACTTGCTCGGCAATTTTCTACAACAGGCTCGCTCCGCAATACGACGTCGAGCATGGATACAGTTTCGCGTCTGTTGGCAAGATACTTCCCGGAAACAGCGTGCGTCTTGTAGACAGCCGTTCGAAAGAAGTCCCCCAAGGCGATATCGGCGCAATCCAGTTGCAAGGACCGTTGATTTTCAAGCGATACCACAGCAACGAAGCAGCAACCTCAGGATGCATGACCGTGGACGGCTGGTTCGATACAGGCGACACAGGCCGCTTTGACGAGCACGGGAACCTCTCCATCGTCGGCCGCACCAAAGAAGTGCTGATCATCAATGGACAGAACTACTCGTCCTTCGACCTGGAGTATGCCGTCGAGAGAGCAGTTGCTGGACTGACAAGCGGCTACACGGCGACCTTCTCCGTCTGGCTCGAAGGCACGGATGCAGAGACCGAGGATCTTGTCCTGCTTTTCAACCCTGAGAACCAGTCTTTCGAGGACAAGGCTGCGCTCAGGGATCTGGCCAGCAGAGTCACAGATGCTGCCACTAACTTCTGTGGCAAACGCCCCGCGATCGTGATCCCACTGCCAAAAAACTGCCTGCCCAAATCGTCAATCGGCAAGCTATCAAGAAACCAATTGAAACAATCTCTGCTGCAAGGCGCATTCAACACGTTCAAGCTCGACGACCAAGACTTGGAGCCCGAAAGCGCTGGCGACCTCAGCAAAGAACTCCTTGACGCACTTCACGAAGTACTCCGTGGCGGCGCTCCCGGCGCCATCGACTCCAAAACAACCCTCACATCCCTCGGAATCGACAGCCTTGGCCACCTCCGCCTCAAAGCCGCCATCGAGCGCGCCCTCCCAAGCCAAGAAGGAGGAGCAGCAGGCACACGTCTCTCCCTCTACCGCCTCGTCCGTTGCCTCAACCTCGGCGAAGTCGACACCTACCTCTCCGAAGCCCGCGGCCTCCACGCAACCTACGAACCTCTCGTCGAGCTCGCCCCCAAAGGCTCCAAAACAACCCTCATCCTCGCCCACCCAGGCAACGGCGAGATCTTCGTCTGGCTGCCCCTCCTCCCTTACTTCCCCGACCGCCGCATCCTCGCCCTCCGCGCCCGCGGCTTCGAAGAAGGCGAAGAGCCCTTCGCCTCCCTGGAAGAAATGCTCGACTCGTACTTCGCCGCGATCAAGCGTGCCGAGCCCCGCGGCCCATACTGCCTGCTCGGCCGCTGCTTCGGCGGCCTGCTCGCGTTCGAGCTGAGCAAGCGCTTCGCGGCCCAGGGCGACGAGGTCGCCTTCTGTGGCAACATCGAATACCCCATCAACGCCGCGCGCTACATGCAAACGCTGCCGTCGAAACTCCACGCCCTCGACCTCCTCAAGTACATCAAGATCGTCACGCCCGCGCAAGCGCAGCAGTGGATCCGCGAGATCGGCGAGCTCGACACCGACGCCCTCGTCGCTACAGTGCTGCAGCGCGTGCCCGAGGACCGCCGCAACGGGCTGTCCGCGCAGAAGATCTCGCGCTGGATCGCCATCGTCGCCGGCATCACGCGCATGGGCCGCGAGCACGAGGCGCGCGGGCAGATCGGCGCGCTGGACATGTTCTTCACGCCGCCGAACGAGCATTTCCCCATTGGCGTGCAGCGGTGGCGCGACGAGTGGATCAGCGAGTGGAACGACTTTGTCGTCCGCGGCGAGGGCGAGGGCCGCGTGACGCCGAGTCTGGAGGAGCCGACGGCGACCGGAGCGCTGCGGTTCCACTTCCTCGACTACAATCCCTTGTACACCGAGCGCGCGGAGTTCCTGCCGACGTTTGGGCGTGTGGTGAGTGAAGGGCTGAGGAAGAGGGAGGTTGAGAGGGAGGCGGGGGTTGTGGGTGCTGTTGAGGCGTGAGGCCGATTTGTGTTGTCCTGTAATGAGTTGATAGCTTTTCGTACAAACACTACTAGTGCAAGTTCCCTGCGAGAGGCTTGGGTACTCCGTATTCGCCGTCGTCGGATCGCCAAGGGTGGGATGCTGCGCCTTGGCGGACCGAGGACTGATGGTGCATCGTTTGCTCCAAGTGCGAGCCGCTGCTGCTATCCAAGTGCGTTTTTGGGAGGGCTTCACACAAAAACCGTTCATGCGCAACCCGCTTTCTTATAGAAATCCTGGCGCACTCGTTGTCCCTGTTGGAATAGGGATCGGTTCATTATACGACCATCGTCTCAATATGCTGCTACTTGAAACATCGTCATCCAAAAACAAAAACGCCATCGCTTCCAAATATTCATCCAAAGTAATGCACAAGAATCCCTTGCAACTCGCCTAACCCAGCCCTTCCGCTAACCCTTCTCCTATCTCTCGTTCCCACTCGCGCTCTCGGTACCGCACAGGGGTGTGCACGTCCTCTTCGGGGCCGTCTCTGCTGCCGCTGCTTTTGGCTGAGTAGCTCGTGCTAACGGCGTCACTCTTCTCCATTCCAGGACCTCTGGCACTCATGGTTCGTCGGCGGTTGCCTCGTCCTGTGCCTCCGCCTCCGCGCGTAGTGCCGCTGGCGTTACCACCAAACCATCCTTTCTGCTTTCGAGGAGAAGCAATAGCTGATGTGTCACCTTCGGTCGAGCCTGCGGCGTTGGCCTGGTCTTCGGGCGTGACTTCCACAAGCTCTGCATCGCGGATCCATTTCCTGCGTCGAGTGTAGCGGCCCCAGCCGTCGGTCTTGTGGCCGTCTTGCCACTTATTATCATAGTAAGTCCAGCCGCTTTCGTCGCCACCGCCACCGCCGCCTATCCGTTTCGCGCTTTTCTCTCTTTCCACCGCTGCACCTTCAACACGCCATGTGCTGCCTTCGACCCAGCGCCAGGCGGTGGTGGCGTGGTCCGTTTCTGGTAGGGTGAAGGTGTCGGTGTCTGCCGTTGTGTTCAGATGCTCGTCGGTCCATGCTTGACGTTCGTAAGATAGAAGTGATGCGGTCCAGCCTAGACCTAACCAACGACGTTGGTTTTCATACAGCGTGAAAGTGAAACGCACCCCGGGACTAGAATTGGCGGTCGTGGCGGGATTGTTTGCAAGCGTGGCAACATTGGTTGAAGACGAATTTGTTGAGGCAGAAGGTGGAGGCAACTGTGGGAATTCCAAGCCGGTGACGAGAGTGGTGAGAGAGCGGACTGCACGGCTACGCCAGAGGATCGCGCGAGAGACGCGGGCAGGACGACTATGCCAGGACAGTACAAGGGTACCCCAGGCGAGAACAATACGTTGCGTTGTGAGAATCCTGAAAGGCGGCAGAGTGAGCAAGAACCATACAGGTGTGAAAAGTAATATCCGAATGAACAGAGTGGTCAAGGCTGGCCTTGTGGTAGCAGCCGTAGCTGTAGTTTGAGTGCTCAGGAAATCCGTGAGTCGCAATAGAGGATCCAGCAAGATATTGCAGCGAGCGGTGAAGGTTTGCAGAGTATCCAGAATCTCGTCCAGACTCTTCCTCTGCTTGACATCCTCAGAGCTACCGCGCTTGTGTGCTTTCTTCTTTTCTCCCGTCAAGATGGTGCTTGAGAGTGGGCTGTAACGTCTCGTGTACATGCCTAAGGTGAGCAGTGTGACAAGGACGAGCGGTCCAGCATATCTTAGCACTGTGTTCCCGTATAATACCACGAGCCAGAACGAGGCTACCAGCAGGAAGCTCTCCCATGGGTCGCCAGTGGTCCATGACAGCAGTCCGGCAAAGTGGCTGAGCGGGAGGATGAAAGAGTGGCTGTACGCCAACGCTCTCGTCACTTGCGGCGGCGTAGCGAGAAGCAGCGGCGACTTCTGGTGTATTAGGACACTCGCCCTGCTTCGGTTATGCGACTCCTCTCCGTTCGAGGTGGGCGCGAAGGCAGCGACAGTGGGGTTTAGGTCACTTCCACGAGCGTCGTTGTCGCTGCCTTGACCCGGCGGGTAGTCGTGGTGTGAGTCGGTCATGGAGGACATCCAAGGTGTGTCTGGGAGACGAGACTTGATTAGTCGTTTGAGCTTCCTGCGTAGCGGCATATTGGCTGACGATATGGCCTGCACACACGCCCGCGGCTTGCAGGACCCGCCATGATGGTGATGGAGATGATGCAGACAACAGAGGACATACCAAACGCAGCCATCAAACAGCCATGTCACGCCTCTAACTTCGCGTGGGCAGCGAACACAGCGTGCGCACCTTTCGGATCAGGCCAGCACATGTACAGACATCCAGAGGGAGAAGGGGAGAGAGCGTGACTTTGACTTGGCATATCACTGGGTCACGCTGCGCAAGACACAAAGCCAGTCAGCCAGCCAGCCAACAAACAGCTCGGTACCTATGAACGGTGACGATATGCCGCGGGGAGCAGCGAGCTTAATCAGGTTCTTTTGGCATGTGAATCCTCTGCCTTGCAACTTCGGCTTCGGCTTATTACTGGATTTGCTGTAGGGCTGAAGGCGTACGACTGTTGCCTCAGGCATATCGGGATCGTCGAGCCAGTCTCTCCCGATTCCGAGATAACTTTTGGCTTGCGAGGGTGCAGTGCCCGATGGCGAAGTAGTGAATGAGTTGTGAATAGCAGTCTCTCTACCACCCTTCCTCATCGCATTCCACCACTCCACCAAGCGCATCATGGTATTATCTCTCCATATCATTAACTCACATCATACATACTAATCCCTCCATCAGGCCCACCGTATCATAACACAGGTCGTCTTCACCGGCGCCCGCGTCTTCGGACGTGCTTTCGCAGAGGCATACAAGCAGGCCTCAGCATCACAAGTACGCCTCACACGAATACGCCATCCTCCTCACTCATCCTAACATCAATCTCTCCTTCCAGAAATTCGCCGCCGCGAACCAAGCAAATGGCACCGGTTCCGCCTCCCTCTCCGGCTCCGGCCTCACCCTCGAAGAAGCCTGCAAGATCCTCAACGTCTCCCCTCCCAAGGCCGGCGAAGCCAACCTGGCCCAAGTCCACGAGCGCTTCAAGCGCCTATTCGACATGAACGATCCCAAAAAGGGCGGCTCCTTCTACCTGCAGAGCAAAGTGTTGCGCGCCCGCGAGCGCATAGAACTGGAGGTACGTGAGCGTCAAGCCCTAGCCGAGCGCGAAGAGGAGATCAGGACTGGATGGAAGCCCAAGTTGTACAAGGATTAAGGGCAAGATGAATATCAAGAAGGGTATGTGCTGACGAGACTTTCTTTCCCGACTATAGTCGCACAAGTTGGCTAAGGAGGCGAAGGACACCCCACCCATATAAGATGGTCGCGCTTGCGATCACGCATAACCACCATGCTGTTCGCGAACTTACGATCTATGCGAACCGTTCAACGACAGAGGTCCATCCAGTCTCTAAGGACGGGAATCACCTGGACCATGTAAATACCACCACCACACCACCCGGGGCTTTTTTGAGGCATTTAGCGAGGCGTTCACACCATATCTGCATTTGCGGCAGGCGTCGATTTAGGGGCGATGCATGGACAGTAGGAGGGCAACACCACACCGAGTAAAAATCACTCTCCGCTCTTGTTATCATACACGAGGAGCGCGGCGGCGTAAAGTCCCGCCTCTTTTGGGAAATGTGTGTCCCTACGAGGACGCAACCAGCGGCACAAGAGCAAGAGGGAGCTGTATGTAAGAGATAGAGAGGAGACGTTCCAATTGTACAATATTCACAGCCAGAATACACTTGTTAAAGTATACATCTACATCAGATATCGCGTAGCGTTGCCATCTGATGCGACACCTCATCACGTGATCCTCTGGCCAAGCCCGCAACAGCCGCTCAAGCGACGACCGAGGTGCGGAGGAAAGATGATGATGCTCGACAGCTTGAAAGCAACCTCCAAGCGACCGATGAAGAATATCATCATCAATTGAGCATTGCAGCTGCATCCTACTTCCATCCAAGAACACCGTTCAATCGTATAACTCCTGTACAATCATCGGATTCACAGTGTTTACGTCTGATCAACCTTCGAGCTTCGACACTGGCTGTAAGGAGATACTGAAATACCATCGATACTTGCCACCAATAGTCCATTGATATCAATACTTCTTTGCATCCATCGACATGTCGGCAACAAACAACCTTCCTACGCTGTCCCTCGAAGCGGCTAAAGTAGCTGCCGCAGCGGCTGAGGAAAAAGCAAAGGAATTGGGCATAGGTGCGTTGTCAACAATAGAATTTCTGGCGTCAACAACACGACATGAAGAACTACCGAGACATAACTCAACCCACTCGCCCCTCCTCACCAATGTCTTCTGCAACCACAACAAAAGAAAAAAGAGTCGGAATAAAAAATTAAAAAAAAATTGAATGATTGAATGATTGGATGAATGAATGAACACAGTCCCACCAAGAAATATCCAAAACCTCCTACAATTCAAAAAAAAAACCGAAATCAACCCACCTGACAGCCTTCCCTCCCAGATTTCAACATCGCCCTCGTCGATTCCACCCTCACCCTCCTGCACTTCACCCGCATGCCCCGCGCCAAACTCACCTCGGTGCAGATCGCCATCGACAAAGCCTTCACCGCCGCCGGGCACCGCCTGCCCACATCCACCTACACCAACTCGCCCGCCGCCAAGAATTTCCAGCCGGGAGGCATCGCTTACGGTATCCATAATTCTAACGGTGGGAGGTTTTGTATTATCGGCGGTGGAGTGCCGGTTGAGATTGACGGGGTTGTGGTGGGGGCTATTGGGGTTAGTACGGGGACGCCCGGGCAGGACGAGGAGGTTGCGAAGGCCGGGGTGGAGGCCATTGGGAAGTGGAAGGGGAGGAGGGAGGG
>Ga0265797_10007221_pt1 | contig 15324 bp, 16 predicted proteins | sample P2T30metagenome_FD_192433 | JGI IMG/M metagenome (GOLD analysis project Ga0265797, IMG submission 192433) | Plant litter microbial communities from East Loma Ridge, Irvine, California - P2 T30 | ecosystem: Environmental > Terrestrial > Plant litter > Unclassified | place: USA: California... | reverse complement strand
AAGAAACCTGCAACGATCGTGGAGTTCAGGCCGTCGATCGAAGGTTGCTTACCGTGGCCCTGGAATCGGGCCGTTTGGGGCGTCTCAAGAGGCGTGCCCCGACTGCTAGCATACCTGCTGGAGTTGTTGGTTGGTTGATTAAAGTAGCTGCCGTTCTGTTCGTTCCGTGCTGTGTCCATGGGAGTAGGGACATGGTTGCGTTGCATTCGAGGTCTGTTGTCCTGGCCTATGGCAGGCGAGGTTGGGCGCGACATTGCTATCGGAGCAAGATGCGGCCCGTAGTTCGACGGATCTTGAGAGTGGATTTGTCTTGACATACGTTTCTCGGCAAGTGATGATCCAGGCTGGCGTGAGGAGTGCAATGGCCGTGGGGAGGCCGACGATGGGGGTGTGATTTGCGTGTGACCGTCAAGTGTCGCTAGAGAATGCTACTAGGTGTCAGTATAGTCCGGCAGGTTTTCACGCCCACAATGATTCTTACCCTGTTGATGCTCTTCTTGCTCGCCTTCTTGTATACATTATTGCGAAACACCTTCGCTTGCGCACCAATTCTTACACGGTCTCCAATCTTCTTGATCCCCATTTCCTTCAGCATCTGCTGGTCCATGTCCATTAAATTCTCTCCATTGATGTTGTTCCTCCTGAAGACATCCACGTATTGTCCACAGCCGATACTTTGCAGCCAATCTCCCACACGGGCCTCATCCCAGTCTTGTACCGACTCAGCAGCATTGTCCCGATATGATTCGGAGAATTCGGATTCTGTGGGCGAGGTGAAGAGGTTGTGGTTTGCGCCGCTGCCGGCTGAGGTCGACGATGGCGGCACGCGGTAATGTGTGGCAGAGGGCGCTATGCCTGCGGAGCCCAGCGCGGCGGGATACGGCTGTCGTGAAGCGAGCGAAGTCATGGCAACTATCGTTGGGCGTAGAGGTAGGAGTGCGAGTGGCGAATGGCGCTACTCAATAGGTCGTGTGCGGTCGGGCGTATGGTTCTTTCTTGGTCCGCCGAGCCAGCCAGCAGGACGCGGATGTGTCGAACGGCTTGGACAAAGAACGTGGGCCGTTGTGCGAGACAAGCCTGGATCAGAAGCGCATTGCAGTACTCCTTCTAGTCTGCGAGTGGAGCCGTGTCTGTCTTGATTTGCTGCTTGCTTGCTGTGTGCTGTAGCTAGCTACCCCTCGGGTTGTATGTGCGTAGGTGTGTGGTGCGAGTCGGAGACAGGACGACAACAACGACAACAGCACCAGGCTCACGGTGCAGCAGCAGACGGTGCCACGCTGAGTCGAGCAGAGCAGCAGGGGCAACGCTGGAGGCAGAGAGTGTGAGAGAGACAGCGAGACGAGACAGGCCGAAGGATGGGCGGCGCACACGGCGTGGCGTCGTCGTCCGCTGGAGTCGAAGGTCTGACGGCGGAGACACACACAGACACTGAACTCGAAACACGCTTTCAGAGGGCCGTGCTAGGAGGCACAGCGCTAGGAGGATGTAGTGAGGAGGGATGGGCTCCGCTGATGCGATAGCGGTGAGCTGAGGGCGCCGTCTGGTATGAGGAGGTTGATGTTGCAGACTATCTGTTGTCGACACACAATCACCATCCAAGCAGCACTATCCACTCGTCTTCCTCGTCCTCGCCCTCGTCGCATGTCCCGTGATCTATATCTATCTTTCACTTCACGCTGGCGCCAACGCAAACTCGCCAGCCAGTGGAATGATCTGCACCGGCACCGGGTAGACGTTTCAGGTGCTGGTGCGTGAGCCTGCGTCCCACTCTTTAGCCTCGAGCATGCGAGAGAGCCCTGAACTACAAAAGTGGAACATGCCGTCTTTGCCAGCCTTCGCTGCCAATCAGAGCAGCGCAAGTTGTCTTTCTCCTTCCTAGGGCTGCTTAGCACGGCGCGACGAAGACATCAAGCGGCAGACGAAGCGAGTCAATTGTCCCATCCTAATCGAGTCGTTCGTTCTGAATCATGATTTTACAGCTATTCTTCAGCTCAGATCGGCAATTCGACGTAATGGTCATCGTCAGTCCGACCGACTATGGACGTGTCTCGGACTGATACTAAGATAGAGCAAGACGCATATCATTCGTGCGTGTCGAGCTCCCTCCTCGAATCTACAAATAGAGATACGAAGACCGGGGTATTTGATGAATTGCAACATCGAGATGGCGCGCACTGACCGGTGGATGACGCCTCTTGCCCTACGAGAGGTGTCCTTTGTTTGGGATCGGAGACATGATACATCGCTACAGACACGTGAGATGGCTACGATATTCAGATTGACAGCTTTGTGCCGTACTATAGCCTATAGGACATGAAGGTTTCGCAATTTCGCCTCCAGGAAACACAGAGCATTCTATACCGTTTTGTATTATGGCCAAAGCGAGCTTGCTACGTTCGTCTGTACTGTAAACATTGCACGCGAATGCTATCCAGCAGATGACGATCCGCATCGCTTCTCGGCCAATCCTAGTAAGCAACTATACATGGACATCTTGATTCTTGAATAATGTACTGTTCCTAGCCCGCACAGGCGCAAGAAAGCCATGCCAGTGTCACGAGTTCCATCGTGTCTGGTGCGAGTCTGATTGGCACCCGGCGGTGGTTGCGCAAAGGCTCCGACGCGAACCTTACGTTGGCATCGGCATTTCTGCGACCACATATAGTAGCAGGCATGGTATGGAAGGGTCAACCTGATCAAATTTATACAGCGGCCTTTACACCTTGAGTTCGTATGGCGACCACGTAGCACATCCTTGATGTGTGCGACCACAACAATTCTGGCTCGTGTGTATGCAAACATTTTTCCAATACTGGTACCTCACATACATTTGGCAAGCCCACAGTCGGCCATTCTAAGTGAGTCGCAGCAGTCGTGTGTTGTTCTGTCAGGCTGTCTATCATACCACCGGCAGTTGACCGGTTCGTCGTTGTTTATGGACCTCCACAGACACATGCGAGCAAGGCCAGTTAGGCAGCGTAAGCGAGCGACCGGTCAAAGATAACTTTGCACAGCTTCCCATATCTCTCGGCATGTGCCAACACGGCTTGAATAGGTATGCAGGCGAAGATATTAGCCGATGCCTCGAATCTCTGATAATGTGGAAGCATTGCTCAGCCTTGCCTTAGCAACCTCATATCCCTCTGATCTTGCCAAATGCTGTTTGGCAGCCAAGGGTATTCCAAGTTTGCCAACGATCCCCTAGCATCTGTACTCCGTCTACTCCTGCAGTATTTCTGATGTCGGTAGTCGTAGTGGCTTCGGAAGCGAGCGATTGGGAGCTGATCGGGTGCCCAAAACGTGTTGGCGCGGGCGGCGCAAGGGTGGTATTTCAAGGCGATGAATGATCCTGGTCGAAGATGACGTAGGGCCAACTCGGTCCCAGCAGTTTGTTCTGTCTAGTATCACAGTATCTACGCCCCGTCCCTGCCTCGTGCTAGACCATAATCTTACTCTGCCGGTGTGACTGCAAAGACTGCCCAAAGCCTGCAGAGCCATCTGTTGCACCACCAAGCCTCTCGACTGCTTGCCCGGCGCTCTATAACCAACTCACATAAGTACCGCAGACGCTTCCGTGCGGTCTGCCGCCTCCATCTTCACGCTCACTCGCGCACGACCATCTCCGATCCGCTGCAGCGCGACTTCACTTTACGTCTGCACTGCATTAGCACTGACGCGGGTCTGAGACATCGAATCATTTACCGCTAAAGATTTACACCAGGCATACCGCCGCTCTGACTCGCTGGCCTGGCATACCTTACGCAATTCACATCGACCACATCTTGATCTGACAGTAAAACTCTCCAGGCATCCTTGCTTCTAGAATCTGATCAGATGCGCCATGGAAGACCCGAATTCGCACTTGCCATCGCTTGCGCCTGACCGCGACCTTGCCCAAGCGTCGCAACCACAAGCAAAGGTCCAGCCATTCCAGGAACCCTTCGTCGCACCATCATCGCCGCTGCAAACACCGCAGCAATCTGAACCACGACGTGCGACGACATCACGATCCCGCGCGGGCTCGGTCAACAAGCCCGTCCTGCCTCAACCGCAGCCTCAGCCTATTCGCGATGCTGTTGACAGAGCGTTCGATCAATCACACCCACCAAACACGCTTGACCCGGCATTTATTGCTCAGGTCACTGAAGCGGTAGTCAAAAATCTGCAGAACGCAAACTTGGGCCAACGCACTCCTGCTGCTCCGCAGACGGCGCAGTATCCCCCGCCGCCCTCTGTCCACTCGGTGCCACAATCACCAATAATCTCGAGTGTTTCGTCGCTACCTCCCCGTGTCACTACACCCTCGCCACAACGAGGGAGAGACGATGTAGGGTCTAGAAGACGTAGTTCTGCTTCGCCTGTTTCGGTCTTCTCCGATCATGACAATGCCACCAGCAAGGGTGATGGCAGATCAAATGAGCGCAACGGCGATACACCAAAGCCTGTGTTTGGCAACGCAGAAGATCTCTCACGAGCAGAGGAGGGTCGGGCCTATGATGCAACACCAGACAGGCGCGGCAGTCGTGATTCTGTTGGCTCTATACCTGATGCAAGCAAAGCTCGTGCACATCCACCACGAGTTCCTAGTCCACTTGCCGAAGTCACGACTTTGGAGAGAATCTGGCAGCCTCTGTTCGACAACGGCGTGCCCACCATCCGACTGAGCCAATTCCTGAGAGGCATTGCACTGCACATCATCGAAGACTACGAACCGAAAGGTAGCTTGATCATCACGCCGCCCAAAATGCTGCGATTCTTCGAACAGACCAGGATCGAGGACGAGCTATATCCGTGGCATCTCATCTTTGGAGGTGGAATGGTCAGCGCATCAATCAGCGTGATGTTCCGCCGGTTGAAATGCGAACACCACCTCGTCCAGACGCAACTACACGAAGTCCCCAATGTACCGGCCCTGACACCATCAGGTTTTGAGACTTTCTTGGCTTGCCTGATCCAAGCGCACCCTGATCTTGAGTTCGAGAGGCTATCACACGCCGTCAAGAACATGCCAATTTCGAACGCAGACTACAAGACCGAGCGCTTTCCCAAAGAGTTGTCCAGGCGTCTGCTTCCTGCTCAGCCTAACCCACTCGCGGAACAATGCATTGTTGCAAGCATGGCGCACGAAGCCAATCTCCTTCAGCTTAGAAATAGTAACGCGATGCCGCCACCACCCACATCAGCTCCGCCGCAACAATCCGCCTTCCCAGAGCGTGAAAGGAAACCATACTCCCAATCTACTTTCACGGCTGAAACGAACGATGATTCTGCAGACGATTTCGTGCCCTCTGTGCCAATTGAGCGCGAGCGTAAACCTTACTTCGCCAAAGAGGGCACTGGTAAAATCTTCGGGCCTGAAGGTACGCGCGACGAGCCTGTCAGTGCCAACTATCCTCGCCCTAACGATCCTGCGAATTCGCGTCCATCGAGACCAGCACGATATGACTACAATTTCGCTAACAGTGGCACACCTGACCCCCGAGCTGCACCTCCACCCAGAAAACATCGTAGCTCGGTTGGGCCTGGTATGCCTCCAACTGGTCAAACACCAAACACTGGCTACGCCAAGGGAAGAAGATCGCCACCACCCACAGGATCGTACGTCAGAAGTGATCCTGTCAACATTGGCGATATTCCAGCGTCGCAGTACACCTCAAACATCCACGGTTCCAGGACACAGGGAAACGTTGATCGAGATCAGGAGGCTTCGGGGTATCATTCTTACCGGCATGGCCCGAATCCTCCGAACAGCGGGTTCGAAGACGAGAGAGCAAGATCAACACCGAACTGGGGAGGTCAGGTACCACAGCCAGGAGGTGGGAATGACTTCGAATCGCCATACGGATCTGCAAGTACCGGGTCATACCCTGGCCCACGCGCTCGCAATTACGATCGCCGAAGCATGTACGGCGCGCCACCAAGCATGAACGCAGGCGGCGATTCTGGTGGCTCCGACGGCTGGGGCTCATATACAAACGGCAACGGGGCACCAGGCATGTACCCCACTCAATCAGGCTACGGGAATGCCGGTATGCAGCACTAGGAGTGTCGCAGCCATGGCATTCCTTATGGCAGTGGATCTGAGCTCCAAGAGGCTCATCATGACATGCCACCGGGCGAGAGGCCTCGCCGACCGTATCCTATGGATAGTAGCCCTGCATTACCTCATGTTGGAATGACACGCAAGACCCGTCAGTAGTGGCAACAACGCAAGAAGCGCCCAATGCAGGCAAGCTATGGTCCCCACGAACAATGAAATCACGACATATAAGACGATACACGCAACCCATCCGATGCTGGAACCTCACGAGGCTTCTCGGATACCAACTTGACACTGTACTATTGCATTCTCCTTCAGACTTTCATCCAGTCAATTGCTGGCTCATTCTATTCGTCTTGCGTACACACTATACCCCTCGTTTTCTTTTTGAATGCGCGCGAGCATGGAACGTCACATTGAGACGACGCGACTGTCATTAGCTTTCACGAGTCGAGTTGGAGATACCCTTTGAGCCCTGTTTGCAAATTTGTTTATCTATACTAGGTCCTATAGTGTATTCTTGAAAATCACATTTCGGTATCTCTCTCGCTGGCAGTCAGTCGTCCTCGTGTGCTGCAGACCTCGAAGCAGAGGAGCAAAGAGGTCACATATTTCTCATGAAACAGTTAATGCACGATTACCCATTCTTTTCTTAACTATTCTTTGTACCAAACAAACGAAGTGTGTAGTTGAGTCGAGGTATAATGCTGTCATAGATGGTGCTTTCCGTTGATTTGCGAGATACCTTCCGTCATGCCGATCTAAATATTAGCTGGAGGCCAACAGATGCTCTGAAAAACGCATTTGCAATTTCCAGTTGTTCGATGATTGATTATACATAGAGATGTTTAAATAAAAATACACACATACACTTTACCTTGTCCATAGTGTAGATCGAGTACACCGTGCTTCGGCCGAGGCTCGCCTGCACTTTACGGCGAACGCGTGCGCGAAACGCGTCACTCACTTTAACAATCGCCCAAGCCAACACCGGAGTCTGCAAATACATACAAACAACAACAACCACATCCACAATGGCCTTGCTAGTCGATAAACACCGTCCACGCTCTCTCAACACTCTTTCCTACCACCCTGAGCTCTCGGACCGCCTAAATGCACTGGTAAGCTCGTCCGAACCACATTGAGACTTGAGAATCGCAATGCTAATTTGTCTGGGTTTTAGGCAACGAGTGGAGACTTCCCACATCTACTCATCTATGGACCTTCTGGTGCGGGCAAGAAGACACGAATCTCGGCGACGCTGAAGGCGCTGTTTGGGCCTGGTGTTGAGAAGATCAAGATTGATGCGAGGGTGTTCCAGACAACAAGGTGAGTTACATCGGCGGCCGCATATTGAATGGGAGAATGTGTTTGGAGCTGGGTGGCGCTCAAGACAAGGCCATAATGCTGACTGTGTGTGTCTCTACAGCAATCGCAAGCTAGAGTTCACCCTCGTCTCCTCCAACTACCACCTCGAAATCACACCTTCAGACGTGGGCAACTACGACCGCGTGGTCATTCAGGATCTCCTCAAAGAAGTCGCGCAAACACAGCAAGTCGATTTGGCAGCCAAACAGCGCTTCAAGGTCGTCGTCATCAATGAGGCCGACCATCTCACTCGCGATGCGCAAGCCGCCCTTCGTCGCACTATGGAGAAATACAGCCCGAACCTTCGCTTGATCCTACTGGCCAACAGCACAAGCAACATCATTGCACCAATCAGGAGTAGATGTCTGCTGGTCAGAGTTGCGGCGCCGAGCGTACAAGAGATTGAGACCGTACTGAAGGGTGTTGGAGAGAAAGAGGGCCTGAAAGCCGACGCTGGACTTGAACAGAGAGTAGCGAAGGAGTGCGGTAGAAACCTGAGACGAGCATTGTTAATGTACGAGGCGGTGCATGCGCAAAAGTAAGGACGCCTGGGATGCGGAGACCAAGAAAGAAACCTGAAGCTGACTGGGCATTTCGCAGCGACCAAATCACAGAGAAAACACCAATACCACCACCAGACTGGGAAGCCTTGATCGAGGTCATTGCCAAAGAAATGATCGAGGAGCGCTCTCCCGCAAGGATTTTGCAAGTAAGAGCGAAGCTTTACGATTTGCTCACGCATTGTATCCCTGCTACAACAATCTTGAAGGTATGTGGATCTTATACTGTTGACCGTACAGACACATAGCTGACCCTTTCAACCAGACCCTCACATTCAAACTTATGCCGAAGATCGATGATGTCCTCAAAGCGGATGTGGTCAAGTGGAGTGCTTTCTACGAGCACAGGATCAGGAATGGAAGCGTAAGTGACATATCACTCTTTACAAGCTTCGGATGATACTAATCACCGCGCAGAAAGTCATATTCCATCTTGAGGCCTTTGTTGCGAAATTCATGAGGCTCTACGAAGGGTAAGCAGACCATCCTGTCGCTATCAATAATTTATACTAACTGAAAGCACAGAAACCTGATGGGAATGGATCTAGACTTCGACGAATAGACGACGCGGGAGCTGTACGTTCGTGTAGTCACCATCGCTGGAACCTGTAATGATTAGCGAGGCGTTAGGTCGGTTGATGATTGGCGTTTCGCCATATGCGAGTCTTGTGTGTGTGTGTGTATAATGGCAACATGCGACGAGCCAAATGCACACTTTTGCTTTCAAGAAACACGACAAACACCATTGATACAATGCTCTGGACGACGTGTTAATTAGAGTCCAACTAGGGACCGGCCTGCTCGGCCTGTAGAGCAGGATCCCCTACCTCGCGGTCTGGCTTCCAAGTCCGTACTGGTTGCCCTTCGTCTCAAAGATCAATATCGATATTAAATCAAGAACGCGAGCTTGTCCAGTCAACATGCAATGAGCTGTGGTTGAGAAGATCCCGTGCAGGGGTATCGCACGGCTGAACAGTGCTTGTCTGCAGAAGCGGCGAAACCGTTGAAACTCTGACGTTCATTGTGCCGATCAATTGGAGCTTTCCACAATTACATCATCGCTCGTTGGTGCTTGATGATCGATGCAGTTCAGATTGAACTGCAAACATATGTAGGTAGCTTGATCACTGAAACCTGCTCAACATTCAATTGAACTATTCTGATTCTGCTCAATTCACATACACCGAGACACCTTACAGGATACGAACATCACGCGCCATAGCATCAACTGCAATCAAACAAATCAACACATCGATCATGTCTTCAGGCTTGATGGAAACCGAGAAGGGCGGCGAGCAGACCCAGTAAGCCCAACCTCGATCCTCGAAATACGTCTATCTCTAACAAATTGCGCTCAATAGGTACGAGAGCGAGCACAACGACGTGATCCCACAGAAGAAGTCCGGTGGCCAGCTGGGCCAAGCCGAGACCGCAGTCGACGTCCAGCCCGAAGCTGCAGCAAAGGAGAAGGTAGAGAAGGGCGAAAAGACCGCAGAGAAGATCCGGTTCGGCCAAAGCATTTCCGAGACAGGCGTGGGAGGTTTCACGACGACCAGCTCTGGGGACGTGGCTCAGGAAGGCTATGGCAGACAGCAGGACAAGGCGTCTGACACTGCCGATGCGGTGCAAAGCAGGAAGGCTGAGGGATATGGTGGCGAGAAGGACATGAACCGGGAGATTGGTGCTTAAATGTAACGATAATGTGTTATGACAACTTTCTTGGCCCGCGAGCTATTGTACAGATTCATCTTCAAAAGCGCACGATGCTTCGCTCCACAACGCTTGAGCAGATTTCTTGGTCTCGCCTTTGAGAGACAATAATGCTTGCATAAGGTAACAAATGCTTGTTGGATAAGTCCAAAGGCGAGATCCGAACTGGGCTGAATGCTAGCTCACCAGATTTGTACAGCCTCGCTACAGCCGAGCGCTTGTCAGCCGCAGCAACAAGCCACACGCACAACGATGCACTTCGCCCCTCACCAGCGCCTCGTGCAACAACAACGAAGACCATGTGATGCAGATTTAGGAGCCGCAGCACCTCATATTGCATTGGAAGCGCCACCTCTTCGCCACACAAGGCATGTATCTCATGCCTCAGCTCCCCTTCGAGCACTCTCTCTAGATATTTAGCGCAGTATCGCCAGGCAGAAGGCAGCTCAGCCCGCCTTGTTCACCGGTGGGGATGCGCCTCAGGTCTTCTCACCGGCGCGAGGCATGAATGAATGATGAGAGCAATGTAAATGCACAGCCTTCATAGATCGAGCACTACTGCTGGTGTTCTGTTCGTTCTTCGTAAATTCTATCATAGTTCGCGTCTTCGCTCCCGTCATAATGGCGCAGCCCAGTGCGTCGCAATCCATACTCCATGTATCTTTAGAACCCTCTCCACCTCGACTCATGCCAGCGTTCGCCAATTTGTTTTCGTTTGGTCCGCCGGAACTCAAATCATCCGTTCGCCAACCATTGTCATCATCGCCTTCGCCGACGTCGTCGTTATACTTGGCCGTCAAGGTCAGGTCTCTTGTGAACGCTTTCCGAAAGCGAGCAAACCGGCGCTCGCAGACCGCACGCAGAAAGGCCGACGACGCATCGTTCTGCCGAGACATCGAGCGGGAAGCATACCTCGAGATCGATCGTTACCTTGGGCGGAAGTCCAGGCACAATAGCGCTGGGAAGTTTAGTGAAGGAGCGAAAAAGAAGGTAGTTGGTGTTCAAGAGGGCGTGACTAGGATTGGTGCAGCTTCTTCACGTGAAAGACCTAACGCTAAGAGGTGTGTGATCTACTGTGTAGAAAGTCAATTGAGGTGAACAATAGCAACAATGGCTGACATGACAATAGGTCATTGAAGAATATCGAGCGCGCTGCCGGCCTGAAAGCTCGAACACTAACAACCCTAGCCACCAGCAACAAGCACTTCCTCTTGCGCAGGACCGACTTCTCTGTCAAGCGACTGAACACCAAAGAGCTCCAGCAGCTCATTGTTGACGTGAAGGATCTCCTTGACACTTTGCCGTTTGACTCCAGCGTGTGCACTCACCCATTCACACACGCAAGCAAGCAGCTTCTTGACCTCACTTACATCGCCAACCTCCACCACCTGCTCTTGTGTCTGCTGTCACAACTACTCTGTCAGCTCATTCATTTCTGTGTCGAGATCGTCCGCGACCACATCGCCGAGTGCCAGAAGCTTCGCAGACGTTTGCGCGAAGAGTGGTTCTTCGAATTCCCCGACGGGAGACCTCCACTCTCCACGACATGGCCCTGGGCTATTAAGCCTTCACTTGCCGTTCTTTGGGGTGTCTGTTGGATGTTCTTTGGCCCAATCTTCTGGGACAACGGTAACTTGGTCGACTCGCAAGGCAACATACAAATCTCGCGTCGCGAGCTTGAGTACTGGCGGCTGTCAGACCAGGCTTCCATGAACAACAGTGCTTCGCAACAACAAACCCCGCAGCACAGCGTTGCCAACACATACAACAACAATATTTCAGACCAAATGTTGAGCGCAGGCACCGCGCTATATCGCCATTCTGCTGCCTACCCTGCACACCTTAGCGCCCCCGCTTATCAATCTCGGCCGATGCGCGACGGCTCGCTGCCGGCGAGCGCGATCATGGCGGCCACTCAGCCACAAACGCGCAGGCCTCTCGACACCCAAGTGACCCAACCACGCCAGGCCTCATCGCGTATTCACAGCGCATTCGGTGAGTCATGGTATTTCCCTTTCTGCCTGTCGTATCACGAGGCTAACCACCGAGGCAGTCGGACACCAGGCGCCAGGATCCTACCCCGGCTCAGCGCAACAACCCGGCTCAAATACAGCTTACGCTGCTCCGCCTGCTGCCGCCGCGCACGCCGACCCCGTGGCTGAAGGTTCTTGGCTGCCTCAGGACGCGAATTTTCACCCTCCGTACCTCGAACAGCAAGATACCTGGCGGTGGCAAGATCAGAACCACACGTCGCGTCAGTACCTGCAGCAGCCAGCGCATAGCCGTGGCAACGTCAATCTGGCAGTCCAAACCCAAAGTTTGCCACCTCGGCCACGGTCGTCAAGTCAGGCCCTGACGCCAACTATTAGAGTCACCACTGAGAGGCCATATACGCCAGAGTCCCAAGCGCAGCCTCAGGACTCTCATCATACCTCAGCGACATCTCTGCACGCACCCTATACCTACGCCAACACCCCGTATATTGATCACAACCCTTTTTACCCAGACGCGAGTTACGGCACCATGTCGACGGAGGTTCAAATTCAAGGGCCGCCGCCTCAAGTCGGCCAAGTCGGTCAAGTCGGTCAAATGGCATCGCAGGGTGGGATCGTTTCGCCCATCAGTGACAATCCAGCTCTGAGCAGGCCGGATTCTCCCTCTAACGTGCCGATGGACCCAAATGTCAGGAAGCGCTCTTTCTCCGAGATGTCGCAACAGCAGCAACCGCCGCCACCTCCTCCAATGCAGTTGATGCATACGGATCACCAGAGTCCTCAGGCATCAGCATACGAGACCTCTCCTGGCGGTGTGGAAGATTCAGGGCACAAGGTGCAACGCATGATCAAGCGCGGCGATCCTCCTCAAGCACACGATGGCAAATACTACTGCAATTTTTCTACCGAGTGCGCTGACCAGTATTTCGACCGCAAATGCGAGTGGAGGTAAGTCAAACATAGATCCCGCATGATCAAATGACAAATGCTGACTGTTTTGTAGCAAACACATGGACAAACATGATCGACCATACCGGTGCCCACAACCTCAGTGCGCAAAACTTCAGGGCTTCACTTATTCCGGCGGTTTATTGCGACACGAGCGAGAAGTTCACGGCAAGCATGGCGGCCCAAAGGAGCAACTCCGCTGCACAGTGCCTGACTGCAAGAGGCATGCCGGCAAAGGATTCACCCGCAAGGAAAACCTCAACGAGCATCTTCGTCGCGTGCACGGCATCACTACTACCAGCGATGCGTCGCAGCTTCGACAAATTGCCGTTGACGCTGCCCCTGGTGCTGAGATGATGGAAACTCCAGCGTCGCGCTTCTCAGATGCAGCTGATGTTGACGACTTTACTACGGCGACTACTGCTTATCCGGATCTGGCCAACACTAAGAGAAGAAGACTAGACATGGGCGCTAGCCCACGGAGCGGTACCGACGACCTCGAACTCGAACTCCAACGACTTAAAGCAGACAATCTGGAGAAGGACGAGCGAATCCGCCGGATGGAAGAGAATGATGCGGCTAGAGAAGCACGCATGAAGTCCTTGGAAGACAAGCTTGCACAACTGACTCCTCAGACGTTGCAGCAAAGAATTCCCGAGCAGGCGAATATGGGCACATATCCCGACTTCAACGGAAGTGCTGCAGAGGTGGTGATGCAGCAGGTTCACGGGCCAGGGCCATAGGCGGTGTATGTGTGGTGTCAAGACGATTGTGGGCAACGGGATCTGGCGTTCAGAGTGTCTTGATTATGGACATAAGTTTTTTTGTTTTTGGTGGCTGTTGCTGGCTGCTCCATTGCGAAGTGTGGACAGGCGTTTTCGCTGTTTCGAATACCCAACTTCATTATCTGTCGAATAGAGGAATTGGCGGCATGTATCCATCTTTGTTTGTTACCAAAGTTTATCATTACTGAACCAGCATGGCATGCATGCATTTCTATGAATACAAGTGAAGTGAGGTCTTCCATTCGGCCTGAGGCAAGTGTTTGCTGCCTGAGGGGCTATCACCATTCTCGTGCTTTAATGCCGAGAGCTTTATCGCTGTGTTTCAAAGTACAAATGTTAGTCTGCAGCCATATTATACACAAATCCACACTCGTGGTTGTGCGTGCAGTTGGCTACTTCATCCACGAATGCGCTCCATACGCACAAGTTTGTTTACAAGCCAAGCAAGTTGTACTGTCCTTCGGTGCTCGTGTCATTGACCATATGCGCATCAACAAGCGTGCCGCCCACTGAGTAAATATCAAAACTGCCTTCTAGAATTAAAGGTTACCGCTAAGTAGTCTTAATCACAAGAACTGAATAGCTTCGCTTGTCATCAGACTGCGTACACAGACTTGAATACAACAGCTGTAGCCTGTAGGAAGCTCTTTTTCCTCGCCAAAGCCAAATTGAGCCATCGCCAGCGCACGGAGACAAATTCACAGCCTCTAGACCTGGCGGAGGCGCTATCTGGTCTGCCCTCCTGCAGCCGATATGCACGCCACATCACCAGATCATCTATCAGGCTTTTGGTGCGGCTGAAATGATCGTCCATCACAAGTGCCTATATGCGCAGGCTAATTCTCTGAACATGTTCGTCCACGAACAACCAAAGCTAAGCATCCTCTAAGATGTCGGGATTCTGCGAAGATGACCGCAAAGTCGCCCAATATCCCCATGGCATATTCGGTGAAGCTCGAGATGAAAAATCGCCTTTTATTCGGTGTCTGCAATGGGCCAGCAACATACAAGACAGCGAGCGAGATACCGACTTCCACTCTGCGCAAGAGCTGATCGACACAGCGCAACCAAATCGCCTGCGAGTAGTGCTCCTCACGAATTGCTCCATGAAGACCAGTGGCCCAGACCTCAAAGAGTTCATGAAGCTTTACAAGCATTATTCAGTACCTTCAGAAGTGCTCACCGAGCGTATGCGCAGCGTCAACCATTCGTTTGGATCTTCCACAGCTATTGGAACGGACGCTGAAATTGCGTGGTTTCACTTTCTGTGCAGACAAGTCGAGGAATCTGGCAAACAGGCTTTCACATACTTGCGCAACGATCAAGGAGGCCAGAATAAGACTTCCGGTGCGTTAAGCTTGTGGATCACGTGCGATTTCTTCCTCCATGTTACAAAAGACAAAACAGTCACTTTGCTTTGCTTTGGCGCACCGAAGGGTGTTGTTCGGCGCTTCGAGCAGCTTCGCGAGAATAAGTTCTGGGAAGATGTGCTTCACGAGCCATATTTGCTCTTTGCGATCATATTCGATGAATTGCACGACATGTTCGATGAACTCAGCAAGGTGCTTGGTTTTGCGATTCGCAAAATAGAAGAAGCGGCCATCAAACAGGCACGCGCGCCTCAGCAGTGGGCCTTGATGCATGGAGCTCAGAAGTATGCACTGCCTACCTGTAACTTTTCCAGTGGATAAGCTGACAATCGCCACGCAGGAATTGTTCATTTATGATCGAGACTGCAGAAGCCATCATGTCAATGCTTGAAGCCATGCAAGCAAGTTTGAAAGACTCTGAAACACCTTCATCTCCAAGCCTACGAAAGTCGACTGCACGCGCTCTATCTTACCGCCAACGCACCTTCAAATCCACAGTACTGCGAGTATACTGCCTCGAAAAACGCGCAGCGAGCATCATACAGGTTT
>Ga0265797_10007220_pt1 | contig 15324 bp, 9 predicted proteins | sample P2T30metagenome_FD_192433 | JGI IMG/M metagenome (GOLD analysis project Ga0265797, IMG submission 192433) | Plant litter microbial communities from East Loma Ridge, Irvine, California - P2 T30 | ecosystem: Environmental > Terrestrial > Plant litter > Unclassified | place: USA: California... | reverse complement strand
GCATGAGGACGAAGTCGGCCGTCTCCAATGACACATGCACTTCGCCGTCGGCGGCGACGCCACGCGCCTGGACGTCGGCCACGTAGAAGATGTGATCGTAGGTGCCGCCCGGGAAGCCGGCGCCGAGCTTCTGGCGCACGGTCGACGAGGCGCCGTCGCAGCCGGCCAGGAAGCGCGCCTCGCATTCGCGCAGGCCGCCGTCGGGGTCGCGCAGGCGCGCCACCACGTAGTCTTCGCGATCCTCGATATCGACCAGTTCGACCGGCCGCTGGACCTGCACGCCGGCCCGTTCGAGATGGCGCAGCAGCAGGCGCTCGTGCTGGTCTTGCGGATACACCAGCACGAAGGGGTAAGGCGTCAGCCGGGCGCCGGCGTCTTCCAGTGACAGGTGGGCGCGGCGCTTGCCCTTGACCCACATATTGACCGCGACGTTGCGTTTGCCGGCGGCGATGGTCTCATCGGCCAGCCCCAGTTGGCGATACAGTTCCAGCGTGCGTGCATGGACCGCCATGGCGCGCGAGGTGGTGCCGGGCTGCGCCGCCTTGTCGACGATCCCGACCTTGACGCCCTGGTGCGCCAGCCACAGCGCGAGCACCAGGCCGGTTGGGCCGGCGCCGGCGATGAGCACGTCGTAGCTTTCCACCGCATTCTCCTCCGTCCTACTCAGATGACGCAGAAGAGAATTGGTTCCTTGAACGGCGGCCGGTCTACTCGATCACGATCGCCAGGTCGCGTCCGTCCTGGGCCACCTGGCCGGCGAAGTCGGCGGCGTGGATGCGCAGGAGGTAGTTGCCCGGCTCGAGCGCGCCGATGCGCCAGCTGCCGGTCTCGATTTCGCCGTCGCGCATGCGGTTGTTGAGCGCGTAGTCGAACTGGGTCGACGCGCTGCCGTACACCGTGATGCCGCTGGTCGGCGCATACACGGCCTTGACCGCCTCAGGATTGCGCGGCAGGCGGTCGTAGACCTGCGTGATCAGGGGCTGCTCGAAGCCGGGCAGGGGCGTGCCGTCGGCGCGCAGCAGCTGGTAGCCCAGCTTGTACAGGCCCAGCTTGCGGCGCGCCAGGTTGCCGTTGACCTGGTCGTAGGCGTTGACCACCACCTGGACTTCGCCCAGCGTGCGTGACAGGAGCACAGGTTGCCCCTTCTTCGGCGCGATGCGTTTGCCGGCAGCGTCATACACCGCGATGCGATTGATGGTCGGCTTGACCGTATCGGTGAAGCCGACGAAGGGCAGCGTCAGCGGATTGACCACCGTGCCGCCCTGGTAGTAATCGAGGTGCACGTGCGACAGCGCATTGATGGTGCCGAGCGCATCGCCCACGGCGAAGCGGGTGCCGCGCGGGACCCGCACGCGTTCGGCCTTGTTCTTGGCGTCGCGCAGGATCTGGAAGCGCGGATCGAGGGCGCGACCTTGCGGATCGCGGCCGACGCGCATGTGGATGTACGACAGCGAGCCCACCGTCATGCCTTCGCCCAGGTTGCCGAAGGCCCAGTTGGCATACGGATCGGTGACCTTGGCGTCGAACACCGCCAGCACCTTGGCGCCGACGTCGGCGCGCACGTCCAGGCCGGCGTGGAAGTGGTCGCGGCTATCGCCGCCGTAGGCGCCGCGCACTTCGCCCATCACGCCCACGACCTCGTGCACCATGTCTTGCGGGCCCACCGGCCAGGGCATCGGCGCGCTGCGCGCCACCAGTGCAGGCCGCGCCAGCGTCGGCGCCGCTTCGCCGGCGCGCGGTGGCGCCACGCGCTGCAGCCGATGGGCGCTGGCGTCGGCCACCACCAGGCTGCCGTCACGCTGGACCGCGATCCCGCGCGGGCCATGCAGCTGCAGCGTGCCGTCGGGGCCGAAGCCGTCTGCTGCCGGCGGGCGGTCGGCGTCCTGGAGCGGACGGAATTCGCCTTCCGGCGTCATTTGCAGGATGCGGCCGCCCGAACTGGCGGCGATATACAGGTAGCCGTCGCGCGTGACGGCCAGGCCGACCGGCCGGCGCAGCGCCGGGCGCCGCTCGCCTTCGAGCGGCATGGCGACCGTGTCGACGACGCCGTCCGGCTTGATGCGGCGTACCGCGTGGTTGCCGGTGTCGGCCACGTACAGGGTGCCGTCGCGGCTGACCGCCAGCGCGCTCGGGGTGTCGAAGCCGGCGTCGGGCAGGGCGCCATCGAGCATGCCCGGCTTGCCGTTGCCCGCCAGCGTAGTGACTGTGCCGTCCGGGGCGATGCGGCGGATGCGGTCGTTATAGGTGTCGGCCACGTAAACGATGCCGGCGTTGTCGACGGCGATGCCGACCGGGCCGTTGAACCGGGCCGCGCGGCCGATGCCGTCCAGGTAGCCGGGCGTGCCGTCGCCGGCCAGCGTGGTGACGGCCCCGGTCGGGTCGATTCTCCGGATCGCGTGGTTGCCCGTGTCGGCCACGTACAGGTTGCCGTCATGGCCTAGCGCGATCGCGGACGGGGTGTGGAAGGCGGCGGCGGCCCCCAGGCCATCCTTGAAGCCTTCGGCGCCGCCGGCCAGCGTCGATACCGTGCCGTCGGGCCCGATCGTGCGGATGCGGTTGGCGTCGCCGCCGTCGGCAACATAGATCGTGCCGCGCGGGCCGATGGCCACGCCGTACGGGTCGCTGAAGCGGCTGGCGCCAGCGGCGCCGTCCTGCACCCCGTCGCGGCCGTCGCCGGCCAGCAGCGTCGCGCGGGCTGGCCAGAACGGCGTGGTCTTGGCCACGGCCGGGGTCAGGATGGCCACGGCGCCGGGGCGTTGTTCGATCGTGTCGGTGAAGTAGACGGCCGTGCCGATGGTCAGGATGGCGGCGCCGGCGAGTGCGGCGATGAGGGGGATTCGTTTCACGGTACAGGAAAGTGTGTGCTGAAATGCAACGTGGGGTGGACGGGTTCCCTGTCCACGCGGTGATAGTGTTGGGCTCCGATATCGTACCGGATGATCTTGCCGACAACTATCGCCGCGTGGACGGCGAAGCCGTCCACCCCACGGGAATGCCAACCAGCAAATGCCGGCGGCATGGAAGAAATGGATCGAATGCGCAGCTTACGTGCGACTCAAATACGCAGATCGTCCAGCGACTTGCCCTTGCCCAGCGCTTCGACAACCCATTTTGGCTGGCGGCCGCGGCCGGTCCAGGTTTGGGTATTGTCGGCCGGGTTGTGGTATTGCGGATTCACCTTGGCGCCGGTGCCTGCCTTCTTGCCGCCCTTGCTGCTGCCGCCCTTGGCCAGCAATTCTTCGACGGAGATTCCCATATTCTGGGCGATCTCGAGAATTTGCTCGCGCGCTTTCTTGACGTCTTGTTGCTGACGGTTTTTGATCTCCTTTTCGATATCGAATTGAAGACCTTTCAGTTCGGCGAGGTTATAACCCGACAGATCGATGTTTGCCATTTTGTTTCATCCTTGATGAGGTGATTCGATTCGTTTAGAGCCGCGCTGGGATTTTACTATTTAATCGACAAATAGGAATAACAATCGTGCGCGGGGTAATCTGGAATCAAATTTGTGGCAAATCGTTAATGCAGAGGGGGTTATTTCCCCAAAGTCTTGAGATGGGCAATTTCTTGGGAAACGGCGCGGGTCACGACCTGTCCCAGTGTTTCATGCAGGCTGCTCCGAATCTCGGCCGAAAACCCTGTCATCGCTTTTTCGACTGCTTCCGTGATGCCATCGCGCAGCCGCTGTTCGAGCACGAAATCGACACGCCCCTGTAATTGCTGCAGCACGCGTTCGGCAAGGCGCCGTTCCATCACGGCCCATTGATCGCCGGTCCAGCGCTCAGTGGCGCGCCGTTCCAGTACTTCCGGCGCCTCCGGGACCTTGACCACTGGCGCGACTGGTGCGGCTGGCATCGGTGCTGGCGCTTGTGCCACCACAGGCGGCGCCGGGTCGGCGACGACTTCAGTCAACACGGGAATGCTGGCATCGAAAGCGGGATCGTGGCTCATGACTGTCCTGCGACGAAATGCGTCAATGGATAGGATTGTTTTTTATAGGCGACATAGCGCTTGCGTCCTTCGGCGGCATCTTCTTCATCCGTCGAAATGATTTCAAACACGCGCGCGAATTGCGCCACATTGTTCGGCGTGCGGCGCGTGAGGTTCACCAGCATATCGTGATGCGGCAGTTCGATGTCTTCATTATCGGTAATCACGATGGGCGTTTGCGGCGCGAGCGGATCGCCTGCCATCACGTGCGGAATGAAATCGGTATCCGATACATTCCACAGCGCTGCATTCAAGGCTTCGGCCTGTTCGCTGTTCTCGAGCAGCACCACGACTTTGCCGCGCGCCCCATATGCCTTGCGCGCCAGACGGCAGGCATAGGACAGCTTATCGGGAATATTGGTATGGAAGTCGATCCGGGTCATGGCATTACTAAAAAAGAGGGAGGGCCGAAACCCTCCCTGATTACATCAGGCATTCATGCCGCTATGGCGCAGCAGGGCGTCGATCGATGGCTCGCGGCCGCGGAAGGCCTTGAACGAATCGAGCGCCGGACGCGAACCGCCCACCGCGAGAATCTCGCGCTGGAAGCGGCGCCCGGTCTCGAGCAGATCGCCGCCTTCGACGGCTTCCTCGAATGCGGCATACGCGTCGGCTGACAATACCTCGGCCCATTTATAGCTGTAATAGCCGGCCGCATAACCGCCCGCGAAAATGTGGCTGAACGAATGCTGGAAACGGTTGAACGATGGCGGCGTGATCACCGCGAAGTTGCGGCGGATATCGTCGACCAGGTCCTGCACCTGCTGGCCGTGCGGATCGAAATCGTAATGCAGGTGCATGTCGATCAGCGAGAACTCGACCTGGCGCAGGGTCTGCATCCCGGACTGGAAATTCTTCGCCGCCAGCATCTTGTCGTACAGCGCGCGCGGCAGCGGCTCGCCGGTGTTCGCGTGCGCAGTCATCTGCTGCAGCTTGTCCCACTCCCAGCAGAAGTTTTCCATGAACTGCGACGGCAGCTCCACCGCATCCCATTCGACGCCCGAGATGCCGGCCACCGACAGCTCTTCGACTTCGGTCAGCATATGGTGCAGGCCGTGGCCGAATTCGTGGAACAGGGTGGTGACTTCGTCGTGCGTGAACAGCGACGGTTGCAGCACGCCGTCCTTGGTGGCCGGCGGGGTGAAGTTACACACCAGGTAGGCGACCGGGGTCTGCACCGTGCCGCCAGCGAGCAGGCGGCGGCCGCGCGCGTCGTTCATCCAGGCGCCCGGCGCCTTGCCGGCGCGCGCATAGGCGTCGAGATAGAACTGGCCGACCAGCTGGCCGCGGCGCTCGATGCGGAAGAAGCGCACGTCCGGATGCCAGGCCGGCGCTTCGTCAGGCGAAATGCTGACGTCGAACAGCTGCTGGATCACGCCGAACAGGCCTTCGAGCACCTTATGCTCGGGGAAGTATTCCTTCACTTCCTGCGCCGAGAAGGCGTAGCGCTGTTCGCGCAGCTTTTCGGACGCGTAGGTGACGTCCCAGGATTGCAGTTCGTCGATGCCCAGTTCGGTGCGCGCGAATTCGCGCAGCTCGGCCAGGTCTTTCTCGGCGAATGGCCTGGCGCGGCGCGCCAGGTCTTCGAGGAACTCGATCACGTGCTGCGGGCTCTGCGCCATCTTGGCCACCAGCGAGATGTCGGCAAAGCTGCCGTAGTCCAGCAGGCGCGCTTCTTCATTGCGCAGCTTGAGCAGGTTGACGATGTTCGACGAGTTGTCCCACTTCTCGACCTCGCTGAACATGATGCCTTCGTTCGAGGCCTTGGTGGCGCTGGCACGGTAGATCGTTTCGCGCAGTTCTCGGTTATCTGCGAATTGCAGCACCGGGAAGTAGGACGGGAAATGCAGGCTGAATTGCCAGCCGCTCTTGCCATCGCGCTCGGCGGCGGCTTTCGCGGCGGCCTTCACGTCTTCTGGCAGGCCGGCCAGGTCGGCTTCGTTCTCGACCGCCAGCTTGTAGTCGTTGGTCGCGTCCAGCACATTCTCGGAGAAGCGGGTCGAGAGCTGCGACTGCTGTTCCTGGATTTCGGCGAAGCGCGGCTTTTTATCTTCGGGCAGTTCGGCGCCGCCAAGGCGGAAGTCGCGCAAGGCGTTTTCGACGATGCGCTGGCGCACCGGGTTCAGGCTGTCCCACGCCGGGCCGTTGCGCAGCTGCTTGTACTTGGTGAACAGCGCCTCGTTCTGGCCGATGGCGGTCGAGAACTCGACCACTTTGGGCTGGTTTTCGTTGTAGGTGGCGCGCAGTTCAGGCGTATCGGCCACGTGGTTCAGGTGGCCGACCACGCCCCAGGCGCGGCCCAGGCGTTCGCTGGCGTCGTCGAGCGGGGCCAGGGTGTCCCAGGTGACGTCGTCAATCGGTGCTTCCAGCTGGGCGACGATGGCATTGGCCTCGCCAATGAGCTGCTCGATGGCGGGCGTGACGTGCTCGGGCTTGATCGCGTCGAAGCGCGGCAGATCCGAAAAGTCGAGAAGGGGGTTGCTGGTAGCGGTCGTCATCGTAGTCCTTCCATATTCGTTAATCACTGGTACGCCGAACGCTCATGCACATGCCATGGCCATGGCGCCATGCCTGTCTTACGCCAGGCCTGGCGTCGGTTCCATGCCCGATGCCTGCCCCGCTGGCGGCTGGCCGCTGGTGTGCACGCGTTCCGCGGACTCGAGGGTATTCATCAACAGCATCGTGATCGTCATCGGACCGACGCCGCCCGGCACCGGAGTGATGTGCGACGCCACCTCGGCCACGCCCGCGAAATCGACGTCGCCACATAACTTGCCCGCGTCGTCACGGTTCATGCCGACGTCGATCACGATCGCGCCCGGCTTGACCATTTCCGCGGTGAGGGTATTGCGGCGGCCCACGGCGGCCACGACCACGTCGGCCTGGCGGGTGTGGTAGCCCAGGTCCGGCGTTGCGCTATGACAGATGGTGACGGTGGCGTTGGCTTGCAAGAGCAGCAGGGCCATCGGCTTGCCGACGGTATTCGAGCGGCCGATCACCACTGCGTGCTTGCCGCGCAGGTCGATGCCGGTGGTCTCGATCAGCTTCATGCAGCCATACGGGGTGCAGGGGCGGAAGCCCGGCAGGTTGGCGACCAGCTCTCCGGCCGACAGCACCGAATAGCCATCGACGTCCTTGGCAGTGGAAATCGCCTCGATCACTTTGGACGGGTCGATGTGTTTCGGCAGCGGCATCTGCACCAGGATGCCGTGGATGGCCGGATCGTTGTTCAATGCTGCAATGCGATCGAGCAGAGCCGCTTCGGAGAGATCCGCCTCGTATTTTTCGAGCACCGAGTGGAAACCGACGTCGCCGCAGGCCTTCACTTTATTACGCACATAGACCTGGCTGGCCGGGTCTTCACCGACCAGGATGACGGCCAGGCCCGGCTGCTTGCCGGCGGCGGTCAGTTTGGCGGTGCGCGCGGCGATTTCCTCGCGCAGTTGTTTGGAAAGGAGAACTCCGTCGATCAGTTGTGCTGGCATGGTCAAGGCTCGTCGCTGGGCAAAAAGCGAATTATACGACCCGGGCTCGTAATCTCTTTCGTTCGGCGTATAAATCGGCCGGTTTTCGCCGCCAATCGGACGCTTCGGTATACGATGTTCGATGATCGGAAGTCTAAAGTTTCCCTATGAAAAATGTGCACTTGCAGCATACGTTTTCATATTGTGAAATCGGATATCGCAATTTGAAAAAGCCAAAATCCACTGGTAGAATCCGTGGGTTTAGCTAAAAGACAGTTTGAAAATTTCATCAATCGCCGCCAGCCTGCGCAGGGATCGGATGGGGCGGACCACTCTAGGAGACGCATAATATGTCAGCTCAACTCGACCGGTTGACCGCGCAAGCCGCCAACGATCCTGACGCGATCGAGACCAAGGAATGGCTCGATGCGCTGGAAGCGGTGATCGAACATGAAGGAACCGAACGCGCGCACTACCTGATGGAGCGCCTGGTCGACCTGGCGCGCCGCCGCGGCGCCCATGTTCCGTTCTCGAGCAATACCGCGTACGTCAACACCATCCCTGCGCACCTGAACCAGAATTCGCCGGGCAACCTCGAATACGAAGAGCGCCTGCGCTCGTGGATGCGCTGGAATGCGATGGCGATGGTCGTCAAGGCCAACCGCGCCGACGGCGACCTGGGTGGCCACATCTCGTCGTTCGCCTCGCTGGCGAACATGCTGGGCACCGGCTTCAACCACTTCTGGCACGCCCCGACCGAAGACCACGGCGGCGATCTGCTGTACATCCAGGGCCACTCGTCGCCCGGCATCTACGCGCGCGCTTTCCTCGAAGGCCGCTTGAGTGAAGAGCAGCTGCTGAACTTCCGCCGCGAAGTCGACGGCAAGGGCCTGTCGTCGTACCCGCACCCGAAACTGATGCCGGACTTCTGGCAGTTCCCGACCGTGTCGATGGGCCTGGGCCCACTCATGGCGATCTACCAGGCGCGCTTCCTGAAGTACCTGCACGCACGCGGCATTGCCAAGACCGACAACCGCAAGGTCTGGGTCTTCTGCGGCGACGGCGAGATGGACGAGCCGGAATCGATGGGCGCGATCGGCATGGCCGCGCGCGAGCAGCTGGACAACCTGGTCATGGTCGTCAACTGCAACCTGCAGCGCCTGGACGGTCCGGTGCGCGGCAACGGCAAGATCATCCAGGAGCTGGAAGCCGACTTCCGCGGCGCCGGCTGGAATGTCGTCAAGGTCATCTGGGGTTCGCAGTGGGATCCGCTGCTGGCCCAGGACAAGGATGGCATCCTGCAGCGCGTCATGATGGAATCGGTCGACGGCGAATACCAGAACTACAAGGCCAAGGACGGCGCCTACGTGCGCAAGCATTTCTTCGGCAAGCACCCGGCGCTGCTCGAGATGGTGTCGAAGATGAGCGACGACGACATCTGGCGCCTGACCCGCGGCGGCCACGATCCGCACAAGATCTACGCCGCGTTCAAGAACGCGCAAGAAAACAAGGGCACCCCAACCGTCCTGCTGGTGAAAACCGTCAAGGGCTTCGGCATGGGCAAGTCGGGCGAGGCGCGCAACACCGCCCACCAGACCAAGAAGCTCGACGACCAGGCGATCCGCGACATGCGCGACCGCTTCAATATCCCGGTCCCGGACGACCAGCTGGCCGATATCCCGTTCTTCAAGCCGGCCGACGACGCGCCCGAGATGGTCTACCTGCACGAGCGCCGCAAGGCACTGGGCGGCTACCTGCCACAGCGCCGCGAAAAATCGGACGAAAAACTGGTGGTGCCGAAGCTGGAGTCGTTCAAGGGCGTGCTCGATGCAACCCCTGAAGGCCGCGAGATCTCGTCGACCCAGGCCTATGTGCGCGTGATCACCAGCCTGCTGAAAGACGAAAGCATCGGCCAGCGCATCGTGCCGATCCTGGTCGACGAATCGCGTACCTTCGGTATGGAAGGCCTGTTCCGCCAGATCGGTATCTTCAACCAGCAAGGCCAGTTGTACGAGCCGGTCGACCGTGACCAGGTGATGTACTACCGTGAAGACAAGGCCGGCCAGATCCTGCAGGAAGGTATCAACGAAGCGGGCGGCATGAGCTCGTGGATCGCTGCGGCGACCTCGTACTCGTCGAACAACCGCACGATGATCCCGTTCTACACCTTCTACTCGATGTTCGGCATGCAGCGCGTGGGCGACCTGGTCTGGCTGGCGGGCGACATCCGTGCGCGCGGCTTCCTGATGGGCGGCACCGCCGGCCGCACGACCTTGAACGGCGAAGGCCTGCAGCACGAAGATGGCCACAGCCATGTGATCGCCGCGACCGTGCCGAACTGCCTGCCGTATGACCCGACCTTCGGTCACGAAGTCGCCGTCATCATCCAGGACGGCCTGCGCCGCATGGTGGAAGAACAGGAAGACGTGTTCTACTACATCACCATCATGAACGAGAACTACCCGCATCCGGGCCTGAAAGCCGGCCAGGAAGAGGGCATCCTGAAGGGCATGTACCTGCTCCAGGAAGGCGCTGCGATTGCCGGCGACAAACCGGCGCCGCGCGTGCAGCTGATCGGCTGCGGCACCATCCTGCGCGAGTCGATCGCAGCAAGCGAACTGCTGAAGAACGACTGGGGCGTCGACGCGGACGTGTGGTCGGCGCCGTCGCTGACCCTGCTGGCGCGCGATGGCCAGGATGCGGAGCGCTGGAACATGGTCAACCCGGAACTGCCACAGCGCGTGCCTTACGTCACCTCGCTGCTGCAGAACACCTCGGGCCCGATCGTTGCGACCACCGACTACATGCGCATGTTCGCCGAGCAGATCCGCGCCTTCATGCCGAAGAACCGCACCTATAAAGTGCTGGGCACCGACGGCTTTGGCCGTTCGGATTCGCGCGTCAAGCTGCGCGAGTTCTTCGAAGTGAACCGCTACTACGTCACGATCGCCGCACTGCGCTCGCTGGCCGACGAAGGCAAGATCGACCGCGCCATCGTGTCGCAGGCGATCGCCAAGTACGGCATCGATCAGAACAAGCCGAATCCGGTGACCCAGTAATGCTCTGGTGATTCGTCGTCCCCGCGAAGGCGGGGACCCAAGTTGCTTGCGCTACGATGACAGTGAATGTATCGACGGCGCAGACTGACTTGGGTTCCCGCCTTCGCGGGAACGACGGTTTCCAAGCCAACGAAAAATAACGGAGCTAACACTATGAGCATTGTGGAAGTCAAAGTCCCCGATATCGGCGACTTCAAGGAAGTCGAAGTCATCGAACTGATGGTCAAGCCGGGCGACACGATCAAGGTCGACCAGTCGCTGCTGACCGTCGAATCCGACAAGGCGAGCATGGAAATCCCATCGAGCCATGCCGGCGTCGTCAAAGAAATCAAAGTCACTGTCGGCGACAAGGTCGCCATGGGTTCGCTGGTGCTGCTGCTGGAAGAAGCTGGCGGCGCGGCTGAGGCGCCTGCTGCTGCTCCGGCGGCTGCGCCGGCTGCCGCACCAGCTGCCGAGAAAGCGGCGCCTGTCGCTGAAGCTGCACCTGCCCCTGCGCCAGCCGCATCCGGTGGCCTGGTCGACGTGACCGTGCCGGACATCGGCGACTTCAAGGAAGTCGAAGTCATCGAGCTGATGGTCAAGGTCGGCGACACGATCAAGGTCGACCAGTCGCTGCTGACGGTCGAATCGGACAAGGCCAGCATGGAGATCCCGTCGAGCCATGCCGGCGTGGTCAAGGAATTGAAAGTCAAGGTTGGCGACAAGGTGGCCAAGGGTTCGCTGGTGCTGGTCGTGGAAGCGACTGGCGGCGCGCCTGCCGCCGCAGCGCCTGCGGCTGCCGCACCTGCTCCAGCGGCTGCTCCGGCACCGGCTGCCGCGCCTGCACAAGCCTCGGCGCCGGCACCGGCTGCTGCGCCGGCGCCAGCCGCTGCACCAGGCGTGACCGGCTCGAAAGCCCACGCTTCGCCGTCGATCCGCAAGTTCGCGCGCGAACTGGGCGTGGACCTGGGTCGCGTGCCTGGTTCGGGTGCGAAAGGCCGCATCACCCAGCAAGACGTGCAGAACTTCGTCAAGGGCGTGATGGCTGCGCCAGCTGCGGCGCCTGCAAAAGCGGGCGGCAGCGGCGTTGGCCTGGACCTGCTGGCCTGGCCGTCGCTCGACTTCTCCAAATTCGGTCCAACCGAAACCGTGCCGCTGTCGCGCATCAAGAAGATCTCGGGCCCGAACCTGCATCGCAACTGGGTCATGATCCCGCACGTGACGCACTTCGACGAAGCCGACGTGACCGACCTGGAGCAGTTCCGCGTCGATTCGAACGCCGCGCTGGCCAAGCAGAAGTCGGCCGTCAAGCTGACCATGCTGGCCTTCGTGATCAAGGCGAGCGTCGCCGCACTGAAGAAATTCCCGCAATTTAACGCGTCGCTGTCAGGCGATGGCGCGGCCCTGATCACCAAGCAGTACTACAACATCGGCTTCGCGGCCGACACGCCGAATGGCCTGGTGGTGCCGGTCGTGAAGGATGCGGACAAGAAGACCATCTCGCAGATCGCCACCGAAATGGGCGAACTGTCGGCGCAAGCGCGCGACGGCAAGCTGCCGCCGACCGCGATGCAGGGCGCGACCTTCACCATCTCGTCGCTGGGCGGCATCGGTGGCACCAATTTCACGCCGATCATCAACGCGCCTGAACTGGCGATCCTGGGCCTGTCCAAATCGGCGATGAAGCCGGTCTGGGACGGCTCCAGCTTCCAGCCGCGCCTGATGCTGCCGATGTCGCTGTCGTACGACCACCGCGTGATCGACGGCGCCGGCGCCGCGCGCTTCGCCGCCTACCTGGGCGAAGTGCTGGCCGACCTGCGCAAGACCCTTCTGTGATTGGAGCGCACTGATGAGCACTGTTGAAGTGAAAGTCCCGAATATCGGCGACTTCAAGGACGTCGAAGTGATCGAGTTGATGGTCAAGGCCGGCGACACGATCAAGGTCGACCAGTCCCTGATCACCGTCGAATCGGACAAGGCCAGCATGGAGATCCCGTCGACCCACGCAGGTGTGGTCAAGGAGATTTCGGTCAAGGTCGGCGACAAAATCAACGAAGGCACGCTGCTGTTGATGGTGGAAGAGTCGGGCGCTGCTGCGCCTGCGGACAAGCCAGCCGAGAAGCCAGCCGAGAAACCAGCTGCGCAGATCGGCGCGCAAGCCGTGGCGCCGACCGCTGCTGCTGCGCCGACCGATTCGTACGCACCTGCCCACCCGGCGCCGGCCGTCCAGCCGGGCGCCGTGCCTGCGCCGAACGCGTCGAGCTACTCGGGCCAGGTCGACATCGAATGCGAGATGATGGTGCTGGGCGCCGGTCCCGGTGGCTATTCGGCCGCCTTCCGCGCTGCCGACCTGGGCATGAACACCGTGCTGGTCGAGAAGTACGCGGCTCTCGGCGGCGTGTGCCTGAACGTGGGCTGCATTCCATCGAAGGCGCTGCTGCACGTGGCGCACATCATGGATGAAACCGCGCACATGGCCGACCTGGGCGTGGCCTTCGCCCAGCCGCAGGTCGACATCGACAAGCTGCGCGCACACAAGGATGGCGTGATCAAGAAGATGACCGGCGGCCTGGCCTTCATGGCCAAGGCGCGCAAGGTCAATGTGGTGCAGGGCGTGGGCCAGTTCCTGAGCCCGAACCACATCGAAGTCACCGGTCCCGACGGCGCCAAGAAGGTCGTCGGCTTCAAGAAGGCGGTCATCGCCGCCGGTTCGTCGGTGGTGAAGCTGCCATTCGTGCCGCAAGATCCGCGCATCGTCGATTCGACCGGCGCGCTGGAGCTGCGTCAGGTGCCGAAGAAGATGCTGGTCATCGGCGGCGGCATCATCGGTCTGGAGATGGCAACCGTCTACTCGTCGTTGGGTTCGCGCATCGACGTGGTCGAGATGATGGATGGCCTGATGCAGGGCGCGGACCGCGAAGCGGTCAAGGTGTGGCAGAAGTTCAACGCCCATCGCTTCGACAACATCATGCTGAAAACGAAGACCGTCGGCGTGGAAGCGCTGCCGGAGGGGATCAAGGTCACCTTCGAAGCCGCCGAAGCCGGCGCGACGTCGCCGGAACCGCAGCTGTACGACCTGGTGCTGGTGGCCGTCGGCCGCAGCCCGAACGGCAAGAAGATCGCTGCCGACAAGGCCGGCGTGACGGTGAGCGACCGTGGCTTCATCGCGGTCGACAGCCAGATGCGCACCAATGTGCCGCACATCTTCGCCATCGGCGACCTGGTGGGCCAGCCGATGCTGGCGCACAAGGCGGTGCACGAAGCCCACGTGGCGGCCGAAGCGGCGCTCGACAAGAAGACCCACTTCGACGCCAAGGTCATTCCGTCGGTGGCCTATACCGACCCTGAGGTGGCGTGGGTCGGCCTGACCGAAGATGAAGCCAAGCAAAAGGGCATCAAGGTCGAGAAGGGCCACTTCCCGTGGAACGCCAGCGGCCGCGCGGTCGCCAACGGCCGCGACGAAGGCTTCACCAAGCTGCTGTTTGATGCTGAAACCCACCGCATCGTTGGCGGCACCATCGTCGGCACCAATGCCGGCGACATGATCGGCGAGATCGCGCTGGCGATCGAGATGGGCGCGGACGGCGTGGATATCGGCAAGACCATCCACCCGCACCCGACCCTGGGCGAGTCGATCGGCATGGCAGCCGAAGCCTACGAAGGCGTCTGCACCGACCTGCCGCCACCGAAGAAGCGTTGATCGCAGCAAGCGTGTGACAAGAACGGGACCAGTGATGGTCCCGTTTTTTTTCGTCAAACCGCAGCAGCGCTGAATGGCTCGGGGCGCCGCGCAAGCAGATCGGACAGGCGCTGAAGCCCCGCCTGTAAGTATCCTCGGTCCTTGATGCTGCCCAGAGAAATCCGAATGGCGTTCACGGACGCGCTGCCTGTTGCGAATGCCTCTGCGGGCGTGACGGCGATGCCTTCGCTGTCGGCGGCACGCGCGAGCTGTGAAGAGTTCCAGTACGCCGGTAGCTCGAGCCAGACATGCAGGCCGTCACCAAGGCCGCTGTACCTCCCAGCCAGGATATCCCGCGCCATTCGGTGCCGCAGGCGCGCCTCGTTGCGTACGCCCGCCAGCAATCGGTCAGCCGAACCGTCGAGGATCCACTGCGTGGCCAGTGCAGCGCTCAGGGGCGCGACCATCAGCGCAAACGAGCGCAGCGCAGCCAGGAAGCGTTCGCGGTCATGCGGGTCGCGCAGGAGCACGAACGCGACCCGCAGGCCGGGCGTCAGGCATTTCGACAGGGTCGAGATGTAGACCACCTGTTCCGGCGCATACGTGGCGATGGGCGGCGGCGGGGCATCGGCAAGCAGCCAGTAGGGATCGTCTTCGACGATGCGCACATTGCAGCGCTTTGCGATGCTGGCGAGCTCCTTGCGCCGGGGTTCGGGCATGGTGAGGGCGGTCGGGTTCTGCAGGGTCGGATTGAGGTAGACCAGCGCGGGCTTGTGCTGGCGGCACGCTTGCTCGAACATCGCAGGCACCATCCCGTGCTGGTCCACTTCCACCGCCATGATGCGACGGCGGAATTGGGTGGCTGCCGCACGCAGGCCGGGATACGTCGTTGGCTCTGCCAGGATCACGTCGCCAGGCTCCGTCAGCGCAAGGATCAAGGCGGCGATCGCCGCTTGCGCACCGGGACAGACAACCAGCTGCGCGGCATCCAGCTGTCCGAACATCGGTGCGAGCCATTGGGCGCCCGCCTTGCGGTCGGAATCGCTTCCTCCGCCAAGGTGGTAGGTCATCAGCAATTCGTTATCTGCCCTCATCAGCACCTGAGACAGACCTTGTCTCAGCATGTCGTCGAAGTCCACGCCATCGGGCGGTG
>Ga0265797_10007219_pt1 | contig 15327 bp, 7 predicted proteins | sample P2T30metagenome_FD_192433 | JGI IMG/M metagenome (GOLD analysis project Ga0265797, IMG submission 192433) | Plant litter microbial communities from East Loma Ridge, Irvine, California - P2 T30 | ecosystem: Environmental > Terrestrial > Plant litter > Unclassified | place: USA: California... | reverse complement strand
CGAGTTGGATGTCTGTGTTGGTTGCAGGGTTTCTTTGTGGAACAGTACCAGCAGAGATTCTGCAAGCTCACAAATCTCCCACTGAATATGCAAAGCTGTGTTTCGAGAGCTTATCTGAATGATAGTGGATTTCTTTGGAGTATCTGTGCCTACCAGCATAAGCCCAGTAGGTTGTGTAGGGGGTAGTAATGCGACATTGACTGCCAGATAACCTAGGGAAATCTCGCTTTGTCTCGGACCGGGGTCGATAGTAAGCTTGATCTCTGCAGACTTGATGTCGAGATATAATGGCGCGGATTCTGGTGTGGGCAGCTTTTCCTCGACGTGTCCAAAGAGAAGTCTCATCGCTAGACTTTTCTTTACATGAGCAAGGTCCCAAGCGCGCCACTGATCCCACATTGCAATGATCTTCTGCTCAGCATCCCCCGGACAGAGCACATCTGATTGTGTGCAGTTGCGGTATACCGCCTCCTTCTCCGTTTGTGAAAGGCATTGCCATGTGTAGCGGAAGCGAGAAATTATCTTCCAGGAGTCGTGACTACGCAAGTGGTCCCTCGTCGCACGCAGAGCGTAGGAAGCCTTTGTCAGGAAAGCGGGATCTGGGTGCTGATCTTGAACGCTGGAAAGATACCAGGCGAGGTAGCGCAAACGATGTTGTTGTCTTTGCTCAACTCTAGCAAAATCCGCTACCAATTTCCCAGATAGTAGTATGGTCCGGTGGATGAGTGCTGCTAGATATTCGACCTTCTTGCTCGCCATGGCATTCTCAAGGGAGCGGAAAGAAATATTCATCGACGTCTCCTTGCTTTGCATCATCCATACCAAGACATCCTTGATCTCAGCCTGAATTGCAACACCTCCGTCACTATCTTGAAGGTTGCCTTCGGCCACAGAGAGGCCAAGCGAGCCCAGTGTAGAGTGAAGTGACAGGGAATTTCGGCCAGCCTGATCTCCCGGAAACTTTTTGATTCTCGCTGCCAGCCCTAGTCGATTGAGGATGACATCGTATTGATCCCGTCCCGTCTCTTCCATCGAAGTGGGTTGGAAACTATGCTGGAATCGGACGTGGGTGAAGGGTATACGGACGTTGAACTCGAGTGAGCTTCCCTTTCCTTCCAATCTGCTTCTGTTGTCTAGGATCTTGGACATGACTTTGACTTGGAAATCATCTAGAAGATCCTCGGGCCGCTTGGGCTCGATCAGCTCGATCAGGTCCGAGATACATGTAACAAAGTTCGGAGTACAGTAGACCCGTATTCCCGGCTCTGCGCTGATCAATATGCTAGTGTGCGTGAAGCTCTCGTCCAGACGTTTTGTTGATACGTCGTTGAACACGACGTCGTTGATTTCTCGGAGCTGGCTGGGTAGTTTTCCAGGAGGAAAGGACGGGACGTCTGAAAGGTCTAGATGAACCTGTTCAAATGGAAAGCAAGGTGCAGCTAGATTGGTAGACAACGCAACAGATGAAGGTTCCCAATCTCTCTTGGCATGCTCGCTTTGCGTGCGGTTTGGTGAACTACCGAGCAGAGTTCGGCTTTCGCTGGAACGCACAACTTTCCCGTTCACTTTATGCCTGGATGCTGATCGAATACTGCCAGCAAAAGAACTTGACGAGGAAGACGTTTTGGTGCTGGAGCGCAATTGGCGCCCTATCATGGATGAGCGATTTGACGAAAAGTCCGAGGCGGACGAGCCTTGCTGTCGTGTAGGCGGCTGGAAAAGGAATATGGGATGAGGCACGTCGGGGTATTGCATAGCCGGTGTGCGAATGTTTTGTCGGCTTCTGTCATCTTGAGAGGCTCGGCCACTAGCAAGCATAAAGCGAGTACGGTTGGTTCGCTGGTCATGCAATTGGATGTGAGCCTGCTGCTTTTCGCGTTCCTCAGTAAAGTCCAACTTCCGTGTCAGCAGTGTCAACGATAGGGTCGTTTGGAGATAAGCATGAGTGACAATAGCGTCCTTCTCTCCTAAGCGTGCCCGGTGATGTGATACAGAGTTGGATGGAATAGCAGTGACAGTCAGCTCTGGTATAACGACATTGAGCTTTGAAGAGAAGGTGCTTCCAGCGAGGTCATTAAAGTCCAAAGCCAAAGGGTTGGTCTTGATGAGCAGGGCCTCCTGCCCAATGTGTACACAGATGTTGATATCGTTTGTTTTCAGTTGGAGGAAAGTAACATCGTGAATTACGGGAATGTCTGTGAGAGGTAGTGTGTTTTCATCATCATCGAGAGTGAAAGCAAATGAGCGTGCTGCGCCTGCTGCGGCCTCGATGAATTCCGACGTACAATCTCCGGAGATTCTCCCTACCTCGAAGTCCCAGCTACAAAGGTATGTTGGCTCGAGCGGAGGTAGGCCAAATAGGCGATGCCCGAACATGACAGTTGAATCGATGAAGAGTTCAGTGCGACCACTCGAAAACTCGTGTGGGATTTCAAGATCCGGCACGAGGCCTCCCAGAGAAATACTGATGGGACTGAGGTTGACCATCAAATCCATGTAGTAATTGGTGAACCTAAGATCCGCTGAAGCGTACGGAAGATCGGCTCGAATGCCCCGGCCTGCTGAGTACAAGTTGGCAGGGACTAGGACACACGACTCATCCGCAGAGATGCATAGAATGACATCTAGATCATTAGCGATCTTAGCCGCTTGATCATTAGGCTCGGCATCGTGTGCTGCTAGAGCAGTGCTTGGAAGCCCCTGGAACTCTTCTAGCGTTTTGAAATGCATGTCATCGCCAAAGTAATTATCCTTCAGTTTCAGGAAATGGTGGATGAGCCAGCCGTAAAGTTCAATGTTGAGTTTGTGACCCTGGATGTCCATGAAAAGCCTGTCGGTATTCATAGGCGACGTCTCATTCATCAAGGTATGACTACCAGTCAGCGTGAGGCCGCCGAGGTGGGCCACGTTTGGAGTTTGTACAAATGTCTGTAAGGTATTCTTTTGAGGCATCAGGACTTCAAGACCCAAGTTTTGACCTTTGACATCGAATTTGATTTCACTCTGCAGTGGTCGAAACTTGTCCAAAGGGATAAACACATCTCCCTGTAGTTCTTTACCAGATACGATGACAAAATTGTTGTCATCCAAATCAGCTGGATTATTGATGATGTTAGAGTCGTTTGTGTTGAGGTATAGCTTGAAATTTGAGAAGTCGACATGTAGGAAGTACTGGAAGGGCACAAAAAGGAAGTAATCGGGTGGTGGGCCAGTCCCCCAATCAGCAACAAGATCCATAATCAGGAACATGTGATCTCGGAGTAGGAACAGTTCCAAGTCCTGACATTTGATGTTGAAAATCCACTTTCGCAGCGTATTCCAGCTCAGGGGATTGGACAGGTCGCAGTCAAGGGCAATAGCGCCAGAGCGCCATAACAGACCATGATTCACGCTAGATGAAATCTCTGTACTTGCAATGTCGACGTCCACCTTGCTCTGGTATCCTTGCTTTGAAGCGTACATGTCCATGACGTAGTTGACCGTGGTGTGTTCGGATATCTTGACGTCGATCCACGCAAACGGGCGGACATTTTGCGCTCCTGTGGTGTCTCGGTGCTTGCCACGTCTGATGCGAGACTTGGCCTTGGCCTTGTTCTTGTCAGTTCCAGGCTTTTCGTGCGCCGCAAGAGTGTGAGCTTTCCCTTTCCATTTCCAGTCCTTGGATGGTTCGCGGATCGGTATGCGCAAAATGGTATCTTCTTCAATGCTAAGGAACAGCTTGAATACGGACAGAACACGGAGCTCGCCGGGCTTTAAAGGGGTCGAGGGAACAGCGTCGACGCGCGAGGCTGGGAAAAAGATGGATTGGAAGACGCCGCGATGCCGATCTGCCCAAGGTCCGTAGTTGATGATGCCCCCAAATACTTGTATATCCATACCGTATTCAGGCGGGATACTTCCATTAATGTCGTTTGGACGCGCAGGGTCAACATGTCTGCTCTGGTCGATGTCGTCTGGTACTGGTCCAGTCACGTCCCAGTAGAAGGAAACATTTACGCATGGGATATCCGCAATCAACGAAGTTTTCGCATATTCGACGCTGTCCCACTCGCCATGACCATCATTGGTTGTGTCGTCAAGGTATCGTGCCAGCCCCTTCCAGCGCTCACGTCCGGGAAAAGTCCATTGTGAGTTCCTAAATGGGCTGTTGCCTGCTGTTCCTGGTTTGGTGTGGGTATGGATTGAGTCTGAGTCGCGGGAAAAGATGGCAGGAAGGCTTAGAATATTCTTCATCCAGTTCCAACGCTTTTTGCGTCTGGCCTCTTTCTCGATGATGCGATCTTCTGGGACACCCTGGGCAGCTTCTTGCTTGTATTGTACGGCAGAGTCTAGCTGTCCGATCTTGTAGTCAGGATTGGGTTTCATGTGTACGACGGGATGCGTGACCTGGAACTGAAAGAGCTGCTGGTAGACGTCCAGTGGCCCACTCGAGGAGGCATCTAGAGTACCGGTTGCCTTGTCGAACTGGGCGGTGATGACAGCTAGCGTATGTTCATTTCCAACTACTATTGCGCCCTTGACGATGTCTACATGTATTGGTAGAAGCCTTAGGAATGCTGGGATGTCAGCTTTCTTGGGGTTAGATGAGGTCGACCGGCCCGTGTTGGGTGGTGAGACATTCGCATCGTCTTCGGCACGGGTCTTGTTCAGCTTGTGATTCTCCTTCTCTTTAGATTTCTCAAAGTCGGCCACGGAGCCGTTGGGGGACTGTGCTTGTTGTGTGGCGCTTTGGGCCTTCTTTTCGACTGCTTCTATGATTCCGTCGTATGCAGGGCTGCGATTGTACATGAAAGCCTCGATGCCTGAAATTTTGATAGAGATGCGACATGGTAGCTCTTTCCGGGTTTGCTTTCCGCCCTTCTCTGCCTTGTCCAGATTGGCACTACGACTGTCGGACCGGGTCCTCGCTGTGCTGGGGCTTTTGGTGCTGTCACCGTCCGAGGAGGGGTCGCCATCAGTATAAATGCCTGCATCTTTGACACGACGAAGCCAGTAATTCCAAGTGATATATCCGCCATGGATCAGGATCGTCTCGTTGTGGCCGTGGTAGCGTATGTGCTTGAAGAAGAGACGGCCGCCCAGCAGCGATATCTGGAGCGAGGTGATGTCAATGTAGGCGTTGAAGGTGCGCCATGTGTATGCGCGAATGCCGTAGGATATGAGCGTCGCGAAAAGGCGGTTGAAGTAGAATAGGAAGAAGATGGTCAAGATGCCGCATATGAGCAGTTCAACCAGGAACACCCTGCGCGCATTAGCCACAAGCAACAGATGTATCGTTTTGGATGCTCAGCTCACCAATTGAAGCCGTCGCGCGGGTCCAAGGGCTCTGCGACGATTCCCGCCATGGCTGCAACGCGTGGTGTTGGGGATAGGGATTGTCTTCATGGCTTCACGGGGAAGGCGCGCATTGTTGATGATAGGCGGACGAGGGAAGGCGCGTGTGGTGGCTCCTGCCTGGTGTGGTGTGGTGTGGTGTGCTGGATCTGCTCAACGACGCAATCGGTCGAACTTGGACGATATTCGCTCTCTACTGGCGTTGGCGTTGGCGTTGGCGGGTGCAGGACTCTCGATTCTCCATGATCGTCTCTCGAGCTTGGAGACGGCGCTATGGTAGGGCAGGGTTCAGGATGCGCGTCATGGGCCTCTTGCAGGGAAGCCGAGCTTGGGCCTCTGGCCCTCCACAAACCCTCAACACTCGGCCGGAGGTGAGACGAGCACAAGACCAAAACGACGTCTGGTGAGGCCATCGATAGTACATACACCATGGCTGTTCTTGCTCGCTAGATTCGCCTTTCTTCACTACCCCACCAAGCAGCCAGCTGGGGTCCACACCACCGTCCAAGCCAGTAACTCGTGGTCTCGCCTCGCCTCGCAATGGCTACAGCCACCACCCTCCATGCAAACTACCAGGCCGCCGACTTCTCGTCTGGCGGCACCGGTGCTCGGTTTGCACGCGCCATCATCATCGTAGCAGGTGTATGCGCGCTGGTAGCGAGTCTGGTCACGTTCGTGTATGTATTCAAGCCCCCATCCCGCATGTCATTTACTGACGTAGTCACAGCGCTGTCTGGTTACAAACGTGAGTAGTCCTCTGGACCCACCATGTGCACGCGTATTGAAGGACAAATAGGAAGAATTATCGAAAGCCAGTGCTACAAAGATATGTTGTCCGTATACTGCTCATGTATGTAACCATGATCTGGCTGCTGCCTGTCAGTGGTGCGTACTCACCATGCACAGGGTCCCTATCTACGCGGCTTCATCATGGGCAAGCTTGGTCTCCACACTGGCGTCTGCATACGTAGAACCCTTCCGAGACGTCTATGAGGTACATACCGTCTTTGCGCGCTCGCAAAATGGGTGCTAATTATTATCCAGGCATTCACCATCTATACCTTTCTCCAACTGCTTATCAACTTCATTGGCGGCGAACGCGCCCTTATCATCCTCATGACCGGCCGGGCTCCAGTCTCCCATCCATGGCCCCTCAACCTCGTCTGCTCCAAGATCGACATCTCGGACCCGCACACCTTCCTCGCTATCAAACGAGGTATCCTACAATATGCCTGGATCAAGCCACTACTCTCGATAGCCACGATTGTCATGAAAGCTACGGGCACGTACAAAGAGGGTTATATTGGCCTAACATCTGGCTACTTCTGGAGTGGTATTATCTACAACGTCAGCATCACCATCAGTCTATACGCTCTGGCCATGTTTTGGGTGTGCATGTCAGCAGACCTAAAGCCCTTTCGACCCATGCCCAAGTTCCTCTGCATCAAGGGCATCATTTTCGCCTCCTACTGGCAGGGCTTCTTCCTCTCTATCCTCGTCTTCCTCGGTGCCATCCCAGACGACGTGCCCGGCTATAGTCCTGACAACCTAGCCGCTGCCATTCAGGATGCCATGATCTGCTTCGAAATGCCCCTCTTCGCACTCGCGCATTGGTATGCCTTTTCCTGGCACGACTACGCCGACCAAACAATCTCGGCCGCGCGCTTGCCTGTCAAATATGCCTTGCGTGATGCCTTCGGGCCCTTGGACCTGATTCAGGACACCAAGGAGACGTTCGCTGGTGCCCATTACGAGTACCGTTACTTTGACGCGCGCGACAACGTCCTGGCTCACGAACAGTCATCTTCTCGTGCCGCTCGCATGGCAGAGGGAATGCGATACGAACGAGGAGGTAAGGGCAAGTACTGGATACCAAAGCCTGGACAAGGATCGGAGCATGAACCACTCCTAAGTAAAGTTACATCGAGCCGCGCCAGAGCCATGAGCCCAGGACCACACAAAGCCCTCAAAGGTGAAGGTGCCAAATATGGCACACCCGATGTTGTCAGTGAGCCTGAGTTGGACGACGAAGAGGAGCGGCTCTATGGAAATGCACGTGAGCTCGAGTTCGGAGACTGGAATGTAAGTGTACAAGATATGAGTGCTGTGCCTAGTCTGACTCAGCCATAGTACCCCGTCATTGAAGCCCATCGCCCGTCGCGCGAAGACCGCATGTACGCAGGCCCCAACATCCTGACGGCATCCACCAATAGGAACCTGCTACAGCCAACCAAGGAGAATAAGAGAAGACGAAAGAGTCAGATTCAAGACATACGAGCGTCTGTGGATAAGGGCAAGCAACGCGATACGTCGAGCAACGGAGAGTCTTCCCGTTCAAAGTCACCACAGTCCAAGTCACGTGCACCCTTGACCAATCTTCTGCGTCAAAAGTCATCTTCTTCGAGCTCTGCAAAGTCAGACAGGAGCCAGCTTGTCGATTTGGTTGTCGAGGATCACCAAGCGGAGGAAGTCGACCGCGTCAGGGCGCGCAAGGAAGGCGGCCCCGGATGGAACGAAGTTCCTTCCAAGCACTTTGTGTCAGTTTGCCTGATCACCCCCTTGAGCAGATTACGTGACTAACATTTACACAGCCACACCTACCCTGAAGAGGGCGAAGCCGAAGAGGTCCGGGAAGGCTTTAATCCCGACGAAGCTGAGCCACACAACCCTGAATCTGAGCACAATCTCAATTACCCCTTTGCGGTTGAGGGGCAAAGCGAAGAGGAGCAGAAAAAGCAGGACATCAAGCCGCACATGAGCAGTGAAGCCAACCACTGGGAGACGCGCGACGTCAGTGAGCAAAGGACCAGGGATGACCAGGACCGCGTCAGTCCGTCGTACGGCAGTTTCAGAGAGGAACGAAACGCGTGGAACGATGGGTGATGATGAACAATCGGGCCCTGTCCTTCCTCGTCCTATTCGAAACACGGCGATGACGTCGGTCTATTATATTTATAAACTTTCTTTAGTTCTCATCCTTGATCGAGATGTGCTTCCGTTGGAGGTGTTGGGGGTCTGTTTGTTTTATACCCGATTTCGGTGTAGATGATACATATTGCAATGTGGATGTATCTTTGCGGCGTCAGATTGATAGCGTGTTCCTTTTGGTATTGAAGAGCGATGTTTTTTTTTCTCTCTCACTGTGGCTATCTAGACCAAACAAGATGACAAGTCTCTGCTGCCACCACGTCATGCACTCAATTAATCCCAACCAACCGTGCATCTTACTACCACGTGCCAAGACGAGCGTCCGGTGAGGATGTTGAACTGTACCTGACCGGAAGCTGACTACACACATGCGCTGGCACCAGCTGCACCCAGCAAAAGAAGAAAGGTCTTTTGTGACATTGTTCGTCGACAAGAGAAAAAGAAAGACGGTATTGTGCGGTCATGATTGGGTGCGCAGCCCTGTCCGAGATTTCGGATCAGTGTTTCAAGAGCTGAAAAGAACGCCAATGGCGATATGCCGCCTTTGGAGCGGGGGTTTCTTTTTGGCGAAATGTGCGAACAGCTGATCGATTGGGCTTGGGGAGCAGAAGTGGAAAGAAAATGGCACGTCAGGCCAGCGGGAGCCAAGTTGGCGTTGGAAGGGCGTTGTAGATCGGGCAGGCGCACACGAGACTATGGAGGTGTCTTCCAGGACCAGCATTGTAGATCCACCACCACCACCATCACCATCACCATCGCCACAGCCATGCCTGTTGTTTGCCTTGGGCGATGCGCTCAATCGCCGACAGTCGCATGTTTCAATGTTCACATATAGATATTTGTGTGGCAAGGCATCCCCGCGCAATGCTCCAGGGCCCGCCCGCCCGCTCGAGGATATGCGACCAAAGGTCCCGCGCATGCTCGAACATGGCCGAAATGAACAGCTAATTCCAATGCCGTCTCTGCCAACGAGCGCATCCCAGCACGGTATAAACAGACGGATCGTCTGCCAGTTTCGTCCCGCAAGCGCTATTGCCACGCCACTGGTCCACGATGCTGCACGTCTCCGCTCTGCCTTGAGCGCTTACTTGCACCTCGCAACCAATCAGCCCCCACAACCACACATGCCGACTCAATGCGCACAAGCCTCGCTGCGAACTAACATGTGAGGTTGACGACCTCGACGGTAGGGATGCATTGCCATTGGGCGCCTACACAAACTCAGAGGAATGCCTCATCTATATCATGTGAGCCGCTGTCGTCCTGTGAGTCGCGAGTGGTCTGCTGTTCCTGAAGGCCGGACCTACAGGCGAAGCGCATTCTAGAAGCGAACCACCAGACGACCGACAACACATCTGTCGACAGGCTGGGATTTTTATCCGGGTAGTTCGCGCTGTCAACGTCTTCCCTGCCTCTTCTTTTGTTCTTTCTTTCTGCTGCCTCTTTCTAGTGCTTGACTTTGTTTTATTTACTTTTTTTCTTTCTTCGATTGCCTGCTGCAAGCGCGACCCGCTTTACACCTGACCGTTTGTATTGTTGTTGTTGTTTTTTTGGTCATGGACTAGAAGCTGCACTGGTTTGCAGTACAAGGAAAGATGATGGAACACAGAGGAATGCAAGAGCGGGAGCAGACGTCTCCATGGCTGGCCATCAAATTTGGATGCTGTGCATCAAGGGACGACGTAGTCGAGGAGAGAACGGACACGCTTAGGGCTATTGGTACGTCTACATTTCCGTCATATTTCCTCACTGGCTTGTACCTCTTCACCCATCAACGACACTACATTCCAGCGTCCTGTCGACCAGGTCGGCCTCTCCCCCTCGGTCTACTTACATTGCACCTTTGTTGCTGTTGAGATGCATCATGCAACTCGCTTACGCGCTACTTAATGTGGTTAATGTACCCCTCTGTCTGGCCCTGTAGTCCAACGCCATGTCAATATATTGGAACAACAAATCACTTGTCCGGTCAAACACCAAAACTAACACTGCTGATCAACAGAAGAGACGGACTTGCAAATTTGCTACGAACAACCACGTTCCGTAGTTCCACCCTGCGCCGAGCCAACACACCCACGTCCATCCACAAGCCAATCTGTAAGCCGGCATGTCTCGCAATGGGTCTCCAACAGCCGTGAATATGCTGCACGTGCTTCTTCTCACGCCAGCATCTCAACCCTTACTCGGCCACGGCGCACACAGACCCGGCCTAGCATAAGCCGGCCAACTGACTTTCGACACTTTGATGGCCTCGATGACATGCCTTCCATGTTCAATGACGCGTCTATGCCTGTCCGTCGCCGCCGTAGTTTCCGTCCACTCGAGCTGTCCATTTACCTCCCCGATGGATGTGGCCATCTTTCCCCACTACCTGATTTCGAGGATGAAGGATGCTGGACTAGTCTACCGTCACAGTTGACACGCCCCGCAGAAGCCCACGTCCGTGTGAGGGATTCACGTACAAGTTCCATATCTTCGAGCCCGTCCGCATCTTCCTATCTCATTCAGCGCAAGCCAGTCCCTGCCCATTCCAGATGTAATAGTGTGCAAAGCCAAAACAGCACTGTTACACACGAAAGACGACTGTCAGGGACCACCATGGGCACCATGGCCACTCCTACGCTAGCTTTCCTACCAGACCACTCGCCAATGGCTGTTGACCAAACTTTTGAAAAGACTACGCTTCAGCGCTCGCGTACGTCTGGCACACTGTCTCCAGCGCGTGTTCTCTCGCGTCTCCCCTCACCATCTCGCAACCGTGCCAGCACAGCGCCCTCTCGACCCGGAAGTCTCCGTCGCACAAAAACTGATGTCGACGATGCCATTCGGGAACTCAACACTATTATTGAGGAGCGTCGAGCCAGCGCATATCGTGCAAGCAACCAGACCTCTACAGTCATCAACCGACCCCCTCCCTCACCATCCCATCACGTACCCTATATCGCGCCATCAATGCGTATGCACGTCCGCTCCGAAACACTTTCTGATATCGGCTCTGCGTTCTCTGCACCTTTGGGCTTCAAGCCGCTGCCCACCACACCGGAATCGAGTACCCCAGGGAGACGAGCAACGGCGGGCCTCAGCCTTGCCCCACCAGCCTTCTTATACAATGGTCCCTTGACCTCCAACCCCATTACGCCGCCACCACCTGCCACGCCTACTAGCCCCATTGCTCGCCTGGGCGCATGGATCAAGCGCTCTACTTCCTCTCTGGCGTCTAGTTCCCGACCTGCAACCCCAAAGACAGCAGGTTCATTTTACAAGTGCGAAACTCCACCCGCTTTGCCTCTTTCCGTCTCCCGGCCTTCCACGGCGGGATCGCGCACACTGCACACACGACAAGATTCCCAGGAAAGCAACGGCACTGCTACTGTAACACTTTTCTCATCATACCCATCCACACGTTCTGGGTCACCCACGCCCACATCTCACTCTCTTTCCACGGTAGCTACCGCTTCACCGCCAAGGAAGTTAAGGCGCGTCCCCGCACCTCTGACGCTTATCCAAGACAAGGAAATCGCAGTAGAGGCTGCTCTCATGAGCGCTCGCAGCACCAGGAGCACTATGAACGCCAAGCCACCCATGAGCCCCAACTTCCATCTGCTCAAGGGAATGGAAATCACTGCCAAAGACGTTGGTATCAACGGACGGAGGAGCATCATGGCGCCGAGTCCGGGCGCGGTGGGCGTTGCATTCTAAGCGCAACGGTGCAATCACGCAGCTACGAATGGTATGGGTACGGATATGGGTCTGGGCTGTGCCATTAGTTCGGCACTTGGTCATGGAAAACGGCAAAATGGGCAACAAGCGGGGCTTCTGGGGATTGCAACTTTCTTTTCAGCGACTTGGGCATATACCCTCCGCTCTCCCCCGCAAAAGCTGTCTCGCATTGTGGGGAGACGGATGCCCGGCGCCCATACCCTTTTTCACTTCAGCGCTACATACCCTTCTTTACTAGTGTATATGTAGGGGCTTTTTTTTTAATTATAGGTAGAGAGTAGAGAATTCCATCTAATGAGGAAGGCATCATTATTTGGAAACTTGTGTGCACGTTGCTCATAATCTTGTCGCAAATGTGCCGCAATTGAGTAGATGCGCCAGTGTCTAGGTATGCCCTATCGCGTTTCTGTCTTCTTATATATTCATGTTCTAGAGTTTGGCAGTAGGACCTGCGAATGTTGACACGTTGTTCACCAAGATATCAACATGCTTTCCACTTCAAGTGATGTCATTGCTCCGCTCCACTTGACCCGCAAACAACCGCAGTACCGAACCAGCAACACAATCGCAATCGCAATCCCTAAACACTACAACTGTGTAGCTTACAATTGCCATCAAGTGCTGCGTATAGTTACCGCTCTCTCCACAGTTACAGCCATGTGTCAGACACAATGCGACGATTTCGGTTGAACGGATCGCACGGGTAATGTGTGGATGCCGTTATTCCCGAGATAGCGACAAAGTTACAAATGCACAGAGTTTGTTGGCGGGGGGGACACGTTCACTCACACCACACTCGGACGTCTACAGCATCACGCGGAGCAAACCATTCAGCATTGTGAGAATTCAAAAGCCAAAGCACGTATTGACTATGGGAATCACAGTGTAAACTTTAGCGCAACCGCAAAGCGCCACCACAACTAGGTGGTGTAGTAAAAGTCAGGGCGCATGTCGCCCATCTCCTCAATCTCATGCTCCGTCTTGCCCTGGATCCAAATGTCGCGCTTGCCCTCCTTCCTGAGTTTGTTCTCGCGCTTGAGTGCAAAGTGCATGAAGACAGTTCCACCGAAAAGGAAAAATAGCTGGTAGGCAAGGACGACGGCGTGGCCGGTACGATAATGCGGCTTCTCCTTGGCGTTGTAGATGTTCGAGGACACGACACCGTTCATGTTACCCCAGCCAACGACCACACCGACCATGACACCGCGTTTGAGCGAGCCTTCGACATTGTTGGAAGCCCACGTTAGGGTGTTTGACACGGTAGGGTAGATACCCATGGCGCCGAGGAAAGTTCCAGCATACTGAACCTTTGGGTTCGTGGTTGCGAGCAGCATGGTGAAGCCAATGCAGCCGATGACGGACACGATCATGTTGCAAATACCGCGCAACTTGGTCTTGTCGGCTACATAGCCGATTACAACAGTCAGAGCGGCAGCGACGGCGTAGGGTGGAACCGACAACAGCTGGGCCTTGGTGCCCTGGTGACCCATACCGAGAAGAATGGTGGGAAGGAAGAGGGAGAAGCAGTACAAGGGGCACAAGCAGCCCATGTAGATGACCGCATATCCCCATGTCTTCCAGTCGCGAAGGGCAGCGTAAACGTGTCGACGGTCGATGCCTCCTACTTTGGCGCGGGCTTGTCCATCCAACTTGAGTCTGCGCACTGCTCGGAGCTTCTCGTCGGCGGTAAGGAAGCGGGCCGTGTCGGGGAAATCGAACGTCATCCACCAGCAGGCCAGGCCAACGACGACGGTCATGAGACCTTCAATGATGACTGTAGTTGTCAGCGCTCATGGAACAGAAAAAGATGTTGTACGCGGTACTTACAAATCCATCGCCATCCCTCGTAGCCAGCAGTGCCATGCATCTGGGTGATGGCCGCCGCCAAGAGACCACCAAACGAGCCTGCAAGTGCGGCAGCGGAGAAGAAGAGAGCAGCACGGAATCCGAGTTCTTGACGCTTGTACCAGCAGCTGCGTGATTGTTAGCATGGCGCCTTCCTTTAATCGGCGGGGAAAATCGTACGAGAGATAGTAGTTGACGCCAGGGAACAGGCCGGCCTCGGCAATACCAAGGAACCAGCGGCAGGCAAGTAGGCCGGCTTTGTTGTGGACAACGCCCATTAGGGTCATGATGATGCCCCACGCCAGGATGATGGCTGTGAAGAACACACGGGGTGACCATTTCTTGATGGCGATGTTGGTCAGTGGCTCAAAGCCAGCATAGGAGATGAAAAAGATGGTCAAGGCGTTGTTGTAATCGCGGCCCCCCATCTTCAGATCCGGCTCCATTTTCGCAACGCGCGCATTTCCAATGTTTGTGCGGTCCAGGAAGGAGAGCAGATACAGAAGCGAAAGCCAGGGAATCAGCCACATGTCCATCTTCCAGACGAGAGCCTTGTCCTATCAAGAGTTAGGAAGTGGTGAAGTGAAGGAGGGGCGGCACAACTTACAAGCCTGGCACGTTCCTCAGCGCTTTTCCCTACATCTGGGTCGGGATAGTCGTCGAGGTCCGTCGGCGCACTGAGTTGAGAGCTGTTGACATCGTTGGTGTAGACCTCCTCGCCCTTCTCGGTGGCCGAGAGAGAGGTGTGCTGCGGAGTGGCTGCCATTATGCCTGGTGTCTGGGCGTAAACTGGAGTACAGGAAGCTGAGGAACTCGCTTGAAGGAGGCAGCCAAGGTCTCTATATGTACTCCAGGTCGCGTACTGGCAGTGTGTGCCGACTCGCAACGAGAGGGCCTCTGCCTGATATGACCGGGTTGTTTTTAGTGCGCCGCGGGACCCCACGGGGCGGTTAGATGGGACGAGGATGTGGATCTGTCAACTGCTGCGTCCAAGCGTGGCTGTGGATGAGGGGTGCCAGAACGAGTTGATTCGATTATTTCGACGCACTTCTACTTGGCGCTACACGGCCCCGTACCACGCCATCTCGTCTTGTGCGGTCGTCAGACCTCCCAAGGATCCCGTCCCGTTGCCAGCCAAACCGCGGCCTGGGTAGCGCAACTCTATTGAGTTTTACCGTTGCGGTTGCGCATCGGCTACTCAGCAAATCTAAACAAAGACCATACCCTGAAATTAAGTTTCAGCCTCGCACCTCCATTTCCCTCTCCAGGAATTGGGACCGGTCTCACTGCGGCCCAGCTCCAAGGCAATTACTCCCACCATGTCAGTCATTTGGGCATGGTCTATCGGCGTGCCGGGCCAAGCACATGTATTTGGAACTGGCTGGGATCCAGAACGACCGGGGCGGCGTTAGATAGAAGCCTGGGCGCAAACAACGGGGCCATTCGAAGCCTTGAGAAGCGCCGCCCAAGACCTTGGCATAACGCCCTTCACCATGGAGG
>Ga0265797_10007218_pt1 | contig 15327 bp, 10 predicted proteins | sample P2T30metagenome_FD_192433 | JGI IMG/M metagenome (GOLD analysis project Ga0265797, IMG submission 192433) | Plant litter microbial communities from East Loma Ridge, Irvine, California - P2 T30 | ecosystem: Environmental > Terrestrial > Plant litter > Unclassified | place: USA: California... | reverse complement strand
GAGCGGCGATACGGCGGATGATCCAGAGGCCATGATGCGCGCCGCGACGGTGCGCATGCAAGATGCGACAGAGCCAAAGTACTTGGGAGCGTCGTCGGGTATCACAACAACGCGGCTGGTCATGCAATTAGCGAAGCAGTTCACGGATTCGAAGAGCATCAGGGAGATTGTGCCGGAGGTGCGCGCTCAGCAGATCAAGGAACTCTACAGCCAGGAACAAGCGAAGCCCACGTCGAAAGTATATCCAGTGACGAGCAATGTCGCGGCACCCGACTTGCCAAACAGAGGACTCGCGAAGATCCTGGTCGATCTCTACATCCTCAAGGTCCAGCCCATGTACCCGGCGTTGCATGAGCCCACGCTCGAGGCCGACATTGACGCTGTCTACAACGAGGAAGTACACTCAACACCCTACCAGAACTTCGTCGCGCGCATGGTCATCGCAATCAGCTTGCAGAAAATGGACACACAGTACGCCGGTCTGGCAGACAGCTTTTACCTTGCCGCGCTGAAATATCTGGAACCCTGCGTGCGACCCATGGATCTTAGTACGCTCCAGTGCTTCGCCTTGATGGCCGAATATTCACTCCTAACGCCGACACGGACTGCGATCTACTATGTAGTCGGCATCGCTGTACGGCTGGCGCAAGCCCTGGGCCTCCACGAAGAAAAAACTATCACAAGAGGACGAGATGGAACACCTGCAGATCCTCTGGAAATCGACATGCGAAGAAGGCTGTTCTGGTGTATCATCGTCATGGAGTTCGGACTATCACACGCGCTCGGTCGGCCTGCGATTCTCGCCACAGACCAAGAGCATTTCGATGTCGGCTGGTTCGAAACTTGCGAGGACAAATTTATCACGAGAGAGGGCATCGACCCCGCCGCAACACCGACACTGAAAAAGTGGATTACTATACACTTCTTCAAGATGCGGCTGTTGCAGCTCGAGATCCGGAGGAAGCTGTATCGCAGCAAACAGGCTGAACCCAGGGACGACAGCGACCCTTGGTTCCAACAGATGGACGCGAAACTCGAAGTGTGGAGAACCTCGTCTCCAAATAAGGACGAGGGCGCCGGATTTGACACGCGTTGGTTCACCGTGAGATACAACACTATGCTTGCGTTCCTCTATCGGCCATCTCCGCAAGTGCCACGGCCATCGCTTCAGGCCGCGCTCAAATGTTTCGAGGCTTGCCGGTTCAACATCTACATACAGAAAGAGCAAATCGATAAGAAGAGCGTGGACCTCACATGGATTTTTACACAAGCCATCTTCATGGCAATGAACACGATGCTGTGGTCATTAAGTTACGTCGAGGTCAGACGCAAGCACAGCCGGGAGAGCGTGGACAAGCACATGAAATGCGCAATGGACGCGATCAAGCTTGCTTCGGAGAGATGGCCTGGTGTTGCATCAGCGGTGCAGCTGTATCAGAACCTGATCGAGGCGGTTCTCAAGGTATACGAGAAAGACGGTGACATTCCGATCTCAGCAGCTACACCCTCCGATGCCGCCTCTCCTGCTGTGCAAGACCCGAACTCCTCCTCGTCCAACATGACCAGTCCGGCAACAGTAGCTAGTAGTTCGGTTGCCACGCCGCCTGCTAACAACGGAGCACCATTCGGCTACATCAACCAGCAATCTAGGAGAAGTGTGGAGCAGGCGCCTCCGATGCCCTATTCAAGTGGACAGACACCACCTCTCGTGCGGAGTCCGCCTGTCCCGCAGCAGAGCGTACAAGCACAGCCTGGCGCAGACCAATATTTCAACCAGAACCAGAACGACAACTACAACAATTACAATTATAACCAGAACGCCAATGGAAACATGGGCCCTCCTCCCACTATCATGACACCACCTCAGCCGACCTACGACCCGCCAAATCAATGGACTCATCTCCCCAACTTCCTGCCCGACTACACCTGGCCGCAAAACGCCTACGCCAATCCCGATCAACACCAACACCAACAACAGCAGCAGCAGCAGCAGCAGCAGCAGCAGCAGCAGCAGCAGCAGCAGCAGCAACAAGCACACTTATACCCCCAGATACCCCAACATAACCAGCCCCAACAACCCTTCCCCGCCTACATCGGCTCAAACACCAATAACAGCACCACCACATTCCTCGAGCCCACATACCCCTATCCTGCGCCAGGCGCTTTCGACCCTCAACCCGTGGCAGACCAATACATGCAGGAAATCTGGGAACTGGACGGCAACGCCTGGAATAACGGATTGACCGAAGTGCAGCAGCAAGAGCTCATGGACTCGCTGGAACGAGACGGCATGGAAGATATCCAGGGCATGATCACTACGACGCAGGCGATGCACCAGGCTATGATGCAGCCTAAGGGGCAGCAGGGTGGAAACTAAGATTGGACCGCTGTTGTGATTGAAGGAGAGTCCAAGTTCCTTGGAGTCGGATTGTTCATTATTTGTTTTAAGTGTTTGTTGATCAACTCGAGCGTTGGCGTTTTTCGGAGGTTGGACCAAAGCTCCAGTCACTCATGGAGGATGGATGGTGGGTTTCGATTGTTATAATGCGATGCATGAGGTTTACGGTCGTCTGGAGAGATGAGATTTTGGGGACTATCATTACGATGATGGGCTGCGCGGGAGGCTAGGTTTTGAGAACAGAAGTTTTGTTTTGTTTCCTTTTCTCGTACTTCGTATGTTTGTGTTGTTTCCTAAAGGACTGATCATGTTGACGACTCCAGTAGAGCGTCTTGGGCGAAAAAGCAGGCTTTCCTCTCATTGCGTACCTCGAGTCAGTGGGATACTGGGTGATATTAGTTTGTGTTTCTGGTGCGTTGTCCGTCGTAGATCAAATGTAATGAATGTATTTTCTTCTTTAGATCATATACAATCAAGTCCGAAACAGTGTATGTATAGCGCTTGTGTTAAACTGCAACATTTCTAGACGACAAGCTCTGTTGCCTCGGTAGTTTCGACTACGATTTTCTGCTATTTTCTCATCGACCAAAAAATCTGACTTTGACAGCCAGCAGTCCGAACAAACTTGTAATTGAAGAGCAAAAATGGCAAAAGAAGTGGTATAACAAGGACTTTAACCTCGAGCTTTGATGTGACTCCCCGTGAGGGCAGTGAATCAACCAACATGGGACTCGAACCCACAGCCTTCCGCTAGTCCCTTAGAGTAGGAGGCGGACGCTCTACCATTGAGCCAATCGGCTTGTCAAGCGACAATCATAGTAAAGCCTCGGAAGCAAAACTTATGTAGAATCGAAATTCCAGTAAACTGTGATCATAACGAAAAGAAATGGTATCGTTAGAGTCCTAGCTTGACAGTACATGTACCATCATGACCTGCCGTTCGCAATCTCAACCACCCTCTCCGCCGCTTCCGCAAACCCATCAAAAGCCTCCAGTCCCAGACCGCTCTCGGCAATGATCTTCTGCCCAATCTCTTCGTTGGTACCTCTGATCCTGACAACAACAGGCACACCCCTCATATCAACTTCCTTGAAAGCAAGCAGCACCCCCTCAGCAATCATACCTCCATCCGTCAACCCTCCAAAGATATTAACAAAAATGACTTTCACGCGCGGATCGCGAAGGATCAGCTCGAAAGACTTCTTCACAGTCGCAGACGTCGCTTTGCCGCCTGTGTCGAGGAAGTTGCACGCCAGGCCCGAGTGCAAGTGTAGAGCGTCGACGGTGTTCATCGCTAGGCCTGCGCCGTTGACGAGCGTGCCGATGTTCGCGGCGGGGTTGTCCGGGTGAAGGCGCACGTAGACGATGCCGTCTGATTCGGCTTCGACTTCGTCTGGGTCTTCGGTGGCGGGTTGGCGGAGGGCGGAGATGTCTTGTTGACGTTTGGCGGATTTGAAGGCCGAGTCGTCGAATTGGAGGTGGATGCTTGGGCCGTGGAGGAGCAGGTCGCCGTTCTGTGAGATTGAGGCGACGGCGCCGAGCGTGACGGCTTCTGTTTCTGCGTACATTTTGCTGAGGGCGCTGAGGAGGGCGGCTGTGTGTGCTAGGGCTGCTGGAGGAGCTGCGTCAAGCTGGGCATGGGCGACAGCGGCTTTGATCGTGTCCTGGGATGGTCCTTCAAGGTACGAATATGGGAACCTCTTTAGTCGGTGACGAAGCTGAGAAAGGTCGGATGTTGGAGCAGTGGCGAGCGCAGGCTCACGAGACGTGCGATCAATCGTTACCGAGATGTAGAAGCCTGTCTTCGGAGCATCGTCTTGGGTTATCTTGAGCCCTTCGATCGTGGATAGGTAGGGCTTGAGGACCTCAGGCGCTTGCTCAGGTTTGAGAACGAGTCCACGCTTCTGCTGCATCGCTTGCCTTGCTTTCCGCTGCAGCTCTGCCAGAGGTCGTCTTGTCGAAGTGTGGTAGCCTCGCTTCTGGTTCGCAGCATCTTGTATGATCTTCTTCGGATCTCGGCCAGATTTGCTCAGCAACTCTTTCATCACTTTTCCGAAGTTCTCCGGATGGTCTACCATCGTGACACCGACATCTTGCAAGATCTTGAGCTTTTCCGTTGCACCTTGCTCGCCCCTACCCGTCCAAGCACCAGCGTGGCCCATGATTCTGCCAGGCGGGGCTTGAATGCCTCCCAGGATGGCAGCGATTGGCTTTGGGTTCTTCTCCCTCTTTCTATATTCTTTGATCCATTCCGCAGCATCAATCTCGGCTCGTCCCCCCAGTTCGCCGATAAGGATGATACCTTCGGTTTCCGGATCCTGTTCGAAGACCTTGAGAGAGTCAACGAGGTTGGTACCAGCGACGATGTCACCGCCCATGCCGATACATAAGCTCTGACCAAGACCAGCTCGCGTGACTGACGCTACTGCTTCGTAAGACAAAGTGCCTGACTTTGCGGCGATTCCAACATGACCTGGGGCGAATGTGGGCAGTGGCTGGAAACCAATACGACAATTGCCAATTGGTGCGATTATACCAGGAGCATTGGCACCTACTAGGCGTGATTTGGATTGTGTTTTCAATATGCTCATTACCTGGGTAACATTAGCGATTGGTGGGCACCACTGTGCAGCAGTTGTAAGCTTACCCTGAGGATATCGTGTAAAGGTATATGTTCGGCCACTGCAACGATCAGTGGGATCTCTGCTTCAATGGCATCTTCGATAGCCTTGCCACAGTGCGGCGCTGCAACAAAGACAGCAGTAGCATCAGGCTTGAGCTGCTCTTTTGCTTTTCGTAGATCTGGCAGTAAAGGAAGACCCAGGTGTTCGCCTGCGATTGTCGTTGTCAGCTACAGGCATATATATACTCATATGCATGGCTAGCCTACCTTCTTTGCCCGGTGTTACGCCGCCTACAATGTTGGTACCGTACTCCAAGCTGTCCTTAGCATTTCCGGTAGCAACTCGTCCGGTGAATCCCTGTTGACAAAGCCATCAGACTTGACCCGGTCGACGAATGGCACCATGTCTTCAAATACCTGATATATCACACGGGTGTGTCTACCGATTCGTAGATTCTGAACAGTATCGTCATAGGATCGAAGTGTCCGGCACGAGGAGAACGATCGGGACGAATGTTGATGTACAGTGGCTCGCGTGGCAGCATTCAGTGTTGTGTTTCCTCGCAATGCAGCCATGACGAGCCTGTAAGGTGTAGACCAAGAAGAACAAGTGAATATCGACTCACGCTCCTGGCGGCTAGAATGGGTTGATATGTATTTGTGTTGACCAAAGCAACGAGCATGTCTTGGGCCTCGGGAATAACTCTAGCGATCGTCGGTTCGCCGACTTCGGGTTCTGCAATGACGCTCTTGCTTTCAGCCTTACCATCTACCAAGAAGGCCTTCTAATCTCTGTGGCTAAAGAGCTGTATGTAGGTGAAAGGCTAGGTATGCTACACAAGGAGCATCTCCATATAGCATCAATGCTGGCATTGATACTTATCCATCGACCAGGATGTTCATCGTCATGTTATATCTTCGATTACGTCGATCTCAAACAACCAGACAAGCCACAGTCGCAATCCCGTGCCTTCTCCACACCCGCTATTTCTCCTGTTCCGCACCAACATCCTTGTCGTTCTCCCCAAGTCTCCAATGCTAGGGTTTCAAAGTAATCGGTCGAGACCGACCGTCTGCGTCAGCTCGCCCTGCTATAAATATGTTGCACGCGTACACCTTGCGTACCGCATGTCATACCCTGTTACAAGGAAAGGGATAAGTCTTTTTTTTTTTTTGTGTTAACGTTCTTTCAATTGCCTCCAACATCATCTATCTATCCCACATTGCATAACCAGTATCGACACATTTGACTCCCGGCAGCAAAAACAACCACAATGACCTCCACATCCGCCTCCGCCTCCGCGTTGCAGTCGTCCCTCGACAAGCTCACCATTTCACCCGAATCTCAAGCACCAAAAGTCCTCACAAACACAACAACTGTCGCAGACTCGTGGGAAGACGAAGCAACAGCCACAACAAATTCCGGCTCGGCGCCTACTGCTATCCCAATCTCAACACCTAGCCCACCACCGCCCACGCCAGCGTCTCCGACCGTCAAGACCAAGACCACAGCTTTCGATTCGCCCTACCAGACGTTACCGCCTTTCGGCATGAGCGGCTCAGCAGACGACGCTCGCGCTGGCGGCAGTGCTCCTCGCAGCCAAGCACCTCCACGCAATGCGGCCGACCCGGACAAGCGACCTGAGAAAACCACATCAACAGCTGCGAGATTAATCGCAGCAGGACTCGGACAACGAGCGCCGAGACGCACAGAAGAGGAGAGAAAATATGATCAGGCGATGAAGGTGCAGGAGAAGAAGAGACGGGATGCGGTCAAGGCCGAGGAGCAGAAGAAGAAGGATGATTTGGAGAAGGCGAAGAAGAGCATTTGGGAAGATTGAAAGGGCGGAGCTAGAGACGTCCCTCTGCCTCGAACGAGATACTGCGCCGGTGGGCAATAGCAAGTGGTCTCTGCGGAAGTTGCTTTAATGTCGAGTACCATGCTCGACGGGTCAGATCTGCTCACGTTGTGAAAAGATAGCGACGAGCGCTTGATTTATAAAGTCGATTGGGCTCGATCTTTGGGATACGCATCCGTGGGCCCATGCTCCAAGACGCGCTTGTATGACTACTTTTCATGTCTAACGATGATTGCATATCTTCCTCAACATTGCGGCTGGAGAGAGTTATTACGCAAAGATTGGATCTGAGGCCATCGGTTCAAAATGAACGCATCTAGATATGTAGATTAGCCAATACGATGACCACAAGCATGCAATGGGATTGTGTCAGCCATAAGACACAAGATTGCAGTCTCAACATATTAATGCCCAGTCAGAGAGCCATTTGGTGCATGAAGAAGGGATGTGGTTGCGGGAAAGTAAGCAAGCAACGATCGCTGTAAGCAACAGGTACCAGTGAGCAGTGGAGACGTATTACTGCCACCTTTTCACCCAATCTAAAGTCCTTCCATCAGCCGCTTTGCGTGCGACAAGACCGCTCAAATATGATCATATTCTTCTCGGCTTAGCACCTTCCATTCGTAGGTAATGTGACCTCGGCAATTGATAGCAGGGGTGGGTTTGGATAAGCCTCAGAGCCGCCCCCAGCCGTTCTGGCACTTCGGCTTACCAGACAAATCGAAGACACCACATAGTAAACAGGACAAGCATTCCGCCCGTATGAACAAATGTAGCCGCCATTGCTCCTCGTCTTTCCCTCTCTCACAGAAAAGACTACTCAATACCATCCACAATGTCTTTTCAAACCCCCAGAATAGGCCGTCTGCTCTCGCGACAAGCCCTCCACACGCCCATCCGCAGACGCGCTTTCCACCGTTCCTCTCGCCTCGACGTAGTGAAACCTTTCCTCCTCGCTGACATCGGCGAGGGTATCACTGAGTGCCAGCTCATCCAATGGTTCGTGCAACCGGGCGCACGCGTCGAGCACTTCGACAAGCTGTGCGAAGTGCAGTCTGACAAGGCGAGCGTGGAGATCACAAGTCCCTTCGACGGCGTGATAAAGAAGTTGTACTACGAGCCGGATGACATGGCCGTCACCGGCAGGCCGTTGGTGGATATTGATATGGATGGAGACGAGGCGGAGGCTGAAGCGGAGAAGCTGGGGGAGGCGGAGACTAGCGTGGATAAGGGCGAGAGTACAAAAGCAAGCACTGGATCACAGGAGACGGAGTCAAGACCAGCAGAGCGACGTAGGAATGGCAATGGGAAGGATGATTTCAGCTCGCTGGCTGTTCCTGCTGTGCGGCACCTGATGAAGGAGTTGAATGTCAACATCACGGACGTCGAAGGCACCGGGCGAGATGGCAGAGTCACGAAAGAGGACGTACATCGCTTCGTCTCACAGAAGACACAGCAGCAACCAGAAGTCGAATCATCGTCGACGGCATCAGCAAGCACATCCACACCCAGCACAGCAACCCAAGACCAGAAGCTGCCTCTCACGCCTGTGCAAACGCAGATGTTCAAGATCATGACCAAGTCTCTGAGCATCCCACACTTCCTCTACAGCTGCAGCGCCGACATGACCTCGGTCACAAGCACACGTAAAAAGCTCAATGCCCTCAAAACAACCGAGAAACTCACCCACCTCCCCTTCATCATCAAAGCCACCAGTCTAGCGCTTCAGCAACATCCACTCCTCAACTCCGCCCTCGATACTTCAGACCCCAAGAAGCCTTCGCTCACCTACCGCAGCTCACACAACTTCGGCGTGGCAGTCGACACACCTTCCGGTCTGCTGGTGCCTGTCATCCGCGACGTGCAGAACCTGAGTATTGCCCAGATCGCGCAGCAATTAAAAGTTCTTTCCGAGAAGGCACGTAACGGCAAACTCGCACCAGGAGACTTCAACGGCGCGAGCTTCACAATCTCAAACATCGGATCTGTCGGTGGCGGCGTGGTGGCGCCTATCATCAGCGAGCCGCAAGTCGCAATCCTCGGTGTCGGACGTAGTAAAGTCGTGCCGGCTTTCGATGAGAACGACCAGCTCGTCCGAAGGGAGGAGCTTGTGCTAAGTTGGAGCGCGGATCACCGTGTTGTCGATGGGGCAGAGTGTGCAAGGTGCGCGGAGAAGGTAAAGGGTCTGCTAGAAGAGCCTACTGCCATGTTGCTTGAGATGCGGTAGGGTGTTGATGGCTGCAGTGTAGGTAGTCTCTGCAATAAAATGATGACACGAAAGTCATGAAAAGAATTGATTTACTTCTCTTTTGCAGCACCAGTCATACTCGTTGATGGGTCGGATTTTTGTGGTGCAGTTGCTTCTACTCCAACCACAAGCGACTTTATGTTTCCAAAACCGTAGTGGCCGTCTCATGTGGAAGAAGAAGAATTGTAGCTCTCAGCAAAATGAACGAAGAGCGATCGGCGTTTGACAAGTCGGACTCTAGGCCGATCCTCCAGTCAACCTGAAGTCATCGATGTCGATATGACGACACGGTAAACAGATGCGTACCAGACCGCAATAAATATATTCCTCTGCCCATGAAGCTTATGATGTACTCAGAAACTCCCACATACAACATCAATCATGCCTTCAGCCTCAGAACTCCGCCAAACGGCTGAACAGCCACTTAATCCATCCGTCCCTCAGACCTACGAGCTCCGCGAGCGCCAGCAAGAGGAACAACCTGCGCACGACAACAGGCCTAAAGAAGCAACGAATGCGCCGACAAACGAAGACTATGAGCCGAATCCCGCAAACTCCATCAAGCTTGAGCCGGAGCGCCAGCATATCGTTGATTCGATCATCAGGCTCTACTCTGGCTCGGGAAAGAACGACGATACAGCGACTGGTGATCAGGATATAAGAGTGTATGCGAAGAAGTCGGTGTACGATGATATCGCATCATGTAAGTGCCTCCAGACGTGCATTATGGCTGTGAGAGTCCCCATAAGCTGACACATCTTCTTCAGACTGCGACACCCGCTACAAAGTCGCAGGCCAATGGTGGGGCATCCCAGCAGTCATGAAATCCACAACCACCACAGCCGTCGAAGTGGTGTCCTCGACGCCGATCCCAGAAAGCACGACCGAGAAGCCCGGCGCTATCGTGTTCAAAATGAAACGCGCCTGGACACCGAGATTGTCGCCCAAGACCTTCGATGTCAACCACTTCGTCACTCTGACGCTTGCTCGTGCTGTTGAAGAAGACGGTGAAGGCCCAAGCGAGCGAATCAAGTACCACAAAGACCAGTGGAATGAGAAGGACTACGATCACGGAGGGCTGGGCAAAATAATGAAGACGATCAATGGCGATTTCGCGACAATTGGGACGAGGCCGCCGAAGGACTTGTGAAGAGGGATAAGAGGACTCTGGAGAACAACATTGTCTCACACCTTCGGGTAGTAGGAAGGATAGCACACAATCTCATGCAAGTACCATCGAGTACAAGCTTCACAAGAGAATAATCTACCGTCGAGATACTAGTATATTGTGACCAGGACCTTGAAAGTATTCGCATTCCTACCTCGAGGTGCCTACAACCGATACGAGGACTTTGCCCTTGAGAAGGCTACCATATTCTACGTGCAGGCTCATATTATCAAGGTGCTACGCTTCCCACCACGAGAAGGTAGCACGTTTCTAGTCCAGTGTCTTTGGTCATCGGTTGGACAAAATAATGGCAAAAACATACAACAGGCGGGATTCCCAGATGGTCACCCACTCTAGTACTAGTCGCCCGGTTCAGTGCTTATGTATGGCAGAGCGGACGGGATGCCCAGTTTTCACTGACCTATGGTCGTATGTGCTAATGTAGGCTATTGGAAATAATATGTAGACGGTTTTTAGACATCACTCAAGGTCATTTTTTCGAGAGAGTTGGTGGCTTGGTGAGCGGGCACATGGATTAGTCATACACTGAGCTGGGTGCAGAAGCTCATCGTCAAGCTCCGAATTCCATCTCTCCACCGTAAGTTACGCATTAAAGAGAACCCCTTGACCTCACCAAGCTGCCCACGTTGTTATTTTCGCTCCACCTTGGACTTTGCATTGTGCAATTCATAACATACACCGTTTCTGGCTTCTCTCTGACACCTCTGCACTCTCAACCAGACATCAGCATGGCGGACAATCTTAACCACATCGCCTCCGCGGCAGAGCTAGACACACTCATGTCCAACAACACATACGTCGTTGTCGACTTCTATGCCGACTGGTGCGGTCCATGCAAGGCAATCGCACCCAGCTACGCGAACCTTGCCAAACAGCACAGCATTCCAGGAGTCCTCGCATTCGCAAAAGTCAACACCGACCATGCACAAGACGCCGCTGCCCGTTATCGTGTTTCGGCTATGCCAACATTCATGTTCTTCAAGGAGGGCAAGCAGGTCGCGGTCAACGGCCAAGCCATGATACAGGGTGCAGATCCTCGCAGCTTGTCTGCTGCCGCCGAAAAGCTCGGAGGCCTTGCCAAAAAGAGAGCTGCGTCTGCCTAAGTTGTTGCTTGAGACTTTGCACATACGAGAGCCATGATTGTGCTTGAGGGGTCTACTGTATCTACACTTTTTCCACCAAGCGACCTCTACCCAGCAGTAGTGACATTACTGCAAGTCGTCCCCGCCCTCGCCGTACTCTCGACCCTCACACACCTATTCGGACACGGCGCATCAGGCTGGTACTGCCAACTGAACAACGGATCCGTCTCATTCGTCAGGATACTCCCCAACATCATCGTCTGAACGCCTGGCAGCGCGCGACTCTGCTGGAAAATATCGTACGAGCTCAGCGTCAGGACTCCCCAACCCGCATTATAATTGTGCTCGATCGTCGTGCCGTACACGTATTCCTTGAAGCCCGCCCAGCGGATCGCAGCAGCACACATAGGACACGACTCTGCATTGGTGTACAGCGACAAGTCGCCCCATGCGGCGTAGATTTCTGTCGGCGTCATACCAGCTGCAGTGAACTTGGCCGTGCAGGCGTTGATGGCTGAGATCTCTCCATGGATAGTCGGGTCGCCGGTGCGAAAATTGGCGCCTTCGCAGACGATGGAATCGGAAGTATGGTTGACGATTATTGCTCCGAATGCCGCAAAGGGACAAGGCCCCGATTGGGCGTAAAGAGCTTCGTTGGTTTTGCGCATGTATTCTGTGCGTTTCGATGGGGGGATGTTGTTGACGACGACGCCGGTCATGTTTTGCCCGGAGTTGGGGATCGTGAAGTAGGCATTGGTCAAAGAAGCAGTCGTGCTCGCGATGACGAGGAGAGAGCAAGCGGACTTCAGCATGGTGAGGTGGAAAGGCGGTATAGACTATCTCAATGGGCTTTTAATGATATTCAGCTTTATGCGGTGCTTCGAACGCTGTTTTTATATGTACTTCCCGGCCAAATTGGCCTAGGTACTTGGTCGCCGTTCGTCACAATGAAGCTCGACGGCCGGCGGGAACCATGTGACCCGCACGATAGGCATACACCATGGGTGCCTATCGTGACATCTCTGCGCGTGGGCGGCCAAGTGAGGTAACATGCCGGCTTCACACGGCCACGCGTGGGTCCGTTTGCCAAGGTTCGGACGAGATAGCTATCCGTGCAAGCCATAGACTAATCCGATGTTGCCGAGTTCTCATCCCGAGCGACCGGACACCAGTACACATCTATTAGTGCACAGCAAGTCTTCCGCGGCCTGAGAGTTTTTGGCTCGGCCGTACCCTCATTCCCATGAAGAGCTCCAAGCATCAGATTATATCAACTCATACCAACTCGAAGACTTACAGACAATCGCTAGGGAAATATATCGACGGAGCGCCTTAAGGTATAGGTAGAGTCTTTTGATACTTCCGCAACAACCTTCGAGTGGTGCGAACTATAGCACACAACCTTATACGACTTTGAGGTCTTGCAAGAAAACAACATGCCATCGAGATGATGATAGCACGGGTGCTTAAGCAGTATAGGTACTACTACCTAAAGGTACCGACAAAGGATACTACGACCTTGCCCTTGAGATAGATGCCGTATCTCACACACCGCCCTATGCTCATAAGATGCTATACTTCACACCACTCGTAAGAAGTACGGTCTCCGCACTTCCCACACCAAACTCCACTTTGCCGTTGAATGGCATTCGAGACTTTACACAAGATGCAAGCACCTTTTACCACATCCCAAAAGGATCACACTCCAACCCTCCCAAACACCCCCAATAACGTCCCTAACCTATTCACATGCAAAAACGCACTCACGCCCACACTTCCCCAAACCATATCATTCCATTGCCCTACGTCCCAGAACGTCTCAGAGCCCAGAACTCGATAGACAGCATAGATATGTCCTAAATCGGCGAGCGCCACTGCAGCGAGATACCCGCGCACGACCGAGCGGCTTGTGGTCCAGCAGCATACGAGTGCAAGCAGCGCAAGCAGCAGGTAGACGTTGCCGAGCTGGTAGACGAGGATTTGGGCTTGCTGGGGAAACGGGGTCGACGCTAGAGATCCGGTGTTGGGAGTTTGGGAGGCGTAGAATTGGTGTGGTTGTTGGAGATGGTTCATGTAGGCCCAGAGTCTGTGGTTGATCTTTAGTACATTGCTGGTAAGTATGTGGAAGGTTTGTGATTGCGCACAGCAGTACAGGCTCTACAACGCCGAACAGGGCGAGAGGAAGTTTTGGAAGGACCGAGGAAGGCATTTTGGGTGCTCTACTTGGTAGTAAGGAAACAGGTTCACTGCAAATGCATCCTTGATATTCACAAGCTCAGCTCAGCCGCAAGCATGTCATTGTGGGTATTCAAACATATGATCCATGTCCGTAGAGCAACATCGAATTCAAACTTCAGGTCTTCATCCTGGTCGATCTTGAACCTTCGCTCTATGATACGCCACCATGGAGAACAACAGTCTCCCATCATCCTTTCTTCGCCCTTTCCCACAATCTTTCATTACCTAGTATAAGTGAAGAAAACATTCTCCCTGTCCGTCAAATCCGCAAACGCAGCCTTCTCCCTCTCCCTCTGCACATCCTCCTCCGTCCACCCCTTCTCCTCGATCATCTTCTGCAGCTTCGCCTTCTTCTGCTTATTCCAGCGCATATTGATCCACGCCATAATCACACAACAAGCCATCTGCACAACCGTCAGAACCACAATCGCCGCTTTACCAGGAATGTACCCCGGCGCGTCTTTCGGCAGGAAGATGTATGTGCCGACTACACTGCCCAGCCCGAACGTGAAAAGCGTGAAGGCGTTGACGGTGTTCTTCTTCGTGTGTCCACCAGCATTAGAGGCATTCCACGCGTAACAGAGGGGAAAGCCAGGGGCAGAGAGGTCTTGGAAAAGCTGTGCGAATTGCAGCACACCGCGCTGGCCGGAGTACTGCATGGTTGTCATGATGATCATGCCGATGAGGGTTGGGATGGAGAAAAGGAGGACAAGCGTCATTCGGTCTTTCAGGCGGTCGGAGAGCCAGCCGCCTGCTACGACGGCGAAGCCGCCGATTGCTGTTCGCGGCATGCCGAGAAGGAGCGCTTCGCGGGAGGTCCAGCCGAAGGACTTGGTGATGATGTTGTTGAAGGCGCTGTTGCCGCCGTTGGGGACGCCGGTGCACATGATGATAATGAACTGGAGGTTGTTAGTCGACGATCGAGTAGATAACAGTGAACTCCTTCTAAGCCTAGGTAGCGGTCTTACCATGATCCAAGTCCGGATATCCTTGAATGCCTCAACAATCTGGTAACGCTTGATGTGCTTATTGTGCACGCCGGCCTGGTCAAGACGCACTCGCTCGAGAGCTGCAATCTTCTCCTCGGCGGTAAGGAAGTGCGCTTGCATCGGTGAGTCTGGCAAGAAGAGGATTACAATGATACCATTGAACACCGCCAACGCGCCCAGGAGAATGTAAAGCAGCTTCCAAGGCGCGATGGCACCTTCGAAGAATGTGACGCCGTATGCGATACCCCCTCCAACAACCGACGTCGAGAGGTTGCCGGCGTAGAACCAGCCGATGCGAGTCGCGCGCTCGTTCTGCTTGTACCACATGCTAACCATGAGAATCAGCGTCGGGCTGACGCAAGCTTCGAGCATGCCTAGGAAGAAGCGTAAAACGTAGAAGCCAGGGAAATTGCCGCAGACGGCGTGCAGCATGACAAGGCCGCCCCAGACAATGATGTGGCTGCCGAGATATTTGCCGAGTGGGAATTTCTGGCCGATGTATTGCGTGGGAAACATCCAGATGAGGAAACCTGGGCATGTTAGTGCCAGCTGCTGGAGGGGAGGGGAGGAAAGGGAGGTCCATACCCATGTAGAAAGCCTGGGCGACATCATTGTAATGGATCCCTGTTATGGGGAAGTCCATGATAGCAGCATATCCCAGAATGTTCTTGTCCAAGAACTGTGTAAAGTACACAAAAACA
>Ga0265797_10007216_pt1 | contig 15327 bp, 11 predicted proteins | sample P2T30metagenome_FD_192433 | JGI IMG/M metagenome (GOLD analysis project Ga0265797, IMG submission 192433) | Plant litter microbial communities from East Loma Ridge, Irvine, California - P2 T30 | ecosystem: Environmental > Terrestrial > Plant litter > Unclassified | place: USA: California... | reverse complement strand
AATGCAGACGCGGCGTTTGCGCAGCTGGAAGCGGCTGGCGAGACCGTGTACCGCATCGGCGAGATTCGCGCCCGCGCCGACGGCGAAGCGCAAACCATCGTCGCCTGATCCAGGCCCGATGCCCGCGCCGCCATCCATGTCCATCCGCGACGAGGAACGGCGCCTGCGGGCTGGCCACGGCGGCGCCGTGGTCTGGATCACCGGCCTGTCCGGGGCCGGCAAGACCACGCTGGCCGACGCCCTCGAGCGCACGCTGTTTGACCTGGGCTGCCAGGTATTCGTGCTCGATGGCGACAAGGTGCGCGGCGGCCTGTGCGCCGATCTCGGTTTTACGCTCCCCGAACGTTCTGAAAATATTCGTCGCATCGGCGAAGTGGCGCGCCTGTTTTGCCAGGCCGGCCAGATCGTGATCGTCTCGGCGATTTCACCGCTGCGCGCCGACCGTGATCGCGCGCGGGCGCTGGTGCCGGCGCCGCAGTTTGTCGAGGTGTATTGCCGCTGTCCACTGGCGGTGTGCGAGGCGCGCGATCCAAAAGGGTTGTATCGGCGTGCACGCGCCGGGCAACTGCCGGAATTTACGGGGATTTCGTCGCCTTATGAGGCGCCGGATGCGGCCGAGGTGGTTGTCGACAGCGCTACCTCGTCGGTTGAGGATGAGGTGGAGAAGTTGCTGGTTGAGTTGCGGCGGCGCGGGATCATCCCGGCCGCTTAGGATAGATCCAACGAACGCGGCGACATATTGACGGACGATTCTGGTAGTTGCATCGATGTGATTATTCCAGAGTGCTGATCAAGCGTGCACCGCATTCCGTGGTATCCCCGTCGTAAGCATAGGGTTTGCCATTGTGTTTCGCACCTGTGCCATCTGGCTTGATTGCAAAGTTTCCTTTGCATGCCGGACAAAACGACATGTCGTCTTCGACTGCTGCGGCCTTGCCCATGACTTTCGTATTCGACGATGCGCTAATGACCTTGCCTCCATGATCTGTTTTGTCGTTCAGGCAAATGACGCCACGGCCTTGGTGTTTCATACTTGCTCCCGACGATGGTTTTGGTCGTCTCGTTAGTTGTGGTCGATGGTATCTAAAGTCATTTTGGGAAGATAGTAGGATCCGTGGGGCGCGCCAGGCACCTTGACCCTGAATTTCAGACCAGTGAGAAGTTTGTCCCAAATCGCTAGGGCTTCGTCGTCAGTGACTGACGAATTTTTTGCAGCACTTACCATATTGTTTTTGACCTTTGTAAACATTACTACGCGAAACTCTGATGGATTTGCTACATCTTTCGGAGTTCCGACGAATGCCCACTCGAAGTCGTGAGTGCCATCGGGCCTACGAATCAGAGATTCCTCTCCTTTCCAGTGCTGCACGTCACGGTTTCCTTCGCGTAGGACGTCGCGTTTCGGGTAGAGCGCACCCTGTATCTGCTGGGCTTGCTTAATCCGAGCGAGGAGAGGAAGTTCATCGCGCTTCATTTTCTCAAATTCTTCCTTTGGGTAATCTATGTAAGCATTCTGATTCGAGCTGACTGAGAAAGTAATGTCGGGAAAGCTGGGAAAGTATATCCCCGCGCTAATCTGTTCTGATTTTCCATAATCTTCGCCCTGCATGAATCCATGTTGAATGCAGAAGCCAGGTTCGACAGGTAGTTCATCCTTTTCACGTAGTCTCAAACTTTGAGTTTTATAGACTTGCCTCGCATCAACCATGCTTTCGGTTTCTCCTGTATCGATCGCGTCTCCAAGAACGAATGTAAATTCACCTTTAGAAACATAGGTGCTGAAAAGGAGGAAATTATCTTCTTTTCCAAATTTACTGTTAAAAAACCGTAATTGCCAGCTATTTGGAATTGGCCCGGGTCCATTGTAGATTGTCTCTGCGGAGTCGTCATTCCGCTTTATTTTTCTTATTTCCTCATTGGCGAGAATTTTGGCCTTCTCCAAGTTGCCAGAAAATACTTCGATACTAGAGCCAAATGTGAAATTTCCCTCAATGATTTCTGCTTCCAATGGTACTTCGATAGCATAGCGGCCAAAGCAGAGAATCTTTTTATCATGAAATAATTTATCTATGCGCGAACTGCTAATCGAGTCTTTTGACATAGTAGTGTCCTTGTAAAAATAGCTACGAACTGGTTCAAGAGAAGATAAGAGTGCAATGACGGAGAAAGCTAGTAGCGTGACGCGCCAAAATCGGGTCATCTTTATCACCATCACCCCCAATCTGCCGTTTTCGCGAATTGAACGATTGAATAGAGAAGTGATGCAAGCACATCCGGGTCGGCGTAGCTGTTTTGATGTTCGTAACTCTTTCCTTTGGAAACACCATGAACGAACAACGTGCCAGTGATATGTCTTGCCGACCGCGAGGCTGGCACTGTCTCATCGCCGGGAGCATTAGGTGGTTGCAGGGACAAAGTCAGCACTTGGCTTCCGGCTTGGACCTTTAGGATCCCTCGGGCATCATCACTCAAGAGTTTCCAGCTTTCAACTGGAGGAAGCGTACTATTGCTGGCATCCCAAACTTCACTGTCCGCGATCTTGAAGACGATCTCTGCAAAACTCGGGCGTTCTGACGAGGCACAAAAGCTACCGTAGCAATTGGTAGGGTGGAACGTGGTTCTGACATCCTCGATAAACGCTGCAGCTTGCTTTATTCGTTCAAGAGCTGGTTTTAACCCGCCGCCGTGCTTAGGTTGTACATTTCCTGGATTAATCCATGATGGATTTACAAGCCGCCACCATTTTTCGGCAGGCTGCAGGTAAATGCTTTCCAACGCATTCTCGCCGCTACCGGGCCAACTCCACATCTCGCGTCCCGAGCCATCTACTATCTTAAGCCAAGACTTGCCATACGCAGATCCTGGAAATAGTTCTAGTGCGGCGGGGGCATTCGCGAGGATTGCGGTCGCATGTTTCCCATCAATTCCCAAAATTTTTGCGGTCGTTTCAGCGACCATGCCAGTTCCTTCCTGAAAACCGAATCGCATGCGTTTGTAAGATGCGGCAGCCCCCATGGTCGGCATGACATTGTGGTACATGCCTAGTATCTTCACGGATGCGTCATTCAGAAAATTTCCGTATTTAGGATGAATGAGCGCTCGTGCAAGAAGCCCTCCCATACTGTGCGTTACGATGATTACTTCATCACACTTGAAGCCACGTTCTAGGTATCCCTTGGTCAGCCCGCGTATGCGTTCGGCAATTTCGCGTGCGGACACGCCGTTGCTTTTTAAATAGTTGTAACCCATTGCATGAACCGGATACCAACAGGCTGCAATTCTTTTAAGATCCTGCTCGGTTAATGGCTTTTGAGGTTCCACTGCCCCAAAAGTAATTGGATCAGCGAAGAATGGTTTCCACATTGGATTGGCAGCGTCACCTGTGAGCATATTGTTGAGGTGGCTCTCAGCCAATTTGAGCATCTGACCATAGGCGCCGGCGAACAATATTTCACTCCAGCCGCGCCATCTTGCGACCTGTGCCGGCGATCCCCGCTTTTTTCCTGTTGGTTGGCGTCCTGGTCGCCAGCCTGTGATCCTGCGCGTACCGATCAGGGGAGGGATAGCTTCAAGGTTATCGGGAACATTCTGATGTTGTTGGTCTGCTGCGAGCGTATCCGCCCCTTCCGGATCGAAGCGATCCTTGTTTTCGGTATAGCGGTAATATTCGACCTCGGTTTCGTTCTGATCCAACATCAGTTGGCGCTGTGCGGGCGTAGCGTTCTTGTACCATCCGGCCAAACCAGTCCCAGTTAAGGCAGTGCTGGCCCCTTTCGTGCCAACCATGTCATCGGGGCGCCAGGAACGGTTGTCTGGTCGATTCAGCGCGTCCTGTCGAGCTTTACTTAGCCGAAGATTACTTCCCATCACACCAGGCAGAAAAATCACGGGTATTACCTTGCGTGGTGGAAGTTTGACATCATGACGAGCCGTATCTGATGTTGCCGTCATGTGGACCGAGTACTCGGCCCAACCGCCAACGCATTGCGTAAATTCTCCCTGATGATTGCCACGCTGGTTCAGTGCTGATTGGTCGCTCATGGTAGTTCGCCTTTATAGCGGATTGTGTAGGAATCGAAGCCACCCGATTTCTGCAACCCGGTGCTCCCACTGGCTTCGGTTTTGCCGTCCACGACCGTTCCGTCGTCGCGCACGAGTTCATAAGCGATGTTCTTCTCAGGCTTCATGCTCGCATCGACGAAGTTGACCTCTTGGTCGAACTGGTAGTCGGAAGAGCGTTCGTTGAACGCCTGAGAGACGCTTTTTGCTGGCAGCGTCTCTAGATTGCCGTGAAATAGCACGGGTGCCGACGTGAAAAATTGAACCTTTTCACCGATCTCGACCATATTGTTGACGCCGTGCAGCCGCACGCCTTTCTTGCCGCGAATACTTATCCAATCAGTCTCACTGAGCAGTTCAAGCACTTTATTGGCGATAATTTCCACGTTGTCACTTTGCGCCTGCACCGTTACCTTACCGGCAGCGGCAATCAGCTTCATTCCTGCCTTATGGACGAACAATCTGAAGGTCTTACCTATGCTCGCGAACACACCATCGGCGCTTGCGATAGAGAGACTTTTGCCACTTGTAATTATTGTGTGACGTTCGCTGGCAATGTGGGTCGATTGGGCGCTCGTCAGCTCAATGCCGGCAGGACTCGCCAGGACGAGGTGCGGTTCCGTAAGCTCAGGGGATACTCCTTTGGCATCTCCACGAATTGCCGAAGTCTGAGCTTCAGCATCCTCGGCCGCTTCATCCTGCTGGCCGCTCTCTTGAGCCTCCTGAGCGAGCGCCATTGAAGCCAGTTGCTTCTGGATTTGTGCTGCAGAAGCTAGTCGCTGAGCTGTTTCACCTGAATCCTTGATGGGTAATGCCGCGTTCAGCCTGGCTTCGGTGGTGATGAGCAGGCCTTGGGCGGCACGGGCAACTCCCCAGGCATTGGTCGTCAGTTCCCAGCCTTCCCCGCGCGCATCCTTGCGTCCAGTCGTATCCTCAATCCGCGTGATATGCCCGAGCGACAACTGACTGCACTGGTGATCGCTTTTCAGCTGCGCCTGGATCATCTCTTTCGTATCATCCAGCACCAGATGGTTGCCGCGTGCACCGCCACCAAGCTCGCGGCTGCGCAGGCCCGCCAGCGCTGCTTGCGCCGGCAGCTTCCATGGCGGCATGTGTGTGCCGTTATACAGCGCGCCCAAGATCAGTGGATGGTCGATATTCCCGTTCGGATAGACGACGGCGACTTCCTCGCCCACGCGCGGCAGGCGGACGTGGCCGAACTCCTTCCCTGCAGCCGGGCTCAGCACCCGGATCCACGGCGAGCTGTTCTCGTCATACTGGCCCAACCGGTCCCAGTGAAACTGCAGCTTGACCCGGCCGAAGCCATCGGTGTGAATGTCGGCGCCGGCCGGACCGACGACGGTCGCCGTGTGCAATCCCATGTAGGCGCCTGGTTTGCTGTTGAAATCGCGTCCCGGCCGCCAGCGAATGTCCTGATGGATGCAGGTGAAGCTGTTCTCGTAGTGCGACGGCGCGCCTGCACCGGCCTGGTAGTTGTTGGTCGCCTCATGCACGGCGGACAAGATCAGGTAGCTGCGCTCGCCAATGCTGCGCCGCGGTTCGGGGTCGTAGTCCATCGAGCGCGGTTCGGCGCTGAAATGGCCGCCGAGCTTGAACGTGCGCCCGGGCATGACGCTGCTCGCGTTGCTGGTGGCCTCGAACGTCTGCGTATCCTTGTCCTGCTCGACCATACGCTGCGCCGCTAGCCGTTCGCCATCGCTGCGCATGCGAAAGCCGTAGGCGCCTGCGTCCTCATACACTTCGTAGGCGAAAATGTCACCCTGGCGGTTGGCTGAATAGCCGGTGGCGCGCTGCGCGGCGGGATTCTTGTAGTCGAAACTGGCCAGCGTGGTGGTGCCAGAGCCAAGGCGCCGGTTCGCACTCCAGAGATGGATGCCGTCGTCTTCCAGTGAGCCGCTTTTGTCGTGAAACGCGATGACATCGACATCGTCGTAGCTGGTAGCGTCGATCGGCTCGTTCAGCAAGCTCATGTCGGAAAGTATGAGCTTGTGGCCATCGAAGCGGTGCTCGTACCAGTAATGCATGCCCCGTGCTTCCCAGCGCCGGTGCAGATGGTTGTAGTCGGTCTCGTTATGCTGATTGGCGACAGTTAGTGTTGGGTCTTCTTCGAAGACGTTCATATGCCAGTCGGCCTGGCGATAGTGCTTGAGGGTTTCTTCGGTAATCTGCCGCACGCTCTTGCCATGGAACGACACGTTGTCCTTGCGCAGACGCGCGAAAGCAAGCCAGGGCTCGAGCACCATCCGGTAAAAGGCAAAGCCGCCGTCGGCGCGCTCGAAGCCGAACTCGGTGATGTAGCCGTTGAAGTAACGCAGCGAGCCATCCTGGCGCACTAGGGAAATCGTGACCATCCGGCCCATCAGCATCTTGAGCGGAATGCGCGGGTCGTCCGACAGCACGTCGACCTCGAACCGGAATCCGCGCGAGACTTCCTCGCGGGCGACCAGTTTATTGGGCAGCAGGATGGCCGGGGGGCCATCGTCGAAAGGAAAGTCCAGCCGCATCAGCCGGTTGTGCTGCGAGTTGCCCCGGAATGCAGACAGGGCGGCGCCGGCGGCGATGATGTGGCTTTCGTCCATTGACTGCCTCCAATGGCCATTTGCACGGCCAGAATTGAAATGAACTACATGTCCAGCAACTACGTTAGCCCGCTGTCGCGCAGTTTCAATTGATTGGCGTCAATGAGTTTTTTTAAGCCCTGTCTACAGTTTTCCTGTCTGTATCTTTTCCGAGTCACATCGACAGGAGGCCGAATGGGAACCAAGCCGAAGGAGCCAAGGCCAGTGCCACGCGTTCGCCCTGCGCCTGACGCTTCAGGTAGCCGCTCGCTGCGCGCCGGTTACGCTGTCGACGCCGGGCCAGCGCTGGACGTGAGCCGTGTGCACAAACTGTTTGGCAGGCCGCACCCGGTGCAGTTTCGCGCCCAGGGCGCGCTTGCTGCCTGGACGCAAGCGTTCAGTGGTACTGGATTCTGGAATGACTGGCAGGATCCCGGCACGTGCTGTTGGGCTATCCGGGAAAAAGTTCTCGAACAACTCGTGCAGATAACGGAGCCGCATCTGACCTCTGCGGAAGAGGCCGTGGGTGTGATGAAGGATATCCAGATTCTCGCAACCGATATCGCGTTGAACCTGAGGTACTTTTTGCACAATGGGACGGTGATTGAATCCACGCCCGCGCTGGAAACGCTGCTGGCCAATTCCGATGTCGACCTCAGTGTGCCGATGAGCTCTGTCGCACCACCCTATCCGGCGCTGTACCTGCGTTTTGGTGACGCGGCAATGCGCCACCTGACGCCACCGCCGTTCACGGACGTTGCCGGCGGCGTCTTCGACGGGGTGTACTGTTTCCTCACCCGGCATCGTGAACACCCCCCCGCGATGGCGTCGTGCTGGACACTCGAATTCGTTTTCATCAGCAAATCGGGCGACAATTGCAACGGGAATGTATCGTTGCTCGGTGATACTGATCGCGGTGATGCCACCGTCGGTGAGTGGCTTGACGGCATTCTTGGCACGTGTGGGGATACAGACGTCGAGCAGCTCTGCCAATCAATGCATGCTGCCATGAGCTATGTGGTCAAAGTCTTTTTGTACATGACCTTGCGACAGGCGCGGGTAGTCGACCGCCCGGATCACGATGTCGCCGTGCGCCGCGCGACCGGTCTTGGCGAGCGCAAACGAGCAAAACTCTTGCGCGGTGCGGCGTCACGGTACAACAGCATTCTGGTTGGCCCGGCATCCATGCCGGCCAGTGGCGTGCCAGGGCTGCCGGGAAGCCCGGTGGCGCCGCATTGGCGCCGCGGGCATTTCAGGATGCAGCCTCGCGGCGCCGGCAGCCGGCAGCGCAGACTCATCTTCGTCGCGCCAGTATTGATTCATGCCGCCCAATTGAAGGGCGAGGTGCCGGCGCCCAAAACCTACCGGGCCGGTGTTGCCGCCTAGAGGCCGCCGCGATCCGTCACTGGCGCGGGAGCAGGCATCGGAAGGTGCAGCATCAAGCTGACGTCGGGCCGGTCCGTGACGCCCGGTGTCGCGGTAAGAAACGTGCTCCAGCCCAGCTGACGCGCTGGGGTTCTCGTGCTCAGCGTGAGCTGCTTGATGGCAGGCGGCGCGAGCAGCAAGCGCAGTTCGTAGTGCAAGATCGGCACGGCAAACAAGCTCGTCATTTCCGCCAATGCCGCCAGCGCCGCGCCGCCGGGCAGGAAACTGCGCGCTTGGGCTTCGTCCAGTGGTCCGACGTGCAGGCGGGCGCGCAGGTCATGCCGCCACAGGCGTGTGCCCAGCGCCGCACTGACGCCCAGGACCGGCTTCGAGACGCCCAGCGTGCTGCGCCGGTTTTCGGGAATGGGATCCCAGCAGCCGACGAATTGCTCGAGCCGGATGGGCACATCGAAATAGCTGCTCAACACCTGTTCGACGGTGCTGGCCGATACGGGGCGGGTGCGAAGCAGCCCGGCAAAATAGGCGGCGGTTTCTTGCCTGACTTGTTTGCGCTGGCCGGCCGGCTGCCCGGTCGTTGCGGCCGGTATCGGGAGTGCGCCTGCCATGGCAGTCAGCATCGGCAGCAACCGGTCCCCGTCGCCAATGGCCAGGTCATGCTCGACCCGATACTTGACCGATGCCTCGTAGAACAGTCCGATCATCCGGGTTGACATGACATCGAGCAGTTCACGCTGGCTGGCATCGTCGCCGAGCGATTTGCGCGCCGCGATCCGCTCGGTATCGTGCGCAGGCAGGGTGCCGCTGGTCCCGAGCAGGCCGATGAATGCGGGCGTGATGCGGATACGCTGCAGTGTGCCTGCGCGTAGCGCGCCGAGTGGATCCTGCGTTGCCGGCTCGACGTCGAGCGCTTCGATTTCGCTGGCAGGGAACGAGAGCGCCAGGCTGGTGCGAAACGAGAGCACGGTGTGCAAGGCGCGTTCGCGACCGATACCGTGGCGCTGCAGCGCCCGTAGCAGCAGATTGACCAGCTGGATAAAGCTGAACCGGTACGGCTCGGCCAGGAGCTGGGCGATTACAGGAGACGCATGCTTCCGCTTCGTGGCGCGCATCGGATCAGCTCCTTTCCGCTCTGATGTGAAACAGCGACGAGTTCCACGAAGCTGTTCAGGTGAACGTACAGCGCGAAGAACTGGTCGAGCACCTGGACGAACAGGTGCAGGCCCGCGCCGGCGTACGCTTCTTCGTCGAGCGTGACGCGCACCTCGGTACCGTGCACCAGCGACGTGCCATTCCGGTGCCGGATCCAGGCCGTGGTGTCGTGCTGGTCGAGCGCGACGATGCCGCGGATCTGCCGGCGCGAAATGGACGACGACGCCAGGTCGTACAGTGACAGCATTTCGCGCAGACCCTGCACGCCCTCGGCCATCAGCGAATGCTGGTTCAGCGTCAGGTGCGAGATCAGGCGCCAGTGCATGCCCGCATCACTCGTCAGCCGGGCAGGGCGGGTTGGCCGGCGCAGCATGCGGATGATGGCGCCGCCCGTTGCGCCGGGAACGAACAGGTCGCCATCCGGCGCACCGACGGTGAGCGCGCACGGCAAGTCGCGGTTCGTGCAGCTCAGTTCGACCGACAGGACATTTCTCTCGATCTCGAGCGGATCGCAATCGGCGCCGACGAGCGTGATCGATTTTTCGTGGCCCGGACTGCACAAGGCGAGCGTCTCGTCGTGACGCATCAGCCAGTAGCGGCCTTGTTCGCCAGCGTGTTGCTCGCCGTGCCGAAGCGCGTAGAACGGTTGGAATGCCGCAATCGACGTGTCATTGCCGTGCTGGCGCACCAGGTGCACGGCATCGACCGAATAGACTTCGTACGCCTGCGGGAAATTGCCATGCGCCAGCAGTGTGTAGTCGGTCGATCGCTGGTCGTACATGATCGGAACGCCAGGCTGCTGGAACAGGTTGACGACCGGCGTACAGCCTTGCACCAGATGCTGCGTCGACAGGCCGGCAAGCATGCGCGCCTTGTCGGCGTCGGGCCGGATCCCGGCAATCGCCAGGCGCAGCGTGACGCTGGTGCTGCCAGCAGGTACACGTGCCAGGAGCAAGGCGATATCGATGTCGAAGAAATTGAATTTCTCTGGAAAGATGAAATACTCGGCAAGAATGCGGTACGCCTGGTGCGAGCGGGCCTCGAACGGGATGAGGGCATCGCCCGGCGCGAAACCAGCCGGCGTGATCGGACTAAGGGGCAAACGTTCCCAGGAGCCGTCATCGTCAAGCTGCACGTACGCTGCTTCGGTGTGCACGAAGATTGCATCGCGCAGCGCGGCGCAAAACGAGGCGTCGCCATCGGCATACACGCGCAGCGCGGTCGCCGTGTCCGGCAATGGCAGCGCGCCGGATCCTGCGACGCCGAATGTCAGCGTCAGCGACGAGGTGACGTCCTCCGGCAGGCGCGTCGCGATAGGGGCGTGGATGGTGGTGTCGAAGCGTGCGGCGCGTAGCACGACCGGCGACGGCTTGACGTCGTAGATGGTCGTGAACTTGCACGCGACGCCGTGCACCGGCGCCGATTCAAGCAAGGTCCCGCGAGGCATGTCAGGAACCTCCAGTCCATCGGCCATGCGCGCGATCGCGCAGGAGGGAAACGGGCGCAGGTAGTGAGGATAGAGCAGGTTGAGCAGTGCTTCGGTGAACTCCGGATATGCGTCGTCCAGACGTTTCGAGACGCGCGCGCTGAGCAGAGCGACGCTTTGTACCAGGCGTTCGACGTGCGGATCGTCGCAGGTATCGCCGCCCATTTGCAACTTGGCGGCAACCTTGGGATAACGCTGCGCATACTCCCGGCACAGCGACCTGAGAATGACCAGTTCGCGCTCGTACTTCGTCAACAATTCATCCATGGGATCAGCGCGTGCGCCCTCTAGTTGGCACCTTCGATCGAATACTGCTGGAGCGACGGACGAAATACCGCGTTGAACGACAGCGCCCCGGGCATCGATGTATTTTTCAGCTGCGCGGTGATCACGAATTCCACGCGGTTGATGCTGCTCCGCGCGCGCTGGAGCGCCACGGTGACATTGTGCAACCGTGGTTCATGGCGCTGGATGGCCAGTTGGACGGCTTTGCAGATCTCTTGCTGGTCTGCGTCGCTGTTCATGCACATGCCGGCAAAGTCGATCAGGCCATAGTTCAGGATCGAGCTCGACACTGCCGGGTGTGGCGTAAAAGCGCCAGGAGGCAGGCCGCAACGGGTGTTGAGCAGCGCCTGCAGGTCTCGGGTAACGCTGCGCATTGCATCGTCGACAGCCTGGGCGCGGGTGTCACGCCGGTTGCCCGCCGGTGGTTCAGTGGTCTCATCAAGGCGGTCGAACAGACCGGCAGTAAAGCCGCGCATGGCGATCCTTTCGTCAAAGTCGGCAACATCCCCGGCAGCCATTATCGGATCTTGAATTTCGGAAATATTGCGTTGCCACAAGGGAACGGCCTTGCTGGTCGATACGACGCCTGGCTGCGCGAAATCAATATCGCGCATGAGGTGCCACGCCATTCTTCCGAGAATGTGTCGGGCGAAACTTCAGACAGAGGAAACCATGAGCGCAACATCGAAGGTCATGTGGTCGGAAGGCCTGACGCTGGGACCGCAGCACTTCCAGCGGCAGGATCTGTATCACGAAACGCGGCTCCAGCGCATCGCCTCGGCCCTCAATCCGTACTTCTGGGGGGTGTGCAAGGTGGCGTGGAATGTGGACGGATTGGGACACAACCGCCTGAGCGCCGAGACGATGTCGATCATTTACCAGGACGGGGAAATCTATGAGGCGCCGGGCGCCGACCTGCTGCCCGAGCCGGTCGATCTCTCGCGCCTGCCGCCAGAGGTCGATACATTCACGTTCCATGCCGCGCTCGCCCTGATCAAGCCGCATGGGGGCAATGCCGACGACAACAGCCGCTACGTGCGCTGCGACCTGGCTACCACCGACCTGGTCACCGACGCCATAGCGATCGAGGTGCCTTTTTTGAAAAAGCAGGCAAGGCTGCTGCTGCAGTCCGAGCCGCACGGCGCGCAGGCCAGCATGCCCGTTGTCCGGCTGCGGCGAGCGCCGGAAGGCGGATTCGAGATCGTGCCCGAGTTCATCCCGCCGAGCGTCACGGTCAGCGCAGCCCCTGGCCTGGCGTGCATGCTCGATGGCCTGACCGGTGTGATGACAACCAGGATCGAGTCGCTCCAGCGTACGCACCGCATGACCAACAACAGCATGTACGAAGTCGGCGCAGGCGATATCTCGTCGTGGTGGATGCTCAATATCCTGAGCACGGCCAATGCGCTGCTCATGCACTGCGCCAGGTCGCCCGGGTTTCATCCAGAGGTGATGTTCGGGCAGATGCTGGCCGCTGCCGGCGGCTTGATGACGTTTTCCGATCGCTACAAGACGGCCGACTTGCCCGCCTATCGCCACGAGGCGATGGGCGAGGCATTCGCCGAGCTCGATGCGCTGCTGCGCGAACTGGTCGATACGGCGATCGGCACCAAATACTTCATCATCCCGTTCGTGGCCGACAAGAGCCGGCGCTCGTTTTCGCAGGCGGTACTCGACCCGGCAAAAGTCACGCAGCAAAGCCAGCTCTATCTGGCGATCAGCGCCGATATGGCCGGGCTCGACCTGGTGGCGACAGTGCCGGTCCGGCTGAAGGTGGCTGCACCCGAAAATATGGAAAGCATCGTCGGGTCGGCGTTGCCAGGCGTACCGATTGTGCACATGCCGCAAGTGCCGCCGGCGATTCCGGTGCGGCCCAACACCTATTATTTTTCGTTGGCCACGAAAAATCCTTTGTACGAAAAGGCATTGGAGGCCGGGGTGCTGGCCATCTATGCGCCCGATGGCATGCCGGGACTCAAGATCGATCTCATTGCCGTGCTGTAGTCCCGTATCGCTGGCAAGGGCGCTACGTCGATCAACGCACCGCGCCGCTGCCGATATTCTTGTCCAAAAACTTCTCGACCCGCGTCCAGAAATCGATCCGGTTCTTTTCCAGCGCCCAGCCATGGCCTTCTTCCGGATATTCAACCCATTCGACCTGCTTGTTGGTGCGCATGACGGCGTCGCGCATGGCGGTGCCGTGGTTGATCGGCACGCGCCGGTCGACGCCGCCGTAGGCCAGCAGCAGTGGCTGGGTGATGCGGGCGGCCTGCTGGATGGGCGAGGTCGCCTTGAAGCGCGCCGCATCCTTGACCGGGTCGCCCAGTAGTTGCGGCAGGCCGTAGACCTTCCATTCGTCGGAGGCGTCCGACGTGAAGCTCCAGCCATTGTCGAACAGCAGGCCGATGTCGGTGACGCCGACCCAGTTGATGCCGCACTTGTACAGGTCGGGATCGTTAACCAGGCCCATCAGCGTGGCATAGCCGCCGTAGCTGGCGCCGGCGATGCAGATGCGTTTTGGGTCGACCAGGCCCTTGCCGATCGCCCAGCGCGCGCCGTCGGCGAGGTCATCCTGCATTGCCAGGCCCCAGGTTTTCATGCCGGCTTGGAAGTGCTTGACGCCGAAGCCCATGCTGCCGCGAAATTCCGGTTCGAGCACGGCGTAGCCGCGCGATGCTAGAAATTGCGATTGCGCATCCCAGCCCCACGAATTGCCGCGCACGTACGGCCCGCCATGCACCAGCACCACCAGCGGCAAGCCGGTGCGCTGCGCACCCGGCGGCAGGGTCAGCAGTGCTGGAATCTCCATGCCGTCGCGCGCCTTGTAGCGCACGAATTGTTGCCGGCCCATCTGTTTTGGATCGATGCCGGTGCGCGCGTCGGCGATCTTGTTCAGCACGCCGGTGCCGGTGTTGTAAAGAGCAAAGCGGCTTGGGATCGTGTCCGAGTACGACGTCACCAGCACCCACGGCGAATCGGCCTGGGCCGGCACCGACACCAGATTGATCGTGGCCGGCAGCAGCTTGTCGAGCGTGGCCTGCAATGCTTTCATTCCTGGATCGAACCACTCGTTCGAGATCGCATCGGTACGAAACGCCACGCCAAGCAGCTTGTCGCGGTTGCGCACGAGGCTGCCTTCGAAATCGTAGCCGGCAGCGCTGAGCAGTGGTTCGGAGGCAAGTTTGCCGGCCTTGATGTCGTAGGTGTACAGCGACGTGGTCGGCTTGCTGCCGCGCGCCTCGACATACAGTGTTCCATCCGGACCGAACCCCACTGGCGTGATGGCATCCTGGCCGGCGCCGAATGTCGCGTAGCTGGTCAACACGCGCCAGGCGCCGTCGGCCGGTTCGCGGTAATGCAGCGTAACGCGTCCGTCGTCACTGGACCACGCCAGGCGCGGCTCGCCCTGGTGATCGAGCAGCCAGCCCTTGACATTGCCCGGTCGCGGCACGATCTGACTTGAGCCCGTGCGGGTGTTCAGGCGGAGCAGGTCGACGTAACGGACGGTCTGCTTGGTGTCGAGTACCGGGTGGGTGACGTAGACCTCGTCCGATGTCTGAGCGCCCGGCTGGGGGAGCATGAATGTGTTCCAGGGCAGCAGACGCCTGCTCTTGGGGCCGCCCGCGACCATGCCGCCGCCGGTACGTTCGGCCAGTTGCACGAACTGCGTGCCGTCGAGGTTCACTGCGTACAGGCCGGGCGCCTTGCTCATGTCGCCTTCGCCCACGTTTTTCTCACTGGTGTTGAAGACCAGGCGCTCGTTGTTGACCCACTCGAAATCGCCGACGTCGGCATCGTTGTAGGACGCGACGATCTTGCCCTTGTTGTGTTGCAGGTCGATGACGGTGAGGAAATCGCGGCCACCTTTCGCACTCGCGCGGGCGGCCAGATGGCGGGCGTCCGGCGAGAGTTTGGCACCGCCAAAGGCGGCGTTGGCGAAGAAGGCGGACAACGGCGGCGGTGCGCCCGGGGCAGTTGCCGGGGTTTGCGCCAGCACTGTCGCCGGCGTGCCCAGAGCGAACAGCGCGATGGCGGCGGCGCCCAGCACGCGGGTAATTGCAGACATGTGATAGTTCCGTGAAATGCGTGGTGATCGATAGGGTTACGCCCGTGGAGGGCCGGCCCAGAATAGCATTTGGTTCACCGGAAAAATCTCTTCAATTCCCACTGCAGGCATGTCATTCAGGCGCACGAATATAGTCGACCATGCCGGCGCTGGCCCTGCTCGGGCGCGGCGTGAGCAGGCTCACCACCACGACGGTGAACAGTCCCGCTGGCACCCCGAACACGCCGGCCGCCATCGGCAGGATGCCGAACCAGGTGTCCAGCGCATTGCCGCCCAGGGCCGGGCTGGCGCGCAGCATGTAGTACAGGCACACTGCA
>Ga0265797_10007215_pt1 | contig 15330 bp, 11 predicted proteins | sample P2T30metagenome_FD_192433 | JGI IMG/M metagenome (GOLD analysis project Ga0265797, IMG submission 192433) | Plant litter microbial communities from East Loma Ridge, Irvine, California - P2 T30 | ecosystem: Environmental > Terrestrial > Plant litter > Unclassified | place: USA: California... | reverse complement strand
GGACGTAATCCCGGAAAGGTATTCGACGAGCTCATGAAGCTCGCTAGGAAGTGCTGGGAATATTTCACCGGCATTTGTTCCATCATCTGGGATCATTTTCTTGACGGTGAGAAGGGTTTCAATAAACTCCGTGGTTGTCGCTGTAGCTTGTCATTACGCAAGCGATGTGAATGCGGTGATCAGGCAACCGCTGTTGCTTGCTGGGTACGATGTTTTTGTCAGCAAAAGCATGTCGGTGCACAGTTCCCACCATTAAACGAGTCAGTCGTTCGATTGAATGCTACATCGCTTCAGCAATGAGGAGAAGAAGCGCATACTCGGTACTGTTGCATGTATCGATTCTGTCTGTGACTTTGGGAAGGTTTGAAGGAAGGAACAAGGGAAGGAGCGGCGGAAAGCCGGTCAATTCGCCCCAGATGTTAGCCCAGACTTAGATCCACACGCTCTCCCGGGGGTCAAATGTACTGGGACAGGCTCTGCACACGCTGGTGGTGATCTGTCCCGTGAGATGTGCTCTCCGAGAGACCCTTGAGTCGGTCGGCGCCGAGGGCACATGAGATAACACGCATACGATCAGGTAAACGCCGCCGCAGGACATGCAAGTGTCGCATACCGTCGACTCAATGGCGAACCGGTCGGGGTGCTTGTTCTCCCGTTCTACATACGACGACTTCGGCTGAAAGAGTCAGTGAAGGGCAGACGACGCCCGCCATGACCGGAACAATGAACGACCCCAAGGCGTACGATGCCTACGTCGAGGAGATGAGGAAGGTTCAATATCCCATGCTCAAGGACGCCACGTATCTCGATCACGCCGGCACGACGCTCTACAGCAAGGTACTGATGGATCGCTTTCACAGCGACATGATGGGAAGCCTGTTCGGCAACCCACACTCTGCGTCGCCCTCCAGCCAGCTTTCAACTCAACTAGTCGAGGACACCCGTCTGCAGCTCTTACGATTCTTCAATGCGGACCCCATGGAGTATGATCTTGTTTTTACAGCCAATGCTACGGCTGCAATCAAGTTGGTCATGGAAGCTTTCAGGGCACAAGACGGCGGCTTCTGGTACGGGTACCACGTCGATTCGCACACGAGTCTAGTGGGCGTTCGAGAGTCTGCAGAAGAGCATAGATGTTTCGAATCTGACGGGGAAGTGGAACGCTGGATTGAAACAAGTGGACAGGATACAGCTACGAGGACGAAGCTATTTGCATACCCGGCTCAGTCGAATATGAATGGTCGACGGCTGCCCCTCGACTGGACTTCTAGAATACAAAGTGCTTCCACCTCGCGTTGCTACAAGCTGCTTGATGCAGCTGCTTACGCCTCTACATCACCGCTTGACCTCGGGACTCTTGACGTAAAGCCTGACTTCGTCGCCCTGAGTCTGTACAAAATCTTTGGATTTCCGGATCTTGGAGCGCTGGTCGTACGAAAAGCATCTGCTCACATATTCTCCGGACGTCAGTATTTTGGAGGCGGTACAGTGGACATGGTGGTATCGTTGAAGGAGCAGTGGCACGCACCGAAGACAAGTACTGTGCACGAGCAGCTCGAGGATGGGTCATTGCCCATTCATAGCATCATTGCTCTCAAAGCAGCAATACAAACGCACTCGGAGTTGTTTGGAACCATGCAACAAGTTGCGCGACACACAGAAATGCTGGCTCAAAGGCTACACGACGAGCTAGCAGCAATGAAACACAGCAACGGCGTCCCGGCTGCCACAGTGTACGGTGACCGAGAGTCTCCGTGTGGTCCTGTTGTGGCCTTCAACATGCGGAACAGCCAAGGAGACTGGGTTAGCACCTATGAAGTAGAGAAGACAGCAACGGTGAAGCGCATCCACATTCGAACTGGAGGCCTGTGCAATCCTGGAGGGATCGCCACCTCGCTTGGCCTAGAACCTTGGGAGATGAGAGACAACTTCTTTTCAGGTCAGCGTTGCGGTGGTGAGAACGACATCATGAATGGAAAGCCCACTGGAATGGTTCGAGTCAGTCTTGGTGCTATGAGTGTCCTCGGTGATGTGGAGAATTTCTTGTGCTTCATCAAAGAGTTCTTCGTAAATATTGGGACAATGCCCATCAGGGCGGACTCGCCAATGCTAGATGTCGACCAATATAGTCCTGCCAAGCTACACATAGAAAGCCTTACCGTCTACCCAGTGAAAAGCTGCGGCGGATGGCAAGTCCCTTACGATACCCCGTGGGAGGTTCGGAAAGAAGGCCTAGCATGGGATCGCGAATGGTGCGTTGTGCATCAAGGTACAGGTGCTGCACTAAGTCAGAAACGATACTCACGAATGGCCCTCATCAGGCCTCAACTGGACTTCCAAACCGGCATGCTGGTATTGCGACAAATAGGGAAGCCCGAGGAGATCAGTGTACGCCTATCACTCGATCCATCATACTACGCAGCAAACAGCTCTCGACAATGCGATACCAACGTGTGTGGCGATGTTGTGAAAGCTCGGCTCTACACCTCGCCTGATGTCGCCAAATTCCTCAGCACTGTTATCGGTGTGCCTTGTACTCTAGCTCGTTTCCCCAGTGCGTCGAAGACGGGATCATCGATGAGACACAGCAAGTCACATTTACGGCCTCTCAGTCAAGAGCCCAGCACTCCGCGTCCCATATTGCTTAGCAACGAATCGCCTATACTGACCATCAACCGCTCATCACTGAATCGACTTAACGAACAGATCAAATCTGGAGGTGGAAAGGCTGCCCACCCCGCGGTCTTCCGAGCGAATATTGTCCTAGCTGAGAGTTCGCAGCTGCCCTCGGGGCAAGAGCAGCCTTGGGCAGAAGATTCATGGGAGAGCATGCAAGTAGGCGGACTCGAAGGACCGAAACTAGACTTCCTCTCCGGGTGTAGACGGTGTCAGATGGTCTGTGTAGATCAGACGAGCGCCGAGAAGAATGAGGAACCTTTTGTCACACTGGCAAAGACGAGGCGGTTTGATGGAAGAGTACTGTTTGGCGTGCACACTGCGTTGGCGAACCACAGCGGCGGCGGCAGTTGGCCAACGATAAGTGTAGGTGATGAAGTCAAGACGAAAGGAAACAAACGCTAGAAAATTGCCGAGCAACGATGTATTATCCGTAACATCCGTAGCATGTGACAACAACGTCAGCGGTTACATGTTGATGGTCTTCAGCCCCTTCAGACCCATGTCGACACCCTGTCGTGTCTGTGAGGTGTTTGGCCGAGGCCGGTTCGAGCTCACGCCCACGCCCACGAATCAGCGCCGCAAACAGAGCAACGGTAATATTAATCCTGCCGTCTCCCTCGAATGCGCTGGTACACCCTAGTAATTCTAATAACATTGAACTTTACCAAAAACCTCCATGACCGCATTTCTGTCTTGTATCCCCGATCGATTCCAACGATACTGCAATTCTACTCAATCCCAGCATCCTGTCAGCACACCCCCGAGATCTCTTGCGATTAGGCCTCCACCCACAAACACACTGATGCCGACGACGTGAAGAGCAAGGGCAAGGGGTCTGGAGACAGCGCATTCACCGTACACGGCACACGTACCACAATAGCGCGCATATATTCCGTCGCAGCGACTCCAAAGGCGAGCGCATATGCCGCCAGTCAAGACACAGGCCGAGTACGAGCTGCAGGACCAACGGAAAAAGGTAAATCACAACCCTATCGCGCCGTATGTTGCCATGAACCGCGCTGACCATAGCCTGCTGCTGTCAGCTTGCCAACTCCTACCAGTCCCTCCTCACAGAGTTCTCCTCGCCGGACCTCCGCTCTGTCGGCAACTACACTCTCGGCCGATTAATTGGGAAGGGCAGCTTTGGCAAGGTCTACCTTGCCTCGCACAAGCTGACGAATGGGTCGCGTGTGGTGCTGAAGAGCGCGAAGAAGGACGATGCCAACCTCGCGCGCGAGATCCACCACCACCGGCAGTTCCTACATCCGCACATCGCCCGGCTGTACGAGGTGATAGTGACCGAGTCGCTGGTATGGCTGGTATTGGAATATTGCCCCGGAGACGAGCTGTACAACCACCTCTCGATCCATGGGCGCATGGAACCCGCACAGGTGCAGAAGATCTTTACTCAGTTGGTTGGTGCGGTGACCTACGTCCACGCGAAACAGTGCGTGCACAGAGACCTGAAGTTGGAGAACATACTGCTGGACAAGCTTGGAAACGTCAAGCTGGTGGACTTTGGGTTCACGCGGGAATACCAAGGATCAACAAGCTATTTGCAAACATGGTGTGGAACGGTATGCTACTCAGCACCAGAAATGCTGAAGGGAGAAAAGTATGCTGGCGAAAAGGTGGACGTGTGGAGTCTGGGCATAATTCTATACGCGCTGCTCTGCGGTGAGCTGCCATTTGACGAAGACGACGAATCGGTGACAAAAGGTCTCATCTTGAAGGAAGACCCAAAATTCCCAGATCATGTCCCCGAGCCAGCAAAGGAATTGGTGAAGAAACTCCTATCCAAACGGCCATTACTACGGCCGGCACTCGCAGATATTCTGAAAGATCCGTGGCTGTCCGAACACGCACCTCAGCAACAGGAAATTTTGAAGCTACAGCAACCCGCACCTTTCAGCACACAACTCGAGAAAGAGACACTTCAACGGATGCGAAGTGCTGGTGTTGACATCGATATGGTCATCGAGAATGTGCTGTCTCAGCGCTGCGACGGGCTCGCAGGCTGGTGGGCTCTGTTAATCGAAAAAGAAACTCGCAAGGAGCGCCGAAAGGAGCGCAAGCGCAAGGAACGAGAAGCTGACGCTAAGTCAATACGTCGATTGAGCGCCGCGAGTGGCAGACTACTCGCCCAGAGTGCCTTGTTAGGAGAGATCAACGAAGGCGAAGAGGGTGCTGTCGGCGACACACCTCAATCCAGAGGCCGCAGGACAAGGAGGAATGCAAGTTTACACCGTCGCAGTCAGCTGGTTGACGAGATGCCACAGGTCGCTGAGGGCAAGCCTGATACACCGCCACTGCCGACTGCGATTGATAATCAAATTGGAAAACCAGTACTCCCCGATAAGCTCGAGCCTAGTAGGAGTAGAAGTCGGCCACCTCCTCCGCCGAAAGACAACGCCAATCCTGCCATACGCCGACCTAGGAACGTCAGCCGTAGCAGCACTGGAATCTTGAAAAACGGCACTCATAACCCTGACCTGCTCAGTCCGTCATACATTCCACCCCCACAGCGCAAGAAGAAAGTCTTCTATCAGCAGCCGCTGAAGGAGCAGCTAGCGATGTTCAAGCACTGGTTGAAAGAGAGTGCCAAGCGTGCAAAGTCTCCAACAAACACTGAGAACAGTGGCGGCAGGTCGAATGGGCCCGAAAGTCCCGGTCTGTTCATCAACGGCAAGAAACATGTGGCAGAAGAGGGTAGCCTACGACGAGACTTGACTCGCGTCTCGACTGGGCCTTCACAAGGAAGGACGTCAAGTATCGGCAGTGGAACAGACCCGACACAACGCCAGACGCTCCCAGCGCGGCCACGCATCAATACGAATGCTTCATTCGAGAGCAGAAAGCGACAGAGTCTTAGCCCTCATACACTTACACCACATTCCAACTACCGTCGCTCGTCTGGGCTGAGGGGTAGGAAAAGCACGAGTTCCTCGGTGTCTTCGATACGTAGTGCGTATCCGTCGGTATCAGGGCACAAGCACACGCATTCCAAGGCCTCCTCGACATCAAGCACTAGCCTTGCCAGCCCATCCGGTCTTAGTACAACGTCAGGATCGCGCCTCGCTGGGAGGTCGCCGCATAATTCGGTCAAGATGTTACCAGCGACGCCCACAAATACCACGTTCCCTTCCGGGATTCGCGTCTCCCGCAGGCCTCTACCATCAAGTCTGGGCACTCTGCCTGCGTTCAACGAAGCCAAAACTGCTTTCGGCGGTCAAGCCGCCGGCCCAAGTTCTCCTGGCTTGTCCGTCTTCGCACGCAGGAAGCGTTCAATCTTCAAGGGCCCTATGGCCAACGCCTCTTCGCCCAGCGGTCTCGGACGGGTACCGATGACTAGCAAATCCCGCTCAGGGTCACAGGGGCGGCGGAGTACGGAAGTCATCGGCGGTATACAGGAAGAGGAGGAAGAAGAGGATGAAGAAGGCGAATTGGTCGAAGGCGGCGAAGGAATACTTGATAACGCCCTCATTGACGAAGACGAGGAAAAATGGGAAGACGCCGATCAGTTTGGCCCTGAACTCGGAAGCCCGACGCCTGCCGCTGACCCTAATCGTGGTTTACTCGCACCTCCGCCTGCGCTTGATGCAATCGGTCCTGACCGTACCTCGAGCGTCGGAAGCGGGCCTTTGACCCACGAGGCTCTGAGGAAGAAAGACGCCGAAGACGAAGAGAAGGCTGCCAGTGAGAAGGCAAGCAGTGTTGGCAAGTCTAGCAAGTCCAAAGACATTGCTGATACGGTAGCTGTCAAGGACTGATCGAGAAGCTCTGCTTCGTTTCTTCTTTTCGGTGTACAAAATTTTGTAAATTTCCTTTTTCCCATGATGGAGCACATGCGCGTTCGGAGCGAGCGAGCATTATTCTGGATGCGTTTGGTTATTGTTGTTTCCTTTGGTCGCTAATGTACGTATACATTAATCACTGGAGTGAGTGGTGGATTTTCTTCTGTGGAGACCTCGATGGCGATGCTTGCGTCCGCTCGCCCGTCGCAGTTCCCTAATGCGCTTGGGTTGATGTGCGGCTGTTTAAACTTCACCCTACAGTTACATTGGGTCGTTACTGATTCCTCGTCATCAATACAATCTTGTCGTCTGCATTGTGCAAACAACACATGAAAAGTCGAAGCGCCTCCTTTCATAGCCCAGCAAAGTCATACTCTCTCCTGTTATCACAACGACGACATAATCCCAAACGGAAAATCCGACCCGGACTGCTGCCATCGAGATCGCAAGGATATACTCGAAACGCACGACATGCAAGGGCAACATGGCGCATGAGTCCATCGATGCGGCTGTCTATGTAGAAACGCCTCGCTTTTCCTGCAGTCTGAATCCATATCTCTGGCGATAGGCTTGCCGGCCGGTGGTTACACGGCAGATTTTCCAAGACTGTTTACCGCTGTTGTCTTGGGAGCACACTGCCAGGACTTTCTTCCGTGGCTCTTCTGGAATTGGGAGTATGTGCTCTTCGCCGCGTATTCTCGGCTCACCGGTATGTCTTCCCAGGAGCTTTCATCCTGTGATGAGTACGACAAGACAGGGAGAAATGCGCTTCGCCGGTGGGCGTAGAAGCAACTTCAGCGTCTCGACTGGACGAATGCCTTCAGGGGAGCACAGGATGCACACCACGTCCTGCATGCACACTCTGGTTGGCCTGCCTTGGAACACGGTGCACGGTGATAGATCTGATGCGCTGCCTCGCGGCCTGAGCACAGGGTGTACTGCTGTGCACGGTGTGTCCAAAAGACGCCATCTGCCCTCAAGACTCGGTCGGACAATGCGACTTCGGGGTCTCATAACGACATGATATGTATGTATATATACCCGACCGATCACGCCTTTAGTGCAAACGGCACGAAGGAATCGACCTGGTCGAGGCTAGATAAGCCTGGCAACTAGCACAGGCACAGGCACAAGCGAGGCGATATGCTACCCCACATCATCGTCGAGGGCGAGAACACTCAAACCAATCGGTCTTGGTGCCACTACCCATCCACGGTTACCAGCGCCGTATCCTTGGGGAGCTGCCCTCGCTGCCATCGGCTCGTTGTGGTCGCTGACTGCGCACAACGCTGTCCATGTCACTGAGCTACTTTGGAGTATTGCTTGCTAGAGCTACGTCCCCGTGCAATACCGTGACATTCCCTTATCTATCGCTCCACAAAGGAATCATCCTGCAAGTTGAGCACCCACACATCGAGCTTATCAAGGGCTAACAAAGGCCGCTCGCTTTCCTCCGCAAGATTGCGAGTGCTTGTTCACGAGAAGCCTTGCTAGATATAACCCGTCCAGACATGCATGCCCTTTCACGGTTTCACACGCACGCGAATTCACCGTCCGCCGAGTGCATGCAGCCCCAAGGACGCGGCAGGACGCCACCGCCGCCGCCAGAACCACCTACCACTGGCTGCCGAGGATCGCCACGGCGCACTTGGCCTTCCCTCTTCAAAGCGACCCTGCAGCCACGCTCCCACGCTGGTCGCGCGCCTACAGCTGGCTGGCTAGCATACGCACTAGAGCAGGGCAACTCTAATTAATCTGTGCTGCTGCTGGGACCGCCTTGGGTAAGCATATAGTACCCGGCTTCCCTGTCCCCTCGTGACGCGCTTTCTGGATATCTCAAATACGGTCGAGTATCTGCCCCCGTCTACCCGTGCTCCTGGAGAACCGACACTCCAACATGGACGAGCCAGAGAAGCTCATACGGTCGGTCTACTCGCCAAGCGGCTCCGGCGAGCTGCCAGAATATGCGCACAATGTGGAGCGCGGTCGCTCATGGCAGGCACGCTTCGTCGACAGTTTCAAGAAAGATCCAAATGCACATGCGACTCCGACTGCGGCTGTTGGCGCTGATGGCAGAGTCTTCGATGTTGAGACCGCTGCTCAGGCAACAGCTTTTTCGCCGCTGACACGATCGTTGAAAGGCCGCCATTTACAGATGATTGCTATTGGCGGCTCAATCGGAACTGGCCTCTTCGTTGGATCTGGGAGTGCTCTTGCACATGGTGGTCCCGCATCGCTCACCATGGCTTTTGCTCTCATCGGTATCATGATGTACTGTACTGTTCACGCTTTAGGGGAGATGGCTGTACTCTTTCCGATTTCGGGTTCATTTTCTGCATATTCAACACGGTTCCTAGATCCGGCCTGGGGGTTTGCGATGGGATGGAAGTGAGTGTTTTCCTTGAACATATCATCAGTCCGCAGACTGACCCTGTTCTCAGCTATGCTATGCAGTGGCTCGTGGTGCTCCCGCTCGAGATTGTCGCAGCGACATTGACCATCAACTACTGGAGCGAAGGCAGTATCAACAACAACGCCTGGGTCGCAATATTCCTCGCGCTGATCATTATCATCAACCTCTTCGGAGTGAAAGGCTATGGCGAGGCCGAGTTCGTCTTTTCAATCATCAAGGTCATTGCCGTCGTTGGGTATATCATTCTGGGCATCATTCTCAACGTTGGAGGTGGGCCAGATGGCAGCTACATCGGCGGCAAATACTGGCACAACCCAGGAGCGTTCCACAACGGCTTCAAAGGCCTCTGTTCAGTGTTCGTCACAGCTTCATTCGCCTTTGCTGGTACCGAATTGGTCGGTTTGGCGGCGGCTGAGACGGCGAATCCACGCAAATCACTTCCGACAGCCATCAAGCAGGTGTTCTGGCGAATCACACTGTTCTACATCGTTTCACTCACTCTGGTTGGACTCCTTGTACCGTACGACGACCCTCGACTTTTGGGAGGATCAAATTCAGTCGATGCAACTGCCTCGCCCTTTGTTATATCTATTGTCAACGCTGGAATCACCGGCCTGCCATCAGTCATGAACGTCGTCATTATGATCGCAGTTCTTTCCGTTGGAAACTCTTCTATCTACGGTAGCTCGCGTACGCTTGCTGCACTCGCCGAACAGGGCCAAGCACCTCAGATACTGGGCTACATCGATCGCAAAGGCCGTCCAATCGTCGCAATCGGACTGGCTGGAGCGCTTGGTCTTCTCGCTTTCTTCGCAGGCTCTTCAAAGCAGCAGGATGCTTTCGACTGGATGATCGCCCTCTCCGGTCTCTCATCCATCTTCACATGGGGCAGTATCTGCCTCGCACACATCCGATTCCGCCATGCCTGGAAGAAGCAAGGCCACACGCTCGACGAACTTGCCTTCCGCAGTCAGCCCGGTATCATGGGATCATGGGTCGGCTTCATCTTCAACTGCCTCGTACTTGTAGCTCAATTCTGGACGGGCGCGTGGCCGATTGGCTACGCCAGTCAGACAACCAGCGAACTCGTCGAAAATTTCTTCCTCGCCTACCTAGCAACTCCAATCGTCATCATCTGCTACGTCGTGTACAAGATCTGGTACCGCACGTCCATCATGCGCAGCCATAACATGGATCTGCACACTGGAATCCGCGATCTCAATCTCGCAGAGCTGATCGCGGAAGAGAACGCAGAGCAGGCGACTTGGCCGAGGTGGAAGAAAATATACAAACTTTTCTGTTAAGTCGTTCGAGGTTAATAGCGGCCGGCGTTTATGAGCGTTTATATGTACGATATCATTAACGAGATACCAACGAGCATTTAATATGATAGATTCAGCAACGGTACTCTTCAAATTTCCACAGTGGGTGCATGCCGTCCGGACACAACAGCCTAGATTGAGCGATCACTTCGAGCGACCGGGCAGAGACCTTACCGGCCCCATGAAGCAATCTTTGCAACCACCACCTGCCCTTCGCAACAATATATGTACAGCACACTGCTCCAACTCAGCGCGTTGGTACTTGGTAGTAAGAAATACCAACTCTTGTTCGATTGCTCTCTCGGGCCTCGGCCCCACAGGCGCTATTTGCGGCGTTGGTTGGTGTGTTGGTGTTCGCGTTGTTTGCTTGCAGGGGTGTTCTGCGACTAGTGGGATGCGCGAATGTGGTGCAGCGGTGGCCTGCAAGCAAATTGTACGGCAATCGTTCGATCGATTTGGACACCTGGTGGGAATCTGCTTGCTAGAGCTCGTAGATGTTGTACTCTCTCTAGGTAGCTGGACCTGCGACTGACTGAACTCATCTATCTACTTACGTACGACTTCACACATCAGTCTCGCTGACAAAGATCCACTCTGGCCCCACCCACTGAATTGATTAAGCGAGATCATCTAGGTGTGGCTCATCCACTCAGCTCTGACTTGCCCTTCCCAGCTTTGACAAGCCAAGTTGTTGCTTCTACTTCAGCTGTCTATTTTGCCGTCATAACCAAGGGCCGAAAGAGTACAAGTTGTCGTATCGAAACGCTTCCGGCTCCGAAAAGTCCACGGCCTGATCTGGCCGCAGCCCTGAGTCTTGGGTGGTTTGTTGGTTCTGCATGTGGTCGCAAGATAGATGACTTTACATCTAGCTACCTCACTGTTTTGTTCGAAGGATCGATCTGAAGCGTCGCAGCGTGTTGTATTGTAATGACACATAGACAGCCCTCACGGACAGAAGAGACGCTAAATTGTCCACCAGAAAGCTGTCTAGCCTACTACTTTTCGCAATAGAGTTCGGACCCATCTGATCATGTTGGCTCGCTATCAATACATCGCTTTTCGTGTTGGCCCTGTGATGCCCTCTTACATCGACCCTGAAGTGTGTTGCTGCTATCCGATGTCTAATGGAATACTTAGTACGACGGGAGTGCAGTTTACAGTGAGTGCTCCTTCACACTCCATCAACATTGGCCAGACTCATTCGAAATATCCAGCTCACGAACACATGCCCTGCAGGTCGTGATAATCGATCGCAAGTAGCAAAACATATATCGACACCACTCACCTACATTGGAACAATAGTTCTCAACGAATGAACGTTGCTTCCACGCAGTTCTGCGATTAAACGACATACAATCCCTTTAAATCAGCAGTTGTGGCACTATGTCGTGTCGAAGCTCCAGCACGTGCCAGTCAAAAGACACTCAAACCTTAGACGGGTCCACGGGCGAGGACTGGTCTTCCATCACAGACGCAAACGAAAGGCGCAAAGTCCAGAACCGAATCGCGCAACGCAAGTTCCGTAAGGGAAACCAAGCCTTTTCGCGGCACACCACCACGGAAGGAATCGGATAGCGATGACATCAGCCATGCTAACGAAATACACAGGCGAAAAGGCCCGCGAGCAGAAAGAGACCGCAGAGCGTTCTGCCGAGGATCGACGTCGGGCTGGTGGGTCGTATTCTGCTGCGAGTCCGGATGACCTGGACGCTGGTGACGAGGAGGGGTTGCCCTGGGGGAGCATTTCGCTTCGGCATGTGGTCTCAACGAGTCGCTCGAAAGAGAAGGGCTCGGGTGATACGTCCACCTACGCCGCGACTTCGACGGCTGGAGGAAGTTCGAGGTAGAATCCTGCGAGGCACCCGTAGTACGGAGGAGCCGGAGGAAGGTGTCACTGCCTGAGGGTCGAGGGACATCAACATTCAGATGAAGTCTACCAGTTTTCGCACGGCACAACTCTAGAGTGCGAGAAGAAGGCGGTCGGTCTCTGTGCCGCAGTCGGTGTGTCCGAGGAGAGAAGAGAGCCATTGATGCAAGACCGAAGGATAAACGAGCAGACGGTAGGTCAGCTGAGTCAATAGAGCTGTAAAATGGACTACGGCGCAATGCAAGCGCCTACTCGGTAGGCAGACGATCTGTGCCTTTGATCAGCTTCATCGTAGTTGACGTCCACGCCGTTGGTAGCAGTGAACACATTGTTTCTCGGATTCTGCAAAGCGTATCTGCGTGATTTGCAAGCCATATTGTTGTAGGTTACCTCAGTCGCACTGCCTCCAACACCAAGTCTACGCCGCAGAAGTGCATCCAGTGGCAGCGCTTAGCCGCAGTCTCTATTGGAACCAAGGTCTCCGCCTGGGGTGTCCGGGTAGAGCTGCTCTGAAGTCTACCCTGTCCTGTCCACAGTGGGAAAGCCGCAAGACAGAGTGCCGCATGTTCTTGGTGGTCAAAGCGATGATGATTCGCCATGTTGATGCCATGGACTCCGGTTCCTCGAGTCGCTTGCGCAAGATTTGACGCCACTTGTTGGTGAAGTGCGGCGATCGAAGTTTTGATTGGTGCCCCACATCGTCTACGGCCATTCCTTCTTGACTTCAGAGCTTCACTTACATCGTTACATCACTCACAACATAGTGGGCAGGAAAACTAGCTTTTTACTCATCCTCGGACTGACCGAACCGCTGCGCTGGATGTATCGACTCGACAGGAACTTCGGAAGTTTCAACCAACACCATAGCGACAACTATCAAGACGATGATGTCTCCCACTATGACTACACTTTCACAGCAAATGAGGCACATGTTAGACTCGAACCCACAGTCTCCTCCGAGCTCGTTGATAGGGTGTTGTATTCCGGATATACCCTGTAATGTCGACACGTGACTGGTATGCAATGCACTGAGCCCAATCGCAGACTCGCAGGAATGCCTTGTAGGTGACAAAACCACAACGGATACCTGAGGCTGCCGCGTTACTTCTACTTTGCCGGGACCACATGCGTTGATGTCGAACCTAGCTAGTCGTTATGCAAGGGTCAACACACCTTGGTGTATTGCCTTGTCGCCTGGCACAGTTGAGCATCGCGGTCGCCGAATCGACAGTACACTCCGAGGATTTGAGCGCAGAGGCGCATGTGAATGCTATAATGTGGCGTACACGGCCCGGGCGATAGCTTCATACGCCGCCCGGCAAAGCAATTATGTTCCAACAAGGCAACAAGTCCCACAGTGTCTGATCAACTTCATCCGTTGGCTGTCAAAGGCCTTTGTGACAGTCTCAGTGATTCGGGGAGTCGATCCGACTGTACCGACGAAAATCAATCAGACTCTAGCCGTATCGTCACCCGCGTGAAGTATAAGAGGTTCGACCATGCTATGCTTCCACCGGATCTTCTGGGTATCAGAACGCATCTTCCATCCTACAATTCCTTCCGCCGCCAATGCCAAAAGAAGCCCAATACACTGTTCCCATCTCTGCCTTTGGGCGTCTCGCAGTCAAAAGCCACAACTCCCTCGACAACCCTAGGAAGGATATGCCGGTCAACACCCGTTCTATGCAGCGCCTCTCGAGCACTCCGCAGGGCCCTTCGAGTCAGATGCGGCCTGGTGCTTCACGTGGTAATCCACAATACAGCGTTCATCAGAGTACCATACCAACGACTGGTACTTCGAACGACAGCGACGAGAGTAGCGACGAAGACACAGAAGACGAGGATGACAACGACGAAGAGGAAGAAGGCGGTGCTGGGAACGAGAGCGACGACGGTAGTGACTCCGAAAGCGATGATGGTGCCGGCAAGGACGATCCTGAGAGTGAAGTCCGACAGATGTTTGCCATTGCAGAGCCAAGTGGCCTGGTGCCGGCCGAGCTAGAGAGGAACCAAGCCGGCATAAACGGAGCATCGTAAGCTTGATTTAGTGTTGTTGAGGAATGATCTAACTCTCTGTAGGACGAGGGTTTACCGCAACCTCTTGGACGTGGTAGCTGCTGAAGCGACGCGCAACGAGAGGTTCCTCGATGATCTGAAGGCTGCAGTGCGTGTGCCAAGTGGCGAATGGAGCATGCTCATGTACCTTCAACTACGCACTCGGCTGGAGACCACCATGACGAGATTCGATCAGAATCCGCGTGCACACGATGTCATCAACACCGCAACTCAGTTGAAAAGCCTCATCATAGCGATCAACTCGATGATCCAGCCTGACCATTGGCAGGTGATGGGCCATATAACTAGGCAGCAGTATTTCGGTCTTCTCCTGGATCTTCTTCGAGGTGTTGTGGATCGCCATCCGCAGACTCACAGCGATCGTGCCCGCCACAGTCAAGGTTCACGGAGTGGCACGCCTTACGTTACAGAGACTGGCCGGGACATCAGTCTGTATGAGCAAATGAAAGACACGCCGGGCGCGTTGCTTCTTCATAGGTTGTTTGACTTGCTGCAAACCAACGGACTGGACGCAAGACAGAAAGAACACGTCGCTTTGCTGTATCGTGCGGTCGAACAGCGGTCCAGGCTGGGCGGTGTTGTGGTCAATCGGAACTCGCCAGATCCGACTCAAGACTTTGTCGGACATCTCCGTTATATACACGCTGGTAAGTCGAAGGTAGACATCTCCGTTGACTGAGGCTAACGTTGTCATCAACAGAAATCACAGGGGTGCCTGGTAGCTCTCGTGGCTCACGTTCGTCGCGATCCTCTTGAGAGATGACTCGCTCTCGAATTGTTGCGACTCCTGTTGCTTTGATGGTACTGGGGCTGATTCTGCCACTACGCTGGCCGTGGTACACTCAATAGGTTGCTGTTCTCGAGAGATACAAGACTCTGATCTTACTGCACCTAGACAATCGTTAATCAGCATAGGGTTCAGATGTCAATTTGTTGTACTTGTTCCATCGTTGTGATCTATTTTTTCCAAGCCCGCACCAGAGCAGCAGCTCGTCGAAGTTTCTGGGCGGAACGTGTTGCGTTCTGAGCAACACGTGTGGCACCACGCCGTTGTTATTGATGCCATTCAGTCAGACGAATAAGGGCAAAAGGATAAAGTCACGTGCAAGTGGCGCAGTCGATAGCGCCTCCCCCGCAAGAAGGTAACGGCGTCACCAGACAGATCGATCGCATATGCCA
>Ga0265797_10007213_pt1 | contig 15337 bp, 17 predicted proteins | sample P2T30metagenome_FD_192433 | JGI IMG/M metagenome (GOLD analysis project Ga0265797, IMG submission 192433) | Plant litter microbial communities from East Loma Ridge, Irvine, California - P2 T30 | ecosystem: Environmental > Terrestrial > Plant litter > Unclassified | place: USA: California... | reverse complement strand
TCAAATAATAAACGGGACAGCACGCAGTATATCGCGTGCTGTCCCGTCGGGATGTGCGGCAGGGATTACTTGTAGACGATGTCGGCACGGCGGTTTTGCGCCCATGCTTCTTCGTTGTGGCCTTCGGCCTTTGGCTTTTCCTTGCCCAGCGAAACAGCTTCGATCTGGCCTTCCGGTACGCCCAGGGCCGTCATGGCTTTACGGACGGCTTCAGCGCGCTTCTGGCCCAGGGCCAGGTTGTATTCAGCGCCGCCACGTTCGTCGGTATTGCCTTGGATCAGGATCTGACGGTTGCTGTTCTTGGTCAGGTAGCCGGAGTGGTTTTCCACGACAGATTTGCCGTCTTCACGCACAACGTAGCTGTCGAAGTCGAAGTACACGCTGCGATTGGCCAGCACGCCCTTCGGATCGTCCAGCGGGTCGATCGACTTGGTTTCCACCGGAGCCACGGCGCGGGTCTGGTCCTGCTGGGCTGGCGCTTCGGCCGGCTTGCTTTCCACTACCGGTGCCGGTTCGGTCACTTTGACGGGCGACGAGCAAGCAGCGAGCAGGGCTGCGCTGGTGATGATGAAGGCGAGACTTTTTACGTTACGCATGTTATTTCTCCTGGTCGTTGTGAAAGGTTTTTTGCTGCTTTACTTCATGAAAGGACCCCAGGTGGGCTCCTTGATTGCTCCCGCCTGGATCGTCAGGCGTTGCTTGACCCGGCCGTCCACGGACACCACCGCCAGTGCCTTGCGGCCGCCCGATTCGGTCGAGTACAGGATGTACTTGCCGTTCGGCGCGAAGCTCGGTGCCTGGTCGTTGGTATTGTCCGACAGGCGTTGCTCCTGGCCGCTTGCCAGATCCATTACATACAGCTGGAAGTTGCCGGAGCGCCGGGAAATATAGGCCAGCGATTTCCCGTCGGAGGAAATGCGCGGGCTGATGTTGTACGAGCCGGTGAACGTCACGCGCTGGGCGTCGCCGCCGTTGACGCTCATGCGGTAGATCTGCGGGCCGCCGCTGCGGTCGCTCGTGAAGTAGATCGACTGGCCGTCCGCCGAGAACTGCGGTTCGGTGTCGATCCCCGTGCTGTTCGACACCCGGCGCAGCCCGCCGCCGGTGGCGTTGGCCACGTAGATCTGCGTGTTGCCCGTCTTCGACAGCGCGACAGCGATCCTGCTGCCATCCGGCGACCAGGCGGGCGCGGAGTTGCTGCCTTTTTCATTGGCGATGACGGTGCGTGCCCGTGTGATCAGGTTCTGCACGTAGATCACGGGTTTCTTCTGCTCGAACGACACGTAGGCCACCTTGGTGCCGTCCGGCGACCACGACGGCGAAATGATCGGCTCGTTCGATGACAACGCCAGCTGCACGTTCTCGCCGTCCGCATCCGCTACCTCCAGGCGGTACGAGCGGCCCTGCTGCGTGACGTAGGCAATGCGGGTGGCGAAGATGCCGCGCGTGCCCGTCAACTTCTCATACACGTCGTCGGCAATCTTGTGGGCCGACAGGCGCGTGAACTGCGCCGGCGCCTGCTGGTCCAGCTGCGACAGTTTGCTGTTCTGCACGGTCGACATCAGGCGGTAGCGCACGGCAAACGTGCCGTCCGCCGCTTTCTGCACGGTGCCGACAACGACGGCGTCCGCGCCTTTCGATTTCCAGGCCGACAGGTCGACGTTGTTGATGTCGCCGATCGTGCCCGCATCGATGACCTTGAACGCGCCGCTGCGCTCCAGGTCGGTCTTGATGACTTTCGAGATCTGCGTGGGCGAGACGGATTCGTCGGCAAATGTCGCCACGGCGACAGGAATCTGGTTGCTGCCGACGCCGGAAATTTCCACGCGCAGCTGCGCCTGGGCGGACAGGGCCGCCAGCATGCCGGCGGTCAGGAAAACGGTATTGAGTTTGTTCATGGTGCGCATCAAGGCAGATCCTTTAATTTAAATGCCGCGGTGATTTCCCGTTCCACCGTACCGTCTTGTTTTTTCGGCAGAGGCGACGATTTGCTGATCGCGTTCTCCACGGCGGTATCGTAGGCGGGAATCCCGCTGCTCTTGATCTTTCGGACCGAAATAATTTCCCCAGTTGGCAATTGCGTGATCTGGAACTCCGCACTCGGGTTGCCCGGAACGTCCTGGCTGCCCGCGTAGCTGATATTGCTCTTGATCTTCGCGGCGATTTTCGCCTTGTAGCCGCTGTCGGAACGCGGCGCGGTCGATTTCTCGGCCGTGCCCGTGCCGCCCGCAGCCGAACCCATGATGCGGCGCATTTCTTCGGCGCGCTGCTTCTCGAGTCTGGCTGCCGATTCGGCGGCGGCTTTTTTCTTCGCCAGTTCCTTCTTCTTCTCGTCGTCTTTTTTCTTATCGGCCGCTTCTTTTTCCTCGGCCAGCTTCTGTTTTTCTTCTTCTTCGCGTTTCTTTTTCTCGGCAAGCTTCTTGTCCTCGAGCTTCTTCTGCTCGAGCTTTTCCTTACGCTCTTCTTCCAGCTTGCGCTGCTTCGCTTCTTCCGCCGCCTGCTTTTCTTCCTGCTTCTTCTTCTCGCGTTCCTTCTTCAGGGCGATCTCCGGATCGACCTTCGGCGGCGCGACCTTTTCCGGCGGCGCCACGGGCGTCGGCGGCGGTGGTGGCGGCGGCGTGCGCACCGGTTCCGGTTCGGGCTCCGGCTCCGGCTCGGGTGCCTTCGGCGCCGCCTGCTGCGTCGTCAGGTCCCACACTTCCGCTTCCACGGCCACGGGCTCGGAGTTCTGCCAGTTGATGCCGCCCCACAGGAACACGAACAGCAGCGCGTGCATGCCGATCGCCAGCGCGAACGAGCGCCAGCCGCTGTCGGGCCGCGGCACCCGGTACGGGCCGCGGGGTGGTTCGTTTGCGGCAGGTGTTGCAGTGTTCGTCATGCCGTTACTTGGTTGCCAGCCCGACGCGCGCGATGCCCATCTTCTTGGCTTCCGAAATCAGCTGGATCACGTCGTCGTATTTGCTTTCCTTGTCGCCCGCGATCAGGACAGGGTAATCCGGATTGTCGTCATGCAGCGCGCGCAGCTTCCTTACCAGCGCGTCGCGGTTCGGCGCGGTCTCCGGCGCATCGGCATTCTTGCCCGCCACGCCGATCGACAGCGCACCGTTCGGCTTGATCGTGACCTGGATATACGCATCCGGCGGACGTACCGATTTCTCCGCGTGCGGCAGGTCGATCGAGCTGGGGTTGTTCGAGCTGGGCATGACCATGAAGATGATCAAGAGGCACAGCATCACGTCGATATACGGCACGACGTTGATTTCGGACTTCAGCTTGCGTCCGCGTCCGCCCCGCATGCCGCCGCTGTTGAAGGAGGAAGCCATCGTGTCCCCTTAGCGCGACTGCCGCTGCAGGATGTTGGAGAACTCCTCGACGAAGCTCTCGAAGCGGATCGCCAGGCGGTCGACATCGTGCGAAAAACGGTTGTACGCGACGACGGCCGGAATGGCGGCGAACAGGCCGATCGCGGTGGCGATCAGCGCTTCGGCGATGCCCGGTGCGACGGCCGACAGCGTGGCCTGCTGCACGTTGGCCAGGCCGCGGAACGCGTTCATGATGCCCCAGACGGTACCGAGCAGGCCGATGTATGGCGACACGGAACCGACGGAAGCCAGGAACGCCAGGTGCGATTCCAGCGCATCCATCTCGCGCTGGAACGCGGCGCGCATCGCGCGGCGGGCGCCGTCCAGGATCGCGCCCATGTCCAGCGTCTCGCGGGCCGCGGCGGCAGCCTGCTTGCCCTTGATGAATTCGCCCATGCCCGCTTCGAAGATACGGGCCAGCGCGCCGTTGCTGGCGCGGTTGCTGCTGGCGTTCTGGTACAGCGCGTGCAGGTTGCCGCCGGCCCAGAAGGTTTTTTCAAAGTCGATCGTCAGGCGGCGCGCGGCGCGCACGTCGAACATTTTCTTGAAGATGTAGGTCCAGCTGACGAGCGACACGCCAAGCAGCAGCGCCATGATCAGCTGCACGATCAGGTGTGCGTTGGAGATGAGGGCGATGAAGGAAAGGTCCTGGGTGGCGTTCATTGTTTCTCGGTCTGGTTGTTCGGTCTGTTTATAGGTGTTGCGATTGCTGCCGTCAGGCGGCCTGCATCAGCTCCACGACTGCGGCGGGCAGGCCGCGCGGGCGCAGCGCCGAGCTGACGCAGCCGACCTTGACGAGCGCCGTGTTCAGCAGCGTCGTGCCGCACCATGCTTCCTGGCGGAAGACGATGGAGGCACGGCCCAGCTTCTCGATAGTCAATGTTAAGTTTAGTACATCGTCCAGCTTTGCCGGCGCATGATAGTCCGCGCTCACGCTCTTGACGACAAACATCGCGTCGTGTTCTTCCAGCAAGACCTGCTGACCGACGCCAATCGCACGCAGCCACTCGGTGCGGGCGCGCTCGAAGAATTTCAGGTAATTCGCGTAGTAGACGATGCCGCCCGCGTCCGTATCCTCGTAGTAGACACGGACCTCCCAGGTGAACTGTGCAGACATGGATGAATTGTTAGTGTTATTGGGCAACATCATACGTCATTTCTGTTGAAAACGTTGCCGGAAGTTTGCTCGATTGAAATGCAGCCGTTTTTACAAGGCGGTCATTAAAGCAAATCCCGGCCGCGCCTCCGACGGCTGTAACAATCCTTTACGTTTGGCCTCAGCTGCGCTTGATGGTGAAGGGCGAGAAGCCCTGGCACGTCGGCATCAGTTCGATCGCGTTGACGTTGATGTGCGGCGGCAGTGTGGCGATCCAGTAGGCCGTGGCGGCGATGTCCTCGGGGCTCAAGGGCGTGGTGCCTTCGTAGACCTTGGCCGCGGCCGCGTCGTCGCCCTTGAAGCGCACGTTCGAGAATTCCGTGCCGCCGCACAGGCCCGGCGCGATATTCGTCGCCCGCACGCCCGTGCCGACGAGGTCGGCGCGCAGGTTCAAGGTGAACTGGTCGACGAACGCCTTGGTGGCGCCGTAGACGTTGCCGCCCGGGTAAGGGTAGGCGCCCGCGACGGAGCCCAGATTGATGATCAGACCGCTGTTGCGCTGGACCATGCCGGGCAATACCGCGCGCGTCATCGTGACGAGACCGCTGCAGTTGGTGGCGATCATCGTTTCCCAGTCTTCCAGCGACGCCTCGTGGGCGGGCTTGATGCCCAGCGCCAGGCCGGCGTTGTTGATCAGGACGTCGATGTCGCGCCAGCCTGCCGGCAGGGCGTCCAGCGCGGCGTGGATGGCGGCTTTGTTCGTCACGTCCAGCGGCACCGTGCGCACGTTCGGGCCCAGCTCGAAGGCGAGCGCGTCGAGGCGGTCCTCGCGGCGGCCGGCGATCAGCACCTTGTGGCCGTTGGTGGCGAAAATGCGCGCCATCGCGGCGCCGAAGCCGGCGGTGGCGCCGGTGATAAAGACGATCATGCGTTGCATCCTGTCTGTTAGCGGTCGAGAACCTGACGATTGTAGCCGAAACAGCAGTATTGTCACCAATTCTCACCGCCGGGCCGTTCGGGAGGGTTTAAATCTTGTCGTAATCTCCATTTCTTGCTCTCCCGGACCAGTTCACATACAATCGCCACTCCATTTATGTCTCACGTAACTGGCGAAAAGCGGCCGCCGTGACCAGGCAGCCTGCGAAAGGTGGGTCTCCACCGGGGAACGTGAGATTTCAATACAGCCGTTCGCCTGGGCAGCCACGATGGAATCGCGCGGATGAGTGCGCGCCCGGGCTGCCTTCGACATTCCGGCCACCTCATTCGATCCTATCTGCCAGTCCTAATCGGAGTTATTCATGTTCGCTAAAGATCACACCCTCGCCGCCATCGACCCGGAACTGTTCGGCGCCATCCAGAACGAGAACCGCCGCCAGCACGACCACATCGAGCTGATCGCTTCGGAAAACTACACGTCGCCGGCCGTCATGGAAGCACAGGGCTCCCAGCTGACCAACAAGTATGCGGAAGGCTACCCGGGCAAGCGTTACTACGGCGGCTGCGAATACGTGGACGTCGTCGAACAGCTGGCCATCGACCGCGTCAAGCAGCTGTTCGGTGCCGAAGCAGCGAACGTGCAGCCGAACTCCGGTTCGCAGGCCAACCAGGGCGTGTTCTTCGCCGTCCTGAAGCCGGGCGACACCATCATGGGCATGTCGCTGGCCGAAGGCGGCCACCTGACGCACGGCATGGCGCTGAACATGTCGGGCAAATGGTTCAACGTCGTCTCCTACGGCCTGACGGCCGAAGAGGACATCGACTACGACGCGATGGAAAAGCTGGCCCACGAGCACAAGCCGAAGCTGATCGTCGCCGGCGCATCCGCCTTCTCGAAGAAGATCGACTGGGAACGCTTCGCCAAGGTCGCCAAGGATATCGGCGCCTACTTCATGGTCGACATGACCCACTACGCCGGCCTGATCGCTGCCGGCCTGTACCCGAACCCCGTGCCGCACGCCGACTTCGTCACGTCCACCACGCACAAGTCGCTGCGCGGCCCGCGCGGCGGCATCATCCTGATGAAGGCCGAGCACGAGAAGATCATCAACTCGGCGATCTTCCCCGGCATCCAGGGCGGCCCGCTGATGCACGTGATCGCCGGCAAGGCCGTTGCGTTCAAGGAAGCGCAGGGCGAAGAGTTCAAGGCCTACCAGGCACAAGTCATCAAGAACGCCGACGTGCTGGCCAGGACCCTCATCAAGCGCGGCCTGCGCATCGTCTCGGGCGGTACCGAGTCGCACGTGTTCCTCGTCGACCTGCGCGCCAAGAACCTGACCGGCAAGGAAGCTGAAGCGATCCTGGGCAGCGCGCACATCACGACGAACAAGAACGGCATCCCGAACGATCCGCAAAAGCCGTTCGTGACGTCCGGCATCCGCCTGGGCAGCCCGGCCATGACGACGCGCGGTTTCAAGGAAGCCGAAGCGGAAGAAGTGGGCAACCTGATCGCCGACGTGCTGGACAACCCGCACGACGCCGCCACCATCGAGCGTGTGAAAGCCGCCGTCAAGGTCCTGGCCGACAAGTTCCCCGTCTACGCGGCCTGATCGGGCGACAGCTTTACGCCTGAAACAGTCGTTGTTACACTCTGAGCGCCGGACCGAGGTCCGGCGCTTTTTCATCCCTGAATGCCCCTCATGAAATGTCCGTTCTGCCAGCACGATGATATCCACGTCCTCGATACCCGCGTATCGGAGGAGGGGGACGCCATCAAACGCCGGCGGCGCTGCGGCAAGTGCGACAAGCGCTTCACGACGTACGAACGGATCGAACTTTCGATGCCGTTCGTGGTCAAAAAAAACGGCAGCCGCACCGAGTTTTCGGAGGCGAAGTTGCGCGACAGCCTGATGCTGGCCCTGCGCAAGCGCCCTGTCGCGGCCGCGTCCGTCGATACGGCCGTGCAGTCGATTTCGGAAAAGCTGCTGACCAGCGGCAAGCGCGAAGTGGACTCGAACCATATCGGCGAGCTTGTGATGCAGGAGCTCAAGCGGCTGGACAAGGTGGCGTACATCCGCTTTGCATCCGTCTACAAGAACTTCGAGGACCTGGCTGAGTTCCAGGATGCCATCGTGGAGGCGGGGCAGGAGCGCAAGCCGAAGGGCGAATAACAGCCGCCACATACGAGGCATTGGGGACTGGCTCGTGTCTCAGGGCGAATGCCCTGTGACAGGAGCCTGTCCCCGACGTTTTGCTGCCCCCTGTCCGCGACGTACGCGCAGACCGCCTTACTGTTGCCGCGCGCACTGCCGCCACCCTCGCCACGCTCCGGCGCAACCGCGCCACCATCCAAGTCAGCTGGTCAGTCTTCCACCTGCCCAGCCCGCAATTTTGCAACCCGGCAGCACAACTTCTCGCCAGAAATTCTTCAGTTCCCGCCGCATCCTTGAGGTAGCTCAACCGACGACGGGCCGCAACGCCTAACTTGTAAAGGCGAAGTCGAGGAGAGTCCCATGCGCGCTGCCGCGGGTTTTACGCTGATCGAAGTGCTCGTTGCCGTGCTGGTGCTGGCTGTCGGCCTGATCGGCGGTACCGCCATGCAGCTGCACGCGATGCGCACCCGGCACGAATCGGCGCTGCTGTCGGCCGCGGTGCAGGCCGCTGCCGCGATGGCGGACCGCATCCGCGCCAACGCCGGCCAGGTCGGCACTGTCTACCTGGCGATCGATTACGACGCCTCTCGTGAACCGACGCCCACCACGCCGCCCGGCCTGTGCATGGCCGGCCCGTGCGACCGCACGGCACTGGCGGAACTGGACGCCTACGAACTGAAGCGGCTGGTGCGCACGACGTTGCCGGCGGGGCGCGTGCGCGTGTGCCGTGATGCCGGCGTGTGGCAGGCGGGCCGGCTGCATTGGCCATGCTCGGGCGGGCCGACGGCGCCCGTCGTCGTCAAGATCGGCTGGCGCGGCAAGAACCCGGACGGCACGCCGCAGGCGGACGCGGAGGACGGCTTCGTGCCCGGCGTGGCGCTGGCGGTGGCCGGAGTCGCCCCATGAACGGCGTGCATCGCTGCGCCGGCGTCGGGCTGGTCGAGATGCTTGTCGCGCTGACGATCGGCATGGTGGTGACCCTCGCGTCGGCGGCAATGCTCGTCACCGCCAATGGCGACTACCTGCACCACGGCGCCAGCGTACGGCTGAACGACGGGGGCCGCTACGCCATCGAACTGATCGGCCAGGCGCTGCGCCAGTCGGCCTACGCCGATGCCGCCGAGCCGGGTGGGGCCGCGCCGCCGGCGGAAGAGGGCGCCGGCATCGACGGCCTCGATGCGCACAGCGTGACCCGTACCGGGCCGGGCATTGCCAATGCGCGAGCGTCCTCCGTCAACGGCAGCGACGTGCTGGCGGTGCGCTTCGGCGGCGCCGGCACGGGCGCCGGGGACGGCTCCATCGTCGACTGTGCCGGCTTTGCCGTGGGCGCATCGCAGCAGGGCTGGAGCATTTTCTATGTCGCGTCCGGCGACGATGGCGAAGCGGAGCTGCGCTGCAAATACCGCACCGACAGCGGCGGCTGGAGCGCCGATGCCGTCGTGCGCGGCATCGACAGCTTCCAGGTGCTGTATGGCGTCGATACCGATACGCCGGTGGACGGTGTCGCCAACCGCTACCTGAACGCGACGTCCGTGCGGGCGCTGGACGACGCCCTGATTGTGGCAGGTGCGTCCGCGGCCGAGCGTGAACGGGAGCGGCGGCGCCAGTCGTACTGGCATCGGGTGGTTGCCGTCCGGGTGGCGCTGCTGCTGCATGGCGAGAGCGGCACGCGCATCGGCGACGTGCCGATGGCGTACGACCTGTTCGGCAGCGACTACACGGCGGCGGCACAGGGCGGCGACCCCGGCACGCGGATCGACGAGGCGGCGCTGCCCGCGCCCATGCGGGCACGGTCGCGGCGGCTGTTCGAGGCAGCCGTGTTGCTGCGCAACCGGGCCGGCTCGTGATGCGCGCGCGGCGGCGAATGCCGCGCTGGCGGCGGCAACGGGGCGTGACGCTGATCGTCGGTCTGCTGATGCTGGCGGCCGTGCTGCTGCTGGCCGCGTCCGCCACGGATATGGCGTTGATGGGTGAGAAATCGGCGCGCGCCGAGCGGGACCGGCATATCGCGCTGCAATCTGCGGAGGATGCATTGATGGATGCGGAACTCGATATCGAAGGTGCGGCATTGGTGCCGGCGGAACGCAGCGCGCTGTTTGGCGCGGTGGACAGCTTTCGCCCCGCCCCGGACTTGGCATGCGGCACCGGTCTGGCGCTGGGGCTGTGCCCGCGCAGCGCGCCGGGCGAGCCGCCGCCGTGGCAGGCCGTCGATCTCGGCAACGCGGCGGCAGGTGTGCCGCTGGGGACCTTTACCGGAACCGACGCGGAAACAGGCGCAGGGTTCCTGCCGCTGCGGCGGCCGCGCTATGTCGTCGAACGGCTGCCGTATCATCCGCCCGGGTCGGAGGTGGGCGCGGACAACGGTTACCTGTACCGCGTTACCGCCATCGGTTTCGGCAGCCGCGAAGGCACGCAGGTCGTGCTGCAGGCAACCTATCGACGGCACGATGACTGAGACCGCGATGACCGCATGGCACAAGCTGCAGCGCTACCGGCTTTACGTTCTGCGCCTGATGCTGGCCGGCGTCTGCCTGGCCGGTTACGTCCCGGGTGCGAGCGGGGAGACGTCCGACGAACAGGTGGCGCTGGGCTGCGGCGCGCGCCATCGCACCGTGCGCGGTCCGGCCGTAACGGTGCCGGCCGCGCGCCTGGCACCGGTCGGCGCAGAGGAGGCCACGGTGTTTCGCGCCGCCTACTTGCTGGCGAGCGGCAGCGGCACACTCACGCGCACGCCGCTGGCCCGCAATGCCGCCGGCGCGCTGCGCGAGATGCCGCCGCTGTGGGATGCCGGCCAGCTGCTGGCGCAAACGCCGCCCGCGGCACGCCATATCTACACGTTCGACGGGGACCCTGCCGCGCGCCGGGCCACGATACCGTTCCTGTGGGATTTTCTGTCGCCGACCCGCCAGGCGGAACTCGACCGGCCCCCTGTGCCGGTGGAAGGGGAGGATGGTCCTGATGGCCTCGGGCCGGCGCGGCTGGAATACCTGCGCGGCGACCGTACGCTGGAAGGAAATGGTCTGCGGGTGCGCAGTGGCGTGCTGGGCGACGCGGTCCACGGCACGCCGGTGTTTGTCGGCGCGTGGGCGAACGCGCCGGCGCGCGGCGGTGCCGATGGCGCCTATGCCGCGTTCCATCAACGCGCATTACGGCGCGCGCCGGCCGTCTACCTCGGGGCCAACGATGGCATGCTGCACGCCTTCGACGCGCGCACGGGCGCCGAGCTGTTTGCCTACGTGCCGGACATGCTGTTTGACGGATTGAAGGAACTGACGTCGCCCGCGTATGTCCACCGGGCCTATGTGGACGGTCCGCTGGTCACGGGCGAGGCCAACATCGGCGCTGCGTGGTGCACGGTGCTGGTCGGCGCGCCGGGTGTGGGCGGGCGTGGGCTGTTCGCGCTGGACGTGACCGATCCGGACGACTTCGAGGACGGCCTTGGCGTGCTGTGGGAATTCACGCAGCGGGACGACCCGGCCATCGGCAACGTCATGACGCCGGCGCAGGTGGCGCGCCTGTATGTACGTTCGCGCAACGGCGTGCGCCAATACCGCCACTTCGCTGTCACGGGCAATGGCGAAGGCGGCGCAGGGCGCGCCGCGTTGCTGCTGCTGGCGCTGGACAAGCCGCCCGGGCAGCGCTGGCGCGTGGACACCAATTACTACCGCCTGAGCACACCGCCGGGCGAGGACGGCCAACCGGCAGGGTTGTCGGCACCGGCACTGGTGGCGGACGACGACGACGCGCTGCGCCACGTCTACGCGGGCGACCTGCAAGGCAACCTGTGGCGCTTCGACTTCACTCGCACGCCGCCATGGCGCAGCAGTCCCGGCTTGCGCCCCGTATTTGTCGCCCGCGACGCGCATGGCGTGCGCCAGCCCATCGCCCAGCAGCCGAAGGTGGTGTACGCCCTGGGCGGCGGCTACCTGGTGTTGTTCGGCACCGGCATGCTGCGCAGCCGCGCCGACCGCGAACCGGCCGGTTTCACGCCGCAGTCCTTCTATGCGATTTACGACGATCCCGCGCATCCGGCCACTGCTCCGACGCGCGCCGATCTGCTGGAGCGCCGGCTCGATGCCGCGGACGGCGAGAGCGGGTTCACCGTCAACGGCCCGCGGCAGGCCATCGGCGGCGGCGAGCGGGCGAAGGGGTGGTACGTCGATTTCGGGGGCGGCGCAGGCGAACGCAATCTCGGCGGCGCGGCAATTATCGACGGCAAGGTGGCATTCAGCACTGTCGTCCCTGGGCGCGGCGCGTGCACGGAAAGCTCCAGCCGCACCTACCTGCTGGACGCGTTGTCCGGCCTGGCGTCCGACGATGCGGGCGTGGCCGTCAGCGGTGCCCGGACCGGGGCGCTGGTGCCGGACTTCGTCGACGGTGCGCCCACGCCATTGCCTGCCGCGCGCGTGCGCGGTCACGGCGCAGGCGGCAACGGCACGCGCATCCAGGTGACGCGCTCGGCCGAAGTCGTTGCCCTTGGCACAACCGGCGAAGTGCCGGGTGTGACAGCCACGCGCGCGACATTGCCGGCCGGGCGCCTGAGCTGGCGCGAAGTCGTCAACTGGCGCCAGTTGCATGATGCCGCGAGCCGGCGCGGCGGCGGCGATTCATCCGGCAGCGCGCCCCGAACGCGAGGAGGGACACGCCAATGAAGACCAGGCGCAATATCGCCGCCGGCTTCACGCTGACGGAGCTGCTGGTCACGGTCGGCATTGCCGGTATCCTGGCGGCCGTTGCCTATCCGGCCTTCCAGGATCACGTCGTGCGCTCGCGCCGCACGGAAGCGCAGGCGGCGCTGCAGCGGCTGATGCAGCAGCAGGAGCGCTATTTCACACTGCACAACCGTTACTTCCCGTTCGCGGCGGATGCGGCTGGCGGCAGTGCGCCGGTGTGGCGCTGGTGGTCGGGCACCAGCCCGGCGCGCAGCGCTTACGAAATCGCGGCGCTGGCCTGCGACGACCAGCCCATCGAACAGTGCGTGCAACTGGTGGCCACGCCGGGCACACAGCGCGTCGACGTCACTTTCAGGGACCCCCAATGCGAACGATTGATACTGACCAGTACCGGCGAACGCCGCGTCACCGGTCGCGGCCAGCGCTGCTGGCGCTGAATGCCGCCTTTACGCTGGTGGAAGCGCTGGTCGCCCTGGCGGTGGCCGGTATTCTGCTGGGCGCGGCGGTGCCGGACCTGCGCGGGTTCGCGCAGCGCCAGCAGATGCGCGGCGCCGCCGCGGACCTGCTCGCGGCGCTGCACCTGGCCCGCGCGCAGGCGCTGGGGCGTGGCGATATCGTCGTGTTGGCGCCCAGCGATCCGGCCGGCATGGCATGGCAGCACGGCTGGACCGTGTTTGCCGACCGGGATGGCGACGGCCGCCCCGGGGCCGGCGAGGAGGTGCTGTTCCGGCACGGTCCCGTGGCCGACGGGATGCGCATCTGGTCGCGGCTGTCGGCCGCTGCGCCGCCGTGGTATGTCGCCTATAATAGTGCCGGCCGTTCGTGCCGCGCGGGCAATGGCAACGCCGCCAATTTCGGCACGCTGTCGCTGCGCTCCGGCGACGAGGCACGCAATATCAAGATCAATATGCTGGGCCGCGCGCGCCTGTGCGACCCGCTGAGGGAGGCCGGCTGCACCGCTGCCGGCGAATGACGGGCGGCGCGATCGTGCGGCGGCCGGGCGGACAAGGAAACGATGGACATCAACAACGATCTGGACGGCATGCGCCTGGCCCTGCAATGGGCGGAGAAAGGGCTGTACACGACGTCGCCCAATCCGCACATCGGCTGCGTCATTGTCCGGGACGGTGTCGTCATCGGCGCCGGCGTCACCCAGCCCGCAGGGCAGGACCATGCGGAGATCCAGGCCCTGAAGGATGCGGCGCAGCGCGGCCACGACGTGCGCGGCGCCACCGCCTACGTCACGCTGGAGCCATGCGCGCATTATGGCCGCACGCCGCCGTGCTGCGACGCGCTCGTGCGTGCGGGCCTCGGCCGCGTCGTCGCGGCCATGGAGGACCCGAATCCGCTGGTCGCGGGGCAGGGCATGGCGCGGCTGGCCGCGGCGGGCATCGAAGTGTCGTCCGGCCTGCTGGCGGACGAAGCGTATGAACTGAACATCGGCTTCTTCTCGCGCATGCGCCGCCAGCTGCCGTGGGTGCGCCTGAAAACGGCGGCCAGCCTGGACGGCATGACGGCGCTGCACAACGGCAGCAGCCAGTGGATCACCGGCCCGGAGGCGCGCGCCGACGGCCATGCCTGGCGCGCGCGCGCCTGCGCCATCCTGACGGGCATCGGCACCGTCAAGGCGGACGATCCGCAACTGAACGTGCGCGCCGTGGACACGCCGCGCCAGCCGCGCCGCATCGTCATCGACAGCAGGCTGGAAATCGATCCCGACGCGAAGGTGCTGGCCGGTGGCGGGACGTTGATCGTCGCCGCCGTCAGCGACCATGAGCGGGAGGCCGTGCTGCGTGACCGTGGCGCGGAGATCATCACGCTGGCCAATGCGCACGGCAAGGTGGACCTGCCGGAACTGATGCGCGAGCTGGGCCGGCGCCAGATCAACGAGCTGCACGTGGAGGCGGGCACGAAGCTGAACGGCTCGCTGGTGCGCGAACACTGCGTGGACGAGCTGCTGGTCTACCTGGCGCCAACCCTGCTGGGTGACGCACAAGGCATGTTCGCGCTGCCGGCGCTGACCGAGCTGACGCACAAGCACGCGCTGCGCTTCCACGCGGTGCGCAGCGTCGGCGACGACCTGCGCATCCTGGCCCGGTTCACGGATCGGCCTCTCAACTGACACGAACAACCCGGCGGTCACGCATCGCCATCTCAAGGACTGAAGCATGTTTACTGGAATCGTCGCCGCTGTCGGCAACATCAAGACCGTCACCCCGCTGCCGGGTGGCCATGACGCAGGCGTGCGCCTGGATATCGACGCGGGCCCGCTGCCGCTGGCCGACGTCGCGCTGGGCGACTCGATCGCCATCAACGGCGCCTGCATGACCGTGGTGGAAAAGACCGACAGCACGTTTACGGTGGATGTCTCGCGCGAAAGCCTGAACTGCACCGTGGGGCTGGACACGCCGACGGAAGTGAACCTGGAAAAGGCGCTGACGTTGAACGAGCGCCTGGGCGGCCACCTGGTGTCCGGCCACGTGGACGGCCTGGGCGTGGTGCGCAAGTTCGAGCCGGTCGGCGAGTCGTACGAACTGGTGGTGGAAGCGCCGCGCGAGCTGGGCAAATACCTGGCGTTCAAGGGCTCGATCGTCGTCAACGGCGTCTCGCTGACCGTCAACCGCGTCGAGGACGTGGCCGAGGGCTGCCGCTTCTCGATCAACCTGATCCCGCACACGATCCAGGTCACGACCCTGAAGCACCTGACGGTGGGCGGCAAGGTCAACCTGGAAGTCGACCTGATCGCGCGCTATGTCGAGCGGATGCTGACTGCCTCTGGCAACGACGGCAACGTCAAGCTCGTGTAATGACCGGACCCGCCGGTTGCGTCGTCTGACGCCGCCCGCAGGGTTCCTCGAACGCCGGCCCCGTGCCGGCGTTTTTCATGGCGCTGTCACTCCTGACTAAGGGTTTTCCCATCCATAAGCAGTGATGCCCGCAGGAAGTCGGCAGGCGTACTGATCCTATTCCCATCCCGGCCGTACAACCAGCCCAGGTAGTTCGGCAGGTAGCGGCTGGCCACGCCATTGAAGCGCGTCAGCCACGTCTTGAAATGGCTGTGGTACCGGTTCACGTTCTGGACATGGATGGCGCCGCGCGTTCTAATGCCAGCGCTGA
>Ga0265797_10007210_pt1 | contig 15340 bp, 10 predicted proteins | sample P2T30metagenome_FD_192433 | JGI IMG/M metagenome (GOLD analysis project Ga0265797, IMG submission 192433) | Plant litter microbial communities from East Loma Ridge, Irvine, California - P2 T30 | ecosystem: Environmental > Terrestrial > Plant litter > Unclassified | place: USA: California... | reverse complement strand
ACTGCATGCGAAGCCCCTGAAATTGGTGCCGATCCTCGAGGCGACCGGCTAACCTGTTGAGGTGTCGGATGCTGCGAATCGAATCGCGCGTTCCTCACTCAGACAGGCGTATCTTATCGAAACCGCGCCAAGTGCACCGTTAGGTGACGCACACTATGCACATCAATACGGCTGAGAACAAAAAAAGGAGAGCCGCAGCCTCCTTATTCATATAGATAATAAGACGTAGGGTGGGTGCGGCCGGCGAGATGGCTCTGCCATCCACGCGTTCAACACACGTTGTAATGGCCAATCACGCAATGGCTGAACGCGTGGGCGGCAAGCCACCTCGCCGGCCGCGCCCACCCTACTGCGATCAGAACTTGTAGCGCAGGTTCAGATAATACTGGCGGCCACTGACATCGAGCTTCTGCTGCTCTTCTTCGCTGTAGCGGTATTGCGCGCGCTTGGCATTGGTCAGGTTGGTCGCGCTGAACGCCAGCTCCAGGTTCTTGGTCAGGTAGTAGTTCGCGGAAAACGCCAGCGTGGTCACCGCATCGGCATAGGTCGGCGCGGTCGGCATCGCCACGCCATTGATCACCGAAAGACCCTGGCTGTTGGCGGTCGGCGATGGCGCGGTGGTGCTGTTCACGTATTCGCCGCGGTAGTTGGCGACCAGGCGCGACGACAGTTTTTCATCCTCGTAGTACAGGCCAAGATTGCCGGTCCATTCAGAGGCGCCGACCATCGGCCGGCCATCGTCTACCTTGGTCTTGGCGCGGCTGACGTTCGAGGTGAAGCCGAAGTTGGTCTTGCCAAACGGCTGCTCGTACTGCAGCTCGATGCCGTTGATCTTGGCGCCCTGCTGCGAGGCCGTGTTGATGAAGAAGCTCTTCACGGTCTGGTCGCGCGGGTCGAGCAGGTCGACGGTGGAACTGCCGACGGCGCCCGTCTTGGGATAGCCGTCGATCGACGAGTGGAACACGCTCACGGCCACGATCGAACGCGGTGCAAAGTACCAGGCCCACGACAGATCGAGGTTGTCGGCAGTTTGGGGTTCCATGTCCGGATTCGGCCCCGTCACGCGGCAACCGTTGGCGTCGCAGCCAGGGGTGCCGAAGCCGCTGCCCAGCAGATTGTAGTTCTGGCGGCCGATGGTGCGGCTCACGCCGAAGCGCGCCAGCATATCGTTACCCAGGTCGTAGCGCAGGTTCAGGCTTGGCAGCCAGTCGTCGAAAGTGCGTTTGGTCGGCGTCTTGTAGTACAGGATGCCGGCGTTCGGGTTGAACGGCATGCCGTCGAAGTAAGCGGTGGCGTCGCCCGCGGTGGTGATCGCGCCTGGATACGCGGCGCAGGTCACGGCCGGTTGGCCCGGCTCCACGCGCTGGCAGGCGCCGGCGGGGATCGGGGTGGCGATATTGGCCTTGATCTCGGTACGCGTGAAACGCACGCCGAGATTGCCCGACCAGCGCTCGCCTTCCAGATTGGCCATGACGTAGGCCGCGCTCTGGCGTTCCTTCATGTCGATCTCGGAACTGACGCGGCGCTCCCATTCGGGGCTGGTGACCTTGGTATTGTTGGCGATGTACTCGATCGTCGCGTCGCGGGTGTACGTAAAGCCGGAGTTGTCCCAGCCGCTGCCGCCCAGGCCTGAGCCGAAGTCGCCCGGATACGGCTGCCAGCCGGTCGTCGGCGTCGGCGTGTTCGACGTGACCTTGCCAGTATTCGGATCGACTGCGATGCCGCTGCGGAAGGCCGGGCCACGGCGGCCGCTGGTGCGCTCATGGTCCGAGAAGCGCACGCCGCTCTCGAGCGACTGAACCCAGCCGCGATTGAGTTTGTATTCCGCGTCGAACTGCGCGCTCCACTCCTTGTCGACGGTGCGGATGCCCGAGGCGGCGCGGTCGACGATGGTGTAGCCGCTGCCATCCGGATTCAAACCGGGCTGGTTGGCGCCGGTGCCGTGGTACTGCACGAACGGCGCGTCGTGCAGGCCGCCCAGCGCATACGAGATGCCGGTGCCATAGCGCGCCAGCGTCAGGCCCTGATCCAGTTCGGTCGAGCCGACGCCGCGCGTGGTCGACAGCAAGGTCTTGACGGTGAGGTCGTCGTTAACGCGGTATTTGGCGTCCAGATCGAGGAAGGCGCTGGTCGCTTCGGCGCCGTCGCGGAAGAACCCTTCCGAGTTGCCGACGTACTGCGGGGTGGTCCCGTCGGGGAACACGATGTCGGCTGCCTTCAGCACTTTGAGCGGGTGGCCATAGACCGTGGTCTCGTTGACGATCACCGGATTGCGGATCTGGGCGTAGACGCGCTGGCCATTCGAGCTGGTATTGGCCGAGGCGGCGGCGGTGGCGCCCAGCGGCGAATTTTTACCGAGCAGCATGGAGTAGATCGCGCTCGAGTTCAGACGGCCGTGATTATCGGCTTCCATCTTCGAATGGAAACCGGTCAGCGTCACGTCCAGATTGCGGTTCGGCTTGAACTGCAACGACAGCATGCCGCCCTTGCGGTCGCGCACCGATTCGACGAACTCGGAGCTCATCGAACCGGGCAGGCGCACGCCATTCAGGTCGGCCGCGGTATAGCCGGTGCCGGCCAGCGACGCGTCGGTGATGCCCAGCATGGTGGCGGTGTTGATCTGGTCCCAGCCGCTGTTGGTGCCATAGGCGAAGCGCGATACCGAGTCGCGCCGCACGAAGCGCTTCTCTGCAAACAGCGAGGCCAGCACGCCGAAGGTGCCGGCTTCGTTCTTCCAGTTGACCGAACCGTTCATGTCGGGCGCGTAGCGGCCCGGCAGGTCGGCGTAGCTGGCGCCGACGCTGACCACGCCCGAGAAGCGTTCCTTGGCGGCCAGCGGCTTGCGGGTGCTGACATTGATGGTGCCGGCCAGGCCGCCATCGACGATATTCGCCTGCGACGATTTATAGACCACGGCCTGCTGCAGCACGTGCGACGGCATCAGCGACAGGCTGGTCGAGCGCGAACTCGAACCCTGGTCGGCCACGTACCAGTCGCCGCCGCTGACGGCGTGGCCATTGAAGATGATCAGCGACATGTCCGGATTGGTGCCGCGCATCGAGACTTTTTCCGCTTCGTCGTAATCGGTGCGCACCGAGACGCCGGCCAGGCGCTGCAGCGAATCGGCCAGGTTCTTGTCCGGCATCTTGCCCACGTCTTCGGCCGTGATCACCTCGACGTTGGCCGAGGCATCCTTCTTGACCGACAGCGAGCGCGCCAGCGAGGCGCGGATGCCGGTGACTTCGACAGTCTGCATCGGCACTTCCGGGGCGGCTTCCTGGGCCATGGCCGGCACCACGGCCAGGCTCCAGACTGCCATCGATACGGCTGCCGCGAGCGGCTTGCGCTTGAACATCTTCTCTCTCCTGGGTCTATTTTATTGCTTGAAGCAGATATCTTTTCTGCCATGATTGGAGTATTCATGATTCATTGCGGCACTGAATAATCACTTGGTGTCGCTTCCATATAACTTGAAGGAATGTACATAGTCGCCTCCCGTGCGCAGGTTATGGCCGGATGAAGAAATTTCATTACCCAAGGGGCGCGCTCCAGATTAGCTTGACGTTTTTCCCACACATTTGATGAACGCCATGCGCCTTGCCTGCCTGTTGCTCGCTTCCGCCGTCCTTGCCGGGTGCGCCAGTGCGCCCGCCACCAGCCCGGCCATCCCCGGCGCCCCGCCCGCGCCAACGCCGCTGGCTGAACTGCTGCACAAGCCGGTCTACCGGATGACGCCGTTCGAGGCCGGTCAGTACATCACGCATATGCATGGCGCCCAGCCCGACCTGAGGAAGCGCATCGCCGCGATCGGGCGCCAGAACATCGGCCAGCCCTACTCATTGAACCTGCTGGGCGAGTTTCCCTACGAAATCCACGACAGCCTGCCGCTGTTCAGTCTGGCGCAAAGCGACTGCGTAGTGTTCGCCGAGCACACCTACGCGATGGCGCTGTCGCAGTCTTGGGAAGAGTTCTTATGGATGCTGCAGCGGATCCGCTACCGCGACGGCGTGATCGGCGTGGCGACCCGCAACCACTACACCGAGATGGACTGGAACGTCGCCAACCGCTGGCTGGTGACTGACATCAGTGCAGAATTGGCCGGCAGCGTGGCAGGCGGCACAGGCCCGTCCTACGGCCTGACAGTCGACCGCGCACGCTTTCTGCGCACCCGCCACAACACGGTGCGCGCCATCCCGATCGAAACCAGCCGCCAGGCCTACGTCGCCAAGGAGCAGGTGGCGGCGATCGCCGGCCGGCTGCAAGAGGGCGACCTGGTCAACGTGATCTCGACCCGCGACGGCGAGTACTGGGCTTCACACGTCGGCCTGGTGGTGCTCGGGCCGGGCGGCGAGCGCCACTTCCTGCATTCCTCCGAGCCGCAGGTGCGCGAAGAAACCTTCGACGCCTATATCACGCGTACGCTCGAGCGCCAGCAGCGCGCCGCGCGCGAAGGCAAGCGCGGACAAAGCCTGGCCGGCTTCAAGTTCCTGCGCCTGAACGCGCAGATCGCGGTGCCGCCGATGGCGCCGCAGCCGCGTCCGGGACCACCGGCGGCTTGACCGTCAACCTGTGCGCTGGCGGCTTGCCGGGCCGCCAGCGCAGCGCAAATCTCCTGCCATTCCCTTCTCCGGGCGTCAGTCCCGCCGCGTATTTATCCCTGCATTAAATAAATAAACGCTTGGAAAACATTCTCCGGGCCATTCATTTATTTCACTTCCGGAATTCAATTCGAATCCCGATGGTTTATATCCCGAAACGCTGTTGAGTGACCTCAAGCCAGCCATTCAATCTGAGCCAGATAATAAACTTATAAATAAGCACTCAATCCAATTCTTGCGCTATTTCGCCTGCCGCGATTAGCTTTGCTCTGATTCACTATTTCGATTGCAGCATACGTCGTTCTCTTTTTGCGAGAAGCCGATTGCCATGTCAATTCACCGTCACCGTCTGTCCAGCCAGCTGTGCGCCAGGATCGTATCGATGCATCGCACCACGAAGGTAGGCCTGGCGATCGCAGTGGACTTGATCGCGCTTCCGATCTGTTTTTTAATCGCAATGATATTACGTGGTGGCGATTTGCATCTTGCAAAACAATTCGAGCCGAGTTCTTATTTCCTGGTCGCCATGTTAACCATCGGCGCATTCTGGCTGTCCGATTTATACCGGGCCGTGATCCGTTTTATCGATCACCGTTTATTGACGCTGACCGGACTGGCATTGGCCATCGCCGTCATGTGCGCTTATCTGACGCTGGTCTTCCTCGATGAGGCGCAGTTTCCACGCAGCGCCCTGACCATTTACTGGTTCATCGCCTTTTCCTACGTCGTCATGTCGCGCATTGGCGTGCGCAAGCTGCTGCGCAGCACGCGGGGCCCCTGCGCCGGCAACGCGCTCGCGGTCGCCATCTACGGTGCGGGCGAAGCCGGGGCCCGGCTGGCCCAGGCCATGCGCGATGGTGACGACTACCGTCCCCTGTGCTTCTTCGATGACAAGCGCGCCCTCAACGAACGCACCGTGGCCGGCCTGCGCGTGTTCCATACCAGCCGCCTGGTCGAACTGGCCGCCTCCCTCGGCATCCGCACCATCGTCATCGCCCTGCCTGCTGCGGCGCCCGAGCGCCTGCGCGAACTGATGCAGCGTCTGGGCCAGGCCGGCCTGCCCACCAGAATGCTCACGCGCCTGGTCGACCTGGCCGACGACAAGGTCCCCGACAACGTCCGGGTGCGCGACGCAATCCGCGAGATCAAATTCGAAGACCTGCTCGGGCGGCCACCGGTGCCGCCGCGCCTCGACCTGTTCGCCCGCTGCGTGCGTGGCAAGGGCGTGCTGGTCACCGGCGCCGGCGGTTCCATCGGCGGCGAACTGTGCCGCCAGATCGTCACCCTGAGCCCGGCGCGCCTGCACCTGGTCGACCATTCCGAGTACGCGCTCTACACCATCCGGCAAGAGCTGGCCGCGCGCTTTCCCGACCTGCCCATCCACGCTCACCTGGGCTCGGTGTGCAATGCCGACCTGGTCGAGCGCGTGCTGGGCGGCGGCGGGATCGACACCATCTACCATGCAGCCGCCTACAAGCACGTGCCGCTGGTCGAAGACAATATCGTCGAAGGCTTGCGCAACAATGTGCTGGGCGCGCAGATCATCGCCGCCGGCGCGGCGCGGCATGCGGTCCAGACCTGCGTGCTGATCTCCAGCGACAAGGCAGTGCGGCCGACCAATATCATGGGCGCCAGCAAGCGCATCGCGGAACTGATCTTCCAGGCGGCAGCAGCGCGTGTGGGGGCGGGCCACGCTGGTGGCGGCGGTGGCGGCGCTGGCGGCGATGTTGACGGCCACGATGGCGTCGACACTGGCGGCAAGGGCGCTGGCGGCACTGGCAGCCACCGCAGCGGCGCTGGCACCACCTTCTGCATGGTCCGCTTCGGTAATGTGCTCGGCTCCTCCGGCTCGGTCATCCCGCTGTTCCAGCGCCAGATCGCGCGCGGCGGTCCGGTCACGATTACCCATCCCGAGGTCTCGCGCTACTTCATGCTGATCCCCGAGGCGGCCCAGCTGGTAATCCAGGCGGGCGCCATGGCCAAGGGCGGCGACGTGTTCGTGCTCGACATGGGCGAGCCGGTGCGCATCCTCGACCTGGCGCGCACCATGATCGCCATGCACGGTCTCAGCGAGCGATGCCCCCAGCAGCCGCGCGGCGACATCGAGATCCAGTTCGTCGGCCTGTTCCCCGGCGAGAAATTGCACGAGGAATTGCTGACCGACGGCACCGTCTTTCCCAGCGAGCACCCACGCATCATGCGCATGAAAGAAAGCGCCCTGCGCCCCAGCGTACTCGAGACCTGCATCACCTGCCTGATGATGGCGTGCGCGACCCATGAGCGAGGGCCGATCGAATCCATGGTCAAGGCGATCGTCTCCGAATACCTGCCGCGTGCGCCGTTGCCGCTGCCGCCTGCGGCGCCCCATGCTGCGTCCGAGGTGGCCGGCCTGGTCCGTAAATTCGTGCCGTTCCGGATCTAGGCCGACGCCGCATCCCGAGCACGGCCCGCGCCATCGCCGCCACCCACATCCATCGTTGCCACAACCACTGCCACTGTCGAGGAAAACATGCGAGACGAAATTGAATCAGTTCACCTGGAGCAGCTGCTGGCGCGGCTGCGCGACCGCCATGCCGTGATCGGCATCATCGGCCTCGGCTACGTCGGCCTGCCGCTGGCCCTGCGCTATGCGGCGGAGGGTTTCCGTGTGCTGGGCATCGATGTCGATGCCGACAAGGTGGCGCGCCTGAACCGTGGCGGCAGCTATATCGCCCATATCGGCGCGCACAGCGTCGAGGCCGCGCGCGAGGCCGGCTTCATGGCCAGCACCGATTTCGCGCGCGCGGCCGAAGCCGATGCGCTGGTGATCTGCGTCCCCACCCCGCTGACCGCCTACCGCGAACCCGACCTGTCGTTCGTGATCGGCACGGTCGAGTCGCTGCTGCCGCATATGCGTCCCGGCCAGCTGCTTTCACTGGAGAGCACCACCTATCCCGGCACTACCGAGGAAGAACTGCGGCCGCGGCTCGAGGCGCGCGGCCTGCGCGTGGGCCAGGACGTGTTCCTGGTGTTCTCGCCCGAGCGCGAAGACCCCGGCAACCCCGACTTCCACACCCGCACCATTCCCAAGATCTGCGGCGGCTCGACCGATGCCTGCCTGGAAGCCGGACTGGCCCTGTACCGCGCCGCCATCGACACCGTGGTGCCGGTCAGCTCGACCCGCGCCGCCGAACTGACCAAGCTGCTCGAGAACATCCACCGCGCCGTGAATATCGGCCTGGTCAACGAGATGAAGATCATCGCCGACCGCATGGGCATCGACATCCACGAGGTGATCCGCGCCGCCGCCACCAAGCCGTTCGGCTTCACGCCCTATTATCCCGGCCCCGGCCTGGGCGGCCACTGCATCCCGATCGACCCATTCTATCTGACCTGGAAGGCGCGCCAGTACGGGCTGCACACCCGCTTCATCGAGCTGGCCGGCGAGATCAACAGCGACATGCCCACCTGGGTGATCGGCAAGGTGGCCGACGCCCTCAACACGCGCGGGCGGGCGGTAATGGGCAGCCGCGTGCTGGTGCTGGGCATCGCCTACAAGAAGGATGTCGAAGACATGCGCGAATCTCCCTCGGTAGCGCTGATGGAGCTGCTGCGCGCGCGCGGCGCCGCGGTCGACTATTCCGACCCGCACGTGCCGGTGTTCCCACGCATGCGCGAGCACCGCTTCGAGCTGGCCAGCGTCGAGCTGACGCCGTCCGCGGTCGCGTCCTACGACGTCGTGCTGCTCGCCACCGGCCACAGCGCTTTCGACTACGACATGGTGCGCCAGAACGCCACCCTGATCGTCGATACCCGCGGCGTGTACCCGAACCGCCTGCCGAACGTGGTCCAGGCCTGAACCGTCACCTTGCAGGAGCGTCCATGCGCCACTACCCGCCGCCCATCCTCGACCGCAAGATCCGCTTCGCCCTGGTGGGCTGCGGGCGCATCGCACGCAACCACATCGACGCCATTCGCAGCCATGCCGCGCGCTGCGAGCTGGCCGGCGTGTGCGACATCGACCCACGCGCCCGCGAGGAGGCGGCCGGCATCAGCGGCGCCCGCCCCTACGCCAGCCTCGACCGGATGCTGGCCGAATGCGAGGCCGACGCCTTCGTGCTGGCCACGCCGTCCGGCCTGCACCCGAGCCAGGCGATCGGCATCGCCCAGGCCGGCCGCCACGTCATCACCGAGAAGCCGATGGCGACGCGCTGGGAAGACGGCAAGCGCATGGTGGCCGCCGCCGACGCCGCCGGGGTGCGCCTGTTCGTGGTCAAGCAGAACCGCCGCAACGCGACCTTGCAGCTGCTCAAGCGCGCGGTCGAGCAGAAGCGCTTCGGCCGCATCTACATGGTCAACCTGAACGTGTTCTGGACCCGGCCCGAAGAATACTACCGCAGCGCCGGCTGGCGCGGCACCTGGGAGTACGACGGTGGCGCCTTCATGAACCAGGCCAGCCACTACGTCGACCTGCTCGAATGGATCGTCGGCCCGATCGAGAGCCTGCAAGCCTATACCGCGACGCTGGCGCGCGACATCGAGGTCGAGGATACCGGTGTGATGAGCCTGCGCTGGCGCAATGGCGCGCTGGGCTCGATGAACGTCACCATGCTGACCTGGCCGCGCAACCTCGAGGGATCGATCACCATCCTGGGCGAGCGCGGCAGCGCGCGCATCGGCGGGGTCGCCGTCAACGAAGTACAGCACTGGGACTTCGCCGAGCCCCACGCCGACGACGCGCAAGTGGCCAAGGCCAGCTACCACACCACCTCGGTGTACGGCTTCGGCCACCCGCTCTACTACGACAATGTGATCCGGGTACTGCGCGGCGAGGCCGAGCCCGAGACCGACGGGCGCGAAGGCCTGAAGTCGCTCGAGACGCTGGTCGCCGCTTACCGTTCGGCGCGCGACGGCCGCCGCGTGGCCCTACCACTGGAGTATTGAACATGTCCATCACCATCCACGCCAGCGCCATCGTCGACCCCGGCGCCGAGCTGGGCGACGCCACCCACGTCTGGCATTTCGCCCACGTCTGCGCCGGGGCCCGCATCGGCGCCGCCTGCTCGCTGGGCCAGAATGTCTTCGTCGCCAACGATGTCCGGATCGGCAACCGGGTCAAGATCCAGAACAATGTCTCGGTGTACGACGCCGTCACGCTCGAGGACGACGTGTTCTGCGGTCCCAGCATGGTGTTTACCAATGTCTATAACCCGCGCGCCGCATTCTCGCGCAAGCACGAGTACCGGCGCACCCTGGTGCGGCGCGGCGCCACGATCGGCGCCAACGCCACGGTCGTGTGCGGCGTCACGATCGGCGACTACGCTTTTGTTGCGGCCGGCGCCGTGGTCAACCGCGATGTCAAGCCACACGCATTGGTGGCCGGCGTGCCGGCGCGCCAGATCGGCTGGGTCAGCCGCAGCGGCGACCGGCTGGCGCTGCCGCTGTCGGGCAATGGCGCGGCAAACTGCCCACACACCGGCGAACCGTATGTGTTGCGCGATGGCGCCTGCAGCCTGGCCGGTCCCGATGCCGCGCCCTCACCCGGCGCCGGCGCCATGATGGACAGCGCGGCACAAGTCCGGCAGCTGCGCACCGAGGCGAGGGACGACATTGCCTCCAGTGCCGAACGAGGATGAGCCATGGACTTCATCGACCTGAAATCGCAATACCTCGCCTCGCGCGCGCTGATCGACGCGCGCATCCAGGCCGTACTCGATCACGGCCAGTACATCATGGGGCCCGAGGTGGCCGAACTCGAGGCGCGCCTGGCCGACTGGACAGGCACCCGCCACTGCGTAACCGTGTCCTCCGGCACCGAAGCGCTGGTCATCGCCCTGATGGCGCTCGGCGTCGGGCGCGGCGACGAGGTGATCACCAGCCCGTTTTCCTTCATTGCCGCCGCCGAGGCGATCGTGCTGACGGGGGCCACCCCGGTGTTCGCCGATGTCGAAGCCGCCACCGGCAACCTCGACGCGCGCCTGCTGGCCGAGCGGATCACGCCGCGCACGCGCGCCATCATTCCGGTCTCGCTGTACGGCCAGCCGGCCGACATGGACCCGATCAACACCCTGGCCGAGCGCTACGGCATCGCCGTCATCGAGGACGGCGCCCAGAGCTTCGGCGCCACCTATCGCGGCCGCCAGAGCTGCGCGCTGTCGACGATCGGCATCACCAGCTTCTTTCCCAGCAAGCCGCTTGGCTGCTATGGCGACGGCGGCGCCCTGTTCACCGACCACGCGGCGCTGGCCCAGGCAATGCGCGAAATCCGCATCCACGGCCAGTCGCACCGTTACGTGCACAGCCGGGTCGGGGTGGGCGGACGCATGGACACCCTGCAATGCGCCGTGGTGCTGGCCAAGCTGGAGCGCTTCGCCTGGGAACTCGAACAGCGCCGGCGCGCGGCCGACTACTATGACGCCCTGCTGGTGCACCGTATCCCCACCCTCGCCGTGCGCCACGACCGCACCAGCGTCCACGCCCAGTACACCGTGCTGGTCGACGAGCGCGAGCGCGTGCGCGGCGAACTCGCAGCGGCCGGCATCCCGACCGCCGTCCACTACCCGATCCCGATCCACCGCCAGAGCGCCTATGCCCATCTCGCATCGGGCGAGCCCTACCCGGTCGCCGAGGGCCTGGCCCAACGCGTCCTCAGCCTGCCGATGGGTCCCTACCTGGACCGCGCCAGCGCGCAGCGGGTCGCGCAGGCGCTGATATCGGCCTGCCGACCATCGGGCGCGCCGAGCACCGCAAAATTCGCGGCGCAAACCGCGGCGACAAGCACGGCAACAACCACGGCGACAACCACAGCGATCCAGGCGCCGTCCGTGCATGTGACGTCGCACGAGCATGTGGCGGGGCCTGTGCATGTGACGCCGCACGAGCATGTGGCGCGGCCTGTGCATGTGACGCCGCACGAGCATGGGGAGCGGCCCGTGCATCTGGCGTCACTCGCGCATTCTGTGCATTCCGCGCCTCCCGCGCCTTCGTTGCAGACGGTGCTCGACGTCCCGGGAACGCCGCCAACACCGCCCCATCAACCACACACGACAGAATCCAACAGGTCCGCAAGCCCGCCATGAAGCACTTGCCGCCATTCTGGCGCCACGTCGCCACCGTCCTCGGTGGCGCCCTCGGCGCGCAGGCCTTGCCGCTGCTGGCGGCGCCGCTGCTCACGCGCATGTGCACGCCGCAAGAAATGGGCGCCTACAGCGTCTGGCTCGGCGTGATCGCACTGACGGCCATCGGCGCCACCCTGCGCATGGAGGCGGCCATGATCCTCGACCACGAACCCCGCCACCAGCGCACCTGCTTCCGGGTCGTGTTCTACAGCGCCAGCGCGGCCGCCCTGCTGCTGACCTTCGTGGCGGCGAGCGCGCGCGCGGCCGGGTTCGGGCCCGCCCTGCACCTGCCCTGGGCCGCGCTGCTCACCATTGGCGCCGGGGCCTGGCTGACCGCCTGCATGCAGACCACGCTGGCGTATGCCACCTCGCACAATGCCTTCGGCAAGGCGGCCCGCGCCAAGGTCATCACCTCGGCCACCATCGTCCTGACCCAGTTGACGCTGCTGGTTGCCGGCCTCGGTGGCTCCGGCCTGATCGCCGGCCACCTGTGCGGCCTGCTGGCCGGCTTCCTGGCCGCGCGCCGCCTGCTGCGGCCACCGCGCGCGCCGATCGGCTGGCGGCTGGACGCCGAACAACGCGGCTACCTGCGCCGTCACCAGGCGTTCTGGCGCTATTCGCTGCCGTCGAACCTGCTCAACGGGGCGGTCAGCCAGCTTCCCCTGTTTTTGATCGGCATGCGCCACGGGGCGCTGGCCGCCGGTCTGTACGCGCTGACCCAGCGCGTCCTGTCGGCGCCGGTCTCGCTGCTGGCGGCGTCGGTGCTCGAAGTGTTCAAGCGCGAATCAGTGCTCGAATTCCGCGAGCACGGCAATTGCAGCCGCAGCTACCGCCACACCTTCAAGGCGTTGCTGGTGATGGGTGTCGGGCCGGCCCTGCTGCTGGTCCTGTTCGCGCCGACGCTGTTCGGCGCCGTGTTCGGCGCCTCGTGGCGCGAGGCCGGCCAATTCGCCCAGCTGATGGCGCCACTATTCCTGCTGAACTTCATCGCCAGCCCCCTGAGCTATGTGTTCTTCGTGGCAGGCCGCCAGAAGGCCGACCTGCTGTGGCAGGTGACGCTGTTCGCGACCACCCTCGGCGCCTTCCTGCTGCCAGGCAGCGTCCACCAGAACGTGCTGTGGTACGTGATCGGGTACTCCTGCCTTTATCTGGTGTATCTGCACATGTCCTGGAACTGTTCGCGCAACCGGCTGGCGGCCGCATGAGCCGGCTGGCCGGCGGCGAGCGCGGCAGCACGCCCGGCGCCCACCATGCCGGCCTCGACGGCGCATGGATCGCCCACGACGCCGGCGTGGCGCGCGCCCGGCGCGAGCAGTGGCTGATGGTCGCCTGCTTTTTCATGCTGTTCCCCGGCTTCTTCTTCTATCACACCCTGCTCGGCACCGGCGCCAGTGGCGCCTTCCTGGGCGGCTATTTTGCGCCGGTGGCGCTGGCCTTCGCCGCCCCGATGTGCCTGGTGTACCTTGCCCGCATGCGGCGCGAGGCGCGGCGCCTGACCCTGGTCGACGTCCACTACGCCATCTTCCTGGCCTATTTCCTGGGCGTGGTGGCGGTCAATGCGGTGGCCGGCGCCAACCGCACCATTGTCGCTTACCACCTGTTGGCGATCCTGTTCATGGTGCTGGTCTATATCCAGTTCAGCTTCATCGACTTCGACAGCCGGCGCTTCCGCGCGATCGGGCTGCTCAGCCTGGCTTTCATGTCGGCCATCGTGTTTTCGTACTCGGTCGACGGCGTGTTCTACCTCGGTTCGCTCGGCATCGCCAAGGATGCCAATGCGCTCGCTACCTATCAGGGGTTTTCGCGCTCCTATCTTTTCACCTACCTGGCGGTAGTCAGTTTTACCCGCAACCTGCCGCTGCGCCTGGTACTGCACGCGCTTGGGGCTGCGACGCTGTTCGTCAATACCGCGCGCAGCGAATTCGTGGCCCTGTTGCTGGCGATCCCGCTGATCGAGTTGTATTACGCGCGCCGCAAGCTGTACTTCGCGCTGGCCGGCGTGTGCCTGGCGGCAGCGGTCGGCCTCTACCTCGACCTGATCCTTGCCGCCCTGCCCGCGAACCGGATCCTGGAACTGTTCGACCTGTCGCACTCGACCTCGGCCAACAAGCGCCACCAGCTGACCGTGCATGCGCTGCAGGCGATCGCCGCCCATCCGATCCTGGGGGACTATGGCAGCTACAAGCCGGGCCACTATTCGCACAATGTGCTGTCGGCCTGGGTCGACCTGGGCCTGTTCGGCATGGTCTATGTGGCGGCGCTGGCGATCGTGCCGATCACGCCGATGTTCTTCCACGAATATTTTGCGGCGCGCGCGCGGCCCGGATTCCTGCTGGCGTTCGCGTTCGCCTGCGTGACCGTATTACTGCTGCTGTCATCGCACTACTTCACCGACATGCTGCTCAGCGCCACCCTCGGCGCCTGCAGCCGCTACGGCTATGAGAGAAAACATGCCGCACATCGTGCACATGACGTCGGCGCATCCGCGCTACGACACCCGGATCTTCATCAAGCAATGCCGCACCCTGGCCAGCCACGGGCATGAGGTGACGCTGGTGGTAGCGGACGGCCGCGGCGACGAACTGCGCGACGGCGTGCGCATCGTCGACACCGGCGCGCCCGGAGGCCGGCTTGCACGCATGCTGTGGGCCACGCGCAGAGTCGCAGCGCGCGCGCGGGAGCTCGATGCCGACGTCTACCAGCTGCACGACCCCGAGCTGCTGCCGGCCGCGCTGCGCCTGCGCCGCACCGGCATGCGGGTCGTGTTCGACGCCCATGAGGACGTGCCGACCCAGCTGCTCGACAAGCCGTATCTGCCGGGTGCAAGCGCGCAGCTGGCGGCGCGGCTGTACGCGCGCTACGAGCGGCACGCCTGCGAACGGCTGGACGGCTTGCTGGCTGCGACGCCGCACATCGGCGAACGCCTGGCGCAGAGCAACCCGCGCACCGTGTCCGTCGCCAACTACCCGATCCCTGAAGAATTCGCGCCGGGCGGCTGGGAGGCGCGCACCCAGGTGTGCTACGTCGGCAGCATCTCGGCGATCCGCGGCATCCGCGAGCTGGTGCGCGCCTGCGCGCTGCTGCGCACGCCGACGCCGCTGACCGTGGCGCTGGCCGGCAGCTTTGCCGAACCCGCGCTCGAACGCGAGGTAGCGCGCATGCCCGGCTGGTCGCGCATCCAGGCGCTCGGCCACCTCGACCGCGCCGGGGTCGGCCAGGCGATGCGGCGCGCCTTTGCCGGCCTGGTCACGCTGCTGCCGACAGCGAGCTACCGCGAAGCGCTGCCGGTCAAGATGTTCGAATACATGGCGGCCGGCATTCCCGTGATCGCCTCCGATTTCCCGCGCTGGCGCGCCATCGTTGACGCGAGCGGCTGTGGCCTGTGCGTCGATCCGCGCGCCCCGGCCGCGATCGCCGCAGCAATCGACCGCCTGGCCGCCGACCCGGCGCTGGCCAGGCGCATGGGAGCGAATGGGCGGCGCGCGGTGGAACGACACTTCAACTGGGGTCACGAGGCCCAGAAATTGCTCGCGTTCTATGACGAGGTGTGCAGCCCTCAGATGGCGCGGCGCCTCGCCGTCTGATTGCCGACGCAAGCAAATAAATGGCGGAAATGCATTCTCCCCTCGAGCGCAGCCATCGTTT
>Ga0265797_10007209_pt1 | contig 15340 bp, 3 predicted proteins | sample P2T30metagenome_FD_192433 | JGI IMG/M metagenome (GOLD analysis project Ga0265797, IMG submission 192433) | Plant litter microbial communities from East Loma Ridge, Irvine, California - P2 T30 | ecosystem: Environmental > Terrestrial > Plant litter > Unclassified | place: USA: California... | reverse complement strand
ACGCGATAGACATGAACTGGGGTATTTTGATCTACGGCGTGGTGATCTTGTTTAGCATAATCTACTACCACTGGAAGGGGAAGCACCAGTATGATGTGAGTCTTGTTCAATTGCTACCGTATCGCGATCCACACACTGACAGCATTTCCAGGGTCCGGTCTCGTACGTTCGCCATGAATACGATTACACATTGTAGTATGTTGGATACAAGGAGACATCGGCACTCATATTCGATATCGTGTACATATGTGAGAACTCTATATAAACAGTCTTCGACAGCTACAACGACATCTCATTTCTTAAACATCATTGAGGCCAAGGCGGTCACTAAACAGACAGTAACTGCAAGACTAGCCATACATATTACAAAGTTCTGGACAGGCTCACCAAGACGAGGAAGATCACCCATGTGAAGTTCCAGGTGAACGACAGCTCCGGGTCCACACATACCCAGATCTTACGCTCACCTCAGTGGACTCAGACTTAGGAGTAGCTGCTTGGGAAGACACTCAAGGGCTCCATTTGCATCCACGCGTCCAAGTTATCCGGGCCAGCAGTCCAGTTGCCTGGGGCGGTCTCGTTCGTCGACATGATTGGTTAGGCGGTGGTTGATGCAGTCAGCGCGGACCGTAGCGTAAGTGGCGTTCGAAGGGCGGTGCTTGGCTTTAGAGTGGAGAGTGGAGATTGATGATGGCAGGTGGTTGTAGTACAGAGGAAGGCGCGAGAAGGGCTTCGAGAGGGGAGTGGGAGCCTGTGATATCTATATGCTTTTGGTATAGAGGTACCCTTAGCGCCTTTGCGTGCACGGGGCGAGGGCCGCCTATTGCTTTCTGTCGAGTGTCTTTGTCTACACGTGGAACTCTCTTTATTATATAGAACAACATCTTCATGTGTCGTAGTGTAACAGACTGGTGCTATATATTCTGCACCTGTAGTATCATGTAGGCTTTATTGCATCCATCGGTCGCACTCGTTTAAAGCTTGAGGCTAGGGTTAGGTGAGGCTAAAAGCTGCTTTGAGCCAGGAATAACGTACTTCACAAGCGGGCCGGTCAAAACGCGCGCGTGACGCGTCTTCTGTCTTCTTCCTCTTATTACATAACAAAGTCTAGTTACAATGCCCTCTGAAACAGAAGGACGTATTTCTTTAGCCCTTCAAGCCTAGTATTAGTAACCGAATGCAATCCCTTCGAGCTATAGCTAACGCATACGACGTTCCTTTTATAACCCTCCGCGAACGACAACTTAGAGTCCTCTCACGTAAAGAAACCATACCAAACTCACGAAAATTCTCTAATAACGAAGAGGAAGTCCTTCTTCGAAAGATCCTTTAGCTATCCGCCGACGGATTCCCTCCCTAGCGCGCAATTGTTAAAGAGATAGCTAATATAATACTCTAGACCAAAAATCCAGCCCGCTATCACGATTCGCTCTATCCACTTCCCTAGAGTCACGTGACTACGCTAGTGCGGCTTGGCGCGCACTAGCTAGCTTACCTTCAGACGGCTCCTTACGAACCACTTAGATAGACCACTTTCACCACCTGTTATACTACGACTGTTTTGTTCCTTATATTTAGTAAAAGTCACTACTCGACTACGACTCTATTAGTCTATAAAACCGCGTATAGGCGCGGCGTAGCAAATACTTAGGTGTAAGTAAACACGCGCACATAAACTTAACTCAGAACCCGCGCTAACTATAGCCGGTCCTTTAGCCTCGAATAGTATAGGCGAGACGTAGTAGGGTATTTAATAGCCTAGTAGCGTACGCCGTTCTATCATTAGAGCTAATTACTTAAACACTCGGTAACTCTTTTTATAGGATAAGTCGTAAATATAGGAACTTAATAACGAAGAAGGTACCGCTAAGGAGCGCCGTATTTAATAGGCTTTTACCCTCGCCGTAGAGTAGTATAAGAAGGGACGTCGTGTTACGTTCACTAACGTAGCTAACGACGAAGTAACCTAGCCTACCGAAGGTAACGAACTCGAGCTATAACACGACTCTATATTACGGGCGGGTATCGGGAGCGTAGGCGGTACGTAGGTATAGTAGTAGACGGATCAGATATAGAGCTATATACGTACGGATAGGCAACCTAGTAGTATACTCTATTAATAGGACGTAGCTCGAAGAGCTATACTTAGGATATAAAGTGCGAAGTTAGGAGTAAGCCGAGTCCTCGGCTTACCTACTAGGCTGATTAGTATACCTAAGTTATATATCAGGAGCTATTACGTTCTGACCGCGACATTACTCCCCTCCTAAGGGTCGGTCTCCGAACGACTAACTAGAACTAGTATTGAATCTCGGTCATATAGCTATAGGACGGGTACGGAGGCTCCTAACGAACGAACGGGGGTATAGGGCGATCGCGGTATCGTCGGTAGAAGTCTCTTACGAGCTAAGGGACGTCTTCGTAAATCGTTCGGGTAGGTTTAAACGTCGGGTTATTGTCACGGGCGGGTGTCGGGAGTGCAGGTAGTGCGTAGGTATGGTAGTAGACGGATCGAATACGGAGCTATATACGTACGGATAGGCAACCTAGTGGTATGCTCTATTAACAGGACGTAGCTCGAAGAGCTATACTTAGGATGCAAAGTGCGAAGTCAGGAGTAAGCCGAGTCCTCGGCTTACTTGCTAGGCTGATTAGTGTGCCTAAGGCATATATCAGGAGCTGTTACGTTCTGACCGTGACAGTTATCGTATCTAGTCTAGCGGACGAGGTATTAGAATCCTTTATTACGGCGGCGGTAATCTAGGACTTCGGTAGCGTCGTATTTAGGTAAGCCGTCGATAAACATAGGCGGGGGCGGTTCTTATACTTATCTAGGTAGTGGATTATCGTTTGCTAAGTAGAGCTAATCTACGTTAAAGACGGGGTAGATCGGTATTAATTCCGGGAGGTTAAGTCTATACGTATACGGGCCTAGTACTTCGGTGATTCGGAACGGGCCTATATTCTTCTAGTCGAGCTTCTTTCTAGGGCGAAGGGTTTTTATTAAAATAAGTCTCTATAGGTCTAGAATATTAATAACTTCTAAGACCCTTCGACCGTTTAAGCTATAATCTTAATACGGTGTTATCCGGTATCGGACGCGGGATAAGAGTTTACAGATTATTGATTTTATAAGCTAGAGGACGCGTAATCTTGATTTATAATCAAGATTTCTATAGTTTTCTCTAACGTACTTTATAAGCGAGCCGGTCAAAACGCGCGCGTAACGCGTCTTCTACCTTCTTCCTCTTATTATATAACAAAGTCTAGTTATAATACCCTCTAAAACAGAAGGACGTATTTCTTTAGCCCTTTAAGCCTATATTAGTAACTAAATACCATCCCTTCGAGCTATAGCTAATGTATACGACGTTCCTTTTATAACCCTCCGCGAACGACACCTTAGAGTCCTCCTACGTAAAGAAACGACGCTAAACTCACGAAAATTCTCTAATAACGAAGAGGAAGTCCTTCTTCGAAAGATCCTTTAGCTATCCGCCGACGGATTCCCTCCCTAGCGCGCAATTGTTAAAGAGATAGCTAATATAATGCTTTAGACCAAAAATCCAGCCCGCTCTTAAATAGTCGGTATAAACTAGGTTACTAACTTTATGAAACGCTATCTAGAGCTCTTAAGTATATATAATCGGAAGTTCGATATCTAAAGAGTAGAAGTTAAGGATCTAAAGCTAATTAGCTTATAATTCAAACTAGTAGTAGATATAATCGCAAAGTACGGCGTTACGGAAGAGGATATCTTTAACTTCGATAAGACTAGCTTCTAGATAGGTGTCATCTTAACTTCAAAAGTAGTTATATCATCAGATAGGAAGGGTAGGCTAAGGACAAAATAGCCGGGGAACCGGAAATAGGTTACTACGATCGAGGTAGTTAATATAAGAGGATAGGTAATCCCTCTATTCATTATCTTTAACGGTAAGCTTCACCTATCGACCTAATATAACACTAGCATCCTAACAACCTAGAGAATCGCTATTAGTGACAATAGATAGACGAACGACAAACTAGGCCTCGAATAGATTTAGTACTTCTATAAAAATACGAAGCATTATAAGGGTAAGTAGAGGCTATTAATATTCGATAGTTATAGTAGCTATTTAACATCCGAATTTAGAGACTTCTACCTTTAGAACTATATTCTGACTTTATGTATACCTATATATACATCTTATACTCTTTAGCCTTAGATATAAGCTATTTCGGCCCTTTAAAGAGGGTATACGGCTCTTAGATTAAGAATAAGATAAGGCTTAGTATTAACTATATCATAAAGGAAGAATTCCTTCCTATATTCTTTATAGCCTATTAACAAACTATAACTAATAAAACCATTTCATCTAGCTTTAGAGTAACTAGCCTAGTTTTATTTAACCTAGAGAGGGTTCTGGAAAACCTTAGACCTATCATTAAAGCTACTCTATCACCCCGAAGTAGTTAGACCTCTTAGAACCCTTAAACACTAAAGACTCTACCTTAGATTAAGAGATAAAGCTAGCTAGTATTATCAGAAAATCGTAAAAGAAGGAGATTATTAGCTTTATTAGATAATAAGCCCTTTCGATAACTTTTAAAAGGCTTTAAGAACGTAGTATATAAGAAGGCACTTTTGATAGTTGAAAATACTACTCTTCGAACTAAAAATCAGCACTAAAAGCAAAAGAGAACATAAAAAAAATAGTATATTCGAACGACCATATTAATGACTATTTAGGATAGTTAGGATAGTACTTAGAGACCTATAGTTAAGGAGTAACCCGAGGATGATAATAAGAATATTAATCTAGTATTACTTAATAAGTAGCTAAGAAGTATTCGTAAGAAAGCACTAAGTAAGTGTAGTAGATATAGTTCTTTTAAGTATAATGCTAGGACATATAGTTTATAATACAATTTGTTTTGTTTCTATATCTCTGATATTACTTATGTAATTAATAGTTAAAGGTTAAGTGTCTAAAATCTTAACCGGCTCGCTTATATAACCGGCTCGCTTATGAAGTACGTTAGGATTCTTTCTATTACGTAAGCTACTATAACGTGCTTCACCCCCGAACCGGTCACACTACCGAGCCGGTTAAAACGCGCGCTTGACGCGTGTTCTACCTTCTTCTTCTTATCATATAACAATTTTTGGTTATAATGCCCTCTCAAACTGAAGGACGTGTTTCTTTAGCCCTTCAAGCATATATTACCTACTAACTTCCATCCCTCCGGGCTATAGCTGACGCGTATAACGTTCCATTCGAGACTCTTCGTAAAAGACACCTTAGAGTCCTTCTACGCGCACAAACTCTTGCAAACTCGCGAAAACTCAATAATAGCGAAGAGGAGATCCTTATACGCAAGATTCTTTAACTATCTGAAGAAGGATTCCCTCCCTAGCGCGCAATTGTCGAAGCAATGGCTAATACAATACTTAATATAAAGCAGCCGTCTAGTCCTCAAACAGTCGGTAAAAACTGGGTTACTAAGTTCGTTAAACGCCATCTAGAGCTTTCTAGTGTCTATAATCGCAAATTCGACAATCAGAGAGCATAGTGTGAGGATCTAAAGCTAATTAGCTTATAGTTCAAACTCGTGGGAGACACAATCGCAAAGTACGGCGTTACGGAAGAGGACATCTTCAACTTCGACGAAACTAGCTTCTAAATAGGCGTTATCTCGACCTCAAAGGTGATTATAACCTTAGATAGGAAGGGTAGACTAAGGATAAGGCAGCTAGGCAACCGGAAATGGGTTATAGCAATCGAGGTAGTGAATGCTAAAGGCTAAGTAATCCCTCTATTCATCATCTTTAATAGTAAGCTTCACTAGATGACCTAGTACTAGACTAGTGTCCTAGTAACTTAGAGAATTGCTATAAGCGATAATGGATAGACTAACGATAAGCTAGGCCTTAAATGGATCTAGCACTTCCACGAAAATACGAAGCATTATAAGGGCAAATAGAGGCTATTGATATTCGATGGTTATGGCAGCCACTAAACCGCCGAATTTAGAGACTTCTGCCTTCAGAACTGCATTCTGACTCTATGTATGCCTACGCATATATCTCACATTCTTTAGCCTTTAGATGTGAGCTGTTTTGGCCCTTTAAAGAAGGTATATAGCTCTTAGATTGAGAATAAGATGAGGCTTAGCATCAACTATATCACAAAAGAGGAATTCCTTCCTGCCTTCTTTATAGCTTATTAACAAGTAATGACGGCTGAAAACATTACTTCTAGCTTTAAAGCAACTAGCCTTATTCCGTTTGATCTAGAAAGAGTGCTAGATAAGCTTGGTCCTATCGTTGAAGCTACTCCTTCACCATAAAGCAGCCAGACATCTTAGAACCCCTAAACACTAAAGACCCTACCTGAAATTAAGCGCTAAAGCTAGCTGGTATTGACAGAGAATCGCAAACGAAGGAGGTCATTAGCTTCTTTAGGTGAGAAGCTATTCTAACAGCTTTTAAGAGGCTTTAAGACTATAGTATACGAGAAGGCTCTTTTAGTAGCTGAGGTGGCAGCTCTTCGAGCTGAAAATCAGCACCAAAAACTGAATCGAGCATGCCGAAAAGGCACGGTTCAAAAGGGAGGGTTAATAACTGTTTAAGATGGGCAGGAGTCGATTCAGACTAAGGTGGTTGCTAAGCGATCACAGATTAATGCTAGAAATATTGATCTAGCATTACTAAATGAGGAACTAAGAACTGCTCGTGTGAAGGCACTAAGTAGATGTAGCAGATGTGGCTCATTTGAGCATACTGCTAGAACATGTAGTTTATAATACAGTTCCTATCGTGTTTATATCTCTAATATTGTGTGTGTAATTAGTGGTTAAAGGTAGACCATGTGGAATTTTGACCGGCTCGGTAGTGTGACCGGTTCGGGGGTGAAGCACGTTACGGCCTCCTAAGGGACTAGGGGTCCGCCGAAGGATATATAAGGACTCTCTTATAAGGAAACATTAGTCACGTAATAGGAGCTATAGGCTTCTCGCACGTGATCCGCATACGGAACGCATACGAATCCTAAGGGATCCCTAGGCTTAGTTGTTACCGGAGGTATATATATACCTCTAGAATCTACGCCTACTACGTAGCGTAGAGATTCTATCCTTTTAGCCTAGTAGTAGGCTGGATCTAATCCAACGCTGTAACATTAGTATATAGTGCCTTAGAAGGCTCTCCTTAGCCCCTACTTTCACTTAGACTCCTTAGGTAATCGTTAATAAGCTACCTAAGAGATACTGTTTAGAACCCCTACCTACTATATCCTTATATCTCTTAGATATATAGATAGTCTATCTTTTCTCTAACCGAGCACTAAGATAATTAATCTAATATAAGAGTTTTTATACTCTTATCTCTACTTATCTTTTTATCTATCTACTAGTCTATTTATTAGACTATCCTACGATATTCGGCGTACCCTCCGGCTTCTACTACGCTTTGTGAGGAAACATCAGTCACGTGACAGGAGCCACAGGCTTCTCGCACGTGATCCGCATGCGGAACGCATGCGAATCCCACGGGATCCCCAGGCTTGGCACATAGTGCCTCAGAAGGCTCTCCTTAGCCCCTGCTTTCACTTAGACTCCTTAGGCAATCGTTAATAGACCACCTAAGAGATATTGTTCAGAGCCCCTACCTACTACATCCTCATATTACTATATTATTTCTTACTTATTCTAGATAACTTACCTTAATATTAATATAGAATATATAACTATTCCTTACTAGGTAATATAGAATAGTCTATCTAAAAAATATCTTATAGTATATAGAATACCTTTACTAAATACTTAGTTAAGAATAGAAGTAATTACTACTTCTTAGTAATCGGAGTATCTAAGTCTTATACGAAGTACGTAGACTATATACTAAGAAGAGACCGTAGGTATACTAGCTACGCTAGCTAAGCTAGCTGTTATATACCTACTAAATCTTATATCTATCTAAGCTTTAGTAATCCTAGAGTTACTAGTAATAAAACCTAATAGATAGATATAATCTACTATATAGTAATAGAAGCGAGTATCTCTAGAATTTTATTAGTTAGACTAGTATTTAATTATAGTACTATAAAACGTTATATATAAAGCTCTAAAATTTACTTTATAAAGCTACTTATATAGCTTAAGATAAAGTTATATAATAGATTCTTCTAGCTAATAAACACTTTCTTCTAAACTAAGTAGATATAATTTTCGTACTACTTACTAGCTATCCGCTAGTCTAGTATACGTGAAGTCAAATTAGATCTTAAATATTATTTATCTATCTTAAATACTTATATAAACTATAAGATTACTAGTGCTTTTTTTAGAGAAGCTTTCTACTATTAACGTAGGCCTTGTTTTATGCTAGTATTTATATTCTAATGTCCTTAAGCTTGTTATGTACGCTGTTTAGAAAACAAATAGCATTTGCGTATAGACACGACGTTATCCTCTAGTACGTCTATAGGACGTTCGAATCGTTTGGCATCGACCTGTTAGAGCACATAACGCTATAGCGTGCTTTGTCTGCTACGTATAACGCATTCCGCGCGACACTACTATAGTTACGGTGGAAATTCGCGGTAACGTAGCGTGTTCCAGGCTGATAGAAACGCGACGCGTTTCTGAGGTTTAGATACACTCGTAATACGTTCCGAGGCTACCACTAATGCACGTCTAGCAAATTCGGCCGGAACGCAGCGCATTCCAGCCTGCATATTAGAGTAGGCATACAAGAGAATAAAACACGCTGCACACTCCTAAGTCAGATAAACTGGGTCTCGAATTTGATACAAATGAAGATCTGCTACCTTGCAGGAGCTAATTGTCACTAACATCATTATGATCAAAAAGCCTACTCTACAAACACAAAACCGAAGAGACTGCATCTTAAAACGTCTGTAGGGAAGAGAAGCTACCCTAAGCACGAATTGCTCCACCAGTAACACCAACATTCGGCTCCGCTCCATAAACACGTTCAGATTTGGCGACACCAATCTTCTTCGCAAGAACTGCAGCTGTGATCTCGAATGGACCAAGGCTCACTTTATGGTCAAGCTGCCAGAAGCCATAGTAGGATGGTAGGATCAAAACGAGGCAGACAATCGTCGACGCAGCGGCGCCACCCATGTACCAAAAGTGCGTCTCGAAGTGTACTGCGTCCGCCCAGATCGATGCCGGATACCATTCCAGCTTGTCAAAATCGTTGTTCGGATCCAGGCCCGAAACATCAGTCGCGAGCCCAAACATGATCGAATTGATCTTGCCAATGAGGCCTGGGTCGATAAATTTGGAGTCAGGTCCGCTGCTGTAAGCAGCGAGAAGATCACGCCCGCCCTCAAGTGGGTCGGCAAAACCGTATGTACAACTACCTCTGGCTGGTAGGTTTTCGAGGTATGACTGGGAACTCCCGTTCTGGTAGATATTATATGAGCTGGTGTTGTCCACTTTGTAGACTTGAGCGAAGCCACCGAGGTATGTCTGTAGGCCGAGGACGAGCCCACCATATGTGCTGTTACCAAAGTATGTTTCGTTGGCTGATGGTACAGCGTATGGAAAGTCTGAGAGGTCGAGAACACGTTTCACATCGAAGTAGTTTTGCTGTTTTCCGGTCTCATTGAAGCCGTACGGAGAAGGAGGATCAGTCTCATAGTCAGAGTCTCGATCCGTGCCGATCCGAGCTGTCCAAGTCTCTTCGTCGCCACGCTGCGATAATTCGATCGGATAACTCACAACGGCAGCCCTGAGACGACAAGTCTGTCGTGTCAATCTACTGGGGCACCGACGGGCGTCGTCCTCGGGCCCATCATCTTCCGACGTCGTGTGAGCGACTTCCATGATGATGTAGTCAGTGTTGTTGATCCAAGCGTTTGGTCCATCTGGAGCGGAGCCGACGATTCCGCGGTGCACGCTGAAGCTGATGTCGAAAAGTGTTTGCGTACTCGATACAGTCGCATTGGCAGTCGAAGGAAAAGCCAGACTTGAGACATCGATCCATTCTGTTGTGGACTTCAAGCAGTCGAATTGCAAACCAGCTCCGTCTAATTGCACGTATGCAAGAGAACCGTTGTAATATCTCGACTCGCGAACAGTCCCGGCCATCGAACTTCTGGCCCCACCGAACGGTGTTGCGAAGGTTTCGAATTGATTGGGGTATGCACCACCTCCTGTCTGCCATATCTCCAGATCCTGGTTGAACCAATCTTGCAGGCCATGACCTTCAAGTGATGAGAGAGTTCCCATGCCGGTGCTGGGAAATGTTTGGTTGATGTAACCGTAGACAGAATTTTGCTTTTGGCCAAGCCAATCGACTTTCGTATATGTTCCGATGGCTTTCTGGAAAAGGGTCGAATCTATCATGGTCATTTTTGTGACCAGAGCAGTCAACGCGATGATGTTGAAAGCCTTGAGATTGAAAGCGATCTGTTTGAGGCTACTGCTGAACTGCCAAGATGTGTTTAGATCATCGATTGGTTTGCCATGAAGCGCTCTCCGCCACCATGCTATCGCAATCCCCTGGCCTGGTTCTGATGTCAATACGATGACCTCAAGAAATCTTTCAGGGGTAACTTACTGATTGCAACCCCAAAACACATGTTGGCAGCATTGTTGAAGATCGAGATAAGCACGTTAGGAGCCACGGCTTTCGGCCAAGCCTGACTGCCGTAGGTTGGAGTCTGTGTCTTATCGTTTGAAAGAACCAGAACAAGTATGGTTAATCCGAGGAACAAAAGCACACCAAAGAAAGCACTGATGCCTAAAAGTGGAAGTCGCGTAAAAACCCCTGGCTCGCGGCGTGGAGCATCTTCGAAGACTGGTAATGTTCCCAACTCCTGCTCCAGAATAGTCGATCTCTCACACTTAGCAAGGCGATTGTCAGAGGTGAAAACACGACGTAGTGTTGTCCTGCCTTGGGTGGACATGACGGCCGGTCTGAATAACAGGAGTAAGGTTGTATAGGAAAGTACACAAAAAGCTTGACTTCAAACACAAGAAGATGAGTCGGGATTTGTACTGTCGTTCGGGTGGTACGATCACAGCCAGTTCCGACTTGCTCATATGTGGCTTTCTATATGCGCAATGTCTTTTTGAGTACAATCAGCCACCTTTGAGCCCGATTAGCCAATAATGACTGCAGTCCAGCTTCATGCACTAGCGGGGGCGTCAAGAGTCTCCTTACGCTGTCCCTCAGAAGTCACGCCCTAAGCGCTGTAAGCTGAATGACTGGACACACGTGCGGCTCAGAATCGAAAGCCGGTTGTCACTAGTCTCTGCGGCTCTTTGATTGGTAACGTGTTTGATTCGGAGCAACAGAAACATGTAGGTGTCGGGAGAAAGTGTTCTAGACTTGGAACATCATCGACTAAGCTTGATATATGATTTATGTGATCGGTGTGAGGCTCCGGAACCCCCTTAGCCGAATGAATCTAAGAGGATTTCAAGAATATGTAAAGCATTCGTAAAGTGCGAGATTCGCGATTCTCACTCCCCTCGTGACATTACTTGCGAATTCACCGGCTGCGGTTAGGAGAGTAACTTTAGTACTCGCGTCGCAAGCATAGCGCATGTATACTGCCTCTATAGCTAAGCGCTATACTACATGCCTTAGCTAGTCGATAACGGATGTGACTATAGTACTATATCATTAAATTATAGGTCTATTCGATGATTATCGTTCTACGACACCGATTAATTATAGCTTTTTATTAAGTCGAATATATGTCCTATAAGTTATACTAAAAGATATATATAGGTTACTTAGCTTACAAAACATTTATCTATATACTTAACTTATCGTTATAGCGTCTTTATGCTCGGACTAGTATTCTCCTAAGGTTACACTAAGTAGCTATACGTAGCTCTTAGAGTTCCACCGAACAGAATACTCTTAAGGTAAGAACAAGTCTGTAGTAATACTAGCCTAGTCAAGTCTCGATATGTGAAACTAATTATAACTATAAAGAGGCTATAACAAAGCGTAGTGGCTAGAGTGATAGCTTAAGTCGTACCTCCCGTATCACTCGGCTTAGAGGTTTGCCTCTAATATAGCGTTACTTAGCTAAAAAAAAACTAGTAATCAGGTTACATCTAATAATAGTTTTCTAAGTTAGTACGTTCGATTAGTTAGACCCGACTATCATAGTAGCAAAAAGACAGGGAGATATAGCTATACGATCGCATAAAGGTCTGCTAATAACATTATATTAAGACGTATCGCGTAATAAAGCGAACATAGATCGGATTACTTATAAGATATATTATATCATATAGCTCGCGCTGGAATTAGCTCTATAACAGTTCCCTAAATCACTTAATCGCATCTAGTGTTACGGTAACATAGTATGTAATAAGTTACTCTAAATAGTAATCAGTATTCTATTAACCTTAGAGCGATATTCTTGTTTCGAATTCCACTCCTGTAGCGTCTACAGAGCTGTCACAGCCGAGACAGATACACGTCTGATTTCAGCTAGCCAACGAGACGCCCCAGTTCGCGTCTACAGCCGAAGTTATGGACGCCGCCATCACTCTGTATGTCACCAGGGATCACCTTAGGCATCATGCCCTGTTTCCCAGATGAAGCACTGTCCAGCCAATTGAAAAGCAAGCTTCTGGGGCAAGTGAATAAAGCGAGCTAAGGCGCATCATGGGGTTTCAATACGGCTCCTCACTGGACCACAGCCATCAAGGCTGGCGTGATAATGATGATCTGAATGATAGCAGTGCAGGAAGCAGGTGCTCCACTAGTGAAAAGCGTCTCGGGCCTAGCCTTCAGCTGCGGAGGCAGCCCTCAGCGCCCACCGGTGCAATGCGCGTCGAGCAAGATAGCCTGCCCGGGCATGACGTTACCGAAAGCATTTGCAAGATGCACAGCCGATATGGGGGGGGCCGCATTTTTGACGCGAATTGTAGGACGTAAGCATGGCTAACCACATCTCTGAGGATTGTTTCTTCGTCTATGACGAGCCAAAGCCACAATCCTCGGACGAGAGAATTGCTCGCCCTTCAGTCTAAGTGATCTATGACCAGAAGCCACTATCTGCGTGCTTGCAAGACTCCATCGAGTCCTCAGCCTCAACAAATGATGCAAATATTGAGAGACTATACTGATCACGCAACGGCCTCGCTCGTTGGCGTATTTGCCACTTCCCGTACGGCAGCATATTCGACACCAGAAGCCTCCATGCAGCCTGATTTGCCAGTCCGGCCCTCAGCCGCAGATTCAAGCAAGAGAGCTGCTCCAGCAATGTCTTCAATCAATAGCGCGTGCCCAAGACGCCACTGTCAGGATAACAATGGGACATGCATATTGGCCCAGAGCTCAGCTGCATCGTACGAGATGCTGAAAATCCCATATTGAGTCGAGGCATCGCAATATTGGCCGCCTTATAGAGGAGCTTGTTTTCCAGCTGTCTACGTACTGTATCCTGCTGAAGATCAATCAGCTCGAGGTATTAGTCGTGGTCAGTGCTATGGTCGTGGATACGAGATTGCCGTAGCACATGGGGTCAAAAGCAACAACTTGATATATGTGACTTACATTGGGCGCCCAATAGGGACTTGAACCATTACAAGCTCTTAGGTCACCGGTGAGGCTATGCTAGGGCATCCCAGCGCATGGTATTGGAGTGTTGCATGTATGCGCATTGCGTACGATGGAGGGCGAATAAAGATTCGGAACATACTCACACTCGGACCGACCGGTCAAGCATTGCATAGGAGCTTACAAGCCTTATGCGTAGTTACCGGTGAAGCCACGCAGGACAACCGCAGCGCATCGCGTGATCGCATCTTGAGTGTGTCACATATGCGCCGAGACCAATCAGTACCTTGTCCCCTGGGTACCAGTGAAAACATTGCCAGGGGGCGCAGTCACAGCGAATGCGCATAAATACTGCTGCAGACCACTGAGGATTCATATGCTCCCATAAACTTCCATTCGCAAGTCTTTCGGATTCCCAACTTGATCCCTCCATCATTCTCCTGGAAAGCACGTGGTAACCATGAGCGAGTTTTCTAAATCCGATCCTTCTTTCAGCGGTGCTGAATTGCAAACCGTGGGACGTGCTGCGATGAATACTGTGAGTGAGGTTTCCTGAGAAATTCACAGGAACAGAGTCTGATGTCAGGAGCAGGCCCACGGCGCCCAGCAAGAGGTCCTCCAGGATTCTGCTCAGAACTACAACGACGGTCGTAATGAACCGGGGAACAGTGTTGACGAAAAGGCCCAATCTGGCCAAGAAAGTGCTTCGCAGACTGACTCGGAGAGAAACGATCCAGCTGCAAGTGGCGACGATAGCGGCTCCGGAGGGGACGACGGAGACGTAAGCTTGATGGCTCCTACTATAGGCTAGGTCATGGCTAACTATCATATCAAATTCAAGGCTGGTGGAAGCGACGAGTGATCTTATTTGATCACAACCAATATGTTATGATTCGATGCTCAGAGGCCTCAGCAGGCGGTCCCGGAGAGCCTTCCTGAAGTACGACTCTTGGCGCAACCCAAGGAGCGAGTCAATCAGACTCCAGTCAGACTTCACTCGGAACTCCATTAGACTGACGGCGACACCCAGCCAGACTGATTGATCTGTTCTCTTTATATGATTTAGGAATTAGGCTACGATATGTAGAAAGACAAGAATATTTCTGTAAGTTATTCTACTCGCTATCGTTTGTTTGTTTGTTTGATTCAATCAGGCTAATCACGATGATAATATAAGCTGTCCCAATCTAAAAATGTCGAGTCGAGCGCGTACGCATTCGATTCAGGCTGTATACAAATTCTACCTAACCGAGAAGATAGATACCTGAGTAGTATAGCAGAAAGATTCAAGGTTCCGTTCTTTGAACGTATGGAAGTTCAGGCTACGGCTTCAAAACACTGTCTAGTATCTTAATCATACTCCCTAGCCAACCTTTTGTATGTGTTATCTCCATCTATCCTCTCTAGTCTATCTGCTATTTGCCTTTTCCCCCCGTGCTTTCACCCTGCAAACTATGGCAAAATGTACCCAGACCCCATTCCATTTTCTCCAGCTCTTATTGGCTAGCTGTCTGGCAGCGGACCTATGCTGCCTAATCTGGCTAGTGGCTAGGGGTCGGTGAGATTGGACTTTTGCGCACGCGCTACCACGCGTCGCGCGTCGCTCGTAGGAGCGCGATGCAGTGGATCATCCGTTTCATCGAATCATCCTCTATCATACTCCTTTGTAACACACTACCTCGACATCGGTGAGGTCTACACCATGCCTCATGACCACACCTCGGCTTGCTCAACAACACACTTATTTCGATATCTGTCAGATTATCGCATACTCATCTGCCTTCCTTGCAACTA
>Ga0265797_10007207_pt1 | contig 15341 bp, 15 predicted proteins | sample P2T30metagenome_FD_192433 | JGI IMG/M metagenome (GOLD analysis project Ga0265797, IMG submission 192433) | Plant litter microbial communities from East Loma Ridge, Irvine, California - P2 T30 | ecosystem: Environmental > Terrestrial > Plant litter > Unclassified | place: USA: California... | reverse complement strand
CTGTGCTTCTGGAGGCTACGCAATCTTCGCCTCACAGACTGATGTGCGCATGAAGGCCGTGGCGACCGTAGTCGGCGTCTGCTTGGGTGGTATGCATCGCAACAGTTTGAGAGACGACTCTGGAAACTGCATCAGCGCCTGAGTTTTGCAGCACAAGAACGCATCTCAGAAGCCAAGGGAGGAAAGCCTGCCACATTCAGCACGCTAGACGTTTTCGAAGAGGCAAAGTCATACTATTCAGCACCCCGCGGGTACCATCCCAAATGCAACAACCTGCAACTGGTGAGGAGCTTCGAAAAGCTTTCCACATACGATTCTTTTGCTTTCATCGACTGGATCTCTCCGCGACCGCTGTTGATGATTACGGGAAGTTTGGCAGACACGGGTAATAGAGGCCCAGCCGATACCGCTTGCTACAGCAAGGACGCAATCAAGAAGGCCAAGGATCCGAAGGAACTTTTCGTCATTGAAGGAAAAGGACATCTCGATTTATATGCTGATACTGAGGAGAGTGTTCCAAAGCTAGCTGATTTCATGGGGAAGGCGCTATGTACTTAGAAGCCGGTCGGTGTGTGCCAACACCTAGGGACATCCTATTCGCGTTAGCAACAGGGCGCCCTACGTGTGACGATGCGACTCTTACGCGAAGTGGAGTTTCCCAGCTTGGACGTAGATGCAATGCGACACTTTAGGCAGCAGCCACTAGATCTCAATAAATATCCTCTCTAACAACAACCTCACCTGCTGTATCTAGGTACACAAAAACAGACTACTGTTCTGAACCATCTCATACCAAATTCGGAAGGCAAAGTTTCATCAACTACTACATCATGTCCGATACTGGTCCTCCTGGCGCGCCCCCAGCCGACGCTCCAACCAAAACCTACGACGCATCATGCCACTGCGGCGCATTCAAGTACTCCGTCACTGCGTCTCCTCCGCTCGACTACCCCAGCGCGGTTCTAGTGGAATGCAACTGCAGTATCTGTGTATCCAATGGTTACCTTCTTATCTACGTGCCCAATGAGCGTATCGTTTTCTCAAACGGTAGCATCGAGCAGTTGAAGGTAAGCAAATATGTCCCTGGGAACGTAGTAAATACCGCAAAAAATTAGGTCAGCTGATGGTAGTTAATAGTCTTACTCTTTCGGAACTAAGAGAATGGGCCACTACTTCTGCGGTACCTGCGGTGCATCGTGCATGATCCGCTCCAAAGACCCTGATTTCTTTACCGGTATGACGTGTATCAATGCACGCATGCTGCAGGGTGTCGAACTTGAAAAATTGAAGCGCAAGTCTGTCGACGGGAAGAGCTTCTGAGAGCTTGCAGTGGGGTTGTTGGCGCAGATGGTGTTAGGCGTGTATGGTGTTAGTCGGAATAAGGGCTAACGAAGACCGGAGTTGATGATGTGAGGGGCCGGTCGCTGTTCATTCGTCGTGATTCTGCATGTACAGTTCGTACTTGCTGACAAAAGTCGGATATTCAAGATTATAAATGCCACTTCGTCCTGCTGTAAGGCGTGCCATTGTTAGTGAAACTATAAAATCGGACATAACAGGTTCGGGCGGTAGTACGAGACATACGTTTCATTGATAAATAACTGGCACTGTCTCCGTTCTCCACTATCGACCAATTCAGAAACCTCCATTCACTGAACAAGCGCTTCCCTAACTCATTCAAACTATGTCTCCATCACTCTCCACGCCCAACACGTCACTCACACCAGCCTCGCCAGGTCGTTGGGTTATAACAGAGTTCGGCAAGCCATCCGTGCTGAAATGGGAGGCATTTGATCCCATGGCCGCGCTATCTGCTGGCGGAGTGCTCGTTCGCATCCTGGTTGCTGGTATCGCCGGAGTCGACAACATTCAGCGTGTCGGCGGTTATCCTCATCCCCTAGCCAAGGCACCCGGCTTCACACCTGGCTATGACCTTGTAGGCGAGATAGTTGGGCTGGGCGATGCTATCCCAAAGGGAAGAGAACTGAAGATTGGAGACAGAGTCGCAGCGTTGAGCATCTTTGGCGCGCATGCTACACACATCGTCCTGCCACACGAAGAAGTCATGAAACTGAAGCAGGGAGATGACCTGCTGAAAACTTGCGCACTTCCGCTGAACTACATGACTTCATGGGGTCTGTTGAAGCACAGTGGCGTCGATTTACTACCCGGCTCGAGCATCCTGATCGGGAGTGTGAGTGGAGGATTGGGAACAGCTATGGCTCAGCTTGTCAAGGCATTCGACATGGGCATCAAGATGTTCGGTACATGTTCGCCGAGAAAATTCGATTACGTGCGCTCACTGGGTGTGGAACCGCTGGACCGAAACGCCCCGGATCTTGTGGAGCAGGTTCATGCGCTGACGGATGGAAAGGGTGTGGATGTCGCATACGATGGTGTTGGCAGTGAGAAGAGCGTCCAAGACTTCCTCGCAGCAACTAAGCAGGACGTCGGCAAAGTGGTCGTCTTCGGAGTTATGGGGGGCATCGCTGCGGATGGGAGTAAGATGTTGGGGAATGTGGAAGAACTCCTTGAAGCAATACTCCAGCCACCGCGAGTAAGCTTCTGGGCGCTTGATATCGAGTACCCAAAGAAGAAGGAGGTGGCGGAATTCTTTGCACTTGTAGAGAAGGTGAGGGAAGGGAAATTGAACCCGGTTATCGCGAAGCTGATGAGGTTGAGCGATGCGACTGAAGCGCATGAGCTTCTCATTCATGGAAGTGCGATTAAGGGGAAGATGTTGTTTGTAGTGGATGAAGAGCTAGCTAAGACTTATAGAGTTTAGAATATTTTCACCGGAAAACCCTGCGAGAAACACGAAAGATAAGTTTGCAGCTGTAGCATAAACTGTTCCAAGCTGCATTCGAGTAAGATATACTCAAATATTGAATACTAAGAACGCTAGTGAAGCGATCCCATGAATGAAACCGTGACGTGTGATACATAGACAATGCCTCTCGGTGACACACATCCGAGAGAAAACGAAACGGAAAAGTTCTCTTCGCACACATTCAGCAGGTGTGCCGCGATAGTCTTGTTCCCATCACTCACACGGCTGTACGATCTCCGGTGTTTCGGAAGAGCTGTATCTTTCGGCCTGGGCATGCATGGTACTAGGACTCATGCTTATGGAGTTCCAATCTGAAATACAGGCATCGGTTGGATACATCTCGCTCGTCGTGGGAGCTTTCTCGCTGAAATCTGGGAAGTGGTAACCTGGGTTTGACCCAACCATTTGCTGAGGGACCGCATCCCAGGTTACAGGCATCGTGGGCATTGTTGGTGGTGGACAGGTCATGTTTCCCCACGTCGATGACTCGCCTGGACCTGGGTAGTATCCATGATTTGGCGTAAGAGTTGATGTTGGCAGCGTAGACACAGTCTGCGATTCTTTGAGAGGGATTGTAGCCATAACTTCGGGGCACTCGTTCTGCAAACGCTTCCTTAATGATCCCCGTAGACCAATTCCATTCTCACATAGCGGTTCTAAGAGACTCTCGATGATGTTCTCCAGATTGACCGTCTTCTCGTTGCATCGTTGCTGCGTCTGCATCTTCTCATTCTTGACTGTGATCAAATCGTTCTCTAGTGTACTGATGCGCCTTTCCTTCGCTTCAATATCTCGCATAAGTTGTGCGCATATCTCGTTGCCCCTAGCACGAGCTTGTTGTTTACAGGGCTTCCGTATCTGACTGTGCTCGAAAGCCGGCCCTGGGAGGAAATTTGGTTCCGGTGGATTTGATTCAGGATTCACCAGTCTCCATATGAACGTCCATCTCGCTTCCTTGGTGAGCGTCGCCCAAGAAGGACATCTTTCCGTCCGACGGTGAAATGACGTGGAGGCGTTGGAATTGTTGGCGCAAGAAGTACCGATGCAGTACCGTTCGCAGCCCTCCAATGCATGCTTTTGCAGTATATTGGCTGGCTTCTTCTCCTCTTCTGGTACGTGTAATCGCGTACAGCATTCCTTGCATATGACTATGCGATGACGGTTCGTGAGACATCGCATCAGCTCTGATATTGTCGAGTTTGTTCCTTGACAGTCATGCAACTCAAGCATTGGACAAGACATCTGACCAAGATAACTAGAATCCTGAAGTGCGTCTGGAACGGAAACACCTTGTTCCCGGGTTGGCCTCTTATTGGGGCATCCGTCCTCATCTTCTTCTCGTTCTGGACCTCTCTTGTTGGTTGACAGCGCATTCTTGCTGGTTAGTCCGATGGGGGTGCTGTTCGACGTTGCAGAGCTATTTGGGGAGCCGTTTGAGCCAGAGCCGTTTGTTGATGTTCGCAACGAGTGCATGTCGTCGGTAAACCATTCTGTGCTTTCATCTGCCTGCGATGACTCGTACGCGTCGTAGTCCTGGTCTCTATCTTGAAGAATGCTCCAGAATTCGAGGACCAGCTCCCTCGAAGATGACGTTGGATTTTCCCGTGTACTCAAAGCTTGCACTGGAGCAGCTGGCGAGCTCCTATCACTACTGCTCGCACTTGGGATCGCTGGAGGAGTAAAAGATGGGAAGGGGCTTGCATCTTTTGTTGCATCGACCCATCGCCGGACTTCAAATTTTGCGGTAGCTTCAAGATTTGAACCGGGATTGGATGGACTGTGAAGACAGGTGCTTGGCTCTCCCACCATATCATCGTTGTGCGAGATGTTTGTCGGAGTGGAATCTTGCACCAGATCTAATATATAATCTATTTTTGTCGTAGTTTTGTCGAGCGAGGCTTCCTGTTGTTTTCCCTTGATTGATGCAACCCTGGTTCGTTCCGTGGGATAGGTTTCTCCATGGAAATGCTCCCTGTTAGAGGATACCCTGAATGACGCGTTCCGTGCGTGGAAATCGGGATTGGCATGAGCATTCGCAGGAGAATTAGACCACATTGTAGAAAATTCCGATGCTCGCGGAAAGAAGGAAGGTTGCGAAGAAGCTTCGTGGCATGGCGCAATAGCATTCGTGTAGTCTGGAGGCTCTTGTTTGATGACGTGAAGTCGCTCCCGCGTATCCTCCACGGGCCCGCTCACCGAGAGTCCGCACACGCTATCGCCGACCTTCGAGGATAAAAGCGATCGTGATCTTTCCTCATGGACCTCTGGAGACCCACTATATCCACTGTCGCCGTCTCCACATAACAAATGTTCAAGTCTTGACTGGCTCAATTGCGTCGGTTCTGGCAGGGTTCCTGTCAGCGGGAAGCACACTGACGGAAACGCCCCAGGAGACGGTCCCATTTGGTGAAGAGGCACATGCATACCAGTTACACCTGGGGGTTTGCTGGAAGGTCTCGAAGCGCGGTAGGGATTCGGAAACCAATACGATTGATCTTGATCGTGAAAAGACTCTGGTTGAAGGAGGCTGCAGCGTCTGGCTGGCCAGTTGACTTTGGAAAGATCTGGAGAGAATCTCATAGCTGCCATAGTTGCTGGAAGGAAACTGTGAGTGAGATGCGAAGCGAGGGATGTCGGAATGTCACAAATGAAGGAGCGAGCGCATTGCGACAGTTGTGGATAGGCGGCAGGTATTACCTGCCGTCGATCGCCGTTGACGCGTTGTCGCGGATTGCCAGCAACACGAACAAATTGTTTGGCCCCAAAATCGCGGCTACTTCAACGCCACCTACGTAGCCAAGAAGTGGCTTACCGCTTCACCAGAACGCTCCACCAACTTGGATGATACAAATTGTTTCGTTGTTTTCCAGCTTGAATAATGCTTCCAAGGTCACTGTATCGAAGCTCTCAGTGTGCTGGTGAATTGTAGGCACCAAGAGGTGTTTTGATGCAAATGAATCCGATTGTGAACAAGTTGTCCGAGAAGCAGTAAAGCACCGGGGATATGCGCTGCGTGCAATAGTCCGTTGTATATAATGTAGGGCGTTCGAACAATAAGAACGAAGTCACATCACTCCATCCTTATTCAGCTTCACGAGAACGTCCACCATCGCCGGCACAATCGAGCAAGTTACGACACCAACTATGGCCAACCAGGAGGCCGAAATTTGGATTGGATACACCAAACACAGCTGTGACTATCTCGACAAGCAATCCAAGGCACTCAACACGGAGCAACAGATACTCCAACTTATCGAGGTTTACAAGTTGCGCTTCATTGCGACAGAGCGCGTCAGGTTGCGTTGGCTGTGGTGCCAAAGGCCCGTCGTTCAGATATGCGAAATCACCCCCGTAAGTCGATAGCCAGACAACCGTTAACGTAACACTGATTGCTGACCATATATAGCCCCTACTTCAAGGACGCACGTTTCCTATGGAGGTGCAGTTTGGAAGTACTGAGACGTCGCCTAATCTCTCAGCTGCTCTACGACGTCCCGAGCTGCTACGTGAGAGCGGGAGGATGTTCCACGAGACGAATCTGTTCGATGTGGAGAATACAGACGCAGCGGCGAAACGCAAGGTCTTATGCCTCGGCCATGTCGTCGACAAGACATATTTGGTATGGCCACTAGCCGTGTCGTTCATGATCGCGACAGTCGTAGCGATCATTGTAGGAGTCGCAACCCACAGCGTATCCTCAGGCACGGAGGTGGGAGGTTTGGTCGGTTTCGGTGTCATGTTGTCATGGTCTTATATCTTGTGGCGCTTAAAATAGCTCATCCATCCAAACGTCTGAACCTTTGACCACCGTCTTCATCTCTCTCTAGCAAGCCTCTCATCTCCCTAGCCCTCTTCTCTACCTCTCTTGCGCTGCCCATTCGACTTTCTTCAGGATGCCATCCTTCCATATGCGTGAATAACGGTACGATAGCAGAGCTCTTCCAGGCCACTACGCCCCTCCTCCATGTATGTACGAGCGTGGCTACGAAGAACGCAATGCCCATGATGACTTCAACAACTGGTACGCTTATCCAGGCCCAGTGGACTTTTATGTATTGCTCCGTCGTGATTGTTCTACCAGGGAGGTTGATGCTGCTAGTTCCCGTATTGAAAGCGTACGTCATGGAAGTGCTGATAGCTTCCACAGTTTGCGTAAGGTTTGTGGAGTTGTATAAAGCGAGACCGTAAGCGTCGCGTAGCGAAGAGGAGAATATGTCGGAGAGAAATGTTTTGATACCCTTGTTGTCGCCTGCGTTGATACTGAAAGTCGTGTTACCGGTGAGCGTTGTAGTCTCGTCTGAAAGGTTGAAAGAGGCCCACTGTATCTCTTCGCCATATGACTTGGGGATACCGGAGAGCTCATGGTCTTGAATGATACCGGGGTTAAAGGTACCGTTCACGACGGTCATGTTGCGGACATGCCGACCGACCCAACGCATGTTGCACTCTGTGATATCGGGGGCTTCAATGCTATACTGCCCTATCATGTTGGCTGTTGCGAAGCTGATTATGGAGTTGTTGAATGCAGCGCCATCGTTGGACTCACTCGAGTGAATACGAGCGGTACTGTTGAACCAGGTTCCCTTTTCGCCTCCTGAGCTAGTACTCCGAGACGATTCGATGAAGAAGCCAGTGGGAGTTGTATAGTTGCATGCTAAGCCTGCGTGTATCCTACCGCAGACGATGTCAGAGACGGATGTGACATTTGTACAATTGCTAGCCACTGCCAAGGTTGTAAAGTCATCCCATTGGCAGTTTCCAGTCTGACATTCTACTTGTACTGGTGCACTGAGGTTGTAAAGTCCATTTAGGATAGCGCCTTGTATCTTGGGGTCCATCATCCTGTCTGTTCGCTTTGTAAGCCTGGAAACGACCTCTAATGAACCAAGCTCAGAAGCTTACCTATGGTCCCTCCTCCAGTGACGCCTCTGGAAGCACCTGAATCGTAAACTTGATTCCTGTAGAAACTTGCACCAGAGGTTTCAAAATGCAGTCTCGAAGGGTAAGAAAGCAACTGCTGCGACAAGGGGCCCATGGCGAGGGACAGTATCGTGATGAGAGAACCCCATGTTGCCAATTTGGTCTTGAGATGCAATCTCCAAACAAGTTCCAGAGAGCCCCAAGGTCCACGACTGGCGTCGTCGAAGATTTGCATCTCTCGCAGCGGGCGTGGTGACCTGACCAGATGAATCCACTTAAGTTGACTCAGGCATGATGCAACTGAAACTATCAGGGCTGTCCGTGATAAGGTCGAAAGAAGTGCAACAACGGTGTTGAGCGTAATATTGTGAACAAAATGCCAATCGGACAAGGGCCTCTCCTGGTAGACTTTCAGTATGATTGTTATGGCAACAACGCACAGGAGACTGAAGACCGCGGATGCAACCTCCCACCGCCAGTCTCCCCAATGAAAGCTTCCAGAACGCTTCGGTGGATCGTAGTGCGTTCTAACAATGGCCTGTTCCTTCGAAGATCTGGATTCCGGTCCTTCTGAACTCCATGCTAGGTTGTTACCGAGCAGTCTTTCACTGTAAGTGGAATGGCCGTGATCCGGGATACCATGTAAACGGTCCTGATTAAGACCGCCTGCAAGTGGGTCTGCCCTGACTGGAGCGGTGGCCGTCGGAAGGTACTCTCGGCTGAGCTCCAACGAACACATAGAGGCAGAGCGAGATGAAGCCATGCTCAGGATCCGGTGGAGCAGCGATAACTTCGTTTGTCAAGATCTGCGAGGAGTCGACAGGACTAAGTATTGTTATATGCGAGAGGCCGCTGGCCTAGTGGCTTGTGTGGCTTCGGCTGGGTGGGGGCCAAAAGCGGCTGAGGTGTTGTACAGATTCTGACCATTGGCTATGGTTTGGCAAGGCGTCCTGCCTAGTAACACCTGACGCTGTGTTCGACGATCTGCAACGCACGCGAATATACCTGTGTCAAACAACTGTGATACACCTCATACAAGAAAAAAACTAAACAGGTCTAGAGCCTACATTAACGCCAAGTCACCTATCTTGTAGGGTTTTGAGTTAATGAAGGCTGCAGGCCTGTTCAGTTTTTTCTTGGTTGGCGTGGATAGGTCTCCTGACGGCTAGGATGAAGTGGACGGTAACACCAAAAGAACTTGATCATTTCGAGATTGATATTGGACGTGGGCAAAACTATCGCAGGGGTATCTTGGTGTTCGAAAGCAGAATAGGCAGGAAAGTAGCTCGAAGCATTACAACTCGTCGAATGCGCGCAGTCGCTCATCGTCATCTAGTACAGGCTGCGCTTCGGGGGTCTCCATTTTGGGACTTGCAGTACTAGATGACGGCCCTATAATTGCCTCTTTTGCTAGGTCTGGTATGTCGGCCTTCAAGATTGCCTCTCTGGTCGCAGGATCGAGTGTATTCTTCGGTTCGTGTAGGTTGTCGGTCGGTTGCGACGGGCGGAAGAAAACGAGGGCTAGTATGAGAGCAGCTACGAAGCCCACTATAGCCCAAAATATGCGCACGCGATCTGTGTGATGTTAGTTGGGACGGAAACAAAGAAGGTTATGAGGATAGCCATACGGGTGTTCTTCGCCTGCCACTGCGCTTCCGATTTGGCCCTCGCATCGACACGCTCTTTGGCTCGTTCGAGCCTCGCCGTCAGTGCATCGGCTTTCTCTTTGCCCGCCTTGATGCGCTCTTCCAACCCACTCACTTGCTCCTGTTGTGTCTTGAAGCCATCGAAGGCTTCCACTTGGCCCGTCACATCCTCCAGCAACTCTGTCGTGTCCGACTCGAAGTTTTCGTGGAGCTCCTTGGTCAAGCCAGAGAGCTCTTGCAGTGTTCCGATAGTCTGGCGCAGTACGGAGACCTTCTCGAGGATGGAATAGTAGGTGTCGTCTAGACGGCGCGACGTCTTGAGGGACTGGTCGGAAAGGGTCTGCAGAACCGCACGAAGGTCTCTGCGGGCCATGTTAGAGAAGGCATCTTGGGGGAACGCTACGGGGCATCATGGGGGTTGATAGTGAATGACGCAGACGCACCGTTCTCTAGCTTCAACTCTTTTAGCCTCTAGCTCCACATCTGCCTGCCGGATTGGTCTCCGCGGCGGGATGGTGATGCCTGGAGTGCTTTCCTCCTTCCCATGCACGCTGCCATCCGCCTGGCCTGGTGCGACGCTCTCCCTGCGACTGTGACTGGGGCTCGTGTCTCTGCTCCCTCGCGCCTGCCTCAGCAAGTCTCCGAAGCTAGTGGGCGGCTGTATCTGGATGGCTGACTGCACCGCCTCTTTGGCAGCATGGCGTCGGCTGGAGCTGTGGCGGTGCCGGCCATCGTGACGGTCGTGGTGGTGTCGCGACGACTTGTGCTTGTGTAGGTGGGAATGCGACTTCTTCTCGGGGTCAGTCGTCACGTGCGTCGCCGAACGGGAGCTGTAGAGGTTGGGACGGAAAGACCTGGGGTCGGCCAGGCCGGCATGGAGGTGAAGCTGTCCGTCCATGTCATGGTGGTGGTTGGGTCGGCGCAACGAGGCAGTTGTCGGTGCTGCTGGGTTCCAAGATCGACTTCCGAGTTTCGCGTGTCATTGCAGGGGTCTCCTTCCGCTAGCCAGCTGGGGAAGCGCATGTGAAGAGAGTCATGAAACAGCCTAGACAGTGATGATGATGATTGTGACTTTGCAGATGTTGTATTCGAATTGCTCGTGCAAGAAATTCCACGTCTGTGGGTACGATACTTTCAGTAGCGATTTCAGATTCTTTGATCATGTACAGGATTTTGAATGATTGCTTTTTGCTGCGTCTTCCACTGTGGAAGTCTCGATAGGGTATCATTTCTTGCATCCCGCCCTACAGACTGGACTTCTCTGGACTGGTTCCGGTCGCTCTTGCTTTCCCGGTGGTTTCTAGGTCGTGCCTTCGCGCCTGCCTCTGCACCTTTTCAACATCCTCCCGAAGCGGCATTTCCTTGGCCGCATATTTTATGCTTCGGCTCTAGTCTAACCGACCCGAGCTCATGACTTCAGCATCTTGTTGCGCTTCTCCCTCCTCTTCAGGCGCTCGACGCGCTTCTTGTGCATCTTCTCCTCCATCTGGGCGAATCGTTCTCGTTCTGCTTTGGCGGCGCGCTTGGTTTTGATAGCTTCAACTCGTCGCTATTGCACAGTCAGCTCTTGTCTATTTGTAACCAAAAGCTGGGGTTTCCTACCTGTCTCTCAGACTCCTTCTCGTCCTTCAGCTCCTTCTCCTTCGCCTTGACAGCAGCGAGCGCTTTCCTCTCCTCACTGCGCTTCTCCCATGAGGTCTGGCCAGCCTTTGGTCGGAAGGGGCCCTTGTTGTCGTGCCATTGCTTGCCTGGGGAAAGTTAGATCGCCATGTCGCAACTACCACGCACAGGGTCGCATACCGTTCTTCTTCATGCCCTTGACAGGGGCAGTTTCCGTCGCAGGAGGCGCCTCGATTATCACAGATTCAGACATGGTTGCGGTGTTGCGCGACCAGTGGATCTCGCAGAAGTTCTCGAACCCAGAACACGGCGGCGCGAGAAAAGTTAATGCCGATTATCGATAACTAGCGCACTTTGCCGGCGCGGGCTGCCAGCCAGGGACCCCCAAATTCCGCCCAGCTCAAATGTTATCAGATCGAATTGATCTGATAAGCTGCATCAGCGAAAGTGCCGCCGGAGCGCACTCCCAATTGCTCGTTGCGCTCATACTTTATTCGCGCATGCAGATGGTCTGGCTTAGTAGGCGCTGTGCGCTTTCCACTCCTGTAATACTTTCTTCCGATACTGCAGAATTTTCCTAGGCTAGCTAAAGAAAGGTCGACCCTGTTTGGTACAACGTTGGGCGTTATCATCTTGTCCATCCCCGTCGCACACACGGCCCGCTACATGCTCCCTCGAGCAAACTCTCTTCGTCGTGTTACACACTTCCGAACCTTCCTCCACTCGCCATAACGCAAACGCTACCGGTGTACTCCATCATTGACATGGGCTCCGATTCATAACAGTAGCCACGCGCCCTGTCACCGCCCACGACTCTTCGCACGCAACATGCGCTCGGCCTCATAACCATACATTCAATACAATCACACATATCCGTTGACGAGCCACACACATTTCGCATTCATGGAAGCACAAGAGAGTCCGGTGTCGGTGGTGGGGGGAAGAGGCCGGCTGCCCAACCCAGTCATGATGGAAGAGGCCCGGAGCCCTGCTGCAGCACATACCATAGGCAAGGGCGAAGAGGCCCTGAAGGACGTTCTCTGTGGATCCGCAGCTGGAGTTGTCGGAAAGTACATTGAGTACCCCTTCGACACGGTCAAGGTTCGGCTACAGTCACAGCCCGACCAGGTGCCACTCCGCTACACCGGGCCACTGGACTGCTTCAAGAAGTCCTTACAGCAGGATGGCTTCCTTGGAATATACCGGGGGATCAGTGCGCCTCTGGTGGGAGCTGCTGTAGAGACGAGCACATTATTCTTTAGTGTGAGTAGCATGCAAATGTGCAAAGGGATCAAGCTGATGTGGTCTACAGTATCGTCTGGCTGGCGATGCACTCAAGTCCTCGGGATTCTATCCTGAACTGAAGAGACACCCTGAGCGAGACTTGCCGTATTCAGGCATGCTATTTTGCGGAATGATTGCGGGCGCCATCACCTCACTCTTCCTAACACCGATTGAACTTGTCAAATGCAAGATGCAAGTTCCCCTAGAAACGAGCGGTACCGTCGTGGCCGCACCAACCATCAGAGGAGTCATTGCTTCTATCTATCGTCACCAGGGCCTCAAGGGCTACTGGCACGGACAATTTGGAACCTTGATCCGCGAGACAGGAGGCGGCGCAGCGTGGTTCGGTGGTTACGAAGGCATGAAGATACTGTTCAAGGGCGCCAGCACTTCAGCCAAGGACGAAGACCTCCCCGTCTGGCAGCGCATGGCCTCTGGTTCTGTTGCGGGTGGAGCCTACAACTTCATGTTCTACCCCGCGGACACGATCAAGTCGAGAATGCAGACAGAAGATGTCAAACAATTGACTGGCGGAAAGTCGACATTTAGCGCTGTAGGAAAGGCGGTTTGGAAGCAACACGGTATCAAAGGCATGTACCGTGGGTGCGGTATCACAGTTGCAAGATCCATACCCAGTTCTGCTTTCATATTCACCGTATATGAAGAGTTGAAGATGCGATGGCCTACTCGACGGGCAGAGTAGGATCATTACAGGATTTCGCGCTGGATGCGCGGAATTTGTCGAGCAGCATATCATGGTGTTTGGGGGCGTTTGTATAGCATCAGGCGGGAGCGTCGAGATACCATGCATTATTACATTGAGCGCATAGAAAAGAAGCAGCAGTCTTAGATCATAGAACGCATGCACATGCAACTTTTCCCAAATTATTCCGCCTTCACATGTCAAAGCGCAAACACCCCTGTCCCCTCCTTCTCCTAGCGCGAAGCTGCACCAATCCACGGATGTGGGGAAGCAGAGACCGGCAATGTGACGCGAGCCGAGGATCAGATGCCAGCAGCCATTCCGCGACTGCGACTCTGCGCTATCTATACCCGACCGCAAACCTCGCTCTCGTCCCCATGCCAGCCTCATGATACGTACACTGTACTTCCATTCTTCTCTTCACTCTTTCGATTTTCTCCTTCAGAGTTCCCGCGACCGTAAAAGGTAGCGGCAAACGTCATCGCAACGCGCGCGCTGGACCGAGGCTCTTCTTCGCCGGACGGAAGCCAGCAACGACAGAACACAACACCCTGATCGTAACACACATATACGAACGACATGGATAGATTACACGCCCTCGAGGTATGCTGCAGAAACTCGGATGTCGCATCTTTTCAGGCGCGAACTGACGGTTTGAACAGGCTGCGCTCGACAGGATTGTGCTAGATCCAAAGTACCATGATATCCTCACACTGGTAAAAGGTGTAAGGAATGGCATCGTGTACGGAAGCAAGGTGCGGTTTCCGCATGCGCTTGTGTAGGTTCTCGCAGGATTGTGCGTTTATGGAGGGATGGATTGCTGACGCGTGGTTGCAGAATGATCTTCCTCTTCAGATCTGGAAGGTACGGAGACTTCCCCTTACTACCGAACCTCTTGTCTATTCCGGAATTGTAGGAAAGACCAGGGCTGACAGGATCCAAACAGTTTCCGATCGAAATGCTTGCTCGTCTACAAAGCGACCCGCCAGCACGCCCGTAACCTCGGCCTCTTCGCCCTCGTCTACAAATCCTGCATGATCTTCCTCCGACACGCGTCGCCGACCGGCAAAGAGCGACACTACGATTCCTTCCTCGCCGGCCTTCTAGGCGGCTACACCGTCTTTGGTCGCACAATTCACAATTCTGTGTCTCAGCAAATCGTCATATACGTAGCTGCACGCGTATTGTTAGCGTTGGCAAAGCTGGCAGTACAACCACGACAGGTCGGAGGTGGAGCTAGTGGGCAAGGAGTACAAGGTGGTGGTGGTGGATGGGAGCTGTTTGGTAACGGCGAGATGAGGAGAACGATGGCGAAGAACGGATGGCCGGTGTTTGCCAGTCTGAGTTGGGCGATGGTTATGTATATTTTCAGGTGGCATCCTGAGGCTGTGCAGAGCAGTTTGAGGAGCAGTATGAGTTATATGTGGGTATCCCTTGAAGCTCAAAGAATATGGGATTATGCTAACGTGTGGACAGTTACGTTCAGTCGGACGACTGGAATTCCTTACGGACATTACTTTGGCATAACAAATGAGCAAGGTGGAGAGGAAGGGCATAGAGTGACGGGAGAAGACGTCATGGTTGGATCGAGGACCCGGCATGCGGAGGCAAATGCACGGAAATTTAGATGCATATACATTGGCGCCCTACACCATGATTGTGATAGAAAGAGAATATCAGGAAATATCCAAAGCATCATGAGACAATGAGACCTCCTTTCTGAATCCATCCACCAGTAACAAAATCTCCCGACCGACGAGGTTAAGAGCGGCAACATTGCTTAACGCGACCCCAAATATCCGTCATACACAGTGACATAGGTCCGCACCATGCCAAAACGAAGCGACCAATCTCACCAGAGTCATATCTAACTCCTTGGTCTACAATCGCTCTCAGTGTTGACCGGTGGCTTTTTACCCCACTTCCAACGCCCATGTAGGCGGCCTCCGGTGAGCCCATCTCGGACACGCACACGCGACGCGTTTCCCCCAAAACAAAGTCCCACATGCCGTCATCAGGCAGAACAATCTACATGCCGGCTACCTTCGGATGTTACCAGCTCGTCTTGGACACATCCTATGCTATCCTTCCGTCGCGTGGTTACTCGAGGGTACTGTCGACTACCCCAGGTTATGAGCACGCTGGCCGGTGTCGGAATACGGTAATAGATGAGCGGAGGATAGTGGTCCTTCAGAGTACTGGTGTGATCTTGGTTGCGATAAATGCGGGGAAGGAGGTCCAGTGATGGGTTGTTGGAGCCAGGTAGGTGACCGACTCAGGCTTGGGGTCAGGCAACGTGTCTGTCGCGGAGGCGGTAGTGAGTCCCGTTTGTTCTGTC
>Ga0265797_10007206_pt1 | contig 15342 bp, 10 predicted proteins | sample P2T30metagenome_FD_192433 | JGI IMG/M metagenome (GOLD analysis project Ga0265797, IMG submission 192433) | Plant litter microbial communities from East Loma Ridge, Irvine, California - P2 T30 | ecosystem: Environmental > Terrestrial > Plant litter > Unclassified | place: USA: California... | reverse complement strand
CTGCATGGGTCCAAAAATTGCCCTGAATTCGTTGGGACGCATCAGGAGAGCTACGCAGTCGTCCTCTATCGTCTCGGTCGCCACGACCAGACGAAGACGTCCATTGGTATCGTGGATTTCGGCTTCGCCGTCCGATTTGACGTTCTCAGCTACATGCGTCCCGTCCCAGGTCTCGTCATAGCAGCGACCATGCATCGTGTCAATGAGATCCAGGAGGTCGTAGACATCCCCTTCGAATGGGATCGAAGACGATCCTATCCTTGGTTCTCTCGGCTTATTTGATCGTTCAATCGGGCAGTCCGGGTCGTCAAATTCGGCTTCACGATGTGCGACCATGTCAGCATCGTAGCGGTCGCTCTCGCCGATCATTTTTGCTTTCGGGGACGCTGAAAGTGATGAAGGTATATGCTCGATGTTGCGTTCACTGCTGTCTGAGTATGCTCGAAGAAGCTGTCTGACGTTGGATGCAGAAGGTGAAAGATAGTGGCTTGAGGAAAGCGAGGCGATCATGGACTTGCAATCTGCATTCTTTGTTTGAGATCAGCTATGCATTAGGCGACTTTGTCCGACACGCTTCGACGGAAACAGCTTTGCCAAGCACGATCATCAAAGAAATCTTTGGCCGTTGCCGTCCTTCATTGGTGTAGGGCAAATGCCGAAGATCCTGTAGAGGCTCAATGTTTTCGAATCTGGTATTGTGACATGCGGCTATTGAGGGCATGCGCACCAGTCTTTGCATCAGTGCACGTGCAATCCTTTGATCGTGCACGGTGCACTTGGTTGTAAGCCAACGCCACCAGGTACAATTTTGGAATGCAAGAAGCTCACCGCTGGAACACTGTTACCGCGAAACAATTGTTTCGTCTCAGACGGTACTCTAGTATCAGATGCCGAAGAATCTGCCCATGTCGACAAGGTACAACAGGTGCACGTGGACTTGTGCGCAGGTGCGGTGTTTTCGCTTCGAACAAAGGGAGCTTTACGGCCAGTGTCTCGGTAGAGCGAAGTCTCGTTCAGTAAGAGACACTGTGATGTCGAAGATGTTGATGTTGGTAGTATTCCGTGTGAGACATTGCTATTCGCGGATTTCAGGTCGTGAGCCTGGCTGCGCAGACCTGGATTGAGTTGGTATATAGTACTGGCTTTCGTTCGTAGTTGTGTACAGTCCAAAAACAAGCCAATCCCAACTCCACAAGTTCGCAGTGTGAACAGTTCAGTTGATCCCAGACACTGGTTGTCCACAAGGATCGCAAGACACACACACGATAACATTCGTCTTCCCACCTCTGGTACAGCTCCTGCATTGGCCCACTCCTTGGTCAGCATAACAATCCTTGCGACGTCGGAAGGTGTCTGGACACCACCGAAAGTCCATCTTTTCCCGCGTCACCAGTTCAACATTTCGTACGGCGCCAATCGCGAACGCATACGATCCCATTGTAAATCAGCAAGAGCTTACAGCATCCGCGCAAACCCAAAGGTTCAATATTCGCACACCTACGGACTGGCATCGTAGGCAAACTATTTGCAATCCCAACGAAGAGAGCATCTTTCGACATCTCTTTACCCCCTCAGTCTATCAGCTGTGAACACAACATCCAGCATACAGAGACTCGCCTTCACGTCCCACGGCCCCAAATCAAAACATGATTCGTCAATTTACCTGCAGACTTAGACATTGTACCTTGACACCGATACGTGCAAAGATCTGCTGGAAGAGTAGCAGAACTGACTGCAGCAGTTTCAAGGAAGGTGAAATCCTGTTTGTACCGTTTCATGTTTCGAACATGGATCGAGGCCTTTCGTGGAACGATCGCAAACTGAAGCTGTCATATGCCGGACCAGTGTACAGCAAATATCGTCCGGTGGTCGTTTTCCGCAAGTTCCAGACCCAGATGGAATGTCTGCCATTGTACACCCACAATGGGAGAGGCATTGAGCACAAGAGCGACGGGGAAAGGAAGGAGTGGATTTCTGTGGTGGACGGGCCCGAAACGGATTCGCCATGCAAAGACACAGATCAGCAACCTTTGGCCGTGTTGCTCCGTGATGCGGAGAAAGTGAGAGAGAACACATTCATCCATGTCACGGAGAGCATGACGGTCACGTGTGCTGAATATGTCAAGCGCATGGGAATGATGGAAGAGTCCAGCTTTAAGCGTCTTCACAGGCTGCGCGTGAAATTGAACAAGGCTGCGCAGCAAAAGGCCTTGGAGGAGGACCGTCAGCGACGTGGAAGATGATCGCGACGCTAACTGTCACCAATCGTTGTGATCAGCGGTGTGTCGTAGATAGCCAAAACCCAGATTGTGACGCTGGCTGTCATAATCACCTTGGGTAGCAGATTGTCGTAAATAATACCCAACTTAATTCCTGGCGTGGTCCATACAGAGCTCATTGTTGCATCCTCACATTACCACAGCAAGGAGCCCAATGGCTCCCACAATGGCAGAGATGGACCATGGCAAATTCGAAGCCCCAGCATTGTCGGACTGGACAGAAGGAGCGCTGCCATCCGTAGTCGCGGTGGCTCCTGCATTATTTCTTGATGACGAAGTAGGAGACGCACCTCGCGAACCGCTTGCAATGCCGCTGGACTGCTGTGTCCCGGTGCTGCCGGTCTCTTGCGATGTCTCCCCAGTTGTGGTGGCCTCGGTGGATGCAATTGAAAGACCGCCCAAGGCCTGGATTGCGGCAGTATTTGTAGAACCACCAGCTGAAGCACCGGCCGTATTTGTGACGGGCACAGCCAGGCCTTGGCTGTCAGTCGTGAACGACACGGTGTTACCATTTACTGCAATTGCGGATCCAGTGGAAGCGAGTGAGTATGTCGTTCCGTCGACCGTGATGGGTGACCCTCCAGCGGCGATAGGCGTGTTGTTGATCACGAAGGTTGGTGATGCGGTTGATTCTGCGTCTCCAGCTGGACTTCCATTGGTGACGGAGCCCTGGTGACCGGTCTGACTGTCTTGAGTCTGCGAGCCAGCGCTGGCTTGCGATTCAGCACCGCCTGTCTGACTGGGAACAATAACTTCAGCTTGCGTGGGCTGGCTGGTAGACGCACCAGGTCCGAAAGTCTCACTGTTCACATCATCATCTCCGCTAGGCGTACTTGGGCGATCAGTAGGCTCTGATGGGTGGTCAAGCTGAGAGTCCGGTCTCTCCAGATGTGGCATTTTCGGGGTGCGCGAGACGCTAGTAGTTTCAGTACCAGGGACGAAAATGTACGTGACAGAGTTCTCAACACGGGCGGTCGGAAGCATAGTAATGAACGACGTCGTATCCGAGCCGGCGTCCGTGACAGGGACTATCAGCGATATCACTGTTGGCTGGATCATTGGTTTTGGCTGTTTGGTCGGTGACGAGTCCTCCGTCGTAGTCTCAGGCGTCGGTCCATCAAGAGAGAGCCGGGTGACTTCTGTCACAGGCGATGGATATGCCGGGTTTGTCGTCGGCTGCCCAGGTATGTCGAGACTTTCCACAGATACCTCTATTTGTGGTGACAGAATGGTCATGGTCCATTCTCCTTCGGGCTCTTCTGAGGAAGTGGTGTTGGCGGTGTCATTTTGTCGCACTCTGAGCTCTGTGTACTGTGTCAGCACTTCGTCCGATATCAAGGAGGTTGAGCCGTGAGCTGCTTACCATTGAAAGGCGCGCCTTCGACACCAAGAATCGCGATCGCGACCAACGCTGCTACCTTGAACATATACATTCTGATCTAGTGAAGCAGGTGTGCCAGCCGAAAACGCCTGCAGGATTCACAAACCCAAGCCCAGAAATCCTCCGACCGAAAGAGGGAATACGAATAGGACCAGATGCCTTCGCGTTCGCAATGCAAAGAGAAGTAAGAGGGTAGTAGTGATAAGAATACGAGCGCCCCAAAATTGCGATGTCTGTACGAGATAGCAGGAAGAATAGACGGCCCTAGTCGACTCACGTGTCCAATGTCGTTTGGAACAATGGCACGCGCACTTGTACAGAGAAGGAAAGAGAGAAGACAGCCGGTAGGTAGGCAAGTAGGTAAGCGAAGACAAGCGAAAGTGAGATATAGTGGTTTGGCCTGGCGTATCTTTACAGGGGACACGCCAGTCCTACCTGCGGCTGCGCCTTCATGCTAGCGCACCGGTGAGCAAAACCTGACCGACCAGAGACTAGAGAGACGATCAACGCACGCTCCGCTCGTGAGAGTTTGGCAAGCACGGCGAGTACGGCGTGATGTGTGAAGAAACGAGATGTTGGGATCGGAATCCTTCGACTTGGTCTCAGCTGAAGTTGCCCGGCGGCGGCTTGGCACTTGAGCGGCGTGCCGGTATAGGCATGGTCGCCGGGGTATAGCTTGCATGGTTGTATCTTTTTGATTGCGGCTGAATGGATATCATATTATTCCATCAAGGCCATTCTTTCAACAGTTGATGGGCAAAGTTTGTCTTGTCAAGTTGCGTCCACATACTAAAGTCAGGATTATTGAGCGTGGATGTAGAAACGATAATCAAGTATCTGGTATGTCGCCAATTCCCCTGTCGGCGAACTCCGGTGGCTGACACCTGATGCGTGCAACTCTGTACTTCGATTGATGCAACGGTCGTATCTCAAGCGTGTTGACCAGGTGCAGAGTTTGAAGTGATCGGCTTTTGTCTGGGATGTTGGCCTTTCCATTGTGAATGTTCATCGCATGTTCAGTAAATTTCATGGTGAGGTTGTTGGGCGCAATCAACAAAGTCGGTGGTCACAGTCGAGAATTCAAGCAACCGTCGACCAGAATTTCGAGCTCTACCACCAGAACGACAAGAAAATGCACATAATAGTTGTTTTCGTTCGGCTCGTGTCTTTTGTAAAGCCAGCTTTGTTTAACATTAACCGCATAACCTCGTATGACAACGTAGCCGTGGTTGAAAGATTTCACATTTCTGGTGTAGGGTTCGGGTTGGGGTTATGTCGTACATGGATCTTTTTCTGTCTGCAAGAAGGACCTCGATGTCCAAGCGCAACACGATGTAGCTCCTAGCCGACTCTAGTTAAGTACGTAAATGTATGCTCTGGTCATACTTTAGAAGATTTGTCGTATGCTCAACGTACCAGGTGAGGATCAAGCGACTGCGGCAGCGCCTTGTGGGTCGTTTCACGCAAAGGTCCGCGGCGACATCACGTATCGAAGGACGTTGTTCGATCTCAACGTGTTGTCGCCAAAGTACTGGATTAAAAAGGTGGCAAAGTACAAGCGACTATCCAGATGACTGGCTCTCCGAATGATTGTCTGTACATGCTTCGTCAATGGCCTTGTGGCTGTACACTCTCTACAACATGGTATTAATGCCGCCCACACTCAGGATTGTCTTCGCAGACGGCTAAGCGTAGCTTTGCCAGCGCTCGAGCTATTCGCCTTACCAATCTCGCTGGTAATCCAGTCGCCAATCCTGCTGACTTCCTCCAAATCAATCCCAGTCCGTGCGCCCAGCGAGTGCAATGTGTAGACCAGGTCTTCAGTCGCCACGTTACCCGTCGCGCCGGGCGAGTACGGGCATCCTCCCAAGCCACCTACCGCGGAATCGAACGTTCTTACTCCGTGCTCAAGCGCAATGATTGTGTTGACCAGCGCTTGGCCGAACGTGTAATGGAAATGTAGCGCGAGATCCTCGCTTCTGATACCAGCTTCTTTCAGCGTTTGTAGTAGTTTCCGCGTCCTTGGAGCAGTTCCCATGCCCGTGGTGTCAGCGACTGAGATCTCGTCGGCGCCCATCTCTAGTAAGCTGGCGGCGAGGTCAGCAACACGATGAGGGTCGACGTCCGGGCCTTCGAAGGGACAGCCTAGGGCCACTGAAATGTATGCGCGCACATTGTAGCCAGCATCGCGACAAGAAGACATCAACGGCGCGAAACGGTCGAGCGATTCCTGCACACTGCAGTTGGTGTTCTTTTGCGAAAAGGCCTCCGTAGCGGCCATGAAGATGGAGACTTCATGGGTCTGGCCACTTGGGATATTTGACGAGGCGCGTGAGCTGGACGACGGCCCTGAGCCCTGTTCGGGTGACGGTGAAGGCGGCGGTGATGGGTACGCATCCGTAGGTGACGCGTTCATGGTTTTGAAATAGTTATCCAGACCCTTGACATTGGGCAGCAGCCATTGGTATGTCACGGCTTGAGGTGCCTCGGGAGGACTCGACAGAATGCTCGAGAGCACCTTGTCTGAGGCGGCCATCTGCGGTACCCATTTCGGGTGCACAAAGCTGCCAGCCTCAATGGTCTCGATACCAGTAGCTGCCAGCCGGCGAACCAATTCTATCTTGGTCTCCACGGGTATACTCGTTTTCTCGTTTTGCAAGCCATCTCTTGGACCGACCTCGACAATGCGCACATGGTCGTTGGCTACGGAGGTGCGTGGGGAGATAGAGAAGCTCCGGCGGGCAGCCGGGCGTAGGAGATGTGCGAGACGGTGGCGGAAGAGGGGAGTCATGGTTGCATATACATGCCAGGATGGAAGTGAGGTCTGCGGGAAACGTCTGTCGTTCGCTCCTGCCACTGGATATGTAGAAACTACATGGTGTGGCCAAGTAATAAGAGAAGAGGAGGGAGAGCGGCGCCGATAGCCGACAAGAACAACAATGCGGGGACTGAAAGGCGCCAGCCACGGCCTGACGTGTGTGTGGCGCAGTCAGCTCGAGAAGTCGACCAGCTCGCCTCTTCAACCATATCACCACCAGGCAAACACATTCAAGAAAACCAAAACTTCGACTCCCAACAGCCACCCTGCACACAACTACGGAGTACAATACCATTCTCGAGCATATTGAAGCAGAAAAGCCAAAGCCCATCAGAACCTGATTTTTCAACACCACCATCATGTCCAACCAACCCACCAACGACGACAACCCATGGGCCGATCCCGCCCGCGACAACCTCCGCCCTCCCCAAGGCCAGCAAAACTACAACTCACAGTCGTCCACCTCCAACAACCCCTTCTACCAACAATCAAACTCCCCAAACCCCTGGCAACTAGGCCAAAACCAAGGCCAAGACTCCCACTACGCCCCTCCTCCCGGCCCTCCACCAAGCCACTCTCAAACCCAGCAACCCTCCTACGGCCAAGCCCAGTCCCAGCCATGGTCCCAGCAGAACACTACAGAGCAATACAACCCCTACGCCCCGCAGCAGCAACAGAATCTGTACAATGATGCTCCGACCCCAGGCCTAGGACCTCGCGCCAAATCTTCGACGTTCAACGAGAGTGATTTCGTCCCTGCGGACGAGCGGGGCGAGCAGCGTGAGGCTATGGAGCAGTACGAAATCACCAATTCGCGGCCGCAGTCGATGGATGATCGTAATGTCGAGACGCTGCAGCAAGAGTTCCCGGGGCTGGATGGTAGCTTGGTGGCGGCTATCTATATGGATTCTAAGCAGATGGGTGCTGTGAGGGAGATGTTGGGCGAGTTGAGTGGTTCGAAGTAGAGATGGGGACGATATGAATGACGCGAGCTGTTAATTGCCATTTGTTACCATATTTTTGGTTAGCTGCAGATGCGTTAGTGGGCAAGGCAACGATTGCATGGGTGTGGTCGATGCGGTGCCGAGCGGTATTATCTTAGTTATGGCCGATCCGTATCTATGATTGACCTTTCCACACGATTGCACTGCTAGCAAGTCGGCTTTTCATTTACTTTTCTTTGCTCGCGTAAGGTTGTCAAGATCAAAAGGCAAATGATTGGGACAAGAAAGCCTCCATTCCGCGGTTACATGTATCCAACACCAGGTTCCTGTAATGATGATAATATATACAGTGTCGACAACTATGCAAAAAATATGACGCCTTTTCGCTGGTGTGAGTGGTTAAAGGAATACGACTGAATGTCCATCTAGCGCTTGCGGTTGAGTGTCTGCGGCTTAGGCTGCTTGACCTCAACCTCGCTCTCGTCACCATCGTCGTCCTCGACATTCTCATCTTCCGATCCTTCGCTTGCATCGTCCTCGGAGCCCTCCTCGTCATCGTCCTCGCCAGACACCTCCGCCTCGAGATCGAACATGCCGTTTTGGGCATCCTCATCATCTTCGTCTTCGGCGCTCACACTGCCCTCATTGCCGGCGGCGCCGTTCAATGCTTCGTCGTCGCTCTCGTCGGACTCGGACGCTGTGTGGTATTCTTCGCCTTGTGCTTGGTTCTTGCGCTTGGAGGGTCGCTCCAAAGCTGCGAGCTCTGCCTCAGAACCCTCGTCATCATCATCACGACCTTCGATGTAAAGTACGCCAGCCTCATCGTCCTCGTCGTCTTGTGCGCGAGCGGAGGTGGCCAGTGTTTGCCGTCTGAGCTCAAGTTGGGCGCCGAGCATATCAAGCTTGCCCTTAAGCTGGAGCAAAGGCTGCAGACCTTGAGCGCGCTCCCGGAGAACCTGGTTCAAGGAGCGAAGCTTGCCCATAATCTCTGGTTGTGTGACGAGGTAGCCGCCGTGAGCGACGAGCGACCACTGTATCCATGTCATGAGGTGTCCAGTGCGGCCAGGGCGACGGTGGATGCGCTCGGCAAGTCTCTGCATGAGCGGACCAACGAGATGCGATTGAAGACGCTGGATGGTCATGCGAATACTTTGCTGGTCGGCCGTCTGGAAACAAGTCTCCAACATATCCTTGTCATTTGTGCGGAGTGCCTGCGTGAGGACAGTGCTGAGTGATGTGCCAGTGGGTGCAGCAAAGACCTGCTTGCCTGATGAGGGAACGATGGCATGCTGCTCATCTTGTGGGAAGGCGGACTGAACGTCTATGGGTTCCGGGTGCCTGGCGGAGAGCATGTCGCCGAATGATGGCTCCTCTTGCTCTGCCGAGTCTTCGGCCTCGCCATCCAGCATGTCGACGTCCTCGGCGCCAGCAACAGCTTGCTGAGCCTTGGGCTTGCCATTGGCCTTGGTAGTTTGTTCCGCATCGCTTTCGTATTCGCTGCTTTCCTCCTCTGCACTGGAAATATCGATCACTTGGCTTGGGTCGGCATTGCCCTCGGGTGCCACGACGGCCTTCGATTCGTCGACTCTGGTCGTCCTCTTGTCCAGCACGCCGTTGGTCAATTTGCCGTCCACCTTCCTGCCCTGCCTGGCATCTTCGTCGACCAGGAAATCCAGACCCTCCTTCCGTTTTGAGGCCGGGCCGTGAGAACTCTTTATCTTCTTTGCAGCATGTTGTTCGCTCGCCTCGGTGGGCCGGGCGCGACTGGTACGGGAGCGCTTGATTGCGCTCATAACTCCAGCGACATACCCTGACTTCTAGGGTATACGGGTGTGTAGTGGTGCTGGCGCAGGTGGTGATACAGGCGTAAGAGAGTGCGCTGTGAAATGTCGTCAACCACAGCCCGATCGCAGAAAGCTTCTCGATCAAATTTCTGAGCGCAGGAAGGCGCGCTAACGCAGCTTTCAGCGGGAAGCGGCGACCGGCCCGCGGGTGCAGCAGTGACCATGACCTTTCGGCCACCGCGCTGAGGCTATCGCAGGCTGTTTTTGATGCGAGTTTATTATTGAATATTGCCAATGAAATCCATCACGTTTCGATCTAGTAGCACCCGAAACATCATCGAGAGGAAACGTCGACAGTGTTTCGCGTGTCAGTGACGGTGGCAAGGCAAGTGAAGTGAAGGCGTGGCTCGGAGTGAGCAGAGCCCAACACTGAACCAATAGCCAATAATCCAGTGATGAGGCGCGCGGCTACCAGCCCGGTCCCACCCTCCTCCTGCACTTAAGTGTTAAAGGCTGCCCTTTTGTCGTTTGAAAACAGGCCTGTCCAATCCCATTTGTTTCCCCACTACTCCCCGTCACTACAGCACTTGCTCCCGCCCTCTTGGTTCCCTCCGCCCTGTTGTTGTCTCAACTGCAGGACGGTTTAGCCCTTTGGCGCTAATCTCCAATTGCTCAATACTGCCTTTGAATCACTGCGCGCGGTGCTGCAAGCCCTTGCACAACGCTGCACAACCCCACCAACCAGCGCGCACAAAAGCACGGTCGCTGACTAGTCGATCACCACTACTTTGCGCTTTGCATCACCTCATCTCCCTTCCCGACTTCACATCAGAGCCGTCACGCGCCGCTTCACAGCACAAGCAACCGCGGTCAGCACGGTAGCCGGTCGCCACTGAGCTCGCATTCACTCACTTGCGACTTTCACTCCAGGCGGCCGTCGTGGCGAAACGCTGCTGCCTCCAAGCGTGAGGTCACGTGTCAAACGCTCACCGGCCCTTCCCGCGCTCCCGTCATTTAGCGCCTGCGAGCTGTGTCGATAAGATTGTTTCCTTCTCAGCGGAACCTGAACCTCTGAACTTCTGTTCGATCGCCGAGCCACACACGACTTCGCGCTTGCGCATCGACCCTATCCCGCGTCCTCCATCAAACAATCAAACACCATCTTTGGGCTTGCGAAACACGCGACTCGACGTGTTTTCTTCATCGACCCATCGACACGCGCGCTTTAGTAATCGTTTCTTCTCTTTGCGCGACCATCCGCGCGCGTGTGATTCGCCTACAGCTCGGCGCGCATCCTTGAGCTCCGTGGCGCCGGTGTCACGTGTCCGCGACTCCGGTTCTACATTTTTCTCATTACCAATCCAATCATGGCCTCGGAGATGGCCCAAGACACCGTCATGCCACAAGTTAATGGCATCGACGGGTCACTGGCAGCTGTTGAGTCAACAACATCTGAAGCCGTGAACACAGAGGCCACCAAGGCTTTAGTAAATGGGTAAGCTTACCTTTCTATGCGCCCACCCTTCTTTTTGTCATCAATATTGCATTATGCTTGATATTGCATTGTGTTGCCTTATCGAAAATCTCCAAGCAAGATCGATTCTGGTTCTTTAATGCAACTTACGTGCGCTTGTCGCTACTATAACGGTTCACATTACTGACTGCTACAATTTAGTGTCGATGTATCACCTGACAATGAGATGCTTGATCAGACTGCGGCCTCACCCAACAAAGAGGCCTTCGATGAAAACCGCAACTTACCTTCGACCAAGTTGGACATCACTGATGCTCCTGCTATTGATGCAAACCCTGGCGGCCCTACTCCAACGGACGACGCCTCATCGGGAATCGCACCAATTGCTGGGTTCATCCCCAAAGATGCTCCCAACCTCTCTCACCCTACTCCTCCTCCAGACCAGCCTTTGGCCTCTGGCGAAGCGGACGTGGATACAGAGATGCGCGATCAACCTGCCGAGGAGTCAAAGCCCATCGAGCAAGTTGCATCTGTGGAGGCCGTGCAACCGCAGGACGAATCAATTCCTGCGGAGACAAAGCCAGAGGAGTCTCTGCTTAACGGAGTTGCAAAGTCAACTGAACCTTTGCCAGAGTCGGATTCGAACGCGGAAGTCAGTGGCGATGCCAAGCCTGCAGCTGCATCAGCAGAATCGACCCAGGAGTCTGCACAGTCTGGCACCGTCCGTCAGCGTGAGGACGACGGAGATGATGAACCGGCCGCAAAGCGTGCTAAAGTCGATGAACCTCAACCTGCCCAGAAGGAGGTCCCGGCGGCCCCTACTCCAACCCCAGCTCCTGCCACTGAGTCCAAACCTGATGCGAAACCCGCTCCCGCATCGACTCCTCGTGCAGAGACAGCTGTTGCGTCAACAGAGAAGCCCGCGGCGACCGAGAGGCAAGTGTCTAGCGTGCCATCTTCAGAGCCTCGGAAAAGAGAGGCGAAGTACCCCACCACTCCGATGACTGGCGTGCAGAAGGGTTACCTCATCGACAAGCTGAAGAACACGAAGAAAACCAAGCATGCGATCTTTTTCTTGACTCCAGTCGATCCAGTTGCCTTGAAGATCCCCACTTACCCAGATGTCATCAAGCACCCGATGGATCTCGGAACCGTAGAGTCGAAGTTGAAGAACGATCAGTATGCTTCCGTGCAGGCCTTTGCCGATGATCTGCAGTTGATTGTCGACAACGCCGCAAAGTTCAACGGCCCGCAGCACGCTGTCACTCACGCTGGCAACAATATGCTCGCCTACACCAACAACTTCATGAGCAAGGTACCAGGCCCGGGCGTGGCTCACACCAAGGTGACGAAGAAGGAGAAATATTCACCTGCCCCGTCCAAGCCGGCTGCTCCACGTCGTGAGGCGCGTCCAGCACCACCACCTCCCGCAAAGGAGCGTTCAAACACTGGTGAATCCTTCGCGCTCCAGGCCGATGGCATGCCAACTATTCGTCGCGACTCACAGATCCAGAGACCCCCGCGTGCGATCAAGCCTCCGACGAAGCACGAAGTGACATACCCGAAGCCGAAACGCCGGGAGCATCTGCTTGAACTGAAATTCTCCGAGCATGTTCTTGATCAGATTCGCAGCCCAAAATACGCTCAGTTGAACCATGTCTTCCTTATGCCTGTCGACCCTGTCGCGCTCAACATTCCGCATTACCGTCAGATCATTAAGAAGCCGATGGACCTCGGAACGATGACGCAGAAGTTGAAGCAGGGCCAGTACGGCAAGGCGTCAGAGCTGAAGGGAGATTTCGATCTTATGATCGAAAACTGCATTGCCTTCAACCCGCCCGGTAATCCCGTGCGCGACCTTGGTATCCAGCTCAAGCGCGAGTTTGACCACCTGTGGCGCGAGAAGGACAAGTGGGAGCGCGCCAACAAGCCAAGGTCCGAACGTGCCTCTTCTGCTTCCGGAGACGATAGTGCCGGCGAGGAAAGCGAAGACGAAGAAGAGCCCTTGGACGAGGCACAGGCGACCATCCGAGCTTTGTCGCAGAAGCTTGCTGAGATGCAGAACCAACTTGCGGGTCTCGGTCAGGGCAAGGCGCCCAAGGCCAAGAAGGCCAAGGAGATTGCCAAAGTGTCGTCCAAGAAGAAGGCTCTTTCAAGCGCGGTGTCCAGACCACCCAAACACGTCCCGGCAGCTCCCAAGTCTAAGCCGAAGAAGCAAAAGCCGGTCACGTACGAGGAGAAACAGGAAATCTCCTCTGCGGTGGAGAAGATGGATGGAGCGCAGATCGAGAGGCTGACTCAAATCATCACCGAGAACTGCGAGAAGTACCGCAACATGGGCGACGAGATGGAGCTTGAGATCGACGATCTGCCTGATGATGTCCAGCGCCTGCTGCTGAAGCATGTGCGTAGTATCTTTGGAAACCCGAACCGTGCCGCGCGCGAACCTTCGCCTGGTGATGATGACCTTGCTGCTGAAGAGGATGACGACTTCCAGCCATCCCACCGTGCTCGTGGTGGAGGCGGCGGAGGTGACCCCAAGCGCAAGAAGCACAAGCCGATGGGCAAGAAGGAGCAGCAGGACAGCATCAACAACTTGCGCAACCAGCTCGCTGCTTTCAAGGGTGGCCCACAGCCATCCGGCAGTGTGAGCCCCGGCGCAAGCCACGCTGCTGCCGCTCACGGCGACGAGGACGATTCGTCTGGCGACGACAGCGAGGAGAGCGAGGAGGAGTAGATTCTTTCTTCTTTCCTATTCTTCCATGATGATGACTTGAGATGCAGCGGCGACACGAGCGTGTTTTGTTTGGTTGTTTTTGGCGGAAAAAGAAAACCCCGGGCTTTGGTCCAGCATATTGTAATTGTACGAGTTCGAGACAAACCCCCACACACTATCCATGAGAAATCCGAGACCAAGGGTGCAAGCTCGACGAACATCCAGTATGCGGAAGAATTTGGCCTGGTCTCCTTTTTGGAATTCCATTCAGCATTAGTGAGCGGTTGCGAGAGTGTAGATAGCAAACCCATGAGCATTTTCCCAGTTTTGAGTTCCGGTTCCATCAAGGTCCACGTGAGTTTACAGGTCCCGTGATCTGCTGCCTGGCGTGGTGATGGTAGCAGCGTGCTTGGTAAGATAGAGACCCAGGAGATTCGTTCGTGTTGTTAGTCAAAGACCTCGATATCGCAATGTAGATTGCTCTCACGCGCGTAGTTTGTCGAAATCGAGGTTTGTGGGTTGCGAAGAGAAGATTCGGCGCAGAGATGTGTGTGGCGAGCGCGGGCATGCGCCGGCGATTTGGGACTGGAGGAGCGGCGGTGCGAGGTCGAGGTGTGTCCTTTCCACTTCGTTTTGCGCATTTCTTGTAGAAGAAGAGATCTCATCACGAAGCTTGAACTGTGGAAGAAATGATCTGGATAAGAGAGCATTGAAGAGAGACATGTGTGTGCAGAGAAGATGCAGTCGTGTGCTCACAGAGGCCGCCCGTAATGTCGGGCTTTGGAATTGGGTTGGATTCGAGCGGACGGTGTTGCGAACCGCAAGACATTATTCTCGACTTCGTCGCGGGAGGTACCCGTCATCGTCAAGAAGAAGGTGAGAGATAGAGGTTGGGATAGGTAATAGTTGTCTGTGATATGACTGGTAGAGAGACAGCACGGTATGGGAAGCTGGAGGGCTGACTGGAGGTCAGCACCCGACACGATAGCACATGGCGACCTAGCCACTATCGATGAATCACGTGGGCAGGGCACGACGTGTGGGCGCCAACACAACAACCGTCTCCAACTAACACACGCTATCGCTACGGAGGTACTACTGCGACAGCACACGCACTTGACCGGCGGCAGGATTATTGGAGTGGGTATGGATCTATTTACCCCGCTAAGCAATCGGGTGTTCCGATACGCAATGTAAAGAAGCTCACCCGGCCCGCACCCAATGTAGTACCACAGCATGAGCCCTGGGCAGCAAAGAGGAGAGAGAGGGAGGAGGAGGAGAGCCGCTGTGGTGTCGTGCATGGGCGGCCAGAAGGGGTGGACATGACGTCGACAAATAACGCTCTTCCATTCTTCGCCGTCTACTTCAATCGTTTACTCCGCACTTCAATCCCGCGAGTATTTGTTGTACATATTCCATTCAACATCTTCATTCACGATCTGCGTTGTCACGAACATCCCCGGCGGCACTTCCACGGCCATTGGAGACTTTTGCGCGGTTTACGCACGTTGAACTGCGCTGCTGCTGCTCGTACCCTTCGACAAGCGCCTGTTGAGCGCGTGACCCGACCTATACTTGGAACGCCACTTGCGCACACCCAGCATTAACCATACCCCGGCCCTGGAAATACACTATTTTACACACTATATCTCCCGCCAGCGCCTGGGCAAACTTCCACACCCTGAAACGCCGCTTGCCCTTAGCGAGCACTTCTGGTCGCGACAATGACTCTTCTTTCTGGCCTCCACTCGCACCGCAGCACTGAGCAGCAGGCCGAGATCCGCGAGGCGAGGCGCATGCTGCAAGGTCGCGTGCGCACCGATTGGGATTATCCTGCGCTCCCACAGTACCAGAAACACACCAAACCACGGCAACAGGACGAAGAGTCGAAAGTCGCTGGATTTAAATTTCATGCTCCGCGTGCGGACGAGCATTTCGAACCGCTG
>Ga0265797_10007205_pt1 | contig 15345 bp, 11 predicted proteins | sample P2T30metagenome_FD_192433 | JGI IMG/M metagenome (GOLD analysis project Ga0265797, IMG submission 192433) | Plant litter microbial communities from East Loma Ridge, Irvine, California - P2 T30 | ecosystem: Environmental > Terrestrial > Plant litter > Unclassified | place: USA: California... | reverse complement strand
CCAGAGGCCGTATCTCGTCGCATCTCCTGCACACGCTGCGCCTGGCCAGTCGCAGATGCATCTGTATTGGCCCGAGGTGGTGCGCGAGGTGGTATGTTATTGATGACTCCAGTCGATTCCCAACCCAGTGTATTCAGTCCGAGAGTTCCGCTTCCTTCTCTTGCCAGTACCGGCGATGCCGCCGGAGTGTTCTCGTTCGTACGACTGGTATAGCTTGTCTCTTTCAGTAGCCTGATATTACCAGGCTTGTTTCGTCCCTCTGGCGTCTCTACACTCTCGCCTCTACGCGCCGCGCCGCCCTTCATGCTGTTTCTCGGCTGTCGGCGGGTGATTCCACCGCGAAGCTTCCTAATCTCGTCGACATCGTGCACGCCGTCGGCAGGCTTTGGGTTTTTCGGTTTGATGTATAGATCGAGATGTCGTCCAAGCGAAGAAGAGGTGAATGCTTGACCGCAGAAAGGGCACGCTCTGTCTTTGGCGCTCTTCGATGCGCCATCTTGCTCCTGGTCGCGGTTGTTGTTGGTCTCCGAAGCAGGGCTGGACGCAGCGGTCGCGTCGTTCGCGGCGTCTCCGTCGTCGGCCATGTCAATTACTGATGATGTAGAGGCGTATTGAGTTGGTATAGTGCTGTATGGACCAGTTTCGCAATCGTCTTGTGCTTTCGCGGCGTGTCGCAATAGCTTCAAGCTTCAAGGTGTTCGATTGGCAACGTCTACTTCAGCCGCATCGCATCCAATGAAATTGAGTCTGTCCGTATAGCGCGCCGAATCCAGTAATTTGTTACACTGTAGCAAGTCAAGCTTCAAGAAGATTGGAAGAGAAGACAAGGGTGTCGGTTCTGGACTAGCATGGACTACACGCGACAGAGCTCTATTAACAAGCACAGCCCTTCAGCTTTCTCGTCTCCGCCCGCTCCCACAAAAGCTGCTCCCTCCGCTTCCATCCGATCCACTTCACCTCCTTCTTTAGGGCATCTTCTCTCCCACTTCACTTCCTCGTATCATCAATCATGTGACTAGGTATTTGCTGTATTAGCAAGCTTGCGATATCTCTGATGGACCAAACAGCTAGCAACGAGCTTCATATGTGAGCATGATAGACTGATGGTCAAGTATTATGCTTACAATACAATTCCATACTCAAAGTGCAACCGGAGGCCGCGGGTATCACTTACTACATTACAATTGCCAACACCATTGCCTTTCCCTATACCTGCACCTCACTAAGTCGACCTGGCAAGCACCTGCCTCGCCACAATCAAAATCCACACCTCAAACAGCATGCCCACAACGAAGAACCCAAACACCACGTACCAGTCCTCGCACGTCGACCTCTGCAGCAACCACAGCAGAGAGTCCACGTTCAGGCCGCTGGAATTGTCGCCTTGACACTGTTTGATGATGGGTCCGAACAGCTGCGAAGCCGTTCCAATCATGCCAGTGAGGTAAAGCACGAAAAGAATGAACGCTTTCAGAATCACGACGCCCGGGTACAGGCGGCGCTGGAAGGAAAGCAGCACCACGATCCAGACGAACGTCTCTGTCACGGCGCCGACTGTTATGCCGTATGGGATGATCCTGTGATTGAGAATTGTCAGCTGATTCCTCGTCTCGACTATGGCATGGGTCTGCCTGTGGTTCTCCGTACCACGGTGTCCCAAGCCCGAGCTTGCTCTGCTGATTCGCCATTTTGGCAAAATTGGTGATGAGGTAAAGTCCCGAAATGATCATGAAAATGGCCCAACACCACAGCGTAGTTTCTGGCCAGCGATAAGCATGCCGCACGATGACTCGCTGGAACGACGTCGAGACTTCTGAGCGAGCCATTGCTTTGAAGTGCTATAGCAGGGTATCGTAGAGTGGTGGCGTGAGCTGATCAATAAATTGTTGAGTCGGTTGATCCAAGTCCGTCTGCTGTTTCGTTCTGCTTGGGCGTCTTCCGGTTGAATGCACTCGATTTGGAGGGTGTGTATGCAGGGGTGATCTGAGATACGAAACGTGAAAAATGTGCTTGGTAGTCAAGCGCAAACCTGCATGGCGTCGAGCATGGCCATATGCATTGCTGGGACTGCTTTTCCGTGATGCTGGGGAATTCAGCAATGCGAGTCAAGTGGCTGGTACGATGGCTATGACGAGCCATGATTCGGAACACCGGGTTTCGAAACCATATACATTAGTGTACCGCGTCGAGATGTCAGCTGAGCCGATGTAAGTGATGGTCGACTACACTTGCATTGCAGGCGTCCATCCTGACAGCAGAATTATCCTACATGTTTAGCACGACTCCAATAGCAAAGCAGCAGACAAGATCCAAAGTGTATATCGAGCTCCTCCGCTTTGCAATATCGTTCTCGCAAGCGGGAGACGTTTTCGATGTCTCAGACATTTCCCACCACTCCGGTCACCAATGTCTCACTCGAGGAATTCTGCCAAGCAATGAGGTCGGCTCACGTCGACAAGGCTATCGATTTGGACTGACTGATGATGCGCATATCCAAAAAGGCGTCGATTCTCACAACCGTCGATCTTTCACAGCCAATGTCTCAAAGATATCTGTCACCCGCCAGGCCTCGAGGGTCGATGGCCCCTTCTGAGTTCACCAGGTCCCTGCAGCGTACCTCTGACGTTGAACTCTCGTAGTGGAAAAGGCCCTAATTGAGGTGAAGAAGGCATTGCCGTATTCTTAAAGAAGCGGACGCCCTGCTTTGTCTCTGACCCTGGTCGGCTTGCCACTTGTCCCAGCCATACAGTATAACTCCCGGCCCTTCGGGTCTCAAGCAAGATGCCTCACGTCACCTTTAGCGAAATCTATCCGAAGAGGCCGTCATACGAAGAGAGTCGTGCTGTCGTCACTATACCCAAGAAAAAGGAAGACGACAAAACCGATATCGTTCTCCGTCGGTCTCGAACCATCAGCTACAAGATCCCAGAAGAAAAGCCCTCTCGACCAGCGAAGCCGATTGACAAAACTTGCATCGAGCGCAAAATCACCTACAAAGACAGCAAAGGCAACATCATCAAGATCACTTACGAAGATTCGTGCGGGAAAGTTACCAAGACGATCTACCCTGCCCAGCCACCACCGCCTCCGCCAAAAGAATGCCGCCCGCCGTCACCACCGCCACCACAAAAATGCGACCCGCCACCCGTCAGTGAATCCAGCAATATCCCTTCTGAGGATGTCAAGAACTGCGACTGGACCAAAATCGTCGTGCGGAACAGTCGCGGCGTAGTCTGGAAAATCGTCCATGTCGACTGTCATGGCAAGACCATGAAGACTGAGTATCCGGAGCCCGACCCGCCGAGGAGGCAATACACCGAGACTAAGAGGTATCTCATCAAAGAGATCGACAGCAGCCCTCCTCGAAAGCGATACAGCGAGACGAAGAAGGTAGTTGTCGACAAGGAGATTGAACGCAGCCCTCCTCGGAAACGATACAGTGAGACCAAAGAAATAGTGGTCGACAAGGAAGTCGACAGCAGCCCTCCTCGGAAACGATACAGTGAGACGAAGAAGGGAGTGGTTGACCAGGAAGTCCGCGAGCCAACTCCGAAATCCTCAAGCGAAACCGTCAAAGTGGAAAAGAAGCACCAGTATCGCGCGACCGTGGAAAGTGACGATGAATCCAGTCACTCGAAAGAACCTTCGGAACCCACTCCTGCGCCTCCTCCGCCCGCTCCTTCTCCTCCGCGGCAAGAGAGCGTGACCGATTCAACTATCACTAACAGAAGAGATTCTGTGACCAACTCCAGTGGCAAAGCTTCCGCAGAATCTACGCGAGAGGTCATCAAGGACGAGAATGGCGTTGTCAAGAAGGTGATTTACACAGACTCCCGAGGGCGGCGCAGGACTGTTGTTTATGATGATGACGACTGAGCTATCAGGCAAGGATGACGAGTCTCATGTTTGGGTACGGTGTTGTACCCGCTGTGCAAAAATGTGTATGTACTATTGGTGTAGATTTCGGGGTTCTCATTTTCAAGAATCATTGACTTCCAGTTCACCATCGTTGGACCGCCAAAATTGCTGCAGCGTCGTGCATCGTTGATCTTAGACTCGGGCCTGCGAATTCTTCAGTCCTGGAAGAGTAGTCCAGCAGCATATTCCACGTTGCCACCAGTACTGTTGAGAGCGGCAACAGCCTGCTGTTGACTGAAGCCCAAATCCTGCAAAGTCTGCACACTTTCCGCCGGGAATGGATGTTGCGGCGGTGGCAATTGCTGAGGAGCACCCATACCGTAAGGCCTAATCGGCACTTGCTGCTGTGGCACAGGCGCAGGTAGAGGCGTCCGTAGGACTCTTCCCATATTCGCGGCCCACTCCCAGGGCCTATCTGATCCGCCAGGAAGCGCATTGAAGTATTCCCAGCCCATCACACCGCCGAAGGTTGGATAACGCGCTCGCAGCGTGCGGAGAACATTCTCCATGACCGGCCAATTCACATGTCCAGCACCATTCGAAGGATTCGTAACAAGACCCATGACAACCTTGTCAGCTCGCCACCCAAGTCCAATAATAGCATCATACCAGGCTGTAGTCGAAGGATCCCCCCAACCACAATAAAACTGCGTATTATACCACGCAATCTCATGCCCTCGCATCTGCTCCAGCAACCTATACTCGATCGGCCCCGAAAGATGCGGCTGATTCGGCAGCAAAGCCGTAGCAACCGGCGCCATCGTGATAATAAACCCCGGCCCAAAATCCACCCTCAGCCGATCAATCAACCTAATAACACCAGTCAACGACATTGGCTCCTCGATATCGAGATCCAGACCGTCGAAATTACGCTTCCGCAGCATATCCCGCAGTGGGACGTAGTAGGACTCGAATCTCGCCGGGTCAGCGCCGTCGAGACGCTCGTAGGAGCCTTTCGCGGCGCCACCGAGCATTCCGAGGATTTTGACGCCGCTGGCTTGCAGCCAGGCCATTTCGCCGTATAGTGTGCTGAATTTCTCATGGTCGGGGGGGTCATCGTTGAGGGTGATGTTGCCTGCTGGGTCGTTTAGGTGGATTGCGGCGACGATGACGTGGGTGACGCCGGTGTTGTTTGTGATGAGGGGGAGTAAGGAGACTGGTGGACCGCCATTCGGGCCGTGGTGTGTTTGATGGTAGACGACGACTTTGGGGCCTTGGCCGAGTGGCAGGAGTTTGGTCATATTTTGTGTTGTGATATGAGTGGTGTTCGAAGGGACGGAGGAATTTACAATCACGACTCCACTTTCCAGCCTTGGTCGTGTCACGTACTGAGCAAGTCACGTGCGGTGTTCACCTGCCCTTTCACTTCGGTATCAGCGTCGAGTTGCTCGCGTACTCGTAGAGCCACAACTCGTGTGGTGGCAGGAGGAAGGTTTACTCGTGGGGAATAGCCATTCACTTACGACATGTGCCCGCGGATGCAGTCAGGCAGAAGGACTGATAAGGGTTAGGGTTAGGTTGAAACAACGCGAGGGTTTTTGACCATTGCGGACATAAAGAGGCAGTAGAGACTGTATCAGGCGGAGTTACTGTCAATCAAGTGCTTCTGCGTGACATGAAGTACATATGATCGCCCTTGGTAGGCTTCCAGATTAGATATCGTGGGATGGGAGTGACCCTTGTTCATTCAGTAGACGACGCAGGGGAGAAAGCACACGAATTCTGGGACACATTCGATGATACGTGGAACAATCTTGTAAATCTATTCAGCTTCAATGTTCTCAATTGCTGACATCGGTTGAACTGATACAAGAATAACCATAATACTCGCCATGAGACTCCATCCCAATCGCCAATCTAATCATGTTGAAACATCTAATTAATGCCAAACGCCCCGACTAAAACGCCCTCCCAATCCTCTATTTTTTGGGCAAATCCACAAACACCTTCTTGAAAATATCCCTGCTCTTGTAAAGGTTCAACAACCTAAACCTCTCCTTGTCCAAATGCGCTGAATCACTGGCCTGTCCGCAAGGGAAGTGCGCCGCCGGCGCGTCAAACTCCTTCTCCAAGAACCTGATAGCAGGAATCGAGCCGCCCTCGCGAATGTAGAGGGGCTTGCGACGAGGTGGCCGGGCAGGCTCGGTGTTGGTGGAGAGGGTGGAGAGTTTGGAGGAAAGCTGGGAGGGGAGGTCGGGCGGAGTTGCTGCGATGTCGATGGGCGTGGCGATGCTGCCGTTGGCGAGGACGGAAGAGGTTGTGGGCGAGAGTTTGCTGTTGAAGTAGGATGGCGGGGAAGCGTTTTCGGTGCCAGTTTTGTTCCTGTGTGAGGGGATGCTGACTTTGGGCAGAGCGGAGGAGCGGCGGCGGCGGGATTGATCGATGGGTCCCCATGCTTCCATGATCGCTTCTTCCAACGTCTTGAAGATCTCGTTAGTCCAGTCACCCAGCCAGGGCTCGGCTTGGTGGTCGACTGTGACGGTGAGCCTGTTGGTAGAGTCAAGCTTGTTGAATTGCGTGTGCAGGTATGAAGTCAAGGCTTCAGCCACAACATTTGCCTCTTGGTTCGGCACAAGACGCAGGGATAAAGCGACCTTTGCGAGTCTGGGGATGATGGTCGCGTTGTCCGGTCCTGAGGTCTGGAAGCGATGAATGGTCAAACTTGCCTCGCGCCACCTGCGCATCAAGCTCGAGGCGAGAGCAGTCGGGTCGCCGAGTTCTGGATTGCGCTGCACCAGGGCTGTGGTGATGTCGACATACAAGTCGCGCTCCTCGTCGCTGAGCGCAGGGATAGGATCGTAGAAGCCAGGAATCATGACTTTGCCGTTCTTGCCAGTCAGTGTGCTCAGAAGCATGACGAGATCCTTGAGCGACTCATCTAGCTGTGCGCTTCCATCGACACCGCTGTGAAGATCAGGGTGGCTCGACTCAACTTGAAGTGTGGCGTGGATAACACCTCGAAGTCCGTAAGTCAAGCAAGGAATGCGATCATCAAGCCAGTAGCTGTTGGCGAGCAAGATCCAGTCAACCTCGCCAATTTTATCCTTGGCTGCTCTTACGGCTGCTTCAAAGCCTCGAGAACCACATTCCTCTTCACCCTCAATCAAGAAGATGATGTCTGAATCAAGGGCTTGCTCACTGTTCAACTCAGCACAGGCGAAAATAGCCGCCATGATGGGCCCCTTGTTATCAGATGTACCACGTCCGTAAAGGAAGCCATCGATGCCTTCCATTTCGAACGGATCCGATTCCCACTTACCGTTTTCGTTGTCAGCGGCGACAACATCGTAGTGGCCATAGAACAGGATCTTCTTCCTCTTGTGTGATGTGGCCGGGTTGCCTCTGAACTTCGCCAGAATGACAGGGTTGTAAGGGTCTTTGGTCGTGAGCATCTCGGTCGATGCGCCGAAGTTCTTAAAGACGGATCGCAGATATGATGCGCCACGGCGGCAGTCAGCTTGATGACGTGGGTCTGATGAGACTGTGCGATAGGACACGAATCGTCGCAAGTACTCCAGCATCATCTCGTTGCTGGTCCTGGAGGCCGCGTACGGTGATGGACTGCAGTCGCTGATATCCCAGATAGCCAACGTGCAGTCGCTGGCGCCAGTAACGTAGATTGGTCGGCGCTTGTGGAATGTGAACGCAGATGCAAGAACGCGCCCTTCGTGTGCCTTCAGCCTGCTCTTAAGTTGGTAATGTCGGTCGAATTTGCGAACGTATCCTGTGACTGCGGCACTGAAGAGGAAGCCTCCTCCAACACTGATACTGAGAACGTCGTCCCTGTGTGCTTTGATGTTGCGTACGAGCTGATGGGTCTCCAGATCCCAGACGTCGACTTCGCCTCCAGAGCGACCAGTGTAGAGGAATGTGCCATCAATCGCCAGGGTCAACACAGAGTGACCCTCTTCCCTACCATCATCAAGCTCATACAATTGTTCAATCGCGCCTCCATTCTTCTCATCCAGTGTCCAGAGCTTCACAATGCCATCTCCACCGCCAGTGATAAGCACCTCTTGGCCAGCATTCTCCGCCACGCCCTCCTTGACAAGTATCATGCAGTTGACGTATCCATAATGCGCAAAGTGCATAACATTCTCTTTCGGGATCTCCAGCGTCTGGCCTCCAACGGCGTGCCTTGGTGTGACGTCCGCATTCGGCGGTCTTGGTGTTTGCCTGCCTCCAGGGCCTTTTGAGTCGAAGAACGGATCATCTCGAAGCGATGGATGGATGATGCGAGCTGTCGGGTCTGCTTGGTCTGGCCCAACCAAGCTGCACCAGGAAATTGTGGTGTTCTGTGCGCCAAGGTACACCGTCCGTAGTTCTTCTGAGTATGCGACGCAGAAAATATCTCCCACATCGTATGAGGAGTATAAGCATCCTACTCTTGCAAGCGTCTTCGCGCTCCAGACATTCACAATTCTGTCCCCAGCACTTGAGAACAAAAGCGTGCCATCTTCGCTCAGACACAACCCCAACACACTCCCCCTGTGTCCATCAATCACCGCCTTCCTCTCATAAGTATCCAGCCCGAACACCAAAATCTCGCCGGCCTGTGTACCGGCATAGATATAATCTTCTCCAAGAGCGATGGTCAAAATCGAGCTTGTATGCTTGAGGCGGTGACTCAACGTGGGCAAGTCGCCTTGCTGGTAGCCGACATCGCGACTGGGCTGGCGCGAGATGGAGCTGGCCGGGGAGGTGGACGGCTGGTCGTCAGTCTCAGAGAGACTCCCTGCGGGTTGCGGACGGGGCGTTAGCGATTGCTGCTGACGGAGAGCGTCGAGCCTGGACATCGACAGCAGCGAGCTTCCGCGCCGGCCTGCGCTGGGCGGTGGGAAGGAGGATGACGAGGGTGGTGTTGCTTCGAAGGGGAAGACTGAAGCTTTTGGTTTATTATAAGCTCTAGAACAGTTCTTTCAACGAATTCCCATAGCGGTCAAGGGTGCATATACAAACAGCTCAGCAGCACATCCCTTGGTCCTATCTCGGAGCAGGCTTGTAGGGTATGATGTCGCGTGTGCATGCCAAGGCGGGGAATGTTTTCTGGGGTACAAAGGGCAAGGCGATTGTAAGGCTGAGAGGAGGAGGATTAATATATTTGCTTACTTACATTCCAAAGTCGAGACGGAAAAGGCTGAGCCTCGTCGAAAGCTGCCCGGAGGCCAATCCTCGCCGCAATCGCTGCGTGGGATTGCCAGCATTGTCGTGCCCATGGGTAAGAGATGGGAAAGTTATTTTGGAGGATTGGGATTCACTGTGAATGGCTATATTTGCTGCCTCCTGGATATGGCGCCATCGCTCGCAATCGGCGCTGAGGCCATGGACACTCCTATTTGTGGAAGGCACTGTTTCACGGTTTGGAAGCTGACAGCCAAGCGGTGTACAATCTGCATGGGATATCAAATGAAACGCAATATGCAGGTTATCTCGACAAATTTGTAATACAGTTATCGTTCCACTCATCATTCATCATCCGCTCGGACACTCATCATCGTTGTACAATCCTCCTCATCTCTCCAATCATATATTGAATGCATCTCTCTAGGCCTTTGCCTCAGGGTCGCCCTTGTTGAACTTGATGCTCACAGAGTTGACACAGTGTCTCTCATCAGTTGGCGTAGGGTAGCCCTCTCCCTTGAACACATGTCCCAAGTGGCCTCCGCAGTTGCTGCACACGATCTCTGTCCTCTCCATGCCGAATGTGCGGTCGGTGTGTCTGGTCACCGCACCAGGAACGGCGTCAAAGAATGCCGGCCAGCCGCAGCCAGACTTGAACTTGTGCTGAGCAGTGTAGATGGGCGCATCGCAGCCGGCGCAAGCGTAGGTGCCGGATGTTGGTGAGTGCTTGTCGTATTCGCCGGAGAAAGGCGCTTCGGTGCCCTTCTCACGTAGGACGCGGAATTGCTCTGTTGTATGAATGTCAGATACGGGCGTTTGACTTTGAGGCGTCGACCTTCGTCTAGACTTGCTGTCACGTACCCTTGTTCAACTGCATCCTCCACTCATCGTCGCTCTTCTGCACGGGGTGCGACATCTTTCTCGTTTCGGCAGTGTGAAAAAAGCTTCCTATGAAAGGAATAGTGGGCATAGAACTGCGCAGAGCAATTCCTGGTCTGGCAGCGGAAATGGAAAACGGCGCTGGAGCTGTTCGGTGGAAAGTGGCGTTGCTGAAAGCGTAGAATGTGCGGATGAAGTTGGGAAGGGATGGGATACGCATGGAGAGATATACTCAGAAGTATGTGGTAGGATGTAAGATTAATGTAAGACGTCTATCTTTATTCACATCTACTGCTGCTCCGCCGCCACCGTCGAAAGATCCGAGGAGCTCTAGAGCTGTCCTTGCATACGTCATCGACTTGCGCGGGAGCGACGGGAAAGCACGTGCACGAATTCCTCCAGACCTCACTTCCATCTTCCATCTCTACGTCCGTGTACAATTGTATTCGATATTTTAACAATGAAATGTGTTAACAATTATGCCACGGGTAAAGTCAAAATGTTTTATCGATCGCACAGCCCTCACTATGCAACCCTCGGTAGCTGCGTTTGTTGCAGGTAAAGTACACTGTTTTCTCTTCGTCTAAACGCAACGACTAGATGGAGTTTCAAGTCGTACGCGTATCTGCTGCAGTTCCACGGCGCCGTTATTACCTTTAAGACTATCATAGCAGCAGTAGGTACTAATATCCAGCCATCATCACCTTATACACGAATCGATCTTCAAAGCGGGATACTCGTTCGACGAATTAATTTCTGGACTTTGCATGACCTGCTTCTTGAGCGCCTGGAATGTAAACACCAAAGCCGATACAAACACCCGATGCGAAAACCTAACTTCAGACCCATGTCCTTCACACTCAGGGCGACCTTTCGGTCAAGCCACTATACGACTCTCTCCTCTCCACACTCAGGGCGACCTTGCGGTCAAGCCACTATACGACTCTCTCTCCTCCACACTCAGGGCGACCTTTCGGTCAAGCCACTATGCAACCCTCCCATTCCCATCCGAGTCCTCCACACTCAGCGCTAGATACCAGCGACTATGCGAGCCTCCCAACCCTCTTCGCTTGTACCGCACCCCATGACATTTCCTTTGAACGCCAGACTCCCTCGAAGACCAAATCGGAAAAACTCCGAAAACTCCAAGATCCCAAAGAAACTCCTGAAAAGACGATTTGCGCACTCTCCTTGATCCGCGACCGAGGCCGCACACTTGTTTCCAACGCCGGACAAGTTTTCGCAGGCACGAAGCCTTCCATTCCTCCAGCATTGTCTCCGCCCTCAAAGACCGCGTCTCTCCGTCCATGCACTGTCGACCAGTGCCCCAGCGCCAGCGCCGACCACGCCTACTTTGTTCAAATCACAGGAGCCAGGTCCACCTCGATCCAGCTGCGTTGGTTGCTCTGCTCTGCCGTAACAGAGAGGTGCTTCTTGATACACTGGGGAAGGATTGTACTCAGCTGCGAGACACCTGGGCCGATTTGAGAGAAATCTACCTCGCAGGTGTACTCGTGTTTAGCTTTTGAAGTACAAGTCCCCCCAGGTAAAGAGTAAAGCCAACGTTCGGATGAAGGTGTAGTGGATGGGCGTCCCATTGAAACACTGGGGACGGCTCGTACTCAGCTGCGAGACACCTGGGCTCAGTTTGAGAAAACTCGGCCTCGCAGGTTTACTCGTGTTCAGCTTTCGAAGTACTGGTCCCCCCAGGTAAACCCAGCGTCCGGATGCAGGTGTTGCGGATGGGCGTCCTTGACCATCTTCTTTGTGGTCATCAATCCCCAGACACTGGGGCGGCGGTCCAAGTGTATTTTGTCCTTCTGGGGCGAAACTGCGTGTCGCCCTTGGCCAGCAGGTGGTACCGTATGGACAGGGCTCTTCTTGGGCGGCTTTCATGGCCGTTGATGGTTGTCATGCGCCACCACACGCGGCCTCTGCTAGATATTTCGTGGGATTTTGTCGCTGCGTTGTATGATTGCGACTCTCGATCATCCCTCGAACTTCGGCACTGGCGCCAATGTCCGCGCTTAAAACATCATCTTCTCTCTTCCAACATTCTCCTGGTGATACTCAATTATTGAGTCTGAGAGGTGCTAGGGACAGGCGATCTATGCGATGCCGTCCATGTTTTCGCCATCGTAACCGTCTATGGCGTAGTCGATCAAAGGAGCGCTGGGGCCATGAGGCAGCGGCTGATTGCTTCCGCTGTTCGAATGCTGCTGATTATTGTTGGACCCGTTTACTTCGGGCTCACCCTCGATTCCACCTGGACCATTTTCTGGAGACTTCTGCGCCTCTTCACCTGGAGCTGGTGCATGCGGGCCTTCGAAGCGGAACAAGGGTCTGTTAATGTTTCCCCAGCACCAAGGCTGCTCGATGTCGGGACTGATGTTGGGGTCTCTATTCATCGGATGGAGGTCGCCTTCTGCTGGAGTAGGAGGAGGAATCTTCCTGGCTGGAGCATGGCGCACACCGTCCCAAGTGGCGTTAAAGTGGTGATTGTCCTCGACGAGATCGAAATAAAAGCCATGCTCAGCGGGCTCGGGCTCCAGACCTTCCATGGGCGAATTCTGTTGAAGCTCGTTGTCTTGCAACTCTTGGCGCATTTTCTGTTGCAACTCTCTCTGGCAAGTGATGCGTTGTTGCTTTTCGTTCTCTGGAATGTCAAATTCCCGATCTTCACCTTCGCCAACTTGTTCACCAAATCCTGGCTCTTTCAGTCGATCCCGGTCCATATTCGCTTCAAATTTCCAGGCCGGCGGCGTCGCCGCGCTCTCTTCTTCGCCACCTTTGGTTCGGTCGAGCCACTGTTGTACATCGGCTGTCTGCAGTCTAGTCAGAGGAGCGCCGCTGTAGCCGAAACAATAGGTCTGGTCGTCACAGCCGCAGAAGTTGGAAGTCTGGCATTCCTCGTTGATGATCACACCAGCATTCTGCGCTTCGCGTAAAGCGCTTCGGCGTTCATCCTCCGCTTCTGTGAGCTCGCGAGACTTCTGGGCCAGGTATCTGACTCTTGCTTTACCTTTTTCATCGCGGCTTAAGGACGTTATACCTGGAACTTCTCGCCTGTTCTCTTCGACGGCGAAGAATTCGGCCCGGCAGAAAGCAAGCTTCTCTCTAGCTTCGGCAACTCTGGTCAACATCGCTTCACGTGATGCGACGGTGATGAATTGTTGGGTCTGGTGTATTTGACACCGGTTCCCTTCTTTTCTTGCTTCTTGGCGCGCATGCTCTTCACGCTCCTCCCTGGTCATCCTCACTTGACGCCCTGGTGCTCTTGACATAGGGAGTGGTTGGTCTTCGTCATGGGTTTCCATCTCGTGGTTATCCCTGCTCGCGTGTGTGGAAGATTTTGAGCTTCGACTTCCTTCTGTGTCGTTGTCTGGTGAATCATCGTTGCCCACTGCAGAATTTCGCTCGGGAGTTTGGGCACTTTGTGAGGCCTGTTCACTTCCAGGCTCCGCGTGCAGCATACCACATCGAACCAGAAGGATATCTGTGATACGATACAGCTCAGTTTCAAGTTCAGCTTGCGCGTTTCGTGCCCGTTGGAGCGACTTCGACAGCTCTTCCTTCCGGTACGCGTTTGGACACAGCGAACCCACAAGGGCTTCCAAAGCTTCCGGACTATCCTCAATCGCGATCTCTGTAGGCGCAAATGCTTCTTTGCCTGGAGAATGCCTGCTGTATTGGTCGACCTGCTCGGATCGGGCTTCGTCTTCCTGCTCCAACTCATGAAGCTCCAGTTCTAAGTCTTTGCTTGTGATGTTTGCTGCTTGGCATTTTTCGAACAAATCCCACCACTCGCTTGACAGAAAAGCGAGGTGTGGACTATCTCGTGGAACATCAGCAAAGTTATAGATTCGATTGTTGCGCTTGGCCTGGAATTTGTTCAGGTCGCGCATCTCAGGACCGGTGTAGCCCAGGAATCTTTCCGCGGCTTGAAGTGCTGCTTGCTGCTGTTTACGAGCTTGTCTCAGATGCAAGACGTCGTAACCCCTCGACTCATGATGCGCTATCTCCGCGTCGAGTTGTCTGATCCCGTTTTCTCCATTCATACTGGTGTCCTGTCGCTGTCTCCAGCTACCGTCCCGACCGTTCGCACGCCGAGTCGCTCTGTTGAAAATGGTGTTCGAACGGAGCATTTGTTGCATGCACTGGTCGCGAGCTTTGGGATGCTCTTCTTCACTCGCGCCTTTGGTACCGCCAGACTTGACGTCACTGTCGTGGTGTTCTCCAAGCTGTTGTGGACTTGCAGTCTGGTGGATGACCACCGGAAGCGCCTTGCTAGGGTCTTCACTGGCCACAGGACCCGGAAGCTGGCTTTTGTTGTTTTTTGCGGTCTTTCGATTCGTGCGTCTCGGGTTGCTTCGCAAGTTTCTGGGTGGCGGTTTTGCTTTTCCCTTGCGCGTTGCTTTATCCTCCTGCACACGTTGTCTTTCCACCTTGTTGGCTAGGGCCTCCTCGTTCACCCTTGCGAATTTTGCGCGCGACTCTTCTTCTGCTTCTTCGCGCTTCCGCTTCAAGGCTGCTTGCCTCTCTGAATTATGCGGCTGCATGGCGAGCTTTGGAAATGGAGGCTGGGTAGTGAGTAGAGAGTAGTGGTGATGAGTTTCTGAGATTTGGTTGTTGAGTATTTGGCGTGGAGTGTTGTGTGTTGAGTGTTTCCTGGTTATTCAGGGCAGAAGCAAACTTATTGTTTTGGGCGTGTTTTCTTTGTTGGGGGTTGGGAGAAAGCGGGTGTCACGTGCAGGGTTAAGCCGTGAAGAGGCGCTCGCAGTTCACTTACCTCGCATCAGCGCGCGCGACAACAGCGTCACCAGTCACCAGCGGGACAACCCGTCCACCTCAGGGTTCCACCGCGAAGGCCGCCTATTTCTGCGATTGCGACAACAGCAACTCTAGGCAACGCCGCGCAAAAACTCCACAGACACGCGAGACCAGGTTAATCTTGGTGTCATGGCTACCCTTCCGACTACCCCAACTCCACCAACCCACTAGACAGCCCTGCGAGACCAGGCCACACCTGCTGTCATGACTGACCTCCCCGTCGCTCCACCGACTCCCTCGTCGGCCGAGGGCAACCAGCTCAACCCTGGTGTCATGGCTGCCCTTCCCAGCGCCACCCAAACCAACACCACAAGCACCCAGGACCGAGTTAGTTCTGACACTATTTGTCAAGCCTGCTACTATCGCACTAAGCCATGCTAACTTCAATACAGGACCAGATCAACTCGGCTTCCGCGACCGCGAGCACGCACTCTCCATTCACTGCCCCCGAAACCATGCGAGCCAGTATCACCCTTGGTGCTATGGGTCCACCGCCTCCACCTTACCGCGCTACAGAAGTACTCGAGGATGAGGCGCGCCTCCAAAAGCGCCAGAAGACCAAGAGCAGCAGCACCTGTAGTTCGACCGACATTGCCC
>Ga0265797_10007204_pt1 | contig 15345 bp, 13 predicted proteins | sample P2T30metagenome_FD_192433 | JGI IMG/M metagenome (GOLD analysis project Ga0265797, IMG submission 192433) | Plant litter microbial communities from East Loma Ridge, Irvine, California - P2 T30 | ecosystem: Environmental > Terrestrial > Plant litter > Unclassified | place: USA: California... | reverse complement strand
GCGGTTCCAACGAAATCCAGAAGAACATCATCACCCAGATGATCCTGGGCCTGTAAGGAGTCAGCATGGACTTTGCATACAAGGAAGAGCAGCAGCAGTTCGCGGACGCGCTGCGCCGCTGGATCGAACGCGATTACAGCTTCGAGACGCGCCGCCGCATCGTGCATTCGGATGCCGGCACGTCGCCGAACGCATGGGCCACCCTCGTCGACCTGGGCATGACGGCGCTGCCGGTGCCGGAGGCGCAGGGCGGTTTCGACGGCACCGCCGTCGACATGCTGGTGGTGATGCAGGAGCTGGGCCGCGGCCTGGTGGTGGAACCGTATTTCGCCACGGTGCTGGGCACGCGTTTCCTGCGCCTGGCCGGCGGCCAGGAAGCCATGCTGGAACGCGTGGCGACGGGCGAACTGAAACTGGCCTGCGCGCTGACGGAACACGATTCGCGCCATGACCTGGCGGCTATCGCCGCCGTCGGCACGGGACCGGCGGACAACGCGGCCGTCAGCGGCGTCAAGACGGTCGTGCTGCACGGCGGCCAGGCGGACGCGTTCATCGTATCCGCTCGCGTCGACGGCGAGATCGCGCTGTACCTTGTCGATGCCGATACGTCGGGCGTCGTCGTGCGCGATTACCGCACCATCGACGGCCTGCGCGCCGCCACCGTCACGTTCGATCACGCGCCGGCCACGCCGCTGGGCGCACCGGGGCAAGGTTGGACGATCCTGGAAGCGGCCACCGACTATGGCGCCGCGCTGCTGTGCGCCGAGGCGATCGGCGTAATGGACGCGCTGTTCGCGGCCACGCTGGACTACCTGAAGACGCGCCAGCAGTTCGGCGCGCCGATCGGCAAGTTCCAGGCGCTGCAGCACCGCATGGCCGACATGTTCATCCACCTGGAGCAGGCCCGTTCGATGGCGATGCTGGTCGCCGTCAAGGTGGATTCGGAAGACGCCGAGGAACGCCGCCGTGTCGTCTCGGCCGCCAAGGCGCGCGTCGGCCAGGCCGCGAAGTTTGTCGGCCAGCAGGCCGTGCAACTGCACGGCGGCATGGGCGTAACGGACGAACTGCCGGCCGCACACCTGTTCAAGCGGCTCACCACCATCGGACTGACCCTGGGCGACGTCGATCACCATATCGAGCGTTTCATCGCGCAGCCGGGCTTCAGCGAGGCGGCATGACGACGCTGCGCGTGCTGGACACGCCGGAAGCACTACAAGCAGCGGTGGGGGCGGAAGTGGCGGTGTCGCGCTGGTTCGACATCGACCAGCGCCGCATCGATGCCTTTGCCGACGTGACGGACGATCATCAGTGGATCCACCTGGATGCGGAGCGGGCGCGCACCGAGTCGCCGTATGGCGGCACGGTGGCGCATGGCTTTCTCACCCTGGCACTGCTGCCGGCGATGCTGGCCAGTTGCGTCTCGCTGGGCGAGGCACGGCTGACGGTCAATTATGGCGTCAACAAGGTGCGCTTCCCGGCCGCTGTGCCGTCGGGTAGCCGCATCCGCGGCCGCTTCGGCATCGCCGCCGTGGAGCCGCTGGCCGACTGCGTGCAGGTCGTCTGGCATGTGACGATGGAGAGCGAGGCCGGTGGCAAGCCCGTGTGCGTGGCCGAATTCGTGATGCGGCGCTACTGACGCGGCGCGGGGGCGTGGGTACAATGCGCCGATGCACAACCCGAACGCCTACCCGCCCGACCAGATCGAAGCCGTCTACCGCGCCATCCGCGAGCGCCGCGACGTGCGCCACTTCGTCCCCGGGCCGATCGACCCCGCGCAACTGACGCGCTTCATCGCCGCCGCCCATAATGGTCCCTCGGTGGGCCTGATGCAGCCGTGGCGCTTCCTGCGCATCACCGACCCGGCGCTGCGCCAGGCCATCCACGCCGAAGTGGACGCCGAGCGCCTGCGCACGGCCGACGCGCTGGGCGAGCGTTCCGGTGAATTCATGCGGCTGAAAGTGGAAGGCATCCTGACCTGCGGCGAGATCCTCGTGGTGGGCCTGATCGACCGGCGCGAGGATTACGTGTTCGGCCGGCGCACGATGCCGGAAATGGACCTGGCGTCGGCCGCGTGCGCGATCCAGAACTTCTGGCTGGCGGCGCGGGCCGAGGGCATCGGCGTCGGCTGGGTGTCGCTGTTCGACCCGGAGCGCCTGCGCGCGTTGTGCGGCATGCCGGCCGCCAGCCAGCCGATCGCCGTGCTGTGCGTGGGGCACGTGGCCGAGTTCTATCCGGCGCCGATGCTGGAAATCGAAGGGTGGGACCGCCGGCATGCGTTGTCGGACGTCGTGTTCGAGAACCGGTGGGATGCGCGGGCGGAGAGATAGGGACGGGCTGCCGGGGACAGGCACCATACCCCGGTGCCAGTCCCCAATGCTTGCAAATGCAGGCGGGCGCACCTATACTTCGCCGGTAATTCAGCTTCCGGTAGCCGCCCACCCTCGTGTGCGGTTTTAAATGGGAAGCCGGTGCGCCGCCCTGAGAGGGTGGCAATGCCGGCACTGCCCCCGCAACGGTAAGCGAGCCAAAGGTGCCGCAATTCGCCACTGTGCTGTCATGCATGGGAAGGCGCGGTGCCAGGTGGCCGGCCTCGTGCCGGCGCCACTCGCGAGTCCGGAAACCAGCCCGAAGCAGTACAGCGCGTTTGTATTGCGGAGGGCGATACGGATGAGGAACTGCATCGGCCGCATCTTCTTTGCCGCGCCGGCGTCCAGCGTCTCTTCCGCACCATCCTCCCAGTCCAGGCTAAACCACGGCAAACCTGCACCCGGAGGCTCCCATGTCCGCACCATCCGTCACAACGTCCCCTATCGCCACGTCGCTGAAAGACGCGCTGCTGCCATCGCTCGCGGCCGCCGCTCTTGGCATCGTGCTGCTGTTCGGCGCCGGCTTCGCGCCGATGGAAGCGCTGCACAACGCGGCGCATGACAGCCGCCACTCGGCGGGCTTCCCGTGCCACTGAGCCCGGCGCTGCCCACGCGGCGGCCCGGCATCTTCAGCCGCATCGTTGCCACCGGCGCCGCCGCAGGCATCGTGGCCGGGCTGCTGCTGACGGGTGTCCAGCACCTGCAGGTCACGGACATCATCCGCACCGCGGAGACGTACGAGGTCGCGGCCGAAGCCACGTCAGCTCCTGCGCATACGCACGAGCATGCGCAAGCACACGAGCAAGCGCACGAGCATGAGCATTCGGACGCGCACGAACATGAGCACAAGCACGGCGGCTGGCAGCCGGAGCCCGGCTTCGAGCGTACAGCATTCACGGCGCTGGCCGATGTCAGCATGGCGGTCGGCTACGCACTGCTGCTGGCTGCCGTACTGACCCTGCGCGGCAAGGACTCCAACTGGCGCCAGGGCCTGCTCTGGGGCGCGGCCGGTTATGCCGTGTTCTTTGTCGCACCGTCGCTGGGACTGCCGCCGGAACTGCCCGGCACGCAGGCGGCGCCCGTCGTCGCGCGGCAGGCATGGTGGCTGTGCGCCGCCGGCGGCACCGCGGCCGCGCTGGCGCTGCTGGTGTGGGGGCGCCACTGGTCGCTGAAAGTGCTGGCTCTCGCGCTGCTGGCCGTACCGCACCTGGTCGGCGCGCCGCAACCCGCGGTGCACGGCGGTGTCGCGCCCCCGGACCTGGCGCGCGCGTTCATCGTTGCCTCGGCGCTGGCGAACGCCGCGTTCTGGCTGGCGCTGGGCGCGTTGACGGGCCATTTCCACCATCGCTTCAACCGTTCTAACCAAGGCATGCGCTGACCGATGCGCACTCACGACCGGCACGTATTCATGTGCGTTGGCCCCCGCTGCACGCCCGGCGAAGGCCGGGCGCAGGCGGTGTTCGAGCATATGGGGACCCTGATCGACGCGCGCCCCGAGCTGGCCGTCAAGCGCACCCGCACGCACTGCATGGTCGCGTGCAAGTTCAACGGCCCCGTGCTGGTCGTATATCCGGAAGGCGTCTGGTACCAGCACGTGGACGAAGCCGCGGCGGCGCGCATCGTCAACGAGCATCTGGTCAACGGCCGCGAGGTTACGGACCTGATCTTCCATCGCCTTGGTGAAGGCGATACCTGCGTACCGGAGCCCAAAGATGGCTGACCTTGCCCGCATCGCACTGCTGACGCATGCGTCGAACGACCTCGCCGTGCTGCACCAGGCCTGCGCGCAGCTGCCGGCCGGTTTCGGCCCGGTGGCCGGCGTCAACCTGCAGGAACAGGATGCCGCCGGGCTGCTGGACGGCGCCCTGCGCGACGCGGGCGTCATCGTCGTGCGCGTGCTGGGCCGCCTGGGCGGCGTGGCCGGCTTCGGCGAGCTGGTGGAAAAGGCGCGCCGGCAGGGCCGCCATCTCGTTGTCGTCAGCGGCACCGGCGAACCCGATCCGGAGCTGGCCGCCGTATCGACAGTGCCGGCGCACGTACTGCAGATGGCGCTCGCGTACTTCCACGCGGGCGGCAGCGCCAACCTGGCGCAATTGCTGCGCTACCTGTCCGACCACCTGCTGCTGACGGGCCACGGCTTCGAGCCCGCCCAGCCGCTGCCGGAGCACGGCATTTATCACCCCGACCTGCTGTCCGGCGCCGCGTTGGCCGACTGGCAGGCGCTGCGCGACTCTTCCCGCCCCGCGGTTGGCATCGTGTTCTATCGGGCCCACTGGATGAGCGGGAACACGCGCTTCGTCGACGCGCTGCTCGCGGCGCTGGAAGCGCGTGGCATTGACGTGCTGCCCGTATTCACATCGTCGCTGCGCGCCGGCGAAGGCGTGCCGGAGGCGCTGCGCTACTTCATCGCCGCCAGCGTCGATGTGCTGATCAACACCACGTCGTTTGCCATGGGCGAGATCACGCCGGGCGGCACGACGCCCGCCGGCTGGTCCGTCGGCGTGCTGGAAACGCTGGATGTGCCGGTACTGCAGGCCATCACCAGCGGCATGACGCTGCCGCAGTGGGACGCCTCCAGCCGCGGCCTGAATCCCCTCGACACGGCAATGAACGTCGTGCTGCCCGAGTTCGACGGCCGCATCATCACCGTGCCGCTGTCGTTCAAGGAAAGCGCCGCGGGCCTGCCCGGTGAGGCCGTCGAATACGCGCCGCTGGCCGACCGCGCCGCACGCATTGCCGGCGTGGCAGCGCGTTACGCGCGCCTGCGCCGCCTGCCGAATGCGGCCAAGCGCGTCGCCTTCATGTTTACCAATTCCAGCAGCAAGGCGGCGCAGATCGGCAACGCCGTCGGCCTGGACGCGCCGGCATCGCTGATGCGCATCCTGGCGGCGATGCGGGACGACGGCTATGCCATCGGCGAGCTGCCGCCGGACGGCACGACCTTGATCCACGACCTGGTGGCGCGCTGCTCGTACGACAACCTGTACGTTACAGCACAGCAGCTGGCCGGCGCCGCGGGACGGGTCCCGGCGGAGCGCTATGCCGAGTGGTTTGCCGAGCTGCCGCAGTCGCTGCAGGACAAGATGACGGCGCAATGGGGCGCGGCGCCGGGCGAAGCTTATGTCCACGACGGTCACCTGGCGCTGGCCGGTATCGACCTGGGCAACGCGTTCGTGGCCTTGCAGCCGCCGCGCGGCTACGGCATGGACCCGGACGCGATCTATCACCAGCCCGACCTGCCGCCCACCCACCACTATTATGCGTTGTACCGCTGGCTGCGCGACGAATGGCGCGCCGACGCCATCGTCCACGTCGGCAAGCACGGCACGATGGAATGGCTGCCGGGGAAGGGCGTCGGTCTCTCCGAGGCGTGCTTCCCGGACGCGCTGCTGGGCGACCTGCCGCTGTTCTACCCGTTCATCATCAACGATCCGGGCGAAGGATCGCAGGCCAAGCGCCGCGCCCATGCCGTCGTGGTCGACCACCTGACGCCGCCGATGACGACGGCCGACACGTATGGCGCGCTGGCCCAGCTGACGCAGCTGGTGGACGAGTACTACCAGGTCGAAGTGCTGGACCCGGCCAAGCTGCCGCTGCTGCAGCAGCAGATCTGGGACCTCGTCAAGCAGACCAACCTGGATGCGGACATGCGCGCCCGGCTGCTGCATCACGATCACGACCACGATCACGACCATGCACACGACCATGAGCACGGCCATGGGCACCATCATCACGACCATGATCATGGCCACGGTCACGATCACGATCACGATCACGATCATGACCATGAGCACGGCCTGCCGGAAGCGCTGGCGGCGATGGGCGGCTCGGATGTCGCCCACCTGATCGAAGACCTGGACGGCTACCTGTGCGAGCTGGGCTCGGCGCAGATCCGCGACGGCCTGCACATCCTGGGCCGCTGCCCGGACGACGCGCAGATGCCGGACATGCTGGTGTCGCTGACCCGGCTGCCGAACCTGGACGTTCCCGGTCTGCAGGCGGCGGTGGCCGGCCTGTTCGGCCTGACGGTGGACATGCTGCTCACAAGCCCCGGCGCCGACGGCCAGCGCATCAACGCAGCGCCGGCCCTCGCGCGGCTGGCCGGCCGCCCCGTGATCTCGCGCGCCAATGCGCTCGATGCGGTGGAGATCCTGTGCAGCCGCCTGTTTGTCGAACTGGGCGCCGCCGGCTACGCGCCGACGGCCATCGACACGGTGCTGGACCGCGTGTTCGGCACCCTCGACGAGGACGCGGCGCCGCGCCTGCAACCGGCGGCGCGCACCCGGGCCAACGTCGTCACGCAACTGGGCAGGCCGCGCCCGAAAGCGGCTGCACCGGCGCCACGGGCCACTGTGGCCGGCCCCGCGCGCTTCGACGCCATCCGCCAGGTGCTGGACTTCGCCTGCCGCGAACTGGTGCCGAAGCTGCGCCGCTCGAGCGACGAGATCGACAACCTGCTGGCCGGACTGGCCGGGCGCTACGTGCCGGCCGGTCCGAGCGGCTCGCCCACGCGTGGCATGGCGCACATCCTGCCGACGGGCCGCAATTTCTACTCCGTCGATCCGCGCAGCGTGCCGTCGCAGTCGGCGTGGCGCGTCGGCCAGCAACTGGCGCGCGAGGTGCTGGAACGCTATCAGCGCGAAACGGGCGGCTGGCCCGAGAGCGTCGCCATCAGCATCTGGGGCACGAGCGCGATGCGCACGCATGGCGACGACGTGGCGCAGATCCTGGCCCTGCTGGGCGTGCGGCCCGTCTGGCGGCACGAGAGCCGGCAGGTGTGCGGCATCGAGATCGTCCCGCTGGCGGAACTGAAGCGCCCCCGGATCGACGTGACGACGCGCATCAGCGGCTTCTTCCGCGACGCGTTCCCGCAACTGATCGACCTGATCGACGACGCCGTGCAGCAGGTAATCGCGCTGGACGAACCGCCCGAAGCCAATTTCGTCCGCAAGCATTACCTGGCGGAGCTGGCGGAATCCATCGGCAGCGGCATCGACGAAGCCGAGGCGGCGCGGCGTGCCGGCTACCGCATCTTCGGCGCGAAGCCGGGCAGCTACGGCGCGGGCATCCTGCCGCTGGTCCAGCACCGCAACTGGGAAGGCGACAGCGACTTCGCCGAGGCCTACGTCAACTGGGGCGGCTACGCCTACGCGCGCGGCACGCAGGGCAGCGACGAGCGCTCCGCCTTCCGCACGCGCCTGACCTCCGTGCAGATCGCGCTGCACAACCAGGACAACCGCGAGCACGACATCTTCGACAGCGACGACTACCTGCAGTTCCACGGCGGGATGATCGCGACGATCCGCGCGCTGTCCGGCCAGCAGCCGCGCCACTATTTCGGCGACAGCCACGATCCGTCGCGCGCGCAGGTGCGCGACCTGAAGGAGGAAACGCTGCGCGTGTTCCGCTCGCGCGTCGTGAATCCGAAATGGCTGGCCAGCATCCAGCGCCACGGCTACAAGGGCGGACTGGAACTGACGGCCACCGTCGATTACCTGTTCGGCTACGACGCCACGGCGGGCGTGATGGACGACTGGATGTACGAGGACGTGGCGCAGACCTACGCCTTCGACTCCACCATGCAGCAGTTCCTGCGCGAAGCCAATCCGTGGGCGCAGAACGCCATCGCCGAACGGCTGCTGGAAGCGGCCGGCCGCGGCATGTGGGCAGCGCCCGATCCGGCCACGCTGGAGCGGCTGCGCGAACTGTACCTGCAAAGCGAAGCCTTGCTGGAAGAACGCGGCGAAACGCCCCGCGGGAGTCAATAGGATGAGCAATCAGTGAGCACCATATTCCCATTTGCCGCCATCGTCGGCCAGGCGCAGCTGCGCACGGCGCTGATGCTGTGCGCCGTCGATCCGACGATCGGCGGAGTGCTGATCCGCGGCGACAAGGGCACGGCAAAAAGCACTGCGGCACGCGCGCTGGCTGCCGTGCTGCCGCCTGTCGCCCGCGTCCCCGGCTGCGCCTTCAATTGCGCGCCCGGCCACCGTGCCGAGCCTTGCGACGTCTGCCGCGACGGCGGCGCGCAGGCGTCCGCCGTACCGTTTGTCACGCTGCCATTGGGTGCCACCGAAGACCGCGTGCTGGGCAGCCTGGATATCGCCCAGGCGCTGCAGGGCGGCGCGCGCGCGTTCCAGCCAGGCCTGCTGGCATCCGCGCACCGGGGGCTGCTGTACATCGATGAAGTCAACCTGCTGGCCGACCACCTGGTGGACGTGCTGCTGGACGTGGCCGCGATGGGCGTCAACAGCGTGCAGCGCGAGGGCCTGTCCATCTCGCACCCGGCGCGCTTCACGCTGGTGGGCACGATGAACCTGGAAGAGGGCGACCTGCGGCCGCAACTGCTGGACCGCTTCGGCCTGATGGTGGAAGTCACGGCGCCGCGCGACAAGGCGGAGCGCGCCGAGGTGGTGCGGCGCCGCATCGCCTTCGAAGCCGATCCGGCCGGCTTCGCGGCCAGGTGGCACGACGAACAGGAAGCGCTGCGGGGGCAACTTGCTGCGGCGCAGCGGCTGCTGCCTGATGTGCGGCTGGACGACGCCATGCTGGACCTCATCAGCCACCTGTGCTGCGAGTTCGACGTGGCCAGCCTGCGCGCGGACATCGTGCTGCACAAGACGTCGCGCGCGCTGGCCGCGCTGGACGGCCGCGAGGCAGTGACGCCGGCCGACCTGCGCACGGCGGCGCAGCTGGTGCTGCCGCACCGGCGCCGCCGCAAGCCGTTCGAGCAGCCCGGCCTGGACCAGGAGCGCCTGGACGATCTGCTGCGACAGGCGGCACAGCCGCCGGAGGGAAGTGCGGACGACAGCAGCGATGGTGATGACGCCGACGGTCACGGACAGGAGCAGGTATTCGCTGCCGCCGCCAGCGGCCAGGCGGCACGCATCGATGTCGACGCCGGCGCGGCCTATGGCGCGGCCGGACGACGCAGCGCTGCCGCGCTGGCCCCGCGCGGGCATGCCTTGCGCGCGGTGCCGGACGAGCACCCGACCAGCATCGCCATCGGCGCCACCTTGCGCAGCGCGGCCTTGCGCGGCGGCGACTTCCACGTGACGCGGGGCGATCTGCACCAGCAGGTGCGCGCCGGCACCAGCGCGAACCTGATCCTGTTCGTCGTCGACGCTTCCGGCTCGATGGCCGCGCAAAGCCGCATGGCCGCGCTGAAGGGCGCCGTGCTGGATCTGCTGACGGATGCCTACCAGCGGCGCGACCAGGTGGCCGTCGTCGCCTTCCGCGGCCAGGGCGCGGAGCTGCTGCTGGCGCCCACGCGCAGCGTCGACCTGGCGGAACAAAGCCTGCGCGAACTCCCGACAGGCGGACGCACGCCGCTGCCGCATGCACTGCAACTGGCGCTGGAGACGCTGCATCGAACGGACGCCGCCGCGCTGCCGCCGCTGCTGGTGATCCTGACGGACGGTCGTGCCAACGTGGCGCTGGCGGGCGGCGGCGACCCGTGGCGCGAGGCACTGGCGATGGCGGAAGCACTGGCGGCGCGGCGGGTGCCGGCGCTGGTGATCGACACGGAAAACGGCTATCTGCGGCTGGGCCGCGCGGCGCAACTGGCCACCGCGCTGGGCGCCGACTGCCTGACCCTGGAAGAACTGTCGGCCGACAGCCTGGCGCTGACGGTGCGGACGCGCCTGGCCGGCGCATGAAAATTATAATGGAGTTGCAATGATCGTATGTATCGGCGCCGGACCCGGCGACACGGGTTACCTGACGCAGCGCGGCGCGGAGCTGATCCGCAATGCGGACGTGGTGGCGGGCTTCGACGCCGTCCTGAATGTCGTGCGTGACCTGATTCCCGCCACAGCGCAGGTGATCGGCATGGGCTACCGCGATCAGGTGGCGCAGCTGGACAAGGTGGCGATCGAACACCATGCAGGCAAGCGCTGCGTCGTCGTCTTCATGGGCGATATCCACTTCAGCGGCTTCCAGTACCTGGAGCGGGTCGAAAGGGCCTGCGGTCATCCCGTCGAATCGCTGCCGGGCATCTCGTCCGCGCAGATCCTCGCGTCGCGTGCGCGCGTGTGCTTCGACGAGACGACGTTCATCACCTTCCACCGGCGCGGCGACCTGACGCCCTTCAAGCGCCACCTCGTGCGCGTGCTGGAGGACGGCCGCAATGCCATCGTCATTCCGTGCCCGTGGGACGAGGCGCGCTCGTTCATGCCGTGGCATATTGCGGCCTACCTGATGGAGCAGGGCATCCCGCCCGACCATCCCACGGAAGTCTGGGAAAACCTGACGCGCGGCGAAGCGGAGTGGCACGGCACGCTGGCCGAGTGCGCGCAGCACCGCTGCTCGGACATGAGCATCATGCTGATCCGCACGCTGGCGCCGATGGCCAGCCAGATCGAGCCGGCACCATGAGCAAGATGGGCATTGCGATGGGCATAGTCGTCGCAGGCCATGGCAGCCGCGATCCGGACGCCGTGCGCGAGTTCGAGGCGCTGGTGGCGCTGGTGCGTGAGCGCGCGCCGGACGACATCGTCACGCACGGCTACCTGGAATTCGCCAGCCCGACGATTGCCGACGCGGCCGTCGCCAACGTGCAGGCGGGCGCCGGGCAGGTGGCGCTGGTGCCGGGCGTGCTGCTGGCGGCACGCCATGCCAAGAACGACATGCCGGCCGAGATGCTGGCACTGGCGCGCGACTTCCCGCAGGTGGATTTTCACTTCGGCGCGCCGATGAGCCTTGACCCGAAGCTGCTGCAGCTGGCGCAGGAGCGCATCGTCGAGGCGGAAGCGGTGTCGCAACATACCGTGCGCAGGTCCGATACCTGTCTCGTCGTCGTCGGGCGCGGCACGACGGACCCCGATGCCAACGGCGAGGTGGCCAAGCTGGCGCGCATGCTGGAAGAGGGCATGGGCTTCGGCGCCGTGATGGTCTGCTATTCCGGCACGGCGCAGCCGCTGGTGGCGGACGGGCTGCGCCGCGCCGCGCGGCTGGGCTACACGCGCCTCGTCGTGCTGCCGTTCTTCCTGTTCGACGGCGTGCTGGTCAAAAGGATCTATGCGGCGGCGGACGAGCTCGCGCAACGCGAACCGGGTGTCGAGGTGCTGAAAGCCAAATACTTCGGCGTGCATCCGCTGGTGGCGGACGTGATGATCGCCCGCGCCCGCGAAGCGGTCGAGGGGCGCGCGGCGATGAACTGCTCGCTGTGCAAGTACCGCGTGCAGATCGTCGGCTTCGAACAGCAGGTGGGCGAGCCGCAGCGCGCCCACCACGTGGCAGTGCGCGGCCTGCTGGAGCGCAAGGAGAACGCGGAGGCGGCGCCGGTATACAAGACCTATGTGCCGCATCCCATCGAAGCGGAAAGCTTCCAGATCATCGCGGCGGGCCGCGACTGGTCGGGCTTCCTGCCGGACCAGCTGACGGTGCTGCAGCGGATCGTGCACACGTCCGGCGACTTCAATGCCGTCGACGATTTCTATTTTTCTCCGGGCGCCATCGACAGCGGCATCCGTGCGCTGCTGCGCTGCCGCCGCATCGTGACGGACGTGACGATGGTGCAGACGGGCCTGAAGCGCGAGCTGCTGGAGCAGCTGGGCATCGACACCTGGTGCGGCGTGCACGATCGTGAAACGCACCTGATGGCGGCGCAATATGGCATCACCCGTTCGGCCGCCGGCATCCGGCGCGGCTGGGAGAAGTTCGGCAACGACGTGATCGTCGCCATCGGCGACGCGCCCACGGCCATCGCCGAAGCGGTCCGGCTGATCCGCGAGCACGGCTGGCGTCCGCAACTGGTGGTCGGGTTGCCCGTCGGCTTTGTCGGCACACGCGAAACAAAGGAGCTGCTGCGGCGCAGCCTGCAGGTGCCGCGCATTACCAACAGCGGCACGCGCGGCGGCTCGCCATGGGCCGCCAGCGTCGTCAACGGCCTGATGATCGACGCGCTGAACGGGCTGGCGGCGGGTGGCGCCGGCTGAACGACAGCCCCTCGACCTGTCGGTCCTGGCGCTGAACGGCTTGCGGCGCGGCCGTACGACGGGCACGTGCGCGACGGCGGCCGTCAAGGCGGCGTTGTATCTGCTGTTGTGGGACGAAGCCAAAGGGGCGGTGGACGTCAGCCTGCCCGACGGCGTGCATTACCTGACGGTGCCGGTGGCCGATGTGATGCGGCGCGGCGACGTCGTGCGCGCCGAGGTACTGAAAGACGGCGGCGACGATCCGGACAGCACGCATGGCGCGACGATCTTTGCCGAAGTCACGCGCAACGACACTGGCGCCGTGCGCTTCATCGCCGGGCGTGGCGTCGGCACGGCTACCGCGCCGGGGCTGCGCGTTGCAGTGGGCGAGCCGGCCATCAACCCCGTGCCGCGCCAGATGATGCGTGCGGCGGTGGCGGAAGTGGCCGACGACGGCGAGTTTGGTTTCGATCTGACGATCGGCTGCGAGAACGGTGAAGCCATCGCGGCAAAGACGTTCAACCCGCGGCTGGGGATTGTCGGCGGGATTTCGATCCTCGGCACGTCCGGCATTGTCGAACCGATGTCGCTGGCGACGTGGATCGCGTCGATCGAAGTGTACGTGCGGGTGGCGCTGGCGGGCGGGGCGCCGCGGGTGGCCTACCTGCCCGGCAAGATCGGCCGCGATTACGCGCGCGACGCGCTGGCGCTGCCGGAGGCGCGCAGCGTGCAGATCGCGAACTTTCTGGGCGACGCGCTGGATTTCACGGAGCGCGCGCTGCGCGAAGAAGGGCGCGTGCTGGACGAATTGTGGCTGGCCGGGCACCCCGGCAAGCTGGCCAAGGTGCTGGACGGCTATTGGGACACGCACTCGGGAAAAAGCCGGATGGCGATGGGCGGCGTGGCAAGCGTCGCGGCGGAACTGGGATATGCACCGGAGACGGTGCGGCAGATTGGACTGGCGAATACGGTGGAAGCGGCAATGGACATATTGAAACAGGAGCCGGGCGCGGACGCGTTCTGGCGCGAAGTCGAATACCGCATCGGACGGCTGGCGCACGCGCGCGTGCCGTCGGTGTCCCGGCTGGAAGTGCGGCTGTTCGACCTGGCCGGCAACCTGCTGGGAGGGCCGCAATGAGCCGCACAATGAGCGGGACGTTCTGGGGCGTGGGTGTCGGTCCCGGCCCGGCGGGCTATCTGCCGGTGGCGGCGCTGGAGGCGCTGCGTGCGGCCGACCTGATTTACGCGCCGCGCGCGCGTGGCGTCGCCGACTCCGTCGCGCTGCAATGCCTGGCCGGCACGGGCTTCGTGCCCGACCCGGCGAAACTGCGCGAGATCGAATTCAACATGGACCCGGACCGCACGGTGCTGAGCGAACATTACGCGGCGCTGGCGGACGGCATCGCCGCCGAGCTGCGCGCCGGCCGCAATGTCGCGTACCTGACGATCGGCGATTCGATGACGTATTCGACGTACGGCTACGTGCTGGCGGCGCTGCGCGAACGCATTCCCGACCTGCCGCAGCGCACGTTCCCGGGCGTGACGAGCTACGCCGCCGCCGCGTCCGCGCTGGCGTGGCCGCTGGGCGAGGGCAAGGAAAGGGTGCTGATCCTGCCGTGCCCCGAGACGCCGGAGGAACTGCGCCGCGAGATCGAAACGCACGACATCGTCGTGCTGATGAAGGTGGGCACGCGCCTGCCGTGGGTGCTCGACCTGCTGCGGCGGATGGAGATTGCGCAGCACTGCGCCTTTGCCCGGCGCATCGGCCTGCCCGGCGAGCTGCTCTCCACCGACTTGGGCGCGCTGGTCGCGGATGACGCGATGGGCTACCTGGCCACCCTGCTGGTGCGGCGCAGCCCGCGCAGCCAACGCTGAAGGAATGTCATGAAAGTCTATTTTGTGGGTGCCGGTCCCGGCGCCGCGGACCTGATCACGTTACGCGGCGCGCGCCTGCTGGGCAGCGTACGCATGGTGCTGTATGCCGGCTCGCTGGTGCCCGTCGAGATGCTGGAACACTGCCAGCCCGGCACGGAGCTGATCGACACGGCGCAGCTGGACCTGGAACAGCAGCAGGCCTGCTATCTGCGGGCCCGCGAAGCCGGCATGGACGTGGTGCGCCTGCACTCGGGCGATCCGGCCATCTATGGCGCCACGGCCGAACAGATGCGCCGCCTCGATGCGCTGGGCATCGCCTACGAGATCGTGCCGGGCGTGTCGTCGTTCACCGCGGCGGCGGCGGCCATCGGCGCGGAACTGACCAAGCCGGAGGTGTCGCAAAGCGTCGTGCTGACGCGCGTGTCCGGCCGCGCGTCCGCCGTGCCGGAGCTGGAGTCGATTGCCCGCTGGGCGGAGCACCGCGCCACGATGTGCATCTTCCTGTCCGGTCCGCACCTGAAGAAGATCGTCACGGACCTGCTGCTGCACTATCCGCCCGAGACGCCCGTTAGCCTGGTCTACCGCGCCAGCTGGCCGGAACAGCGCTCCTACCAGGGCACGCTGGGCACCGTGCTGGAGGAAACCAAGCGGGGCGCCTGGAACCTGACGACGATGATGCTGGTCGGCGCCGCGCTGGACCGCGGCATCGCCGCCGAATCGAGCCTGTATTCGAAGGACTTCACGCACCTGTTCCGCGTCGTGAAGAAGGCGGCGAAGGACGCCGCGTGACGGTGGACCCCGGCATCTGGCTCGTGCGGCAGGACGGCGAAGCGCTGGCGTGCCGGCTGCAGGCCCGCCTGGGCGGCACAATCCATCGGCCCTGGCTGTCCGGCGGGTCCTCGCAGAAGGAGCAATTTGCCGCAAGCTGGCGCAGCCACGCGCAATGGATCGTCATCGGCGCCACCGGCATTGCGGTGCGCTTCCTGGCCGGCCTGCCGGCGGACAAGCACAGCGACCCGGCGGTCGTCGTGCTGGACGAAGCGGGGCGCCATGCCATCGCACTGTTGGGCGGCCATGAGGGCGGCGCCAACGCGCTGGCGTACGCGGTTGCCAACGCGACCGGTGCCGCGCCGGTCGTGACGACTGCCACGGAAGCCGTCAAGCCGCTGACCTTGGGCATCGGCTGC
>Ga0265797_10007203_pt1 | contig 15349 bp, 22 predicted proteins | sample P2T30metagenome_FD_192433 | JGI IMG/M metagenome (GOLD analysis project Ga0265797, IMG submission 192433) | Plant litter microbial communities from East Loma Ridge, Irvine, California - P2 T30 | ecosystem: Environmental > Terrestrial > Plant litter > Unclassified | place: USA: California... | reverse complement strand
TTTTTGACCAGCTCGGTGATGTGACCAGCTCGGTGATGTGACCAGCTCGGTGATGGTTTACGTTAATGAATTGAAGCTTATACGTCTGAAAAGGTCATAACTAGGACTATAAGTACGTTGAAAAAATTCTTAAAAAAGCTTAATATTAGGGGGGTTATTAAGAAAAGAGTGTTACTAAGCATTTTTAACTAGCTCGATAATGGAACCAGCTCGATAATGGAATACGTTAAGTTAACGTAAACCATCACCGAGCCGGCCATATCACCGAGCCGGCCACATTTTTTTACACCAAAAAAAGCACTTTCTTGGCACTGCTATCTCCAGCACTAGTGGAAAGAATTCTCTAAAAATTAAACATGTTATTCCTGTACATATAAGCTTCTCTAATTGAAAATCTTAGTCTTATAGTACTATTGGTTACTAAGATAGTAGTTGTAGACCCCTGTGATTTGAAGTTTCTTTAATAACGTACTACTTACGTAAGCTAGAGCTTAGTAATTCTAGAACATTAATCCTTATATAGATGCAGCTTTGCAATTCAATTTTTAGAGAATTCTATCAAGCAGTGCTTGAGATGGCAGTGCCAAGAAAGTGCTTTTTTTTGGTGTAAAAAAATGTGGCCGGCTCGGTGATATGGCCGGCTCGGTGATGGTTTACGTTATAAGAAGTAAGAATTAGGAAATTAAGTAAGAAATACTTACTAGATACACTAGCTCTATCCTTATAAAAGCTTTGCATTTATCCTACGCTAATAGGTTATCTGCAGGTTCACGTCGTGGTCTTGTTGTAGTCTAGTGTTATATCACGTGCGCAGGGGCGACTGCTCCTTCCAAGGTCCCTTTTTCGGCTCGGTGCCACGCCTAGCACTCACGCTTCACCTCGCACCATTCACCGCGCCAAAGAACGCAGCGCAAACCGCCCGCAATGGAGAAGAACAACACCAAGCAAGGCCGGCCTACGAGCGGCCTAGCCTGGCGTCGCGAGACGCAATCGTAAGCTGTAAGCAAAAAGGCGATTGATATATAATGTAAGGTGTATTGTGTTGTGTCGTAGTATGTGTGTTCTGTTGACCGAGAGGCCTGTGACATGGGTTTATATACATGAAGTGGTGGGCTGATTGGCTGGTGGATAATCCACGTGACCATGCAAGGTGCCCTGGGCTTACATAAGCACACCCACTTCCGACTGCATACAGACTGCTAAGGATATACAGCGCTCTCAACGAGGTTGCCGTTATCAAGAAAGAATTCCGCGCAAAGGAGGTGGCGGTAGATTCGGCCACCGAAATCCTACAGGCTATCAACCTGCAGGCCGCCAACACAGAGCCCACTGACGTCAAGAAGAGCAAAGCTACCAAACAGAAAGTGAAACAGCACAAGAAATTTGAGGTGGTCGGGAAGCGACTCAAAGCAGCCAAGCGTCAGGTCAATAGCCAGCTCGAGATCGAAGCGAAGCGTCAATGTCGGCAATTATGCGAGGAAGTCTACCAGACTCTGCCTTGAGAGCTTCGTAACATTGTTTACAGTGATTTGCTCACGGAGGACAACGCAACGTTCTATGGCGGTCCGGCCGTCACAGTCAAGCTCGCAAATGGGTCCAACCTCCAGCAGCACTCTCTCGACAGCACATTCACCGGTCCTGCCATGCACAAAGAGGTAAGCATAATATGTCCGGACTGCATGTGAGACGACCACTGACTCTATACTCTTACAACTATACAGCTGCTAGAAGAGCTCAGTCGCAATGGCGCGCGTTTCGACTTCCGACACCGTCACAGTCTGCTCGGGATGACCTTCGGGTACTATTCCAGCCTCGGCATCGACCTCGTTCCCATCTTCCGCAAGATCGGCATGACCTTCAATATGAAGGACCTCACCAAGCGCGAGATCGTGTTCGATCACCTAAAGCAGCTACACAAGCTGGAGAAGGGCACCACTATCTTCCTCTTCATCGAGACCAGCAGCAAGACGCAGTCAAATATCAGTCACTCGTTCGGCATGATACTCCGCATGATCTTCCCCACGATACAGGAGCTGAAGGATGCTGGATGCCTTGTCAAAGTCGTCATGAACCCCTCCTACGTCCAGTCCACAGTCAAGAACAATGACGGTTGCAACTTCTCTCTCATTCACGATCAGCGGTTCCGCTACGCGTTCACAAAGAATAATGCCAAGGTCTCGGTCGAAGGCTTTGAGAGCAAGCTCAAGGCGTATCTTGAAGAGTATGGTGACTCATGGGGACATAGGGTCGACCCTACTGAGGAGGCGGATTAGCGGGTTGAGATGAAGACATGCTCGTAATAGCAAATCTGGGGGAACGACAGGCTTCAGGCTTCAACTGTTCACAATGGGCTGGAGTATAGGCCACGAAGAGACGAAGACTCGCGCTTGATCTTCGATGATGACGAATTTAAAATGTCTGTTGATACCACCTACAATTGCTAGTGATTTATCAATTCAAACTACTTCGAAGGTAGATAGGCTGATGTATACGCACTGTTGACGAGTCGATACTCATGTGAAGGTTTTAGCACGTGCTGGCCCGCCAAGCGGGGCTAAGGTGATTTGTCTACCTTCGGCGCTCACGTCCTTGAATAATAGCATCGGGCCAGATCCGCGGTCTAAATTCTTGAAGTCTACGTCATCAGTGATAGCGGCGCGCGGTTCTGAGTTGTTCCCGCTGTCGGTCCGCCAGGTGCTCTCGTCCATCACCGTCTACACGTCACATCACCGCCTCCATATCACCCACTTCCCGACTGCCCCGCAACATTAAGTACTCGATTTTGATCATGTTAGGTTTCCTATCTAACAGCAAGAAGCGTAGCCCCAATCACGTCTCATCAGTGTTGACCGATGGATGGATTACAACCCGCAGCACTGCTGGCGCCGTACGTGGAACCATCTTCACTGAGGCCGCGATGATACAGCGGGCTCGAGACCTACAAGATGCGCTCAATGTCCTTGCAAAGATCAAGATGCAAAAAGAGACGATCGCGACTCTTTGCCAGCAGCTAGTTGAGAAACTGCCTCTAGAGCTTCGGCAGATGATCTACGAATACATAATGCCTAGTCGCAATGTCAACGTTTGTGATCCCGACAAGCGCTACTTCATGGACTACGGCTTCATGGACACGACTGGTCGATCCGAGGTCGCCTGCAACAGCCTGAGCTTCTCTCCGAGTCCGGCCGACGATGCACGTGCAGACTGGCTGCCCACTCACTACATGCTTCCGTATCAGCCCAATAAAGAGTTTGTTGGTGAATAAGTGGCGCAGGAGCTCAAAGACCACTTTCATCGGCATGCTCGCTTCAATCTCGGCTACATGCGTCTCGACCTTGTCACCAAGCTCATCAGCACCCAGCACTTCGGATCTCGCCTGCGCAAGATCAGTCTATCGTTCGGAGTCTACGGCGAAGAGCCTCGTGCCTATCGTCGACACACACCCGAGGAAACACATCAGCATCACGAAGTTGGTCTCGCATGCTTGGACGGCCTTGCTAATTTCCCCGGAGACGGTATTGACTTGATGATCATTGCCGACGGTGCGACGCTCACTCGGTCCCATACGATGAGAGACCGTGCCCTTGCTACGAGCGAAGCATTCCAGGAGGCGCTGGACCTTGTGTTCCCGCGCCTTGTCGCGCTCGAGGAAAAGGGATACAAGACGTCGCTTGTAGTTGACGCGAAGTACCACGTCCATCATGCCCGAGAGAGGTTCCTCAAGGCGAAGGAGTTTGAGTACATTTTCACGCCACGGAATGCGACGTTTTCGCTCGAGGGCTACATGAAGAAGATGCACGAGGTAAAGTTATCTACACTGCTCTGACTGCTATGAGAGCATCGCTGAATGCTGGACAGGATATTCAACGCAGGAACGAGAAGCAGGCCGCGACCGCATCTCAAGATGCGACCATCAATAGCTGATCTTCGATCAAAAGCGCTATCGTCAACTGCCTGAACGTGCGCCGGATGTCGCATCATAACGGGATTCGTGAGAAGAGTTTGGAACAGCGTCGAAGACATTCTGGGGTTTGGACCTTTTCTAGACACGGCGTTTTATCGAGGCTCGCAGCGTAGCCGTCAAGAGAGGCGGAAGCATCTATAAATTCAAGCTTACCCATACTGGCGTCGATCATCTCGATAATTGTTCTAATTTCATCTGACGCGAAGCATGGTACGTCATGAGTGTAGTTATAGGGACTTTTCGGGTCTTTTGTTTTGTGACATATCCATAATAGATGTGAATACATCCATGTGCCATTGGGGTATCGTCAATCAAACACAACCTTCTTTCCTCCTCCCTGCGGCGCGCTAATATCGATCTTGATCTGCTTCTTCTCTTTCGCCAGCTTCGCAGCCTGCCAACTAGGATGTAGATTGCCCTTATCGTCCCTCTTCTTGTCCTCCACTTTCTTCCTGCCCAGCGGTATGGCATTCTCGCCACTTTGCTGCGGTCCATAACCAGTCATGGCTACGGCGCCCCGCTTGGCATCCCAGCCCTTGTTGCGCTCTTGCTTCTCCAGATGCTTGGCCTTTTCTTTGTACTTGGCCTCAGCGATCTTCTGGCGTGCGCGTTGGCCGCGGCGGTTCTTGCGTGGTGCGAATTCGCCTTCGAGATCGGAGGCGTCGGAATCGGAGCCTGCGATATAGGTGGCTTGGCTCAGGGTGGGGATGAATGCCGAGGAGTTGAATTTTGTGGCTGCTTGGACTTTGCTTTTGGCTTTTGTGCTGGCTTTTGGAATGGCGGTTTCAGACTCGGAGTCGGACATGGAAACGTCTGATGGCGGTGCTATTCGACGGTCGATTGCGACATCATCGTCGCTGGCTTCCTCCGCGCCGCTGAAGCCTTCGAAAGCTTCTTCTGACTCGCCCTCGCTCTCGTCCTCCAGATCATCATCTGGGTTGTGTTCACCCTCACTATCGCCAATGCTCGGCGGCCGCTCATCGTCTGATACCGAGCCCTCGCTATCCTCTTCGCCAGACGACGGCGCCGCTATTCGCGCATTGAACGCGGCAAATGGGTCCTCGTCGCCTTCGCTGACTTCCAGCATGTCTTCGTCCTGATGCACTACCGTTCTTTGCTCCTTGGGTTCCTTCTTCTCGCTGTTTTGCGTCGGCGCAACAGTTCCGTCGCTGAATATGCCCTTCAGCTCATCTATCGCATCGTCCACCACTTTCTTTACCGCGGCGACTTTGTATAGCCGCGCCAGCACGTTGAGTGTGGCCGAGTCTGTGCTGCCTTTCTCCAGTCCAGCGACATAGTCCTTGAGCGCCTCTTGGTCCTTCAGACTCTTGATCTTCCCAACAGTCTTCCGTAATTGCTGTTCTGCAACGTTCTCCAATTCGAGACCCTTCAGGACCACATATTCCGCGTCCAAACGCTCTAACGCCTTATTGTCCTTTTTTGCGGTCGCAGTCTTCTTCCTGCGACTGTGCTTTTGTCGTTCGAATCCGGCGCCGAGGCGCAACGCGGTGGTCAAGTCCTTTTTCGCGGCGGTGAGGCAGCGGTTGCATAGGCGCTTCTGGTTCTTGAGGACGCGTTCGGTGGGGTTTGGAGCAGATCCAGATTCTGGCGACGGCGACTGCGAGCCGCGCTTTCGTTTCGACATGACGGTGGTTGACTACGGAGGTTTGTTCGCGCTCTGGGAAATTTTGATGGAGTCTTATCGATAAAGATGTCGCGTAAACTTGCCTTGCCTAGTACTGCACGCTAAGAGTCACCTCAAACGCTTTGGCCAACCTCCATCTTCACATCACGTCCATGTCATCCATTATTAGCACGGAGCAGAGAAAAATCCATTAGAGCTATCTCTTTTGATGTATGCCTAATATTTCCCACATCACCTACTCGCCCCGTCAATCTCACCGTCCCCAGCCTCCCGGCGGCCTCGTCTTCTGTTGGTCGTACACCGGACTACGAGGAATATATGGATGCGGATTACTCTCCCCTGCACCGGGATTGTTGTCTCGAGCCGGTGGTCTCGTCTTCTGTTGGTTGTACACCGAAGTACGAGGACGATATGGATGTGGGTTACTCTCGCCCCCATCTGCTCGCACGGAAGCCTGGCTGTCCGTGTAAGCAGTCGATGGCATACCTCTAGGCACGTCGCCACTGTTTGTCTGTCCGCCTTGTTTCATGTAGTTTTCCAGCTCACCTGGCTTCAAATACTGGCGAAATGAGGACTTTGGCGGACCTTGAGGCGGTAAGTTCATGTTTGGGTTCGAGGATGGAGGTGGTCGTCCTGCTGGACCACCTCGAGGAGTAGTAGGCTGACGAGGAGTATGGTGACAGGCATTTTGAGGAGCATGATAAGAGGTATGACGCGGAGTATGAGGAGGAGGGTTGTGAGGAGAAGGACCTTGAGGGGTAGATCCTTGGGGCGAATTCGGAAGAACTCACCCATCCAGAAATTCCGAAGAAAAACCTGGCGGCGGGAAGGCCGAAGGAGGGAAAGCTAAAGCCTCCACTTCTACGATGATGCTAACATAACTTGTCATGTGCCAGAAGATCAGCCTACAACCGAGAAGGTGCTGCGTACCTTCAAGTGAGGGCCCACCATGGTTTGGGCCTCTCCCCTTATCTCTCTTTGCCCACCATTCAGGCAAAAAACCAGATCGGTGTTTTCGTACCCAAGCCTTCTGAGTGCGTCTTTCTGCAGGCATGTTGCTAATGTTTATACTGGTACTGGTGGAGAACAAGGAGGGATGCATCTGCAGAGCTCTTTTATACATCACGGTCTTCACAGTAGAGATGTGATTCGCTGTTTCGTGACAAAGCACTTGTATATTTTCAAAAAGGCATTTCACTGCCAGAAGCGACGAAATTCAGGCCTGTCCACTCCTTCAATGCCCCCAGAATTGACGTACGTATCGAACGCATCATCAAAATTGATACGTTTATCATCTCGGCCTTGAACCCCAGGGCCTTCTGCCTTGATTCCGGATTCTGCACCCTGCTGGACGCCGTAAACTTGCGGTCGCACTAAACGTTGTCCACGTGGTGACATATCCGCAGTCCTGCTATGGAAGTGCAAAGCGCATTGCTCCTCTTGAACATGCGTTCGTTGATTGTTTGGAGTGTTTTCTGTACGACGGGCTGGAGAATATTAGTTGTGGGTTCGTAAGACAAGGAGGGTAGTCATTACATTGCTCTTCCGGTACATCGGACGTAGAGGAACGGTTGAAGAATGGCATTGTCATGTGGGTTTGGGCTACATCTTGTGAAGATACTGATGTGTGAGTGTTGAGTAGTATGTTGACCGACTCTCAAGGGTGCTCAGGCTGAGTTATATCTCCTTGGGTATGTGAAGTCAGCACCTTGACAACGAATATGTCAGTGACACTGACGCGGCGAACAGCGCAAAATTTGACTGAAGTTATTATATGACATTTGTAAAGCTGTCGATAATGTATTCACATCTCTGAACGTTGCAGGGTATCTTCCGTTCTCACGCTCCATGGAGAGACATTCCAGTCTTCTACCACAAACCGAGACCCTCCTTCCTACGCAATGCCACGTGCATGAATAGATAGACGGCAACACCAACTCCGCACATTCCAGAAATGACACCAAAGCCCATGAGGTACTTTGGCTTGTCGTCCGAGGGGAAAAGGTACGCGCCGTAGATCTGTGCGAGGTTGCCCATAGCGTTGACAAGCGCTAACGCAACGGCCCTGACTTCCGGCTCCATGCTTCCGAAGGTTGCGCTGGCAAACGATAGCGCCACGGCGTTCGATGCCCAGAGACCAGCGGCCATCAGGACTAAGAGCGCGTATCGTGCTTTGAACTCGTAGATGACGCAGACGCAGATCGAGGTGATGAGCGAGAAGCTGAGCCACCCAGCAATGACCACGCCGCGGTGGTTGGAGATGGCGTCGGCGTAGTAAGTGGTGATGGCTGTGCAGACAAAGGCGACGGCGTAAATAGGGACGGTCATGTATTGCGCCTGCACGACATCGGTGTAGCCGAGACCGCGGACCAGGGTGGGGTAGAAGTAGGAGAGGGTGGATGATCCAACGATGACCTTGGATGTTTTAGTTATGATGTGTATGTTTGATGGAAAGAATGACTTACCATGTATCCAACGATGAAACCAACTGTCCTCCAGTCCATGATAGCAAGCCTGAAGGACTTTCCTTTGCCCATGCGCTCTTCGCCTTCCCTGTGTGTCTGAACACCTCCTCCTTGCAGACGAGCGATAGCGATGTAGCGTTCGCGGTCGGAAAGACGCTTGGTGTTGGCAGGGAAGTCGAGTAAGATAAAGTATGCGCAGATAGCCCAGACGATCGTGGCAACTCCTTCAATAATGAACAACCACCGCCACCCTCTTAGGCCTCCGGTGCCTTCCATTCCTCCAGTGATCGCGCCAGCGAGAAGGCCTCCGAAAGCACCAGAGAGGATAGCGGCAGACATGTAGACCCCGAAGCGCTTGGACTGTTCATCCTTCTTGTACCAGGACGAGATGATGAGAAGAATACCGGGCGCGAAACCTGCCTCAAACACACCGACGAAAATACGAAGAACGATCAGGTGGTGAAAGTCTTGGATCACGGCCATGATGCACGTAAGCGCACCCCAGCAGATCATGATGGCAGGGAGATAGATCGAGGGCTTGATGCGGACGAGGAGCATGTTCGATGGCGGCTCGAATGCGACATATGTGACGAAGAAGACAACGAGGGCAATGGAGTATTGGTTGGAGGTGAGGCCGAGATCGACGTCCATACCAGCGATTCTGGCATTTCCAATGCTAGAAACAGGTCAGCGGTCGTAACAATGGGGTTGCATGAAGTCAACATACTTGGTGCGGTCCATGTAAGACAACAGATACATGAGCCAAATCGTTGGAAGCAGGAAGAGATCAATCTTCTTGACGAGTGCCTTCTCTTCCTCGGCAGTCCAAGAGCCCTCGCCGGACACTTCAATTTGCTTGGTGTCGTCCAGTGTCTTGAGATCCGCTGCCTCGAGTGACTGTGGCGTGTGCGACATGATTTCTGATAGCGCAGATATCGGTTGAGAATGAGATGAGTAATGTGAAGGCGAGAGTCGACCAGAAGAAAGTCCAACTCAGTCTCAAGGTTGAAACAGTGATGCGCGCTGATGGTGTTGGAGAACCAGGTCACTGGAAGCTTTATAGATGAATGCTCATGATCGAATCATGATTTCCTGGAGTGCCCCGGCTGGAGCTAAGGTCACCCCAGTATTCCTCGGCCCTTCCTCTAATCGTCTACCCCAAGCCCACCCCAAGTCCCGGGTTTGACAAGCGTTCGGCTAGCGTAACTGGTCGGAGCGGTCCTGCGAGTAAGCGAATATGCTCCGAGCAAATGAAAGGATATCAAGCTCGCTAGCCGAAAGAACATCGCGAGGCATCTGACAAAAGCGGGTCGTCGCCAGAAGAATTGTTCTGGTGGGGAAGTCTGGACTAGGCTAGAAAAGACGAGGTGGCTTGTGATGCGTGGTCGCATCGAGCGGCCTTGCTAGACCACGAGACGAGGCACTCGGCTCGAACTTCAATCGGCCTTGCCAATCCCATCAGGTTGCTGCAGTTCGCACTCTCCTACGCCGAAATGGGGGTGTAGTTCGCGGAGAACACCGACAGTCGGTCTTTGCCACAAACTCTGCGGGGTAGAATTGGTGGTGTACTTAAGTACATGATGGCCAGATTGTGTCGTGTTCGGTGTTCCGTTTGTTACTCTACCCCCGCCAAACCTGCCCCCGTCAAACTTGCTCTACAAAGGAATTTGTGTCTATTGTGCCAACCTTCAGGAGACCGAGACCGAAGACAACATGTCTCCTTCTGCAATCAACCCCATGGATTCGCAAAACACTCCTTCAGTCGCTCAAACTGGCACCCAAGTTGAGCAATCTGTGCCAAACCCTGTATACCTCACAACGGAGCCAAAAGAAGACTTCGACTGGAAGATTAGCCTGAAGGGCAAGGTCGTCGCGATTACCGGAGCCAACAGAGGAATTGGTCTAGGGCTCGCGACCGTCTGCCTTGCGAACGACGTGAAAGAGGTGTACTCGCTCGACCTCTTCGAGCCCGGCGAGGAGTTCCAGGCTCTCTCACAGGCCAATCCCAAGCGTGTGCGATACCTCCAATGCGATGTTACTTCTGAAGAGAGCGTCATTAAAGCCATCGATGAGATTGTTGCCCAGTCGGGCCGCATCGATGGCATGATCGCGAACGCAGGCATGACTAAGCACCAGCCTGCTCTGAAATTCGACCGTCCTCAGCTCGATCAGCTCTTCAACCTCAATGTCTTCGGCGCGTACTTCTGCGCAACTGCCGCTGCAAAGAAGTTCATCGAGCTCGGCATCAAGGGATCCATTGTCTTCACCGCGTCTATGACTTCGTACCGACCAAACCGCGCTGCGCCTTCAGCACCTTATGGAGGTACCAAGGCCGCCGTTCGTAACATGGCACACACTCTCGCCATGGAGTGGGCTCAGCACGGTATCCGTGTCAACTCTATCTCGCCAGGCTTTGTGCGAACGCAAATGACATATTATGTGGAGCGGGCGCCAGACTGGAACCTGAAGATGCAGTACTACGGAGGCATGCCGCGCCTTGCAGACCCTAGGGAACTCGGAGGCGCATACGTATACCTGCTATCAGATAGCGCTAGCTACACGACTGGCATAGATATCCCAATCGCTGGCATTGTGGGTGCGTGGTAGAGCGCAATTCGTCCTTTTATCGCGACTGCATTGGGAGGAGTTCTGGTAGATAAGACCTATCAAGTCTCAGAATGGCGAATTTGCTATTTGTACCAACCTGGAGATGTGTCGATCGATAGCGAGATGAGATGCAGTGAATCTGTGATGTTGTAATGCTTGTGCTAGAAGCATCAGAGCGACTGCAGGACCAATTGCTGACTAAGTATTGCCGTCACCGCCGTCCGGTTGCCCAAACTCGGTCGACTTACTCTTCGTGCTCTACTCTCGCCACATGGACTTATTCTGGAACGCGCTTGTAACGCACAGATTAGGGAGACACCTGCAGTCGTGACCCCAGGCTCGAATAGCGAGCGTGATGGGACTCAGCGGCTACATTTCGTGACACCTCTCTTGCGCCTTAACGTCTCCATCAATTCATGCGCCACCTCCAGCATCGACAAGCGGACGCCATCACTTTTTAGCTGAACTTGCCATCACGTGTTCGTTTTCGCACACGCCAACGGCCGCAGTACCGCCGGAGGGTTTGGTGAGCACAAATCCGTGTCTGCACCCCACAGATCTCGCTCCTCAGCGCATTTGCGACCCCGGAGCGAGCACCCGAAAACGCGACCTCGAAGCGAAGGCTGGAGCATGCCACTCGCTGTTGGTGATGCCGGCCTCAGGAACAGGTATCCACAAACCCCGTAAGCCGCGGCCCTCACGCGCGAAAGGTCTTCGAACAACCACAGGATGGTAAGCGCGCGCGATGCAATGATGCAAGCACCAAACTGCTAGAGTCGACATGTGGCTGCATATGTGCTATACCATGAGTCGCAGCTGGTGTACATCTTTTGCCATCTGAATGCTAATCAATTCAGTCTCACGTGTCGCAAACGCCGTGTGAAGTGCAGCGAAGAACACCCGCGCTGCTCTATCTGTACGAAGTCCAGTAGAGAGTGTATCTACGCTGGAGATGATGCAGTGTCGCCAACAAACACCAATGACTCTGAGACCGCCAGCAAGTCGACGTCGCGGGCGAGGGCGTCGACGATTGGAACGACAACGACGTCAACAAGTGTTGTATCGCCTGTCATCGGCAAGAAAACGTCGATTGGAGATGTTGATCCTCAACTACTGTCTCCGGAATTGATGTTTGATTCGCCGCTCAGCCTCAATGGTCTCACGGGCATGCCATCTCCTAACTCAGCCCCACTGGAGTGGTATGATTTGTTAGCAGAAGATGCCATCAACAGTAAGTGTAAATGTATGGAGTGTATACAAGACACACACTGACCTCGTACCTTACCATCTCGCAGATATCGACAAGTACAATTTGAATCTTGACCTCGATCGAGCAACCCTTTCTCGGCGGCAGAGTCTAGCACCAGAACCAGAGATAACCGGTCTGCAGATCCAATCACCAGTTGAAATTGCAGACACGGCTCCCTCGGTGCATGAACAGTGGAATTCATCCGACGTCATACCCTTGACTAACGACGAACTTCACCTTTTGCAACACTATGTGCATGTGATCGGACCACTATTGGACCATTATGACCCGACCAAACAGTTCTCCACCACAGTACCGCGTTTGGCCGTCCACAACTTCGGACTACTCAAATCCCTTCTTGCTGTTTCAGCAAGGCATCAAGCGCTCCTTACAAGACATCCTCAACAACGTTTCAATCTATTTGCCCGACCACCTGACTTGGGACATGAACGACCCGAGAACACCGGCGCCACATTACCGCATATCAGCAACTTACTCTCACCAGATGTTGGTGATGCGAACGGCCTTACGAATCCGCTTCTTCAAGTTGCTACGCAATATTACTATGAGTGTCTACACTATCTTTCTCAGAACCTTCTATATCCTTCATACTCGAAATCTCGCGAGATCATAGCCACTGCGCTCTTGATCAGCACGTATGAGATGTTCGATGCTGAAGGACAATATAGCAATGGTGCTTGGGAGAGACATCTCAGAGGCATTTTCTGGATTCAACGGTCTCAGAACAACAACGGGGAATGCCCAGACCCACTTCGACGAGCTGCATGGTGGCAATGGATTAGACAAGATATTTGGGTTGCATTCCGCGAAGGCCGTCGGGTACTGACTATCTGGCGACCAACGAGACGACTTATGGATCTAAGTCCAGACGAACTTTGCCTTCGCGTCATATACATATGTGGCAGATGCGTAGACTTTGCGGCTAATGAGAAAAAGTACGATCTCACCACTCGAATCGACCAGGGCGAAAAGCTTTTCAATGCTCTAGAAGACTGGCACAGAACCCTACCATTGACGTTCCAGCCAATATACACCAATCCGTTGCCCATCCTGGGTAGTCCTTTCACTCCGATATGGATCACTCCAGCGTCGTATGCTGCTGCGATACAGACGTTCCACTTTTCGCGTATTGTAGTCCTGCTCAATCAGCCTTCCATGGGTGGCATGGAGGACTACCGTGGCCGGCAAAAGTTCTTGGACGAGAGCGTCGACACGATATGCGGAATTGCAATGATGAATCAGGATACCGACATCCCAAGCGCGCATGTGAGCTTTCAGGCACTGTACGTCGCTGGTCTATGTGTCCAGGATCCAGTAAAGCAAGGTGCCATCTTGCAGCTTCTCGAGCAGACACTCGAAACAAACAAATTTCCGCCAAAAACACTATTGGATGATCTTTTGAAGTATTGGCGCGCGGAGTCTTCATAAAACGTAGTTGTAGCTGTATCTCCAGCACCCACGATGGCAGTGGAATGAATACCAGACACCATGACGGTGCCTCTATGTAGGCCAAAATAGATGGATTCAAGCAATGCACAAGTCTCTAAATCCAGCATTATGGTCAAGGCAGTTTGGGAATGGTCATGATCATTCTCGATGCTGCAATTTGATTTCATTGGCTGGAGCTCTGACGGTGGAAAATGCATTGTGTACAGAGCCCTTCGACCCTCGTCCGCCGTTTCCATACGCTTGTTGTGGAGCGATGTCGTGTGAGAATTCACAGTTTCGATTTCGGCCTCGAAGCTTAACGTCAACTCCGTATCGAGCGGTCGCCCAGATTTGAAGGCCTCGTAGCGAATCGCTTTTTTCATACACGTAGCGCAGCATGACGAGTCACCACACCATCGCTTAAGATGCTGTCGAACCTCAATATGACTCGATGAAACGTACATGAGTCTTAGATTGAGGAGAAGCGGGGGCACGCGAATCGTGTGCGCATGTGGAAATTCTGCCTCGTGGCGAGGCACGCGGGGCCGCCCCGCCCTCTGTCGTCACCAGCGAACGAGTGTGGAGTAAGTTCCGCTGCCCGCTCCGCTATAGCCGCACTAGAAGCTCGACACGGTAACCAAACATCGTCTTGCTCGGCCGCGGCGATGCCAGTGCATGGTCGTCGCGAGGCGAGGGCGACCTGTGGCAGAATGATGTTTACGCGACGGCTCCGAACCACGATTTCTAGATTAACAGTCGCTCAATACCATTATTTGCCCTCGTCCTCTACCATCAACTGATCTGCTGCTTGGAACTTTTCTCAAACGCAATACCACAATCATGACCGCAGTGAAGGGAAACCGAACACTACAAATCTTGAACGCCGCAGCGAAGGGCAAATATGGTGTTCTGTCTGCCATTGCGTACGGAATTTTTCTCGATCACAAATCCTGTAGCTAACAGCATTCAGTTACAACGTCGAGCAACTCGAAGCATTAGTACGCGCCGCTGAAGCAAAGCGCTCGCCGCTCATCATTCAGCTTTTCCCTTCGACACTCAAGCAGCTTCCACTTCTCGCGCATACTGCAGCACACGCTGTGAAAACTGCGACAGTACCGCTTTGTCTTCACATCGATCATGCACAGAATGTAGACCACATTCGCGAGATCATTGCGACTTTGCCAGTAGATTCAGTTATGGTCGATATGTCACATTACGACGAGGCCGAAAATCTTGAGAAGACCAAGGTGCTGACTAAAGAGTGTCACGCGAAAGGGATCGCAGTTGAGGCGGAAAGCGGGCGGATAGAAGGTGGTGAGGATGGTATCGCTGACACCGGTGATCTCGAGGGCATGCGCTCCAACAGACCATAAACCATGCGTTGCTGATCGAACATAGCACTCTTCACCTCGCCCGAAGACGTCGACAACTTCATCGCGGCCGGTGTCGACATCCTCGCACCCTCGATCGGTAATGTGCACGGCGATTACGGTGCAGGAGGACCCAAGGAGGGCCAATTACACTACGATCGCCTCGAAGCCATCGACAAGCAGATCAACAACCGCGTACTGATAGCCCTCCACGGCACCAACGACTTCCCACCTGAGGTTATGCAGCGATGCATACGATCTGGTGCGATCAAGCTGAACGTCAACAAACTTTTGCTTGAGGTTGGAAATGAAGTACTGAGGAAAAACGCGGCGACTTGGTCTATACCAAAGTTGATCGACGAGCAAATGCGTGTGATACAGGCTGAGACGGAGAGGTGGATGGATATCTGTGGTAGCAGTGGAAAGGCACCGTAGACTTAAGAAATCCATTCTAAGTGTAACTACAGCATGACAAAAACAATGCAAGGTCTTCAGTAGTGATCGTGCTGGAGCATGCTATCTATGTTCATTCAGTGCGCCAACTGCATCCTTGAGGCAAAAGGTTCAGCACCACCCCAAGCACGAAAGGGACAGCAAAAC